>Ga0228650_1000009_pt1 | contig 51963 bp, 43 predicted proteins | sample 62DmetaG_FD_183171 | JGI IMG/M metagenome (GOLD analysis project Ga0228650, IMG submission 183171) | Seawater microbial communities from Monterey Bay, California, United States - 62D | ecosystem: Environmental > Aquatic > Marine > Coastal | place: USA: California | collected 2016-10-28
ATTAATTGAACTCAAAAAATTTAACATTACCTCTCTGCCAACTGAAGAGAAAGTGGAAGAAATTAAGTCGAAATGTTTAAAAAGAAAACAGGTAAAAACCTTGCTTTACCTTTAAACCTTTTTTATAAGAGAATGGAATTTCATAGGTGCTAATAACAAAACCTACAATAGCGTCCCGCAGGGCGCTATTGCTTATAGCCCAGCTTTGGTTCGAATCAAAAACCTTTGTGCAATTTTTGAAGCACGCGCTGGTAATCTTCCTCCAACGTATCGGCTGTGAAGAGTGAAACACCCGTCGCTCCCTTTTGTTTCGCAATTCGGATGGCTTGTTCAAATTCTTGAGAAGATGAAAATGCGGGGAGGTACAGCCCCGTGTGGATCGGGAAATTTACATCAGACACCCCTTGCTCAGTTGCAAAGCCAATCCAATTGATGTTTTCACGATAAAAATTGTGATAAATCATTGGATAGGCCCTGTCAAGGTTCCAATCGTTCCACGCCTGTCGAACCATCTGCCGAGACATTTCCGGGAAAGGGAAAACGGCTGCCGAGAGTTTTTTGTCGTCGTTGTGCACTTCCTCCGCAATCGCATTCACCAAACTTGTAATGGCATTCAACCGAAACTGACGCCACTCTGTGCTCAATTCTGGATGTTCCATGGTTTTGGGATTTTTCCCGAACAAACGCTCAAATTCTTTAAGTGCAATTGGATGATAGCCATAATCGTACTCAGGCAATTCCTCTGTTTGTACAAGTCCGTATTTCGGCTGTAAATCAGCACCAAGAATAACGTCGACATACCGGACATAATCAAGATGAATTGATGCCAAACCGTCAATTTCCACAAGCTTACGCACATTACTTTTGATGTATTCTCTCGCTTCGGGATGAAAGGGACTCAGCCATTGGTAATAATCAACATATGCGCGATAATCCAACGAATTTTGCCCTTTACGATTGACCGCATACCACTCCGGATGCTTATTGGCAATGGTGTCGTTCGGACGGTTCAACGTCCACATCCAAGCGTGAATTGCAATCCCTCTTGGAGCTGAAAGCTTTACCAATTCCGATAAAAAATGAGGCGATCCACTCACCAAAACTTCTGAGATGCCCAAATCAGAATAATACTGGAGTTTCTTCTGCCATTTTAAAGTGTCCATGACCTGGTCTCCATGCGCCCAAGTAGAAAATACAAAGCGCTCCGGAACCTCCAAAGGCTGTGCTTTGCGCTCCCCTTTCTCATTGATTACGAACAATTGATTCGTGTTTTCACTTTGTATCGATATCTCATACCCCGCTCCTGTTTTCACAAATACAGCGTCGTAAAATTGATCGCTCGCATACCTTGCTCGAATCCCTACCTCCCTACAATTCGAAGTACGAAGCGACTTCAATTCTCCCCTGTTTGTTTCACGGTAGAGCGCATACAACACCTGCTTCAACAGCATGTCAGGATCTTCATTGTACTGCACATTTTCGGCACTGTGCTGCTCCGTAAACTGGATTACACCCCACATTTCCGGTTGGTGCATGTTCACCTTCTTTTGATTGCTCCAAACCCAATTGTATTCGCGTTGAAGTGATCCATTCACACGCTTGCGCCTGTATTTCCCATCGATAATATCGTGGTCCCATTCCACCCTTGAAAAATTCAATCGCCACTGATCGCCCTCCTTGATTCGTTTTCGGCCATCGTTCTTCAACTCAAGAAGTGGACGCATGGGAATCGCCATTTCAACTGTCCATTTCTTATCAATGTCATCAGGATTATTGATTGTACCCTCAATCTTAATGGCCGATTTCAAACCGTCAAGATTCCAATGAAAATTTGCAAAACCGCCAGAGCGATAGGGCTTGTTGAGTAATAAATCCCAGACCGTATTGAGCGCATTTATTTCAATTTCTCCATACGACTCGCCTTTTCCTGATGGATCAATAAATACTTCAAAATCATTGTTCAAATAAATGATGGTATCTCTTTTTGTTAAATCCCCCCAAATGTGAGGCTCTTCAAGCTCGGCCAAAACATAGAGGTAGGCATCGTCCCAAAGTAACTTTGCAGATGTCTTGTAGTTGACCGTTTTCTCTCCCTCAATGTCTATAAATTCAGACGTTCTTTGCGCAACTTCCCACGCAGGATCGATCACGCCGTCAATAACAACTGCTTCCTTCGCCTTGGTCACTACCATATAATTGGGCTCCGTAATGAGCGAACGAACATCAATTTGCACATCCGTCATTTGCTGTGCCGATGCACACTGCCAAAACAAAAATAAAACAACTGTATACTTCATGACGGAAACAAAGATAGGTAAAGATAGAAGGTAGAAATTAAATCCCTATTCCAACAAATAGATAAGAGAATTATTCTCTCCTAAAATCATAACAGACGTTAATTTCCCTAAATTTGCACAATAAATAGAAACCTGATTTGGTTAATCGGAATGAATGAACTAATTTAGTTTTGTTTAACGTTTATGAAAAAATACTCAACAGGACCATATTTGTCTCAAATCAACTTTCCTTCGGATCTGAAGGAAAAGTTCAAGATCGATGATTTGCCCCACGTCTCCGATGATGTGCGTCAATACATCGTAGATGTTATCTCAGAAATTGGAAACAGTCATTTTGGAGCAAGCTTAGGCGTTGTTGAGCTAACTGTCGCGCTGCATTATATATTTGATACTCCAAATGATCAGATCGTCTGGGACGTTGGCCACCAAGCGTACGGCCACAAAATTCTGACGGGTAGAAAAGAACAATTTCCAACGAACAGAATCAAAGATGGTTTGTCAGGATTTCCAAAACGATCGGAAAGCGAATACGATACATTTGGCGTAGGCCATTCATCGACCTCCATCTCTGCTGCATTGGGAATGGCAGTCGCAAACAATTACAAAGGAGACAAAGACAAACAACACATCGCTGTGATCGGTGATGGCGCAATGACAGCGGGATTGGCTTTTGAAGGAATGAACCACGCAGGTTTTGAAAAAGATGCCAACCTTTTGGTTGTTTTGAACGATAATTGCATGTCAATTGACCCCAATGTAGGGGCTTTGAGAGAATATTTAACGGACATCACAACATCGCACACCTACAACAAGGTGAAAGATGAAGTATGGAATTTGTTGGGGAAAGTGTCCAAATTTGGCCCAGATGCGCAATCAGTTGCATCGAAAATATCAACTGCATTGAAAGGATCTTTAATGAAACAAAGCAATCTTTTCGAATCATTGAATTTTCGATATTTCGGACCTGTGGATGGTCACGACGTAATTGGTTTGGCAAAAGTAATGGCAGACCTTAAAGACATTCCAGGACCAAAAATACTGCACTGCATCACACGAAAAGGAGCAGGATTTAAATATTCAGAGGAAGGGAATCCGACCAAATGGCATGCCCCTGGTGTATTTAACAAAGAAACAGGAGAAATTGTCAAGGTTGTACCCAAATCTCCACAGCCACCAAAATATCAAGATGTTTTCGGACACACAATTGTTGAGTTGGCCGAGAAAAATGATAAAATTATGGGTGTAACCCCGGCAATGCCAACAGGGAGTTCACTTACTTACATGATGGAGGCCATGCCCGACCGTACTTTTGACGTTGGGATCGCCGAACAACATGCAGTTACCTTCTCTGCAGGATTAGCAACGCAAGGCATGACGCCTTTCTGTAATATCTATTCTTCATTTATGCAACGTGCATTCGATCAAGTGCTGCATGACGTAGCGCTCCAGAATTTGAACGTTGTATTTTGTTTGGATCGAGGCGGATTGGTTGGTGCTGATGGTGCAACACACCATGGAGCATACGATCTGTCATACATGCGCTGCATCCCGAACATGATTGTGAGTGCACCAATGAATGAATCTGAACTGAGGAATTTAATGTATACCTCACAATCGGAAGATTTAGGGCCTTTTTCTATTCGTTACCCAAGAGGTCAGGGAGTAATGACCGAATGGAAAACTGCAATGAAAAAAGTAAAAATCGGTACAGGACGAAAGCTGAATTCCGGAAATGATATTGCGATTCTAACAGTAGGTCATCCCGGCAATTTTGCCCAGGATGCCATCGCTGAAATGAAAAAAAGTGGTGCATCAATTGCACACTACGACATGCGTTTTGTCAAACCGATCGATGAAACAATGCTCCATGAAGTATTTACAAAGTTCGATAAAATTATAACCGTTGAAGACGGCTGTCTCATGGGAGGCTTTGGTTCTGCCGTCATCGAATTCATGGCAGATCAGCGCTATTCGGCAGAAGTCGTGCGCTTGGGAATCCCTGATGCGTATATTCAACACGGTACTCAAAAAGAACTTTGGGACGAATGTGGCTTTGATACAAATGCGATTGTGAAAACGGTGAAAGAAATGCTCAATATGTCCGTTGAAAGTGTAGCCGATCTCGCCAAGGCATAATACTGCATGTCAATCACGCACAAGCACTTCAAAATCTACAAACCGTATGGATTCTTATCTCAATTCATTTACTCTGGAAAAAGAAAAAAGGGCTTGCTTGGCACACTTCATGATTTCCCAAAGGGAACGATGTCCGTTGGGCGTTTGGACGAACCATCAGAAGGCCTATTGATTCTCACTACCGACGGTAAAATGAGTGAAGCCATCCGCAGTAAAAAAGTAGAGAAAGAGTACCTCGTTCAAGTCGATGGAGAAATTACTGCTGAAGCAATTGACCGATTGCAAAAAGGAGTTGAAATTAGTGTCGATAAAAGCAACTATACAACCAAGCCTGGCAAAGCAAAATTGATTGCAACACCCCCAAAATTACCCGTCCGAGGAAAAAAAATCAGAGACGACCGACACGGCCCAACAAGCTGGGCATCCATTACAATCACCGAGGGGAAATTCAGGCAAGTAAGAAAAATGACAGCCGCTGTTGGCTTCCCAACATTGCGTTTGATCCGTATCAGAATTGGAAGTATAGAACTCGACGACTTGGACGCTGGTGAGGTTAGAGAACTTGACCTAACGTCCTTCGATTCCTTGAGAAACAGCCCCTGATCGAAAGTGCATCAAATCCGACTTTGATAGGTGTACAATTCATGATAACGGCCTTTCTTTTCCAAGAGTTCATCGTGTTTTCCGCGCTCAACAATCACTCCGTCTTCAATCACTAAAATTTGATCCGCTTGACGAATGGTGCTGAGTCTGTGAGCAATCACAAATGTAGTTCGGTCACGCATTAAGCCATTCAAGCTCTTTTGGATAAACGTTTCACTTTCTGTATCCAAATTCGATGTTGCCTCATCCAAGATGATCACCTTTGGATTGGCCAGCAGTGCTCTAGAAATTGATATTCGCTGCCGCTGCCCTCCAGATAATTTTACACCACGCTCGCCGATAACAGTGTCGAGACCTTCGTCAAAACGATCGGTAAATTCATCCACATAAGCTCCTTTAACTGCTGCATCCAATTCTTTTTCAGAAGCATTCGGACGCGGAAACAAAATGTTCTCCCGAACAGTACCCTCAAATAAGAAGTCGTCCTGTAACACCACTCCTAAATAATGCCGGTAGCTATTAAGGTTGATACTGGAAAGGTCATGCCCATCCAAAGAAACAGTCCCTGAATCTGGATTCAAAAATGTAGCTACGAGTCCTGCAATTGTTGATTTTCCTGATCCGGAAGAACCAACTAACGCAGTAACACTGCCCGCAGGAGCCTTGAATGATAGTGAATGAAGCACTTCTTTGCTCTTTTCATAGCCAAATGAAACGTCCTTAAATTCAATGTCGCCCACAACAGATGCCAACGAATTTACTCGAACCTCCGGGTCGTCTTCCTCAGACATATTCAAGAGTTCTTGAGTTCGGTCCAATCCGGCCATCGCCTCCGTCAACTGACTTCCGATATTGCTCATCTGAACAATCGGAGCAATCATCAATCCGAGATACAATGTAAATGATATGAATTCACCTGTTGTCATTGTTTGCTCCATCATAAAATACCCGCCAATACCCATTATTCCTGTTGAAGCCAATCCAATCAAGAACGCCGAAGCACTTGAGATCAAAGCTGTTGCCGTTAAACTCTTTTTTACATTCTGATACAATAGGTCTACTCCCTTCGCGAAGTTTTTATTCTCTTGCTCTTCTGCATTAAATGCTTTGATCACACGCACCCCACCCAATGTCTCGGTAAGCCTTCCTTTTACATCGGCATTGATTTTTCCACGGTCTCTAAAAATTGGTCGAACAACGCCAAATGCCTTTAGCATAACAAAACCAAAAATGACGATTGGAATTAATACAGAAACCGTCATGACCCAATTGATTTGAATCAGAATAATTACCGTTGCAACCGCCGTAATTGTTCCACCTACAAGTTGAACAAACCCAGTTCCCACAAGGTTTCTAACCCCTTCAACATCGCTCATCACACGAGATACAAGTGCTCCTGATTTGTTGTTATCAAAAAAGTGAATTGGCAATCGCATCAATTTTTTTTGCACTTGGACACGCATTTGAGAAATCATGTGTTGCGCCTGAACACTCAGCAAACGCGTCAAACCAAAAGAGGTTGAGGCCTGCACCAATATCGCGGCAGCAACAACTCCCAACAGCAGCCACATTGACTGCATGTCATTGGATGGAACAACTTCATCCAAAAGGACTTTTGTCGCATGCGGCACAACAAGTCCCGCAGCGCTCCGAATTAGTATTAAAATCAATCCCAATCCGAGCATGTTCTTTCTGGGCCAAATGTATTCTCTAAATGCCCAAGAAAACGACACATTCTTCTTTTTACTCATAGTTTTTTTTTGTCTAATATCAAGCCAATTTTATCACACTGACAATTCGTCAGAATTACTGGCGTTCAATCCGAACCCCGGGATCACCATCAACAACATATTGCATCTTAAACTTGAACTCTTTTTCGGTATCATCTGAAAACGAATATACGCCCTTAGGAACAGTCAATCCACTGTCAAAAGTACGTAGCCAGGTTGTGTCAAAAATCTGGATTTCCGTCAAAAGGCTGAGTTCGTTGTGGGTTTTCAGTGAAGCTGAAGAAACAGTAAATACTTTAGAACTAAATTGAATTTGTTCCCCATGCTTTAAACCAGCTGTCATTCGTTCGATTTCATTTCTACTGAGTTCAATGACTGACCCCAATTGTTTGCAAAATGGATCCCCTGTCTTTGTAGCATGCATCCAATCAATCCTCATTTGAACAGCGCTCACATCAATTTTTTCTGGTATTAAAATCGCATCACTCCTAAGTTGTGGCAGAAGATTCATAACAATCGGGACTTGCTGTTCCGAATCTAAAGCACGCTGCATTGTTTCACTCACAAGAATATCAATACTCTTTGGATTGTCAATTTCGAACTGTGTCGCATCAGCATGAATATATTCAACAACAAAATCCTCAAACCCGCATTCCTTAATCACCGCCTTCATAGATTCAAATGTGGATGCATTCACCTCAAGTAACGAACATTTCACCCTCTCACTTGAATACTTCGCCAATACAGGAAGCAACAAAGTAGCATAAGGTCCCGTTCCAGCGTAAAGAATATGAATGGCACCCATTGATTTTGACGCCAAGGTATCAATCGCCTCCATAATTCCTTTGACAAACATCTTCGTTCGCATGCAATCCTTCAAACACATCGCAGCATAAGAAGTGCCCAATGCCATTCCGTTGTCAAAATGCAAGCTCTCAATTTCTCCATCCTTGCGAAAAGAGTGAATGCCACTCACAATCTCTTGGAATTCATTTATGCTCTCGGAAAGCTCTTTGTAATTCAGTGTTTCTTTTCGAAGAACATCGGCAATATTCGACAAATCGGCCTGTATTTGTTTTCTCATGAAATGCGTTTTTATTTTTTTTTGCGTTTAAATCCCCTCGAAAAGAAAACTTTTTAAAGCTACAATTAAAACTGTTGTAGAAGAGAAAACCAATCAAATTTAAACGAATTATCTTTCACTTAAGCAACAAAACTTAGGAAGTCCCCAGAGGAATTATTCTTCAATTTCTTGTCGTGATATATTTATGCGTATTTTGTCCAACCAAATTAACGACTATGAGCGAACAATCTGCATTAAAAACAAACTACGGTGCACTAATAACCTTGACAACTGTCTTCTTCTTTTGGGGGTTTGTTGCCGCATCTAATGACATTCTAATTCCCGTTTTTAAGAAGGAACTGGACCTGGCACAATGGCAATCTCAAATGATCTCTTTTGCATTTTATGTCGCCTACACCGTTGGGTCAATCATCTATTTAATCGCTTCATCTGCGCTAAAGCGCGATATCTTATCTAAAATTGGTTATAAAAAAGGCATCTCGATAGGATTGGGCATATCTGCTGTTGGAACACTATTGTTTATCCCAGCGGCCAGATTGGAATCCTTTGAATTGCTGATCAGTGGACTTTTCGTCGTCGGTCTGGGATTTTCGCTTCAACAAACGGCTGCCAATCCTTTGGTAATTTCACTTGGAGATCCGAAAAAAGGTTCGCAGCGCTTGAGCTTGGCTGGAGGCGTCAATAATATTGGAACAACGATTGGACCGGTACTTATTGCCCTAGCCATCTTTGGAACTACCTCTGCAGCAGATGCCAAAGCAAGTATTGAAAGTATTGAAACTCCTTATCTCGTGTTGGGAAGTGCTTTTCTACTTGTTGCTCTTCTGATTATGCTTTCCAAAGTACCGAATCACATTCAACAGCAAGAATCAACAGAAGAGGTGAATGTAAAAAAATCAGTGAAAGACTATCCCCAACTCTATTTAGGGATGATCGCCATCTTCGTTTATGTAGGTGTAGAAGTTGCGACCGCTGGAAACTTAGGAGAGTATTTAAAGGTGAACTTTGATATGGAGCCAAATCAAATTACTCCTTATGTCTCTCTTTATTGGGCAAGTCTCATGATTGGACGTTGGACCTCAGCCGCGGGAGTTTTCTCCTCTAAACCGATGACACAAAATATTTTACGCTTCGTTCTTCCATATGGTGCCTTTGGAATATTTGTCCTGATCAATACCATTACCAATCAAGACCTTACTCCACTTTATTACTACGTCTTCGTAATCTTATTTATGATCGCTGCGGAAGCGATGAGTAAAGGAAATCCCGCACGACAATTGATGTTGTTTTCAGGACTCGGAATTATCGCGCTCTTAATCGGAATTTTCTCTGATGGGATGGTCAGTATCTATGCCCTTATCAGCGTAGGACTTTTCTGCAGCACACTCTGGCCTTGTATTTTTACCCTTGCGATTAAAGGATTAGGAGCCTATACAAACAAAGGATCTGGATTTTTGATTATGATGATCATGGGAGGTGGGTTTATCTCATTATTCCAAGGTGTGCTTGTTGATCAAGAGTCTATCGGAATTCGACTTAGCTTCTTCGTGGGAGTCGCATGTTTCTTGTACTTGTTCTTCTATGCTTGGAAGGCTCCTGGAATTTTAAAACAGCAAGGGGTAGAAGTTTAACCCTTTAGCTTATTCACTGCACAGCCATCGCACTTGGTGTCTTTCGAAAGGAAGCGCTTGTAGAACTCGCGCGCCAAATAAAGCGTTGCAAGCGAAAGTACTATGGTTACTAAAATAAGCTGCACTACGAGAGAAGATTAAAGGTGATCCAAGCTCCAAGATATGCCAATACTCCCATATATCCAAGTTGAATGAGTGGCCACTTCCAGCTTTTTGTTTCGCGTTTCACCACCGCAAGTGTGGCCATACACATCATGGCAAAGACGTAAAATACCATCAAGCTCGCTCCAGCAGCAAGAGAATATACAGCCGTTCCGTCGGGGTGTTTCTCTTGTCGCATTTTATCAATCAAACTGGAAGAAGTGGTACCATCATCAGCCACTGCATAAATCGTTGCCATCGATCCAACAAAAACTTCTCGAGCCGCAAAAGAGGTAATCAGGGCGACTCCTATTTTCCAATCAAATCCAATCGGTTTAATCACTGGTTCAATCGTTTTCCCCATTATTCCGATATAGGAATTCTCCAATCGTGTAGAAGCCACCAGTTGGTCTGTTTCATCCTTCGAAAGCTGCATCTCAACCGCTTCTTGCTTTGCATTGTTTATTGATGTTTCAATCCTTGTGCCCGGGCCATAACTTGCAAGTGCCCACAACACAATAGAGATCGCTAAAATTATTTTACCTGCATCCCATACAAAAACACGTACTTTTTCAAAAACTGTCAAGCCGACATTTTTCCAACGCGGTGCTTTGTACTCCGGCATTTCTAACAATAAAAACCCTTGCTTTTTCGTCTTTATTATTGCTTTTAACAGGATAGCAACCAACAACGCAAATACAGCACCCAAGAGATAGAGTGCAAATAGCACCAAACCCTGAAGGTTCATGAAACCAAAAACTGTTTCTTCGGGAATAACAATCGCAATAAGAAGTGTAAAAACAGGAATTCTAGCACTACAACTCATTAAAGGTGCAACCATAATTGTAATCAACCGTTCTTTCCAATCTGAAATTGTACGAGCGGACATTACCCCAGGAATTGCGCAGGCAACACTCGACATCAACGGAACAACACTCTTTCCATTCAAACCAAACGGCCGCATCAAACGGTCCATAATGAACACAACACGAGAGAGATAGCCCGTTTCCTCAAGAATTGTGATGAAAAAAAATAACAATGCAATCTGGGGAATAAAAATAACGATTCCTCCTACTCCTGGGATAATTCCTTGCGTGATTAGGTCGGTAAATACACCGGGAGGCATTGCATTTGACATCCAATTGCTCCACATGGCAAAAGCACCATCAATCAAGTCCATAGGAATCGAGGCAAACGCATAAATAAACTGGAAAATTACAACGAGAACAAATCCAAAAATAACATACCCGAAAAAAGGGTGTACTAAGATTTTGTCCCATTTGTTTTTGACTTCTGAACGTTCTTCTTTCGATACAACCTTTTCCAACCCCTGCCGAATTTCTTCAAACCGTTCAAGGGTCTCCGCCTCTTGATTTGAAAAATCATCAACTGACAATAACTTTCTTGACGTCGTCGTACGTGAAATTAAGTTAGAGAGTCCGTTCTTGATCCGCTCTTTTCCCAATCCAGCACGTGCATTTGCTTCAACGATTATCGCCTCTGGATACATGAACTGCAATTGTTCAATGTTATGTTTTTTCCCCTGACGATCGGCTATATCCGTCATGTTTAAGACCATCATAGTTGGAAATCCTAAATCATAGACCTGAGAAAACAGCAACAAATTACGTTCCAAATTGGAAGCGTCGACAACAACCATTACAGCATCTGGATACTCACTGGAATCCAAATTTGAAAGGCTATCATATACAACTTGTTCATCACGAGATCGAGGGTAGATACTATACGTTCCTGGAAGGTCAATCAATTCGTACATTTGACCCAGAACCTTGAGCTTTCCAACTTTCTTATCGACTGTAACCCCAGGGAAGTTTCCTACATTTTGACGCAAGCCGGTCAACAAATTGAAAATAGAACTTTTTCCTGTGTTCGGATTCCCAACTAACGCTATTCTCACAGTTCAGTCATTAGTTCAACATCCACCAAGCAGGCCTCATCTTTACGAAGTGACAAAACATACCCATCAATATCAATGGCCATTGGATCACCAAAAGGGGCCCGATACAACACGGTAAGTATCCGTCCTTTAATCACACCCATCTCCATCAGTTTAACTCTTAACTTGGATTGGGATATTTCAGACACCGTCACTTTGGAACCATTCGTTATGTCAGATAATGTTTTTGTCATTTAAGTACACAAAAATACACTTTGTAAAACAAAATTACACTAGCCCAAAAGAGGTATTCTTTCAGTCGGTCAACGATTCGATATTTGTGATTGAATTTAATCGGCGAAACAGTTCATAAATAACTTGGCCTATTAGAGAGACAAACTGAAATAAGTTCTACTCGTAAATCCAAGTTCTTGAGTTTATTTTTGCTTTACAATCAGGCGCGCTGTTTCTCGCGTTTTTTGCTGCAATAATATTTCTTTTCCTTCAGTAACTCGATCAATCGTTGCTTGATCATAGTGACGTATTGTAACCAATTCCAGTCCCTCATTGAACTTTACATCGTATGAATCTTTGAATACTTCGAGGATTTGTGAACTATCTACCTTATCGCCATCCAAAAGAATCGAGAATTTTAATGCAGAATTCTGCATCAAATTAATCTTTGCATTCGCTTTGGACAACCGAGCAAAAATATCACTTAAGTTCTTTTCAACGATAAAGGAAAAATCTTTTGGTGAAATTGAAAATAACACTTGGTTCATTTTAAAAATAAATGAAGGTACAAGATGATCTGAGGTCGTCGACTCTTGAATCACCGTGCCTTCAGCACTCGGATCAAGAAACGATTTCACATGAAGCGGAATCCGTTTGTTTTGGAGTGGTTTCACCGTTTTTGGATGAATTACTGACGCTCCATAATATGACAATTCAATTGCTTCACGAAATGAGATTTGATCCAACTTCACGGTATGATCAAACCACTTTGGATCGGCATTTAGCATTCCTGGAACGTCTTTCCATATCGTAACGTTATCGGCATTGCAACAATACGCAACAATTCCTGCAGTGAAATCGGAACCTTCTCTCCCAAGGGTCGTTGTTGAACTCGAATTTGCTCCAATGAAACCTTGTGTCACCAAAATATCGGTCCCATCAAATTCAGGCACAAACTTCGACTGAAAATTGTGCTCCGTTTGTTCCCAATCGACCTCAGCCTCACGAAAAATATTGTTCGTTTGAATGAGCGTTCTTGCATCCATCCACTTTGCGCTAAACCCCGATTCAATGAGAAAAGACGAAACAATTTTTGTTGATATAAGTTCCCCAAAACCGACAAGTTGATCGTATTCAAAATCATAACTGCCGGAACGATCTTCTTTGAACCTCTCTCCCAAATCTCTCAGCACCTGATCCACAGCATCAAAAACCTTCGATTCTCGGTCGGAAAATAGGACATCCATAATTTCATAATGGAACTGTCTTATTTCTTCGACTAAATCTTGGAATAGGACCTCATCTTTGATCCAATAAGCATCGATAACCTTCTCCATCGCATTGGTTGTCTTTCCCATTGCAGAAATTACAATCCCTAACTTTTCTCCGTCGTACAAAGACAAAATACGGGCGACATTTTTAACCGCTTGTGCATCTTTCACCGATGCTCCACCAAATTTGAAGACTTTCATTGCTCTGGTTGAATTAATTGCCGAAATATAGTTCTTTTTTGAATGTTACTGAAATCACAAAAGTCGAAGCCCACCATCCCGATATTTAACTCAGTTTGTCGGTTAGAATTCGCATTTCAATAACAGGAGAAATTTTTTCGTAAAGGATATTGTGAACAGCCTCTACAATTGGCATTTCAACTTGAAATTTATTTTTGATCTCCATAACACTTTTGACCGCATAATACCCTTCTGCAATCATGTCCATTTCCAATTGCGCGCTTTTTACCGAGTAGCCTTTCCCGACCATAAAACCAAAAGTTCGGTTTCTGGAGAACTTGGAGTATGCCGTTACCAATAGATCCCCTAAATATGCTGATGATTTAACATCTCGGTGAATTGGGCTCATCTCATCGATTAAATTTTCAATTTCTTGAATTGCATTCGATATCAGTACAGATTGAAAATTATCCCCATAACCAAGGCCAGAGCAAATTCCAGATGCAATCGAATAGATATTCTTCATCACTGCCGAAATTTCTGTCCCAAATAAATCATCTGAAACTGTCGTTTTTATGTAGCGACAAGAGAGTAAATCTGCCATCTCCTCAGAACGTTCTTCATCCTGACATGCAATCGTCAAATAAGACAAGCGCTCAAGAGCAACCTCTTCAGCATGACAAGGTCCACAAATTATTCCAATGGAATCGTAAGGAATTCCAAACGTTTTATGAATGAATCGTGCAGGAATCGCGTTGTATTCAGGTATAATTCCTTTCACGGCCGAATACAATGATTTCCCTTCCATCAATCCTTCAGGGAAATCTTCGAAGAGTTTAACTAAAAAAGCAGATGGAGTTGCAATGATTACCAGCTCCGATCGTTCAATTACCTCTACTAGGTTGGTACTAACGTTGATTTTATTCAAATCAAACTCAACCGATTGCAAGTATTTTGGATTGTGGCGAAACTTCAAGATATGAGCAACAGATTCCTCGTTACGCATGTACCAATTTACACTCGATACATTGTTGCATAATATTTTAACCAAAGCCGTAGCCCATGAGCCACCACCAATAACGGCTATTTTCTTTTGCTCGTCCATAATGAAAGTAGAGCAACAAAGTTATTATTTATTCCTAAAGGCACTCTTTCTTCATGAGATAATCGAGAAATTGTTTTCAATCATACCATGAATCCGTAAAGAAAAGAAATACAAAAAAAGGGACGCCCGAAAGCGTCCCTTTTTAATATCTTGGTTCACACTATTCCTTAATAATACTGTGAACTGATTTGCCTTGATCACTCGTTAAATTTACAAAATATACACCTCCTGAATAGTTGGCAAGGTTAATCTGTAATTCATTCAATTCATTGACAGAGAATCGCTTCAATAAGCGCCCTCTAGAATCCGTCAATTCAATCAATTCAATATTCTCGTCCCATGCAACATTCAGCATTTTACTTACTGGATTTGGATAGATACTAACCGAAGAATTAATCGACGCCTCATCAATCCCTGCAAAACTCATTTGAATTTCGAATCGCTTATCAGAAACATCAAAGAAAGTACCGTTCGAACTCATCACCATAACTCTGCATGCCATTTCAGAAACATTCGGCACTACAACCAACTCAGATCCATCATTTGGAACACCCGTTGCTAAAGTCGTCGTATATGACAAACCGTTGTCTGTAGACAGAAATATATCCACTGTGCTGCAATTAACCGGAGCGTTGTCAGTATTGGCAACATCCCAAGTAATGATCTTATTTGAACCTCCGACCCATACGATTCCCAAATCAGAAGGATACAAAACCACGAATGGGCCCGAATTTCCATCCACTGAAACTGAAACATCTTCGTAACTACTACAACTTCCTGGGCCCGGAGAATTGTCACGAACCGATACTCTAAAGTTCATTGTCCGTGAAACATCTGACAGACGTTCCCACGTAAATGGACCATTATTGGCTACGAATTGTAGCTTTGGGAAATAACGTGTTGGATCAGAATTCGACTCCCAACTTCTAAAATTAGGTCCATCATTCGATGAGGAAATTGGAGGCTGTGGGCTTATATCATTGTCCATTTGTTCCCAATTGTAAGTTATTGGGTCACCATCTGGATCGTCAACAACTGCTGTTAGTGCAAAAGGTGTTCCTCCCGGGACCGCAATATTTCCATTGGTCGAAGTTATAATTGGAGCAACATTCGCTAAAGATGTAATTTGCTCGCATTGATGACCTCCACTTGAAATTTCTATGCCAATTTCTTCTAGACTTATTCCATGAAAGTGATCGTCGCTATTGCTCTGAACATTTGGTGAACAGATCCCGGCATATGCCATGATTGTAGATCCACTACCTGGTTCCATTGCAGTAGCATTATTTCTATTGCCACCACATGAATTGTTAAAGGTGTGATTTGCTCCAAATTGATGTCCCATTTCATGGGCTACATAGTCAATATCAAAAGGGTCTCCTATTGGCGCACTACTTCCAGTAACTCCACGAGCCTTACCGTTACTACATACAACTCCTAAACCAGCCAAACCTCCTGAATTCGTTCCGAATACGTGACCAATATCGTAATTTGAACTCCCGATTACCGAATTGACATTGGACTGATTTTCACCAATCATTGCTCCTGGGTTACCATTGGTGTATGGGTCTGCACCTGCAGATGTGTAAATGATTTGATCGTTATTTCCGATAATAGTCATTGTAATTGCCATATCTCGCTCATAAACACCATTCACACGATTCATCGTTGTAACTTGAGCTGCTTGAGCATCGGCCACAGATCCTCCATGAAAAGAGGTGTATTCACCTGTTGCTGCAACAGCAAGGCGGTAGGTTCGTAGCTCACAAGAAGCATATGGCGTTTGCGCTTGAGAAACGGGTTCTTGCGTCTCTTTCAATGCTTCCAATTCACTATTAAATTGGCAATCCTTCATTTTCGTTGTTGAAAACTCACTTTTAAAATAAACGATGTAAAAAGCAGCATTCCCTTGAATAGCTGGGTCAATAAAAATGGTGGGCTGTCCAGGTGTCATAATCATTGCATGGAGGCCGTGCTGTGTCACATCCCATTTGACAAATGCACCGTTCTCACCAGTTGCATCAAACGATCTAATTTGTTCATATTTCGACGCCAAGTCAGGATGCATTGTATAGTTTCCTTTTGCCAAATAGGTGTGCATTGAGCCTCCGGGATGGGGCAAATCCACTACTGCTGTGAATCCATTACCTGTAAATTCACGGTAGGCAATGCCGTCCAGTTGCTCCAATAAAGAACCAACATCCATTTGATAATAGCTTGCATTTTTCGCAGCAATCTGAAGCTTTCCAATCGCTTCAACTGTTGACTTACTCACCTCTTTGGAATCGAGGGCAATGTGTTTTGTGCTTTGCGCGAGAAGTACCATTGGAGTAAACAGTAATGTGCTAACAATTAGCTTTTTGGAGAGACGAATATTCATAATTAATTGATTTTAGATCGATCAAATATAAGGAATCTGAATGAACAGCAAACTATTTCAAAATATGATGTAAATCATTTTTAAACTTAATTCAAGTCATATTTAAATTCGCTGCCAAGTATGACATTTGATTTTCAAATTAAAGCTTATGGAAGAACAATTAAGTGGATCGGCTTCGAGCGAACAAATTTTTTCAGAAAATACAGAATTTAATCGCTACGGGATAATCTGTGTCATACTATTGATCGTTGGTTGTTCAGTTGGACTTGCAGTAGGACTCGGCGGTGTAAAAAACACGCTTTCCTTGATTATGATTGTAATTCCGACAATGACTACACTGAGTTTGTTGCTTGCCGTTGCCCCAATGAAATATATCCTGCCCGCTGGAATCACCAGCACAATTATTAACCTCTTACTGATGGTATACTTTTTAATTACCTGAATGTACATTAGCTTAATTAAGACCCTCTGCTGTTGTGGAGGGTTTTTTATTTCACGTATCTGCAAGAGGCAATTCAACATAAAAAGTTGTTCCCTCTCCAGGATGTGTTTCAAAATCAATGACTCCTTGATGACTCTCAAGTATTTGCTTAACCATAGCCAGACCCAGACCAGTTCCGGTACTTTTCGTCGTAAAATACGGCACAAATAACTTGTTCCACTTTGATTTTTCAATTCCAATACCATTGTCTGAAACTGCAATTTTAACTTTATTTTCTATCCGCTGGATTTGTATTGATATCTGCCCCTCTTGATGTTGAGGTATCGCTTGTGTTGCATTTTTAATCAAATTATTGAATACGCGAATCATCTGATCTTTATCCGCATTAATGAAAATTTTCTCATCACAAAAAAGCTCAATGTCAGAATGTCCTTCAAGCGAGAATACTTCCACTACACTTTTAATAAGCGCAGTTAATTCAATTCTCGATTCCATTGGAACGGGCATTTTTGCAAAAGAAGAGAATTCATTCGCAATGTTCGTCAGCGCCTCAATCTGCTCAATGATTGAAGCCGCAACCCGCTGAAACTTCTCTTCCATTTTAGTGTCTTTCGGATTGTATGTCCGAAGTAATTGCTGAACGCTCAGCTTCATAGGAGTTAATGGATTTTTAATCTCGTGTGCGACCTGCTTAGCCATTTCTCGCCAAGCAGATTCCCTCTCACTTCGCGCCAATTGCTGTGCGGTAAATTCCAACTCTTCTAATTTTGAGTTATAGTCTTTTACCAATGCACCAATCTCATCCTGCTTGTTGTAAAGTATCGGCTCATTGTGTATTCCAAAACGAACGGAGGAAAAACTCTCTTGCAAGATTCTTAGCGGAGCTGTAAGCCAATTGGAAATAAAAATTGCCAAAATAATAGAAACCGCTAAAAGCAAAATAAAAACATTTACAATGGCTACGAGAAACTTCTGAATTTGATTTTCAAATTCACTTTGCTGACCGAAATGTTGCAAATTAATAAAGGCCAATTTCTTACCATTGTTATTGTAGAATGGCTTATATGCAGATGAATACACCAAATTACCGATGTTCTCTCGATGAACGAACTCACTTTTTTGCGCATATTTCATGTTCTTAAACGCTTCGGGATTCATTTGCTCACTGATTAGGCCTTGATTGAATACTTTCGGTCGAGATGTGGCAAGCAGGTAGCCATTAGCATCGTAAAGATTAATATCCGTAAAAAATACCCGAGCAAATTTTTGAAGGTAGTATTGTGCCATGCTACCATTGACATCTATAAACAGTTGATCGTAATTGCCCAATTTAGCTCGAACCTCTGTTTCTACAGAACTAAGCTTCTCGCGAATTACGTCATTGGTGTATTGGTTGTATTGGTTGCTTACGAAAATACCACTGCCCCATCCAAAAGCCAAAAGTGATATGAAAACGAGAGATATAAGAACAATTTGAATCTTCATTGCCAAATTGAGTGTTCTACGAGAAGACCCTGAAGAGCCCATTCGAAACAACAAAGGCAATAACAACAAACCATAGAAACTAAACAAATAAGAAAATGAAGTAATGTAATCCAAGAAATTAGGATCCTTTCTTGAAATCACAATCTTATCTCCTGATGACTTACTTACTGCATAGTGACTAAAATCCCCATGATTAAACGAATTGCTATTACCAGAAGCCTCCATTTTCAGAAAGGAGGAGGGATAATTAAATGCCCCGTATTTTGTAACCAAATCGTTGTTATGGTACTTTGCAATGGAATAGGTTTCAAGAGATTCGAATACATTTGCTTTTCCTGAAATTAACAGTCGCGGGAACCCAATCTCTTCTGGTATCTTTTTTGATTTGAGTGTACAAAACAAATAGGCTTTACTTGAATCCGCACCTTGTAATTCTTGACGGATCACATAACTATATTGCTCGCGGTAATCGTCGATATAGTATATACTCGAATTAATGGTTGAAACAACACCCGATCGCTCGATAATCTCCTGATACCGATCGTACCCATGTGCAAAATTGGTTTTTTGATCAAAAATGGGACTTTTATTACCGTCAAAAATTGCAAATTTCATCTCATACTGCTCCCAAAAACCATTGAAAAATCGTCGTTCTAGGTTTTCCTGAAAATCAGAAAGCGCCTTAAAACTCGGAGCTGCAATAAATCGCTTTAAAAATTTATCCTCAATAAGCTTCGTTGAGATTTTCGAATATTCTTTCTCGGTTTCAATGTTTTTTTCTGTTGCGAGCTGTTTCGCGTAAAGCTCCATGTCTCTTCTCTCTTTTCTCCGACCAAACTCACCAATGGTCAATGACAAAACAAGAGAAAAACCAAACAAAAGAGAGACTCCTGTTCCGATACGATAGATCCCTTTTATTCGATAAATTACATAGATGCCGCTGCCGTAGAAAAAAAACGGGAATATCCCTGCAGCCAACGATTGATGTCCGAAGCTTGTTTCATAAAACAAATAAAAACAACTAACGGCAAAGAAAAGTACTGCCAAATGCGAACCCAATATACCTTGATATTTACAACTCTCAATAATTGTACGGAGTGTTTGGAAATACGAATAAAAAAAGATCCCCAAGCTCATCATGGCCAATACAGAAAAGACATTCAACGAAAACAACTGATCGATAACCATTGGAATTGAAGAATCATCAATTAATCCCTCAATCAAATAAATCAACCCACCCCAAGGTAAAATTGAAAGAACTGCAAAAATTAATACAAGTCTTTTTGATACACCACTCCGCTTCAATTTCAGCAATTGATTGCCCAGATAACTCAAAAGATAAACGAGAACAAGAAGATTTAATAGGTATTCAAAAAAATTCGGGAACAACGAATTCACGGCATACAATTTAGGATCAAATGCCACTGTTTCGATCATAAAATCAAACCATTCAAAATGAATTGATGCAATTCGAAGTGCGAGCACACCAAGAGGAACGAGACTCCCAATTTTTTTTGGCAAAAAGCGCGTAACTTGGACAAGAATTAGCAACCCCAAGAGCACTGCTACAAAAAGTAAAACCATCAAAACAATTCCCTCATTGCGCCCAACCTCCTGCTGTAAATCAGGCTTCAAAGAACAGATATATTCATTCTTGGTGGAATAAATGGCGAAGCCTTGATCCTTGTCCTCAAGTATCGTTGCTTTAAACGGCAGGTTGAGTTCTTTAGCAAAATTATTGCTCAGGTGTTTGTTTTCGTAGGCATAATCGTGCTTAATCAAAAAACTCGCACACACCAAATAATCTCCAATTACTTTGGTCTTGGAATAATACCACCCATTTTGAAGATTTAATAGTCCATCCGCCGGAAAATGTATTTCGGCAAATCGAATAATTGGCAATTGATTGGTATTCCAAAAAAGCAGTGAGTCATTCCGGTAAACATGTATATTGATATTTGATGCGTCCGAAGGCCTGGTCCATTGATCATGAATTTTATTGTCTTCAATTTCATTGGCTTTAATTGCGAGATAATCATCCAACTGCGTCTCACGCGAATTAAAATTAGCCTTGAACTTCTCGACCGAAGAAATGTAATCCGTTGATGTTACTTGAAAAAAATAGATTGCGAAAGTTACCGATACTGCAATGGCAGCGACAAACAAATAATATTTTTTTAACCCATTTATGATCATACCTTAAGAACATCAATCTCTTTTGAGATCTCAGCAGCCAACAATCTAAAATCAGAATCTGCATTCACATCATTTCGAAACTGAAAGTTCGCGCATTCTTCGTAAGGTAATAAATAATTCTTGTAGCACGGAGCAACATGATTGTCCCACTGATACAAAATAGCTTCACGAGAATAGCCTCTTGTTTCTTGATCGCGATAAAGTCTTCTGTCCAATTGAACAACTGGATCTACCTTTACAAAAATGGTATAGTCCAAAAGTTCACGCACACGCTCGTAGTGAAACAAAAATAACCCTTCGACAATAATCAACTTAGACGGTTTTATAGTAATCCACACATTTTTATCTGGCGGGGCGTTGAAATGGTATTCTCTAACTTCAATTGCATGGCCTGCAACCAATTTTCTAAGATCATTGACCAAAAGCTCCTCATCAAGCGCTGTTGGCAAATCAAAATTATAAGTGCCCTTTTGATCTTTCACTTGCTCATCAATTGGCTTGTAATAATTATCCATTGTAAAAACACTTGGATTTAGGTGTTCAAATTCATTGAACAATCGCTTCAATAAGGTTGTTTTTCCGGACCCGCTACCACCACATATTCCTACTATCATTGCACCACTCTAATTTTACAATTTCACTCCTAACTAATCATTTGTGCACTTCAATCATCTGAAAACAAGCTCTTTTTGGTCATGTTTTTGTATTTTGCGCACAATCGAACAAGCAAACTTCGTGCTAAAATATAGGTTATGAATGCATTTTCAAAAAGGAATTTCAAGAAAGCAATTTTACAGCTTACTTTTATCATGCCAACCCTGTCCTTTATCCCTTCGTTTTATCTTGTAAATGGCCTTCATGAAGGACTATTCACTAAAATAGCCACCCAAAATAAATAGACGATAAAGAAATGAAAAACATCATGCTCCAATTCCTCTTTTGTCTTCTCTTTGGATCAATTTCGCTTGGACAGACTGCCGACACTGGCGGGCCCATATCATGGTCGAATAGTGCCATAATGAATCCCGACCCAAAACAACACATTATGCCCGGTTTCTCACTCGACCTAATACAAGCAGAAGATGCTATAAACGATGAGCGGAAGGAAGCCCCATGGCGGTTCGGTTATTCCTACAAAACGGCTATGAAATTAGACTCAATAACAGGAGATTGGACCACATTAGAAAATGGCAGTCGGATTTGGACAACTGAGATTGTTTGCCCAGAAGCCCTCTCAGTAAATTTAATCTTTGAAAATTTATTTCTACCCAGTGGAGCCTCGCTCTATTTATACGATAAGAACAAAACAAACTGCGTAGGTGCCTACACGGAAAGAAACAATCGTAAAGATGGAATCCTGGGCACAGAATTGGTACTGGGAAATCATATTGTGGTCGAATATTACGAACCCGTTGAAGCAATAAACAAGGGCGATTTCACGATTACTAATGTCATCCATGGATACCGAAGTATTCAAAAAATTCAAGACGATCTTGAAAAATCACTCAACTCAGCCGGAGATTGTCATTACGATGTTGAATGCCCTCTCGGAAACGGATGGGAAGATCAAATTCGTTCCATCGCGATGATTGTTGTAAACGGTAATGGAATATGCACTGGGGCACTCATTAACAACAGCTGCGAGGACGGTCGTCCATTAATGCTTTCTGCAAATCATTGTTTGTCAGGAGGTGTTTCATCTTGGGCATTCCGTTTCAACTGGAAGGCAAACCCCGGAACGGAAGTCTGCGCAGATACAATTACAGGGATTGATCCAGGTCCACCATACGATCAAACGATGAATGGTGCTACAATCTTAACCAATGGTGCAGCAGGTGATTTTTTACTGATGGAGGTTGATAATTTAACTAATAATGATGTTGCTGCTTGGAACCTCTATTTTTCAGGATGGAATCACAACGACAATGCAATTGTCCCTCAATCAACAATCCTCCATCACCCTCAAGGAGATTTGATGAAAATTTCACAAGAACAAGACACCATCTACCACAGCGCAATTGCAGCAGCTGAAGTTTGGTGGGTCGACGCATACGAATTTGGCTCAACGCAAGGAGGTTCATCGGGAGCTCCATTGTTTGATCAGAACAAAAGAATTATTGGACAACTATACGGCGGACAATCCAATTGCTCTGGAACAACAGAAAATGGATTGTATGATTATTTTGGACGACTTGGTGTTTCATGGGGCTATGGACTTAGCGACTATTTGGCACCTAATTCATGCGGGCAAGCACTTGTCCTTGATGGGTGGGGTCCAAATGAACAAGATCAATTTGATGATGCTAGCCTCGAATATGTAAGCAGCCCTAGTGGCGATGTATGTATGTCAACATTTACTCCAGAACTATCTATTCGGAATGCGGGAGACAATGATTTAACGTCATGCACAGTGACATATACTATCGACAATGGAAGTAATATGATTTACAATTGGTCAGGCATACTGCCTCCAAATGGTTCAGAGTCAATCCTACTTCCCGCAATAAATACAACCAACGGACAACATGTCTTTAGCGCATTTACTTCCACTCCAAATGGAACAAATGATAGCAATCCGAGTAATGACTCAATCACGTCTTCATTTACAGTTTACAATGCTACGATTGAAACCTATATTACAATCGAAACGGACTGTTTCGGACACGAAACAGCATGGGAATTGTACGACAGTTCCACAACACTCATTGGCTCAGGAGGAAATCCTTTGGTTCCGCCTGGTGGAAATCAAACCGCATCATCAAGCAATCCGGGAAGTTTTGGAAATATTACAATTATTGAAAAAAAACTATGTTTGGCCGTTGGTTGTTACGATTTCATAATCTATGACGATTGGGGAGATGGTATGGAAGGTTCCTCCCAGATTTCATGCGCTACAGATGGAAACTACACCATTACAACTCAAACCGGATTTGTCTTAGACAACCTTCAAAATGTGAATTTTGGAAACTCTGAAATAAATAATTTCTGCGTAGCTGAGGATGCAGGCATTGAATCAATTGCATTACTCAATTTTGACATTTATCCCAACCCAAGCTCGGGGACGATATACATTGCAATGAATTCTGCTCAAAGTGAAAAATGTGAACTTATTGTTCGCGACAATTCGGGGAGAATTCTTCACACCGCTGCTATTGAAAAAAACTTCAGCTCAATTGATCTCAACGAAATGGCTGATGGGCATTATTTTTTCACTATCGAAAACGGGAGAACGAGCCGAACAAAAAAAGCTGTACTATGCCACTGACCGTTTTCTGCACTTATTGCTCAGCGCGAAAGAATCCTGCTAAAAGCCCAATTCGAGCGATAGAGAGATACATTAGTAAAAGAATAAATTCTGTGGCAGAAAAGGCAAAATCAGAACACTCTAAATTCATGATTTTTTCGGGGAAATATGGATTGATTGGGCCAGATCAGACAATTCCCGACTACAATCATTTGTTAATGCCTAAAGAAATAGAAACTCATAGTAGTTTTGTTGCAAAGCAAATCAAAGAAAAAAAGATTGAAAAGATACTATTTTATGTGGGCGATACCGTGGCAGACAAAAACATAAAAACATACGCTGAGTGCGCGTCTCGTGCCTGTGAGAAGGCGCACATTGACTTTGAAATTCGCAGGACACCCGTCAACGAATGAAAAAGAGATACTAATTTAGTCTGGCCTGCTTCAATTCTTCAATTTGACGTTCAAGCTTTGCTGTTTCTTTTAACTTTTGCATTGCTTCTTCTCGGTTTTCCGTGTGAAGTTGGTATGCAGATTCTATAATCTCTACATACTCCGACATCAATCTATCCACGCGATCAATAACCTTAAATTTTACCATAATGACGTGTTTTATTTTTAACACTTCGTAGAAATCACAATTTTATGTATTCAAGAAATTCCTTGCGCTTGTCTGCATCATTAAATTGCCCTCCAAAGAATGACGTTACAGTAGATGAATTGACATCTTGTACACCTCTAGAAGAAACACACAAATGCTCTGCGTCTATAATTATAGCAACATCCTTAGTGCCCAGAATATCTTGTAACTCACTCGCAATTTGTTCCGTTAGACGCTCTTGAACCTGTGGGCGTTTTGCAAAATACTGGACGATGCGGTTGAGTTTGGAAAGACCGATGACCTTACCATTAGAAATGTACCCCAAATGTGCCTTCCCTATTATAGGAACAAAATGATGCTCACAGTTGGAGAAAAAAGTAATATTTTTCTCAACCAACATCTCTTTGTACGCATACTTATTTTCAAAGAGTGCTATTTGAGGCTTATTCGCGGTATCCAAGCCTGAGAAAATTTCGTCAACATACATTTTTGCAACACGGTATGGTGTACCACGCAACGAGTCATCTTCCATATCGAGGCCAAGTGTGTGCATAATTCTCTCGAACGAATCTGCAATAATTTGTTTTTTTTCTTCTTTGGTAATAAGAAACGCATCCTCCCGCATTGGTGTTTCAATTGAGGTAAATGCATGTTGCTCACCAATGGCATCATGAAATGCTCGATCTACATTGATCCCATTTTTTCCATTGGTTCCATTCTTGCCGTTAAGCTGGGTATTCAACAAAATTTCGCGATGTTTCATATAATTTAATTTTTAATTCAAGTGGAGCTGTAATATGTACTCTCAGCCTTTCGTAAATTGCACGGGCTATATTTTCTGCTGTTGGAATGGTTGTTTTAAAGTCAGGTACATCTAGATTTAAATTTTTGTGATCGTATATTTCAGTCACTTCACTTTTGATGAATTGTTTCAAAATCTTCATGTCCATAACATATCCTGTGTCCGGATTAACCTCACCCACAACTTTAACCTCCAGGTCATAATTGTGGCCGTGGTAGTTTGGATTGTTACACTTTCCAAAGACATCTTTGTTTTTTTCAGCGGACCAGTCATCATTGTGAAGGCGATGTGCCGCATTAAAATGTGCTTTCCGAATTACAGCCGTTTTCATATTTGATAATTAATTAGTTGATTGAATAGTTTTGTTTAACCTTTTTGATCAATCATTAAACAATAGTATATATTTTGTTTAACTTTTACAACTTTTTGTTAAACATTTTTATTTTGATCTTCGAAACTTAATCGAATATACGGAAACGAGTCCCTCTTTCAAAAATGACTTTTTCAAGTATTTGCAAGTGATTTTGTTTAAACTACGGGAAACGATTTAGGTGAATTTTTATAAATGGGTTGTGAGTTATTTAGATATACTTAAATTTGAGTGATCTGCTTAAATGATTGAGAAATGAAAAAACTACTAGTACTATTGGGATTTGTCCCTTCTACATTATTCGCACAAATTTCATATACCGTTACGGTTACAAAATTGAAAGCAAAAGCAGATGACTGTGACGGCGGAATCGTAACACTGTGCTCTCAGGCACCTCAAGATCCAGTAATTAATATATGGACAAATGATTCCGATGCCAATGAATTCACAAACTGTTGGGTTTTCGAAAACGACCCGGAAGCGGAATACAACCTTTGGAAGGACATTCAAAATCTTGAAATTGCGAATGTCTCGAACACAAGTACTACATTTATTTCATTTGACATGTCCGGATTTGAATCCGATGCTCCAATCTCAACAGGATGTACGAGCATCGTTGGTGATGATGCTGTATACGAACGTCAATTTGTCCAACAAATTGAATTGGCGAACATTCCAGAGAATACTGATCATCTTGAAATACTAGATCTTGACGATGTGTATTTTGCAGAAGTTATTATTCGATGGTTCGATGCAAACCTCGGGTTGTCTGCATCCGTGCAAGACCTAAATTTTTCATTGGTTCCAAACCCAACCAATGGAATATTCAAGATAAATTTAGAATCACAAGGTATTGATCAATTCACAGCTGTCGTTCGCGATCTGTCTGGTAGAATTGTTTTGCGCCAAGAAGCGCTGCACCATCAATCAGAAATTGACCTCGGTATGCAAGAGTCAGGAGTATATTTAGTTTCTGTAGAAACCAATGAAATCATAAAAACTGAGCGTATTCTGCTACAATAAACGTTCGGTTCTTATTCAAATAGGCCGTAAATACAACTATTAATTTGTCTGTGTTGAAATCGTTAAATAATATAAAATTCTTCCGTGCATTGCCAGTTTTTTAATACTTTTAACTCCGATTTTAATTCATGAAATTGACAAAAACTATTTTTCTAGTCGTAGTGTTGGTCATTCCAATTCTATCATCTACTGTCATTACTTTTGATGAAGATGAGACACTATACGAATTGTTAGAATCGATGAATGAAGAAGAGGAAGAAGATGATGTAAAAAAAACACAGCACAATTGTGACTTCTCCGACCATCATTTTGATAAAAATGAGCTTTTTGCAGGCAAAAACCCCCTCCGAAATTATTATTTCAAAAATAGAATCTTTCAGAGCATTCAACCTGAAGTCCTAACGCCTCCGCCGCGGAGACGCTCTTAAATCAAATATTCGGAGTGTCCAAATGGATACTCATTTGTTTTTAAGTCTGTCAATTCACGACAGCATTTTTAATTATAATTATGAAATCTTTTTTTAAACATTGGAGGCAAGACCTCCCGGCAAGTTTAGTTGTATTTCTCGTAGCACTTCCTTTGTGTTTGGGAATCGGACTTGCCTCAACAAACGTTCAGGGCATTGATGGTATGCCCAACATCTTCTCTGGATTAATTGCAGGAATTGTCGGAGGTATTGTCGTTGGATCCCTAAGTGGCTCACGCTTGGGAGTCTCAGGTCCAGCAGCTGGATTAATTACAATCGTTACAGCTGCCATTTTAACTCTCGGTAGTTTTGAAGCATTTTTAACTGCCGTCGTTTTAGCAGGAGTGATTCAAGTAATTGCTGGTTTTCTCAAAGCCGGTGTGCTCAGTAAATACTTCCCCTCTTCCGTGATTAAAGGAATGCTCGCCGCAATTGGTCTAACACTTATCCTAAAAGAGATTCCGCACTTCTTCGGTTACGATGAAGATTTTATGGGAGATGAAGCTCTCAACCAAATGAACGGACACAATACATTCTCTGATCTCGGATATATGTTGGAGAGTATTCATCCAGCGGCATTAACAATCAGTGTGATTTCACTGTTGATTTTGATTCTCTTTGAGCAAAAATTCATGAAAAAGTTTGGACTGTTCAAAATCCTTCCGGGAGCCCTTTTTGTTGTGGTAATCGGAATTTTATTGAACGAATACTTTATCGGTATAGGCGGTGAATGGGTCATTAAAGACAAGCACCTCGTTCAATTGCCCGTGATTGCTTCTTTTGAAGATTTTACCCACTACCTTACCACACCAGATTTCGGCGCATTAAAAAACTGGAATGTATACGCTATCGCTATAACCATAGCAATCGTTGGCAGTTTAGAAACACTTCTGAGTGTTGAGGCAACTGATAAGTTGGATCCGGAGAAACATCATACTCCAACAAATAGAGAACTCAAAGCTCAAGGTGCAGGAAATATTGTATCAGGGATGCTAGGAGGACTTCCAATTACACAGGTAATCGTCCGAAGTTCTGCCAACATCAATACGGGAGCAAAATCAAAACTGTCTGCTATATTGCATGGAATACTCTTGGTCTCTGCAATACTGTTCATACCAAATCTTCTCAATAAAATACCAATGGCTTCTTTGGCGGCGGTGCTTTTAATGATTGGATATAAATTATCAAACATCAAACTGTACAGAACACTCTTCAAGCAAGGGCTAGAACAGTTCTTGCCTTTCATTGCAACAATTGTTGGTGTTTTACTTACCAACTTATTGGCCGGTATTGCTATAGGAGTTGTATTTGCAATCTTCTTTATTTTAAGGAGAAATTATAAAAACGACTACATCGCTGAGGAGCATATGGAGGAAGGCCACAGGTCCTTAAAAATCAAACTGCCTGAGGAGCTCACATTTTTAAACAAAGCAAGCATCCTCGACCTTCTCGATTCTATTGAAGAAGAATCAAATATAGAACTCGATGGGTCCAATTGTAAATTTATCGATCATGATGCACTTGAAATTCTTAAAGAATTTCAGAATTATACAGTAACAGAAAAGCGAATTAACTTGACTATTATTAATGTTGAACAACTTAACACCATAGAATAATGACTCAAACAAAGGAAACACAAGCAACTATGACTGCTGACAAAGCGCTGCAGTTGTTAAAGGAAGGAAATTCAAGATTCATAAAAAATGAACGTTTGCACCGCGACTTAACGCAACAAGTCGCAATCACAGGAGCTGAGGGACAATTCCCCCATTCTGTTGTCTTGAATTGTATCGACTCACGTGTAACTGCTGAATATCTTTTCGATCAAGGCGTTGGAGATATATTTAGTGCGCGCGTTGCAGGAAACTTCGCAAATACTGATATTATTGGAAGTATGGAGTTTGCGGTACTAAATGCGGGCGTAAAATTAATCGTTGTCCTGGGACACACGCAGTGTGGAGCAGTAAAAGGAACATGTGACTTTTTGTATAAACCTGAAGGAGAGAAACCAGATTTAGCACAGAATTTAATCACAATGGCTTCTGAAAATCTTGCTGCTACAGCTCAATCTGTGGCGAATAATTATCCTGGAGATCATACTTCCTCAAATGGCGAATTTATTCAGCATGTCGCAGATGAAAATGTTCACGTAACCATTGCTAAAATTCTTGATGAAAGCCCTGCTATCAAGAAAGCGATTGATGAAAGTAATGGAGAGTTGAAAATTGTCGGAGCAATGTATGACGTAAAAAATGGAGCTGTAACCTGGATGTAGTTTCCCCCGCATACAAAATAAAAAGAGAGGTGAATGAATTCACCTCTCTTTTTGTCTCTATTTTTAATAATTAATACTTTATAAAAACATTTTTGGGTTCAGTAAAGAAACGCAAAGCCTCCCAACCTCCCTCACGCCCGACACCTGATGCTTTTACACCTCCAAAAGGAGTTCTCAAGTCTCGCACCAACCAAGCATTGACCCAAACAATACCTGCGTGCAATTGATCTGCCATACGGTGAGCCCGCTTCAAATCTGACGTCCAAAGTGTCGCGCTTAAGCCATACTGGGTCGAATTTGCCATCATCAAAACCTCCTCCTCTGAATCAAAAGGTGTTATCGTTACGACAGGTCCAAAAATTTCTTCTTGATTGGTTCTGCAATCAAATGGCAAACCTTCAATCACTGTAGGACGCATATAATACCCCTCTTCATATCCTTCAACAATAGCTCGCTCTCCTCCCGTAAGGACAGTTCCTCCCTCTTTCTTTGCCAATTCAACATAAGACAGTACTTTTTCCATGTGCTGTTTCGAAACGATTGCTCCTAACTTTGACTCCGAATTGTTCGGATGTCCAACAACCGTTGCTTCTACTCGCCTTACAAATTCTTCTTTGAACGTATCATAAATTGAGCGTTCAATAAAAATCCGAGAGCCACACAAACAAATTTGACCTTGGTTTGCAAATGATGATCTTAAAGTCGTACTCATCATTTCTTTAAAATCGCAATCAGCATAAATAATATTTGGGTTTTTACCGCCAAGTTCCAAAGACAACTTTTTAAACATTGGAGCAGCAGTTCTTGCAATATATTCGCCCGTAGATGTTCCTCCCGTAAAAGAGATCGCTTTGATCTTGGGGTGCTTCACAATTGCATCTCCAACATTTCCTCCTTGTCCATGAAGAATATTTAAAACCCCATCAGGCATCCCGGCATCCTTTGCAACTTTTCCCAATAAATACGCGGTATAAGGTGTAACCTCCGAAGGCTTTGCAATAACACAATTACCAGCAGCTAATGCCGGAGCAATCTTCCATGAAAATAAATACAAAGGCAAATTCCATGGAGAAATACAACCTACAATTCCAAGTGGTTTTCTCAATGTGTAATTGACGCCTACCCCTTCCATATTGTGCGACTCTGATGCATAATGCAAAATTGCAGTTGCAAAGAAATGAAAATTGGAGACCGCTCTTGGGATATCAACATGCCCTGCCAGTGCAAGTGGTTTCCCATTGTCTTTTGACTCTGCAGCAACAAATTCATCCATGCGTTCCGCTATTCCTTCAGAGAGCCGAATCAATACACCACTACGATCCTGAACACTCATTTTTGACCAAATAGGAAATGCCTTCTCAGCAGCAGCAACAGCTAATGTCACATCTTGTGCTCCCGAATCCGGTATACTGCTGTATACTTGCCCAGATGCCGGTTCATAATTGTCAATATATTTTCCTTCAATCGGATCGCAATACTTACCATTAATGAAATTCTGAAGTTTTTCCATATGTCAAAATTGAACTATAAAAATACCTAAATTATACGGGCTGCCTTCAGTAATTTAAGAATCCCATCACCAAATAAAGTCAACACAAGCACACCGATCAATACGCCAATTGCATTGGCCAGTAAATCATAAACAGAAAAAGTCCGCCCTGGAACAAAACACTGACCAAGTTCCATGAGAAGTCCATACGCCAAAGAAAATCCAATTCCAACTCGAAAAAGTAAGTTGCGTTTGAATGTGAGTAATCCCACATTTGTCATCAAAACAGCATATGCCAAGAAATGTCCTAATTTATCGTTTCCTATGGAAATAGAAGTTGTTGGGGTTAGGCTCATATAACCTATCACAAGTGCAATAAACAGTGAAGAAATTTTAAGTGTCATTCTCCCAAATGATTAACAAATTCTTTGGTAAAGCGGACCATATTCTTAATTTCTCCAGTATTTGAAATTCTTAGAGATTTAAAAATGATCAATGCATTTCCATTACATTCAATGTGATATATTTCCTCACTCTCTAAAAACTCAATTAGTTCCGAGGTAAAAAGACCTCTAACCGCCTGCTCATCTTCTCCCGTCAACTTTAATTTCTTGGAGAATATCGGATGGGAGACGAAGTCAATGTCTTGCGAGTTTATAGACAATACACGGTCGAAAATTTTATCAAATATTCCTTCTTGCTCCAATACAAAACTTGGTATTTCTCTGTTGAGGTGCACCAACTGTACTGTTGTTTTATAAACCTCTTTCGAGAGCATTGCGCCTTCATCAAATGTAATATCGCTAATCTCCCAATCAACATTCGACCCCTCAAATTCGCCACCAATAACATTCATTTTGTATTCTATTGGTCGAGATCGGAAAAAATCAAACTCCAACAATTCGATAGAATCCACCTGTTCCTCTTGGGTATACATCCACCCATTGTTTGCTGCAATTTTTTTAATCCGTTGTTGTCGCGGAGACGCTTTTTGGAAATTTGGAAGAATCAAACTTTTTAAAGCCAATTTGTGATTTGAAGCTGCGACGTGCTGTGTTAAACCAACAATTTGCACCTTCCCTCCTGTCAAACGATGCTCTCTTCTAAATTCAATGAGCTTCTCCTGAAATGTCAAGTCTACCAATCGAGTTCTTGATAAATCCACCTGTAAGTTTGTCGCTGCGGGGACTGTTTCAAGCAAACCTTTTAAACGGAGCATGGATAAAAAATTCGCCACTCCTTTTACTTTAAGTGTATATGAACCATCTTGATTCTCTCTCAATCTGGTACCCGAATTTACAACCATTTGAATAAATTGAGGTATTGAAACCCGCGAAATAAGTAGGTGAGCAACCAAAGTTATTGCCATTCCACCAAGCAAACCAATAAGTGGATCTTTATAGAGAGTAATTACTACCGTTGAAATCAAAAAGACCAATTGTTCAAGTCCTTGTTTGTAGATTTCAACAAACTTTCTGGGAGAAGCCAATTTAATTCCCGTAAAAACAAGTACTGCAGCCAATGCCGCTTTTGGGAATAATTGAATCACTGGAATCAAAAAGAGTACAAAAAGAGCAATAAACAATCCATGAAAGAAATTGGACCATTTCGTTTTGGCCTTATTGTGCACATTTACAGTGCTTCGGACAATCACCGTGATTACTGGTAGTCCACCAAGTGCTCCAGAAACCATACTACTTAAACCGACACCTACCAAATCTCGATTCATGTTCGTTGTGCGCTTGTATGGATCGAGTGCATCTACCGCTTTTGCTCCTGCCAAAGTAATTACTGTCGAAAGTAAATTGATTGAAACAACAGCAGCCCAGAAGCTAAACGTATGTACTTTTGAAAAATCTGGAAACGGGAGGTTGTCCATCCAATTACTTTCTACATCAATCAGATAATTCTCTGGCTGCGTGAAAGCCGATCCAAAAATCATTGTCCCTTCCGAATCCAAATGACCATATAAAAGCACTATTGGAACTGAAACAGCCAACACCCAAACCGGAGCCGGGATAAAATGAAAGACTTTGTAACTAATTCTAGCATGGAAGATCAAAAGCACCAGTCCAATCCCTGAAATTATGGCAATATATGGGTTGATCTCTGGCAACTTATAGATAATATCCTTCAAAATCCCAACTGTATTTTCTGCGGTAGATGTTGTGCCCATTGCGACATGCATCTGCTTCGCAAATATTATAATTCCGATTGATGCTAAAATTCCATGAATCACAGTAGTCGGAAAAATATCTGCAATTCTCCCCCATTTGAGAAGTCCAATCAAAACTTGAAGTCCTCCGGCAACAATGATCGCAGCCAATACATATTGATACGCTTGAATTGCACTGGTGCTTTCATCTTGAAAAGAAAGAATTGCTGCAAGAACTACACCAATTAATCCAGCAGCTGGACCATTAATTGCCAATTTGCTGCTACGGAAAAACGTAGTCACAACCCCTCCAACGAAGGCTGTAATTAGACCTGCTATTGGAGGGATTCCTATCGCCACAGCTATTGCAAGTGATAAAGGAAGTGCTACAAGTGACACACTAACAGCTGCAATAATATCATTTTTCCAATGACTAGTCAGTCCTTGCCAGCCAGTCTTGGGTATTTCCTCTCGCATATTTTACATCGTATTAATTCGAATATATTTATTTCTTTCCCGTGAATGAGTTTAGTATCGAAGTTCTTTACCCTTTTTTATTGCTGGAATTCCCTCTTTCAACCATTTTGGTGCTTCTTTGTCCATCAAATAATGGTCAAAGAATTGACGCATTCGAATGCTCAAATCAATCTGATTCGCATACCTCCTTAGGTTATGGCCGTCATCATTATAATTGAGCATCCATACTTCTTTATTCAAGCGTTTTAGACCTGTAAAAAGTTCTATCCCTTGATACCAAGGAACAGCTCCATCTCCATCATTGTGCATAATTAATAATGGTGTCTCTACATTTGGCAAGTGGAATTGAGGCGAATTCTCAATATATAAATCTGGACGAGCCCAAATTGTATACCCAATTCGACTTTGAGTTCTCTCGTACTGAAACTGTCGGTTCAAACCACTACCCCATCGAATTCCACCATATGCAGAAAACATATTTGTTACGGGTGCTCCAGCCATTGCAGCAGCATATCTTTTGGTCATTGTAACAAGCTGTGCCGTTTGATAGCCTCCCCAAGACTGTCCTTGAAGGGCCATTTTTGTTGAATCAATATTGGGATACAAACGCAATAAATGGTCTGTTCCACTCTCAATACAATCGAATGCAGACTTTGCAGGGTGACCCGGTTCGTAGCGAACGTCTGGAACAAAAACAATATAACCCGAAGAAACATATTCAGCAATTGAATAAACCAATGCAGCTCGGGTTGGTTTAGGTGCCCAATAACGGTGTAAATTGTCTGAATTTAATTCGTAAAAATAAGAGATCATTGGATATGACTTCTTCGGATCAAAGTTTTCAGGCTTGTAAATTAATCCTTCTAATTCTACCCCTTTATAGCTTTTCCATTTTGTAAGTTCAACTGTTCCCCAATTGTATTCATTTTGATGTGGATTCACATTTGAAATCTGCTCTAAGTTCTGAATTGTATCGGTATAGGTATACAAGTCTGGGTACTTTTGAAACGTCATTGAGCGAAAAACATGCCGTTTTTGGTTTTTTGATCGAACAATCCCAAGCACGCTCTCATCAAAATAACCGGTCTCCATGATATTCCATTCACCACCATCATTTGTGCAATCATAAAGGTGAGTTCCTTTCGTTTTTTCATTAAACCCTCTGAAATAAATATTTTCATGCTCAAAATATACACTGTCATACGACCAATAAATTGGGCGAATACGAATCTTATCATCGGTGCTGCCCTTTGTAATATTTGAAATTTCGTTTGTAGTGAAATCATATTCCCAAAGATCATATCGCGACTGAAGGTATACTTTTGACTCATCTCTATTCCAGCCTTGAACCCCCATTGGATAGGCATCCATAGGCTGTCCATTCATATCGCGTGTCCAAATTGCATCACTTGCGTCGCATGTCAAACATGTGCTCTTCCCCAATTCGATATCCTTAATGTAATATGCTTGATCCTCCTTGTTAAAATATACAAATGTCTTTCCAGATGGAGCAAGATCAAGTCCAAATGGTATGGCCTCGGCAAGTAAATTCGATTTGCCGGTCTCCACATTAATTCGATAGTAATCTGCGGGTCTTGGGGCAACCCAATTGTAGGTGTGGACATACGACTCATTGCAGTACCCTTCAATGTACTTCCCTTTGAGTTGCACATTGGCTCGGGCACGAATAGTATCATTAGATATTTGAACGCTTCTGCCCTGACTCATATGGTATACATACAAAGATGAACGCTTCTCATCACGTGTCAACTCTTTTATCTGCTGAGGCTGTAACCTTTTATCTTTGTGGTGCCAAACATCCACTTTTACTTTCTCAGATTCCAACAGCGTATCACGCGGGTCCTGTTGCTTGAGTTCAGAGACACCAAAGTAAAGAATGGAGCCATCTTCAGTAAACCTTGGAGTGTAATCAATAGAAACAGTATGACCTGATGAAATAAATGCTTCATTGCTATCAACAATAACTTCCTCAATCTGACTGATTGGCTTAAAAACAACCAGATCATAGCCTTTTATTTTACTCGTATCAGAAGATATCAAATAAGCCAAAGCATCATCTTTTTGCCACGCAAATTTATCGACACTTGTATATTGCTGATCTGCAGTCCACAATTGCTGAGATGTCGTATTAAAAACGTGCAGCTGAATGGAGTCAAGTTTGTATTTGCGATGTACGGTCATGGCCACTTGTTTGCCAGACTCAGACAACTTGTAATTTTTGATATTTTTATGTTCTGATTTCACCCCTGTTACCGGGTTGTAAATGAAGAGTGCATGCCCCTTTGAAGGGTACACTTTCTCCCGATTTTTTTTCAGCAGTGGCCTTCTTTTTTTTGGGGTATAGATCTTGTTATGACGGAACATAAATGCACCCCAATCGTTTTCTTCGCTCAATTGAAAAGACAACGATTTTGGATACTTAATTAGTGAGTCTGCTGCAAAAAGGTAAATCCCTAACGAATCTTTTGGCCATTTTGATTTGTTGATTTTTTTCAACTCGCAGGTACGAAGTGTATCGTAGCCTGGCTGTATGGTAAATGCCAAGTAACCGCTCCCTCCTGAAAAAACAGGGTCGGATCCACGTTCAATTGAGTCCAATTGCTGCGTTTCTGTATTGTAAATAAAAAGATAGCTGTCTCCTTTTTTTGGGCGAACATCATAAGCAATGTACGAGCCATCATTGGATATTTGAACGTTATCTATTGTCTTCCAGAGGTTGAAGTCCGTATGGTCGATTGCCTTTTTTGGGGAATTTATTGAATCTTGCGCTATTGAAGAAAATGAGCATAGTATCAATAAAAGTGAAATAATTTTGTTCATCTGAGCGATTTGATGTGAACAAAAATAAGATAAAGATTGAATTTACTTCAGAACAAACAATGCTGATGCAATATAGTCTGCCCGAAGTCTGCCTTCTCTGGTAAGGGTCAGAACTCCCTCCCTTGATTGCATCCATTTTTTTGCCATAAAGTCTTCGCAATTTGTATGAAATTCGCTGGGAACATCTGTAATTGATTGCAGTCTTTCTAAGGATAGACCTGAAGAAGTGCGAAGCCCCGTCAACACACATTCATTGAATCGATCCTCTTTAGTAAGCACTTCCAATTCGCTGAACTCTTGCCCTTTTTCAATTGCCTTAATGTACTGCTTATTGTTCGCGATATTCCAAGAACGCGAAATACCGTTAAAGGAATGGGCGGATGGACCAATTCCAAGATACCATTCTCCTTTCCAATAATTGGAATTGTGTTTTGATTCAAATCCTTTTTTTCCAAAATTAGAGATTTCATAATGCTCGAAACCATTCTCAAGCAGCAACTCAACGAGAAGTTCAAACTGCTCCGATTGCTGATCTTCGTTCGCAGGCACAACCTTACCCCTCCGAACCATGGTTTCCAGGGCCGTTTTATCTTCAATTGTCAAGCAATAAGCCGAGATATGAGGAATGTTAAATCCAATCACTGTTTGCACATGGGATTTCCATTCATCTATTGATAAATTGGGCAGACCATACATTAAATCAACAGTGATGTTTTCAATTCCAGCACTTTGAATGAGATCAATGCAGACAAGCGCCTCATCTCTTGAATGCGCCCGATTCATCCAATCCAAATCTTCTTGCTTAAAGGATTGCAGGCCTACACTCAGTCGATTTACTCCTACGGATTTCCAATCCTCCAACGTTTGTGCATCAATATCGTCTGGATTTGCTTCTAAGCTAATTTCTGCATCATGAGGAATCGTAAAGTTTTTACTAATGCTATCCATAATTCGATGCAGCTCAATGCGCGTCAAAAGACTAGGTGTTCCTCCCCCAAAATAAATTGTATTCACCTCTTTGCCCACCAAATAATCAACTTGAGACTCAATTTCAGAGACCATAGCATCAATCATTTTTTGGCGGTAATTCTCAAAAGAGGTGCTGAAGTGAAAATCACAGTATGTACACTTTTGTTTGCAAAATGGAATATGAACATAAACACCAGCCATAGTGCAAAAATACGCACTTTGTTTCGATTATTCGTTCCAAAAGCTAACGTGAAATGTAGGTGCTTCGTTCCCCCTAAGGGAGTTCACAATTTTTGATCAATTAGAAGCTAATCTATCCTAATTGCAAAGATAGGACAAGTGCATCTCGGTTGGTTTCCCATTTCGCATTCGAAGAATACGAACGGGGTAGCCTTCATCATTGTATGCATACAACAACGTGTTTTTTTCTACAACGTCGCCAGATTCCTTTTTTTCTATTTTTCGAAATGCAACAACATTGTGGTATTGATTACCAACTGGATAACCAAACATCATCTCCATATTATTTAGAAAGACTCCTTTATTCCTTAACGGATTGATTTTATCATCATAAGACAACTCATATATCGTTGTCAATACTCCAAATTGATTATATGAATACACCTTGTTTGGTTGCCCTTTTGGATCATAGAAATACATGCGGGTGGAAACAGGATCTCCACCAACTGAAGTTACCTGTTTGTTCATTCTCCCCAAAGAATCATAAAAACACGCAGTTGTATTTAATCGGCGCTCTCCATTGATAAGAACGACCCTGTCATGGTCATCGTATACATACTTTACAATACTGCTGCCTGAGAAAAAGGACTGCAATAAACCTTGCTGATTGTGTCGAAAAACCATAGTTGAGTTTTGATTCTTCCCATTTTCAAAAGTCTCAACCCTCTTCAACTCTTTGTTGTCGTAATAGAATTCTAAAATACGGATGTTGCCACCCATCTGAAAAGTCATCGATGTAATACAACAGCTTTTCTCGGTTTCTTCGGAACTCCCCTGTAAAGTGGAGTGCGTGTCTTTAGAAACATCTTCTTTGCAGTTGCTTAATGTAATAAGAGTAAGTACAATGAAAGAAACCCCAAACTTCATAACTCGAAAACTAAAACAATAAGATTATTTCTTCTCTCGCAATTGAACAAACTTTATTCCAAGCGTCCGTTCGTAATTTCTGATCGTCTTCACATCTGCCGTCGTCGCAATCACCAATGAAACTCCATCTTTTCCTGCACGAGCAGTCCGTCCACTGCGGTGGGTATAATATTCGTCACTCTCGGGCAATTGATAATGAACAACAAACGACAACCCTGCGATATCAATTCCACGTGCCGCAACATCAGTAGCCACCAGCACTTGAAGTGATTCATTTTTGAATGCGCGCATTACTTTTTCCCGTTCTTTTTGTAGAAGATCGCCATGTATTGCATCCGTTGTAATATTTTTAGCAATGAGTTGTTTTGCTAATTTCTGAGTTGCTGACTTTGTTCTACAAAAAATAACTCCTCTTTTCTTTTGTGCTGACTTTAAAAACTGCGAAAGCACCCAAAGTTTGTCTCCCTCTTCGCATACAAGATATTCGTGTCTAATTTTCTTATTGACCACATTATCACGACTCACCTCCACGCGATGGGCATGTTTCGACATGTGCACATTAACGATGTCCTTAACACCTGCGGGCATCGTCGCGGAAAAAAGCCATTTGTATTTGACGGAACTCAATCCTATAAGAATTTGATCCAATTGACTTTTAAATCCCATACTCAACATTTCATCCGCCTCATCCAATACCACAGTGTTTACCTCTGATAAATCCACAGCACCTCGTTGAACAAGATCAATTAAACGTCCAGGAGTAGCAACAATAATTTGCGTCGGGCGTTTCAAGGATGCAATCTGACGGTCAATTTTCTCACCTCCATATACAGCCTCAGTAAAAATTTTATCTCCATACTTCGTGAATTTGAAAAGTTGCTTTGCGACCTGCTGACCCAGTTCACGTGTCGGACAGAGAACTAATCCTTGGACTTTTGGATTTCCAGAATTCATCATTTCCAGCAAAGGCAATCCGTAAGCCGCAGTTTTACCTGTTCCTGTTTGGGCTTGAGCAACAATGTCGTTTGGTTTCTCAATAAGTGCAGGAATCACTTTTTTTTGAATATCTGTGGGTTCGATGATATTCATTTCTAAAAGGCTCTTTTCGAACCCATGCCGAATTCCTAAATCTGCAAAGTTTCCCAAAATGATTAAATTATGTTTGCGACAAAGGTACATTAAAGATGGGTTGAAACCTTCCTGAATTGAACACGATATCAAAACGCCCTTTTTAAATCAAAAAATCCGCTTCGGTAAACAAAGCGGATTTTGTATTCTTACTCAGTTGGACGCGTTTTTAAAAACACAAGTGGTTACAATTCAAATTTAATTCCTTGCGCTAAAGGCAAATCATCTGTATAGTTGATTGTATTTGTTTGTCTTCTCATATATACTTTCCAAGCATCAGAGCCAGACTCACGACCTCCACCAGTTTCTTTTTCACCACCAAACGCTCCACCAATTTCAGCACCAGATGTTCCAATATTTACATTAGCAATTCCACAATCAGATCCTTGGGCAGATAAAAATGCTTCAGATTCTTTAATGCTGTTGGTCATAATTGCAGAGGAAAGTCCTTGAGGCACATCGTTTTGAATTGCAATTGCATTCGATACATCTCCTGAATACTTCATGATGTATAGGATTGGAGCAAATGTTTCGTGCTGTACAATCTTAAATGAATTCTTAGCTTCTACAATTGCCGGTTTCACGTAGCATCCAGACTCGTATCCTTTGCCCTCATAGACACCTCCTTCAACTAAAATAGTTCCTCCTTCAGCTTTCGCATCTTCAAGTGCTTTCAGATAAGCATTAACAGCATCATGGTCGATTAATGGGCCAACATGATTGCTTTCATCCAATGGATTCCCAACTTTCAATTGCCCATATGCATTCACGATGGCATTAACAAATGTGTCGTATACATCTTCATGGATTATTAATCTTCTCGTTGATGTACAACGTTGCCCACCTGTTCCAACAGCACCAAAAACAGCTCCTGGCAATACAATTTTTAAATCAGCAGTTGGTGTAATAATAATTGCGTTGTTTCCCCCAAGTTCCAATAATGACTTCCCGAGTCGCGCGCCTACAGCTGCACCTACAGCTTTACCCATGCGCGTTGAACCTGTTGCAGAAACCAAAGGTACTCTTTTGTCATTCGACATTAAAACGCCCAAATCAGCTCCACCAATTACCAAACCAGAGACTCCCTCGGGAACTCCATTGGCATCAAAAACTTCCTTTGTAATCTCTTGACAAGCGATTGCTGTAATCGGTGCTTTTTCAGAGGGTTTCCAAACACAAACATCACCACAAACCCATGCAAGTGCAGTATTCCAATTCCAAACAGCCACAGGGAAATTAAATGCTGAGATAATTCCAACGATTCCTAGTGGATGATATTGCTCATACATCCTATGACCTGGACGTTCAGAATGCATCGTTAATCCGTGAAGTTGACGTGAAAGACCTACTGCAAAATCACAGATATCAATCATCTCTTGAACTTCTCCCAACCCTTCTTGGTATGACTTCCCCATTTCATAAGAAACAAGCTTTCCTAAAGGTGCTTTATATTCACGTAACTTTGTTGCCAATTGACGCACAACCTCACCTCTTGCTGGAGCCGTCCATTTTCGCCACTCTTTAAACCCTTCTTGGGCCTTTAAGATAACGGCCTCATAATCTGCCTCAGTTGCAGCATTTACTGTTGCGATAATACTCCCGTCAACTGGAGATATCGATTCAATTACTTCTCCTCTTGTGTTAAACCAATGTCCACCTGTAGAAGCACCATTGTTGTTTTTTTCAATTCCCAATTGCGACAAAATTGCCTCAATCCCTAAATCTGTGCGTGTCTCAGCCATATGTTTGTTGTTAAATAATGTCTTTGTAATGCAATATTACGTTAATTATTTCATTCCTCTCGTTGCCACAACCAATAAAATCCAGCGGCTAAAGCACCAAGTGTTGTAGAGATAAGGTAAAGCCACAAATGTTCTATATGCCCAGATACTACCGCAGGAGCTAAACTCCGAAATGGATTCATACTAGCATTCGAAATTGGGCCAGCATACAAGGCCTCTAAGCCTATTGTTGCTCCAATAGCGACAGGAGCAAAATACTGTTCAAATTTTCTGCCTTGTGAGGTCATCAATATTACAATCATTAACATGAATGTAAGAATGAACTCCAAAATGAAAGACTGCATTTCAGATCCTTGAGGTAATGACGCTCCCAATAACTCATTATCAGGGAACAGTTGCTGCAATGACAAACTTGCAGCAAATGCTCCAATTAATTGAGCAAATAGATATGGAACAATTTCCCTATTTGGATGCAATTTAACCAATGCAAGAGAGACAGTCACAGCCGGATTCATGTGTGCGCCTGAAATTCTACCAAAAGTAAATATCATGATCATCACAATCAAACCCCATGCCGCAGATACTCCAGTATGAGTAATAACTCCAGTTTCTGTGTTAATAACCATTGCTCCTGTTCCACAGAAAATAAGAAAAAACGTAGCGATTGATTCGGCGACATAACGCTTCATAGGTAGGCAGAAATAAATTCTTTACAATACCGTTTAATCAAATCACGGACTTCAGAAAAATGGGCGCTAATCTCATCATCTGAACCTTTTGCTTTAGCTGGATCTGGAAAATTTTTGTGAAATCGAAGTGCTTTGGATGGAAAATACGGACAGCGCTCCTTTGCATGATCACAAACAGTAATGATATAGTCAAATTCAATGCCGCTATACTCATCGACATGATTGGAAGTATGGCTCGAGAGATCAATCCCATCTTCAGCCATTGTCCGTATCGCCAATGGATTCACTCCATGGGTCTCAACACCAGCGCTATATACCGTTGTTCCAATCGGAGAAAAAGCGCTCAAATAACCATCTGCAATCTGACTTCTACAACTATTCCCAGTGCATAGTATCAATATATTTTTACTCATAAACTCCGTTTAGCAGCACCCTGATCCAGGCGCACAATTGCTTGGCTTTTTTCCATAAACCGTTACACTATAAATACCAAATTCTCCTCCTTTATATTGCTGAATCTCTTGATCAGACAGGTAGTTTTTCAAAATTTCATCTGGGAGTATAACAGGTCTCTCTTTTTGAATTGCTATTGCGTCAAATCCGGTCTCCCTGATAATGTTAATGTAATCACTACGTTGAATCGCTCCAGAAACACACCCCGCATACATTTCTGCATCATTTTTCAAGCCTTCTGGCAATTCCCCTTTTAAAACAACATCAGAAACACTAAAGTGCCCCCCAGGTTTTAACACACGCATTGTTTCAAGAAACGCTTTCCTCTTGTTGGGCACCAAATTAAGCACACAATTGCTCACAACAACATCAATAGTATTGCCCCCAATCGGCATGTTTTCAATATCTCCCTGTCTAAATTCAACATTATTGAATCCAAGTTTTTCCGCATTCTCTCTTGCCTTCGTAATCATCATTTCCGTAAAGTCCAATCCAAGAACTTTTCCCGTTTCCCCGGCAATAGCACGAGCAACAAAGCAGTCATTTCCCGCACCTGAACCCAAATCAAGAACAGTATCTCCCGATTTTATCTGAGCAAACTCTGTTGGTAAACCACATCCTAAGCTTAGATCTGCATCCGCACTATACCCTTCTAACTCAGTATAATCCTCTGAAAAAATAGTATAATCTACACCACAATTGGAGTCAATTCCACAGCATGATCCTGCATTCTCTTCTTTCGTTTGAAGCGCAATTTGTGAATACTTTTCTCTAACTGAATTTTTTATCTCTTCCGCTGTTTTCATTCTTCTAGTTTTAACAACAAGCACTCTCGTCAATGTTTGCTGAATTAAATAATACCAATAGTTCGTTTTTTAATTTGTGCCAATTTTCTTGATTGATACAATAACACATACTTGTTCCTTCAATTGTTCCTTGAATCAATCTTACAGATTTTAATTCTTTCAAATGCTGCGAAATAGTAGATTGTGCCAACCCAATTTCTGTCGCCAAATCACCACATATACAACTGTTTGCTTTTATTATAGACTGCAATATTGCAATTCGAGCAGGATGACCCAAAACCTTTATCATTTTCGAAAGTTCAACCTGCGCTTCCGTATAATTTTCTGTTTTTGTAACTCCCATCTTAAGATTTATATATCGCAATATTACGATTATTAGTTCGAGTAGACAACTATTCACAAAAAAAACTAGTATTTTGTCGCATCAATTAATTCGCAAATGAATACGTATTTACTCATCATGGCATTCGCTGGAATTATTATTCTCAGCTTTTTTTTCAATATCATCTCTAAAAAAACAAATATCCCATCTGTTTTAATGTTAATTCTTCTTGGAATGGGAATCAAAGCGGGATTAAGTCGGTTCAATATATTTGATCATGACCTCCGTGTAGATTCAATCCTAGAAATTCTTGGGAACGTAGGGCTGGTAATGATTGTACTAGAAGCCGCTTTGGATTTAAAGTTGGAAAAAGAGAAAGCTGTGATGATTTTCAAATCATTTTTAACTGCTTCACTGGGAATTGGGGCTTCCATGTTTGCTCTAGGAGGGTTCTTCAGTTATATCTTCCCGAGTGCAGACTTGTATACCGTATTGGTGTATTCGATCCCTTTGAGCATTATGAGTAGTGCAATAATTATTCCGAGTGTTGGAGGATTAACAGGGAAAAAAAAGGAATTTATGGTCTACGAAAGTACCTTTTCTGACATACTGGGAATTATGGTCTTTTACTTCATGCTTGGAGCTGACGGTCATGCCGGTGATGGTTCAATTGCACTAGAAATTGGTTTAAATGTACTTGGAACGGCTGTCCTATCGATTGCTGTTGCCTATGGAATGGTTTTCTTATTCCAACGGCTTCAGATGCAGGTAAAGCTTTTCTTGATCATTGCTGTGCTTCTTCTGCTCTTTGCTGTCGGTAAATACTTCCACCTGTCTTCGCTCCTTATTATTTTGACTTTTGGACTGGTTCTCAACAATACAGATATCTTCTTTCAAGGCTTCCTAAAAAAGTACTTTGACAAAGAAAAAGTGAAGCCAATACTTCACGATTTTCACAACTTAACATTGGAGTCGGCTTTCCTAATTCGAACGTTTTTCTTCGTCATCTTTGGCTTAAGTATTACACTGAGTTCACTCGGTAATCTTGAAGTTGCAATCAATAGCTTCGCCATTGTAGGGATTCTATTTGCAGTCCGATTCGCTATTCTTCGCATCATTGCCCGAGAGCATTTGTTCCCTGAATTGTTTATTGCACCAAGAGGTTTGATTACAGTGCTTTTGTTTTTTGTTTTGGCGAAAAATGAGAGTGTTCAAATTGAAAGTTTTGACACAGGATTACTCCTATATCCTATTTTGATTACGAGTATAATAATGATGATTGCATTGATTTTAAATCGTGGAGAAAAGGTCACAGATGTGTTGTTCCATATTGTGCCTCTTGTCAAAACATCAGATCCTGAGAAAGTTCAAGAATACAAAAAGCGGATGCTCGAGAATACAGAAATTCAAGATTTTGATGGCTTTCGACATTCAACAAGTAATGAACCCACGAATGATGTTGAAGCTACAGAAGACTAAAACCATTTCCATACTTCCTTTCCTATCTCTACGATACCATTCGTAAATCGAAGCTCGTATTTGTGCAAATACGTTCCATGTCCCTGTCCCGTGTCAACTGAAAAGTGATAGCGGTGAAACGGACAAACAATATGATTTTCTTCTATCGAACAATTATTTAACGGCTTATTTTGATGGGGGCATTTGTTTTTGAATGCATGGAATTCATCTTGGCTCTTAACGAGAAGTACCTGTCCAATAACAGCATTAAAAACAACGGTCGATTTGTCCGAAAAAAGATGAAAAAAGTCCTCCTCTCGCTCAAAAAGCACGTACCATTTTAGTTTTCTTCGTAACATCACCTACCAATTGACACAAAGCTTTCCTTTCGTTCTGCCTCCCTCTAGCGCAGCATGTGCTTCTGCCAATTGACCTGCAGAATACACCCCTCCAACATATGGGGTAATCTTACCTGCTGAATACAAGGAAACAACATTTCTAAGGCATATCGACATCGTTTCAGGCCGATTATCTGCCAATTTTAACATGTTCACTCCTAAAATATTTTTTGACCGCATCATAAGACCAATCGGCAAAACCAATCCCATTTTTCGAATAAAATTCAATTTGGAAAAAAAGCCCCATTTGCCCCGTAAAAGTTCAGATGCTCCAAACAATACCATTCGCCCTCCAGAACTAAGCAGGGCCATATCTTTTTTAAATGTCGAGCCTGCAACAGGATTAAAAATAACATCGATTCTTTCTCCGTCAATTGCTTGAGCTACCTGTAGCGCATAATCTGAGGTGCGGTAGTTCACCACAACATCTGCACCGAGTTTTTTTACGAGTTCTTCTTTATCTGAATGTCCTACTTTTGCAATAACTTTCGCGCCTTTCAGTTTTGCCAATTGTATTAGAATTGTACCTACTCCTCCTGCTGCCGCATGAACCAGAACAGTATCCGTTTTATGAATTGGAGCAAGGTAATCGGCCATGTAATAGGCGGTAACAGCCTGTGTACAAAGAGCCAACAATTCAGCAGCGGGTTGATCTGCAACTTCAACAACGGCAAAGTCATCTGTGACAACGTGTTTGGCATACCCTCCAAAGCGACAAAAAGCGATAACGCGCTTTCCAAGCAAGCCTTGATTCGCGCTCGACCCAACAGAATGAACCGTGCCTACTACCTCGTAACCCACCACACAGGGCATTGGTGGAGCCTCCCGATACAATCCTCGTCTGGCCATCACGTCGGCATAATTCAAACCAAATGCCTCTACTTCAATCAAAACCTCTTGGCCTTTCGGATCTTGAAACTCAAAGGGACGCAAATCAAATGCCTGATTTGCATCTCCTTTGTTCACTAAAAAAAATGCTTCACTCTTCATGTTACTGCACAACTCATTGTTGGACTAATTCTGCATGTTCATTTCGGTGTACCCTTCAGGTACTTCTAAAGAAAACTTCTTATCTGAAATGGATTTCTTTTTCACTTTTTTTGCCGTCATGATAACTTTCATTTTTGTCCCCATCACATTAGACTCAGCTACCGATAAAAGTGCAGCGCCTTTTACACTGTCACCAAACTGACTTTTGAATGGATTTTCAATCTCTTTGGTTATATACAAGATGGTTTCATTTCCTTCAGCGTCTGTAACAACGTACTTTACACAGTTGTACCCCAATATTTCTTTCTTCTCTTTTGTCCTCTTGACAATGATGTCTGGACTTACTTCTGCCGTATCTTTCTTCATCATATAAGAATTCCCCGCAAATGAATTTTGCATTAACATAAGAAGGTCTTTCGAATCCCCATCATAAATTACCGTTGTAGTACCAGCCATTCCTGCAACTGTTTCACTTCTAAACTTTGATCCTTTAATGAACCAAGTCGTTGTCATCTCTCCCATCATATTCAGGGTTTCTTGTATTGTGGCATCATCGGTTTGCATCGTTTGTGTAAACTCAATAACATAATCATCCTGCGCTATTACAGACGACCCTGTGATGCAAATTACCAAGGCCAAAGCCAATTTAAACTGTTTTCTCATTTTTTACTTTTTTTGTTTGTACTCCTTCAATTATAATTACTATTTCCCCTTTCGGTGGGTGCGCTTCATAATAGGCTTTTACCTCTGAAGCCGAACCACGTCGGAACTCTTCGTATAGTTTGGTCAATTCTCGTGCCACACATACCTGTCTATCTTTTCCCATAAACTCCTCGATCTGTCCAAGGCATTTTACCAATCGATGCGGTGATTCATAAAGTACGGTCGTTCGGACTTCTTCCGCAATAGCCAGCAATCTCGTTTGACGTCCTTTTTTATGAGGCAAAAACCCTTCAAAAACAAAACGATCACATGGAAATCCACTTCCAACAATTGCCGGAATTACAGCTGCAGGCCCAGGTAAGCATTCAATGTCAATCCCCTTAGTAATGCACTCACGAATCAATAAAAACCCGGGATCAGAAATCCCAGGGGTTCCAGCGTCTGATACAAGAACCGTATGACTGTTCGCCTTAATTTTATCAATCGCACTATTCAAAGATTTGTGCTCATTGTGTGCATGAAATGGATGAACTGGCTTTTGAATATCAAGGTGTGACAATAGTTTTTTTGTAACGCGTGTATCCTCAGCAAAAATCAATTCTGTTTCCTTTAAAGTACGAATTGACCGGAGCGTTATATCTTCTAAATTACCTATTGGCGTTGGTACGATGTAAAGTTTCGACATATGTAATCCTTAAATCTAATCAAAGCTAAGAAGACTAGGAGCACGGAAACCACAATTTTCACTTTTTTTTGCTCATTCTATGGATCATAACCTAATTTTATTTATTTCAATCCGGTCGAAAATGATATTCAAAAAATCACAATAGAAAAAACAACATCTATTAAGACCCAAATTCTAAATTTGCCTGTGTTATAAAAACTCCAAACTATATTAGCACAAAGGGATTGCATGCTATTTAGATTAAGTATAAATAGGTGTTTATGACAAATATATGACATTCAAAATAGCTTTACTGCGCATCTTTGTGCCGTGAATAAAGAAACCGGTTTAACCAACCTATATATACTGGCGTTTACGCACCGAAATTTACCTGTTAGTGAAATCGGTGATTTGCATATTGAGCCCGACTTACAGGAAGATAGATTGACCAAGTTCAAGTCTACTATGAATTTTGGTGAGTTGATGTTTCTTTCTACCTGCAATCGCGTAGAATTCACCTTTACCACAACAGATAAAGTCGACACTAAATTCTTGCAAAAATTCTTTCACTCACTCTACCCCAATTTATTGGAGACTGAGCGTCATTCGTTTGCAACAAATGCTAGTATTTTTTCTGGTCTCACCGCTGTTGAACATCAACTTTCGGTAGCGTCATCTGTTGATTCAATGATTGTAGGTGAACGCGAAATCATTACTCAAGTGCGGAGCGCCTATGAAAGTTGCCTCAAAATGGGGTTAACAGGTGATTTAATCCGTATCATCATACGACACACTATAGAAACGGCAAAAAAGGTATATACAAATACAAACATTGCAAAGCGTCCTGTTTCTGTCGTTTCGTTGGCATATCACAAACTTAGAGATATGGATGTGCCTCTAGACTCACGAATTTTAATTGTCGGCGCGGGAGTCACAAACAACAATATGAGTCGTTTCTTGCGAAAACATGGCTTCACAAATTTCAATGTGTTTAACCGAACACTATCCAAAGCAGAAAAACTAGCTGAAGACCTCAATGGTTCTGCTCATGCGCTCGATACCCTAAAAACATTCAAAGGAGGATTTGATATTTTAATCACATGTACTGGTTCTGAAAACCATATTCTAACTCCTGAAATATATGACAGTTTGCTTCAAGGTGAAGCAAGTCGCAAAGTTGTAATTGACATTGCAATCCCACAAGATTTGTCGCCTGAAATTATACAAAACCACAATGTCTGCCATATTTCTGTGGAAGTATTGCAAAAAATTTCTAACGAAAACTTAAAAGCACGCTCGAAGGAAATTCAACATGTCGAAGAAATTATTTCCGATGCAATGTATGAATTCAAACATATTGAACAAATACGATCGGTTGAGCTGGCAATGCGCGCAGTTCCAAATAAAGTGAAAGAAATTAAGTCCACAGCTATTAACGAGGTATTCAAAAACGAGTTGAGTGAACTTGATGAGGGATCAAGAGAGGTAGTAGATAAAATCATAGGCTATATGGAAAAAAAATACATGAGTATGCCTATGATTATGGCCAAAGAAATACTCCTTAAAAAACGCACCTAATGAAACATGTGATAATCGGTTCACGTGGAAGTGACCTTGCCCTTTGGCAAGCCCATTTCGTAAAGTCTGAGCTTGAGCGGTTGGGATGCAGTGTTGAATTAAACATCATCAAAACAAAGGGAGATAAAATTCAAAATCTCAGTTTCGACAAGTTAGAAGGGAAAGGATTCTTCACAAAAGAAATTGAAGATGCACTTCTCACAAAAGAAATTGATCTTGCGGTTCATTCGCACAAAGATCTGGAGACAAACCCTCCCGAAGGACTTATTATTTCCTCTGTTTCAGATCGTGCGAACCCAGCTGACATCCTTCTTATAAACAAAAATTCTATTGACAACTCTCAAAAGTGGGGGCTCAAAAAAGGAGCCATTGTCGGCACCTCTTCTGCTCGGCGAAAATCACAAATGTTAAAATATCGCAGCGATGTTGTCATTAATGATTTGCGCGGAAATGTTCCCACCCGAATCAACAAACTAAGACAAGGCGATTATAATGCGATACTGCTCGCCAAAGCTGGTGTCGATAGGCTAGAAACTGACCTTTCAGAATTCGTTGAAATCGTTCTGAATCCGGCTGAATTTGTCCCTGCTCCTGCTCAAGGAGTCTTAGGTCTTCAAATTCGCGAAAGTGATCAAGAATTAAATGACATTTTACAAAAAATGAATTTCCCTGATGTCCAAAAGCGAATTAATTTAGAACGCAACGTCCTGAATCTACTCGACGGAGGCTGTCAGTTGCCCCTTGGCGTCTATTGCAATGAGATGAATGAATTGTATGTTTCTTATGCCGAAACTATTGACAGACCATGCCATGTGCTGAAATATAACGTGACTGACTTTGAAACACAAGCAAGAGAAGTAATTAATGACTTAAAACAAAGATCAGTTCTTGACTGAGCGAATATTCATATCAAAAAGTGCATCAGAAGTATCAGCATTGAAAAACGTGCTTCATTCCAAAGGAATCGAAATTTTACCGCACAGCTTCTTAACTTTCTCCTCTTCGAAGATTTCGATCAACGATTCATTTGAAGTCGTCTTTTTTGGAAGTCCACGAGCTGTGCACTATTTCGATGATCAAAAGAAAATTCCTACATCGGTAAAAATTGCTTGTATTGGTCCAGCTACTGGAGACTTCATCCGAAAACTCGGATATAATGTTGACTTCGAGGGAGCCGGGCCCATCGATTTAGTAGGAAAGGAATTTAAGGCGTGGTGTGGAAAACAGAAAGTGCTATTCCCTCATTCCAACATCTCAATCAAAACCATCTCATCCCTGTTTGAGCCTGCGCAAAAACTAGAAATAGAAACCTATAAAACAACCATTAATGCATGTGGAATCGAACCCTGCACTACTTATGTTTTTACCAGCCCCTCCAATGTTACAGGATTTTTCATGCGCAACAAGCTCCCAAAAAATATACGTACGATTGCCTGGGGATCATCTACTGAAAAAGCACTTCTAAACAGAGGGATACACGTTGATAAAACACTGCACCAACCCTCCCTTGATAACCTCAAAGCTTGCCTTTTATCAAAATAAAAAGACAAAGGCCTTTCAAGTCTATTGTATAGCGATTTGTGCGATTCTTTGAATGTCTCCTATAGAAATTTTAATAAGGTAGAATCCTGAAGACAGTTCCGATGTCCCGATGAAGACCTTGTTGCTGCCCTCACTTGCAAGAACACGCGTTCTCTGCAACTGTTTCCCCGAAAGGTCCATAATAGAAATATCTGCCTGTTGCGAAACATTCATCCTAAACTCAACCGTCAATTCTTCATCCGCCGGATTTGGATACAAAGATAGTGCACTAATAACTTCTGCTTCCTCTATACCATTCACTAAATCGTCTGAAGGTGCCCCTGCATAAATATTAATATCATCAAGGTAAAAGTTATTTCCTTCATCACTTTCAAATTCAAACTTAAATCGGAAATTAGGCACATAAAACGATGGTGTAACATTGGTCATATGAACCGTCGTCCAATCCTCTTGTGATGATGGTGCCCAAGAAAGTCCCGCGGTAAATGGTGACAGGGCATTGCCGTGCAGTGTTTTTCTTTGTACCCAATTCTCAGCACAATCTTTTGTTAAAAATACTTTCAACCATTCATCATTATTGGCCAATCGCTTGCGGTACGCATATCTAAAGCTAAGCGTAATAGAGGTGTTCGGATCAACCCCAGAAAGATCAACTTGAGAAGAAATCAATTCATCCGTATTCTGACCATTTTGTCCAAAATTGATCAACCGTATCGATTTATTCCCTGTATAAGAGGCATTCTGAGTAATGTTGAATTGCGCATTGTTTTCTGGATTGTCAATCAACCAATAGTCATCAGGTGTAAGACCTGTATACAATTCAAATCCTTCATAATATGGAAGCCCTCCATTTTGAGGTAAAACTTGGATGTAATTTTGTTTAACTTCTGTATTTGAAT
>Ga0228650_1000012_pt1 | contig 49917 bp, 25 predicted proteins | sample 62DmetaG_FD_183171 | JGI IMG/M metagenome (GOLD analysis project Ga0228650, IMG submission 183171) | Seawater microbial communities from Monterey Bay, California, United States - 62D | ecosystem: Environmental > Aquatic > Marine > Coastal | place: USA: California | collected 2016-10-28
AAAATCCTTACTGAAAACAAGCGAAAAGATCTCGTTGTATTGGCGTTACAATTAGGGGGAAATGCGAGGGGGGTTTTAGCAGTGAGAAACCCTGTCATCGTGTCCTACCTCATGAAATTGGTGAGTCTGTATCGAAATTACTATCCTGAAGAATTCACAGGACAATTAAAGTCGTTTGGTAAGTATCGCGAGGATGCGGCGATCATTTCTGTGCTGAAAAAACGAATCGGCTTTTTGAAAAGATTAAAGAATTATGGACCCATTCCTAATTTTGTTCCTAATAATATAAGAAATAATCTTGAGCCAGTTTTGCAAAAATTAGGGTTTAGATCCTATAACATCCTGACCGAGCAAAGACTCAAAAAGTTAATGGATGAGATCTTTCCAATCCCACCGCACCCCAAAGGCAACACCGCGGCCAAGACGATCCAAAAAACGGTACGGGGGGTGCGAGCTCGAACCACGGTAAAGAAAATGAAGACCGTGGCGGGTAGGGTCAGTCTGAGGGGCAAACGAAAAAAACCTCCACAATAGGTAAATAAGATGCCCAACTTGAATAACATGAGATACAACATTCCCGACAATGTGGGTGGGGTCAGTGGGGTCCGAAAAGAGGAAAACAGAAGACTGTTTCGAAAGGGTCGGAATGCGGCGATGAACAACGTTTTTTCCAAATACGGAATTCCCCAGAACATGGGAAACCAGGAAATCAAAAGGCGAGTCAAATACCACAATTGGTTTGCTAGGAAAAAACTCTTGTACGCTCGACACGACCATAACACCACACCTTGGAAGTACATAGAATTCCTCATGAACGATAAAGTCTTCAATGAAAACAAGCGAAAAAGTCTCGTTATCTTGGCGTTACAAGTCAGTCAAAATGCGGTTATGGCTGTGAGAAGCCCTGTCGTCGTGTCATACCTCCTGAAATTGGTGAATCTGTTGCCTGATGTTAGATGGGATTTGTTTACAAGAAAATTAAAATCGTTTGGTAAATTTCGTGAGGATGCGGCGATGATTGCTATGCTGAAAAAAAGAATCAACTTTTTGAGAAAATTAAGGAGGGAATATGATGACGTTTTAATGACTATTAATCTAATAAATAATTTACGACCCGTTTTGGACAGATTAAAAATAAACGTTTCCAATGCCCAGCCGTACTACGGAGTGTTTATCTCGACCCGAGATCTCAGCAGGTTAATGGATGACATGTTTCCAATCCCACCGCACCCCAAAGGCAACACCGCGGCCAAGACGATCCAAAAAACGGTACGGGGGGTGCGAGCTCGAACCACAGTAAAGAAAATGAAGACCGTGGCGGGCAGGGTCAGTCTGAGGGGTAAACGAAAAAGATCTCCGCAATAGGTAAAGAATATGCCCAAGTATTATAACTATTTTAACACTAACAGGCCCAACTACAGGATACCTAGCGAAAAAGAAATCAAAAATCGTAACAATACCGTCAGGAAGCTATTCAACGCGAAAGGTATCCCGCGTAACATGGCAGACCAAGAGATCCTCGGCAGGGTAAAGGTGTATGATAATGCGATGACTCGCAAAAATATCCTCAATTTTAACTCTAATAAATATGATAATCAAGGTCGCAAACTGACGAAAATCAAGATCGCAAACTTCATCAGCAACGGGCGAGTTTTTAATCAGGGAAAGCGAAAAGCGCTCGTGAAACTTATGCTTAGATTTGATATTGGACGACCAGCTATCCAGGGGGGTCATATATTGGAAATATTAGCTCTTAAAAATGAGGACGTGATCAGATATATCAAGTACATGGCAGAGTATTTCGGCACAGATGGGGTTGTCAAAAGAACTGGTATGAAAAATTATGTGCCTCATTACATCGTTAACTTAATGAATAAATATCGAATCGGTACATTGCATTTTCCTGCACAGGGTCGACGGGGTCCCATACGGGAGGATCCAGGGGCTGTTCGCGTATTGAAGAAGAGGACCGCATTCCTGGAAAAAATGCTGAATATCCGTGGAATGTGGTATTATAGGAATGCGGAACATGAGGGTGAGTATACACTTAACCGGGATAATCTTCCTCGGAATATGCAAAATAAGTTCCGAAATCGCATTGTTTCGCGAAGAGATATATGGCGCTTTATGGAAAAAGAATTCCCTCTACCGCCTCACCCAAAAAATGCCGCGACCAAGATCCAAAAGACAGTCCGTGGAATGCGCAACAGGAAGAAACTTACCACGATGCGAAAAGCGGCCACGACGATCCAAAAAACGGTACGGGGGATGATTAACAGAAAGAAAATGAAGACTGTGGCGGGCAAACGAAAAGCGTCCACCAGCATAAAGACCACGAGCGCGGGTAAACGAAAAAGATCTCCGCAATAGGTAAAGAATGCCGAGACCGTGCGTGAGATGATGATGACGAATGATTTTTTCTTGTAGTATATTAGAATGTCAGGTGGAGCCCTGGCGCAACTTGTATCCCGTGGTGAAGCAGATAAGTATATCTCTGGCGAACCCAACACCACGTATTTCAACACGAGATTCAAGAGACCGACCAACTTTTCGCTGTTCACGAAACAGCTCACCGTCCAGATGGAACCCAAGGGGGGTGGTATGTCCTCGGTTAAGATCAACAAGTACGGCGACCTTTTGTCCTATATGCACATGGTCACCAAGCTTAACGGCGAGGTCCAGCTTATCGACGATTGGACGCAGATCATCGATCGGTGTGAGCTGTACATAGGCGGTAGATTGGTCGATAGTCAGGATAGTGAATTTTGTGAATCGATCGCCATCGACCTTTTCGCCAACAGTTACGCCAAATCGTTTCAGGCGAGTCTTCACGGCGGTCTGGGTTCGCAAAGCTTCTTCTACCCGTTCCGGTTCTTTTTCTGCGAGCTCTGGCAGACGGCTCTTCCCTTGGTGGCACTTCAGTACCATGATGTCGAGCTTAGAATTTACTGGAACGCCGCGCTCGACACGAATAGGACCTACCACGTGAACGCCGCCTACATCATGCTCGACGAGGAGGAAAGGAAGCACATGGCCTTTAACGAACACAACATGCTCATCTATCAAGTGCAGAAAAACATAGCGAGCCAGACGAACGTCCACGAACTCGTGTTTAATCATCCAGTGAAATTCATCGCGAGCAGTAACGCCAACAGCACGAATAACCTCGTGTCGCGAACCAACCAGGTGAAATTGCAGATCAACGGCACGGACGTCGAGGATTATAAAAACGGCGTCCCGTATTTCACCGCGATCCCTTCGTACTACCACACGGACTATTCGGGGAGTAACTCCGAGAACTTGTTCCTACACTCGTTCTGTCTCGCCGCCAACAAGTACACCCCGACCGGAACGCTTAACTTTTCCAGGGTCGACAGTGTCACTCTACACTGCACCGCACCCATAGACAAAAATATTTACGCTGTAAATTACAACGTGTTAAAAATCAAAGACGGCATGGGTTCCGTGTTGTTCGCAGACTAGACTAGGATTTATTTGTAATATAAGAATAAGGGATGGGTCGAAGTAATTTTTCGACGAACGAACTGTTAAACGCCGTCACAAAACGCTCGTATAACAGGTACCAAACCCAAACAGTGGACTACCAACACCTCGAAGCTGCGACGACCACCACAGGTTTCGTGAGCAACAGGCGAGAGTATTCCAGCGCCGCACTTCTTGCGGATACATTTTCCCTAAACAAACAAAACCTCATCGAATCGAATTACGACCCTTTTCTAAAATCAGTTGGCCAGACCGATTGGTTGAATTTGCTCAATGATCTCCTCGGTGAGAACGCAGGTGACGATTTGGGTCGTCAGTTTTCTCTGAGCAGCGACGGGACGAAATTGGCGGTGTTAGTCGGTACGCATATCAGAGTGTATGAATTCGACTCCACACCATTCGATGTACCAACTCAACTAACCATTACCTCGACATACACGTACCCTTCCGGGAGTGCGGATGTGATCACGGGCATCGCCGAAGGTCCAGTCGCTTTGTTGACTCGAACAGTCGGCGGGACTATTTTCGCGACGATCCAAAGGTTCGATTCGACCCTGACCCCTGGTGTGAGCCAGCCGGATGTTTGGTCCGGAGTCCAAGCGCCTTCCGTGTTTTCTTCGTCGGATGGGAACAGAGTAGCTCTTTCTTTCCCTGATCAGGGGTTCAGGATTTATGATGGGGCCAGCTACTACGTCATAGATGGGACTGAAACAGTCACCTTCACAGTCACCGTGAAGTCGGTCGGTGGGGGGAACAGGTACCGCATAGACGGCGTGGACCGACCTTCACTCGCATTCAAGCGAGGGAGCACCTACGTGTTCGACATGTCGGATGAAAGTAACCTCGGTCACCCCTTGGCGTTTTCAGAGGCATTCAACGGCGCTTCAAGTTCGTACTCAGGGGGGGTCGTGAATAATTACAGTACGAATATACCGGGTAGCTCGGGTTCCTCGGTAACGTTCACGGTCCCGTCGGACGCTCCTTCCCAAATTTACTATTACTGCACCGTCCACGGTCAGAACATGGGAAGCAGCGCATCATCCACCGTGACTTCGCCACTACACGGCGGTGTCATGTCAAGAAACGGGCTTCGGGTCGTCACCATGGACGGCACGTATGATATTCCGTCAGTGACACCTACCCAGCCGATCTCACTGCAACGCCTCACCGCAGTTCCTCGGATTGCCATGGAGAAGATTTTGTGTTTGACTTTCGACGGAAACGTCATGGTGGCGAAGATCACCGGTGTAGGTCTGAAGGTTTACGTCTGGACGGGCATTTCTTGGAAAGAGACCGCCTCGCTTCCGATTCTTGAAAACGAGGTCGCTGATATCACCGTCGACGCGAGGTATATCGTGACTGCGAATTCTCATAACGTTGCATTTTTCAGGTTTGTCGATGGTTCGTATGAGCAGTACGGTCAAACTTTGACGCACGGGGCGGGTAGTGTCTCCATAAACCAAAACGGCGACCGCGCTATTATCGGTGAATCGACTACCGGGAGTTCACACATGTACATCTTAAGCGAGAACGGGACGTGGTTGCGTAACGCAGGCCTAAACATTAACCCCGGGTGTGCGAAAATATCAAACGACGGGAAAAGGTTTTTGACCGCATCCGATTACACGATCAGGATCTCACAGGAGGATTCGTCGCCTGTGTCGTATACATCACAAATCCCTTTGGGGTGGAAACAGAGGGGGGACGCTTTTCCGGTTGTCGCGGGGTCCTTGTCCTTATCTGACGACGGTGCGTATCTGATCGTGGGCTTCACTGTCCCGACTTTAAATATTGAAGGCGAACCTACCAGTAAATTCCGTGTGTATAACTTTGCGGGTGATCAGTGGTCTCAGCACGGTCCGGACATGACCTACCCCGGACTCAGGGACGCGATAGTGGAAATGTCGCCGGACGGGACGAGATTCGCTGTGGGAGGTGTGAACGGTGCAGTCCGTGTTTTCAATAACGCATTCGGTAGCGAAGGTAAAAGAAGGAACATCTTGGAAAGCCTGGGCCCCGTCGCGTTCCAAAAATCCACGTTCGGAATGAGCGGCGACGGGAATAGGTTGATCGTGAATGACAGCGTCTACGACAATCGCGTGGAAACTGCCATTGGGAATTTCGGTGATACCGTCCATCTATCGAAGAGTGGTGACTACCTCGCAGTGGGTGATAACGAAACGCTCTCCCTGTTTTCCCTGAATTCTCAGGGTGTGGTTTCGCAGGTAGGTGGGAGAATTTTACCCACAGATGCCGAAACTTTTAGCGGTCTAATTTTACGACAAAGCACGGCCGGCGTGGGCGCGACGGTCGACATGAACGCCGCCACCGGCGGCGTCTTGAACGTGTCGACGACACTTTCGTCGACGACGGAGATATCCAGCTTAACGTACGACTCGAGTGCGGCGACCGTTACTTCGACGCGTGACATTGCCGTAGATGACACTGAATTCACTGGTTTCAGTACGGGTGGTATTGTCTTGAGCAGGAACGGTGAGCGGTTAGTCGTTTACGATTCGTCGCAACGATTTAAAGTGTACTCAAACGGCCCCTCGTGGACTCTGTTACGTTCAATTTCCTATGTACCCAACTTCGTGGCCCTATCTCCGGACGGATCACGGATAGCCTTCAATACCTCTGGTTACCTCAAGGTTCAAAACACAGACAGCGGAACTTCTCTCGGACCCTGGATATCACCGGTGAATGGAGTTTTTGCATTCAGAAATAACGACACGATCGCCGATCTACATAATGGCGTTATTAGGTTTTGGGGTTTTGACGGTACGAATTGGGTTCAGCCGCCGCTCATCTTCCAGGTGTCGCTGGACTTCACCGGGTATCTCTATTCTATCGATACCCCCAATACTTTTAATCGATTGGTCTGGTCCGGAGACGGGACAAGATTAGCTGCGGCGGATGGCAGTGGAATTAACTTTTACTACGACGACCAAACTACCCTGACTTTACCCGTCTTTAGCTTCGTCCAGACTGGTTCTACGCACACGGCCACCCTGCAGGTCGTGTCCGATGATGGCACTGTGAAGGTGATCGCCACTTCGACCGATGTGCAGATTTTCGAAAAAGCGGGTGCGAACTGGCCGTCCACGGCGACGCACACTGTCAGTGGCGCGGCTACTTCGATCGATGTTTCGAACGACGGAACGAGGGTCGTCGTGGGCACGGCGAGTAAAATGTTTGTGGTAACGAACGCCGGTGGATCTTGGGCACAGCTGGGATCGGACGTGATCGGCACTGTCACGAACGTGGCGATCTCCGGTGACGGGTCCAAGATATTCTCGGACGACAGCTCAGCCGTGAAATCGTTCGTACTCTCTTCCGGTAATTGGGTCACCTACATATCAGATTTGAATTTTGCGGATGGTCGCCTCATACCTACGACCGATGGAGATACGATCGCCATCAGTAAAAGCACCGGTAGTGGTGTCTTCGCTAAGAAGATGATTACGTTCCCAGAGGTGATGAACTTCACGCAATCAGGATCACACACAGGATCCAAGCAAGTGGTCGGAGGGACGACGTTTTCCGGAGGGGCGAGTCATTACCAGGTCGTCGGCGACCCGACAGATAATTCGTCGACCGGTTCTGTCAAGGTTTTCCAACAAGTCGGCAACGGGTCCGCGACGCTGCTCTATACGTTTAATGGATCGGCCGCAGGAGAGGAGTTCGGACGCACTGTCAGCGTTAGCACCCAAAACACTGTCGGCGTCCGCGTGATCATAGGCGGCGCCACTAAAACTACGGTCTTCATTGATGGTTACATGCGCGGTCAGAGTATACTCGGCAACGCGGATATCGTACAAATTAATGGAAACGGTGACCGTATTTACATATACAGTCAAGGGGTTACGAAATCGTACAGTTACAGTTACGCTGTATCGGATTGGGTAAATGACCGCCCGGATATCACCCAGACCGTGACCAAAATAAAAGCGTCCAACGATGGAACTATCCTGGCCATCAGTGACCCGGGTGATTGTAAGGTCTTGATAGACACCCCTGTGACGCAAAGTTACGATTTCGTACCTTCGGGCTCTACCGTATCAGTGGTCGACGAGATCGCCATCTCCGGAGACGCGAGTGTGCGTGTCATAGGTGATAAGACCTGGAACTCTTCCACGGGTGAAGTCGAGATTTACGAAAAGGATTCCAATGGGAATTGGCTCGCGAGTCCCACGGTCACGTTCACCGGTGCCACTACGGGCGAAGAGTTTGGGCGAGCGTTGGGTATCTCGGAGACCGGCAGTCGCATCGTCATTGGAAGTGCGACGAAGATGATCGTGGTCACAAACGCGAGTGGGTCGTGGGTGCAGTTGGGGTCGGATATCCCCGGCCCTGTATCGCTAGTGGCCATATCAGGTGATGGGACGAAAATCTTTAGTGAAGACACTCTGGATTTGCGTTCGTACGAACTCTACAACGGGAACTGGGTAATGTACGTCCAAAACTTCGAAGGTGCTCTCTCGGGTATATACCCCATTGATAAAATCGTCGCTTCGACTGACGGCACTACCTTAGCACTGAGCAAACCCGACGACAACAGGATCGTCAGAATACAAACACTAGTGACGAACAGTGGCTATAGGTTTACTCAGAGCGGCTCTTCCATCACAGCGAATGGACAAGCTATTTCAAATAACTCAGACACGAAAGTTGTCACTGATTCGACAAGCATAAAGATATACCAATTCCCAACCCTTCAAGCGACCAATACTTCGACGTGGCCAAACACCCCAGCAACGGTAACGTGGCCTGCGACACCAGCCTTGACGATCAACGACGTCGCGACCTCCGTCGACGTCTCGACTGATGGATTGAGGGTAGTCGTGGGCACGGCCAGTAAAATGTTTGTGGTCTCGCACGACACGAACACAGGGACGTGGGCACAGTTAGGGCCGGATATCAGCGGTGCCACACAAGTCGTCGCCATCTCCAAGGATGGCACGAAGGTAATGAGCACCAACGGGCCCGGATCGCAGCTGAAGTCATACGAATACGTCGGTGGAAGTTGGGTGACGTACCTTCCGGACCTGGCGGTCAACGCCACGTCGGACGACAGGATCATCGCCTCTACCAATGGAGAAATAATCGCCTTCACGTCACACGGGCAAACGAGTCACCAAGTATACAATAGAGAAAACGTCAATTCGTACCAGTTAAACTTAGTGAATTCGTACAGCGGTAAGAGCGAACAGGCCATCTCCGGTAACGCCCTGGTCAAAGTCATCGGTGATCCATCTTATCTTGGTTACACGGGTCTGGTCGAAATCTACGAGAATGTGGGAGGTGCCTGGCCGCCGACCCCCGACGCTACGTTTCAGGGTGGATCTTCCAATGAAAATTTCGGGTTCAACCTCGCAGTATCCGAAGACGGTACACGGATCGTCGTAGCGAGTTACGCCTCAGGTGGCACCACGCCGAAAGTTGTCGTGTTAGAGAAATCCGGTGGTACGTGGCAACAACTCGGTCAGGATATCACGGGGATCCGGGCGAGTAAGGTGGCTATATCAGGAGATGGCGCTTACGTGTTCGCGTATACACCCGACGAATACCTTTTGAAATCGTACAAACTCTCCGGTACGACGTGGGTGACATACCTTGCGGACATCACTGCAGACTCGAATTTCTCAAAATTTTCGGTTTCGACCGACGGCGATATAGTCGCCGTGCCCCAACAATACACAAACAGTCGAATTTACAGCAAACAGACTCTGACGAACGCATTCTCGATCGACCAGGAACACCACTACACCGCCTTGAGCTCCGAAGGGAAACTCTCGGGCAACGGTACAGTCTTCGTGTCGAGGGTCGTGGGATCGTCGAATCGGATCGAGATATACGAAAAGACGGGGGGGTCTTGGGGCACCACACCCGCGTACGCCCACAATAACATATATAATAGCCCACGAGTCGATATTTCACACGACGGTCTCCGTGTCATCGCGTACGAAAGTGAGGGTTTTGTTGGCGACACGTACGTGTTTGAAAACGTGGCCGGTTCTTGGAGCCAGCTGGGTCAGACGATCCAGGGGGGCGGTCCCATTACAGCGGCCGCTATAAGTGGCGACGGAACAAAGATCATGAGGTATTCGTCTTCTAATTCATACGTTGAGTCGTATGAATTAAGCGGTGGGTCCTGGGTTATGTATTTGGACGATTTCTCCGCTTATGGGGTGGACGATTTATTACCTTCGTTGGACGGTGATATCGTGGGACTTTCGATAGATAACGGGTGTCGGGTCGTCAGTAAACAACAGGTCGCGCTCTCACCCACGTATTCCTTATCCGGTAACCCCAATACCGTGAGTGGAGAATCTCAGGTCATTTCGGGGACGGGTTTAGTGAAAATCATCGGTACAGTCCAAAACACCAACCAGTACCGCGGGAAGGTGGATATATACCGGTTCGTTTCAGGGTCTTGGACCCTGGAACAGACGTTTAACGGTTCAAATGCATACAATAGTCTTGGTAAATCCTTGGCAATATCCAAAGACGGAAATCGTGCCGTCATAGGCGGTGATTCCGGTACAACGTTTGTGATCGAATACACAGGGAGTTACTGGTCACAGTTAGGATCCAACTTCACAACCCCGTATAATATATACGCGGTGGGTATTTCAGGGGACGGACTCGTCGTATACCTCAATGAAAGTGACTACCTGTATTCGTTCGAATACTCCGGTGGTTCTTGGGTTGAATACGCGGCCCAAATGTATATTGGGTATTATTTGGCGTCGGACCAGCAAAACGGTATCGGTCCGTCCCTGAACGGCGACTATGTGTCGCTGGCCGCCGAAAGTGATTATTATTCTAGTTCCGTTTACAAACTGAGCGTCACCTCTAATCACACATACTACACCCCTAACTATTATAACCTATACACACCCGGACATAATATCAAGGTGTCCGGTGATGGCAACCGCATTGTAACGGCCGAGCCAAACTGGAACTCAGGCATGGGAAAGCTTGAAGTTTATGATAACTCTAATCCTGGATTCAATTTTATGGGAACTCATTATGGGCCTTCTTACTATTCTTATTATGGCTCATCCTTGGATCTTTCGGAGACTGGACGTCTCGTCGCTGCTGGCAGTAACGAGTTCGTAGTTTTTGATATCACAGGACAATACACTTTTAATCAGGTAGGACAGACCGTCTCCGTCGTCGGGCAATCTAACTATTTGAAAATTGGTATCAGCGGCGACGGTACGAAAATCTACCATTACAACGGTGATTCCAGTACACCGCGTTTAAGATCCTATCAATATGATACCCTGACGTCAACTTGGGTACAATACACGGCAGACCTCGCATTAGGAGACATCGAGCGAATCGCCGTGTCCACAGCGGGTGATGTAGTGGCGTTAAGTAAAGTCGGTGATAATCGCGTGTACGAAGTGCAGACGACCACGACCACGACAGCCACCCCCAAAGGTTTCGTGACACCCCAGCGGCCAACTCTTTTGGGAGAAGATTATACAAATCCAAATCTAACAAATCAAAGTTTCGGTATGGCAATGGATTGTACCTCCGACGGGAACCGCTTCGTCGTCGCAGACGCGCAAGATGTCCGTGTTTTTGACTGGGATTCGGTGAACTCGACGTGGAACATTGTTGGCAGTAAAATAGCTCACCCCGGGGGCTATAACCCTAATGCTGATTACCAGGTTGCCATTTCCGGTGATGGAAATCGCCTCGTGATAAGTAACCCAGATTATGGTGGTGGAGAAATCAAGTTCTACGAGTTGAACCAATACACGAACAGTGCTGGAACAACACAATACTGGAGCACTGTAAAAACCGAGACTAGTTATTATTCTACCGAAAGAAAGGGGTTTGGATTGGCAATAAGTGCTGACGGGACGACGGTCGCCGTCGGTTCACCATTTACCAATGATACTAATTATACTGGACGGGTAAACCTGTACGAATGGGGGTCGTGGAATTATACATATATAGATGACTCGGATGCCCCCAATTATTCGTACAACTATGCATCTTATGATGAGTTCGGTACTTCGGTAGCGTTATCCGAGGACGGAACTCGTCTCGTGGTTGGTTCACCTGGAAGGGACCCCGGGGGAAATTCAACTGCGCATGCTATGGTCTACACTGTTGCAAATACAAGTGCATGGTTCAGTTGGCCACCAACGAAAACGCACACTTATATTTCCGGGAATGGCACCGATGATAGATTCGGTGAACGGGTACACATGCGGTCAGACGGAAACCAGATTGTCGTCTCGGCACCTGAGTGGAACAGGCCAGGGTATGGCAGCAATTATGGTTTCGTCCGAAATTATGAGTACACCAACGGTTCATGGTCCGCGCTCGGAAACGATATCATCGGTGCATATTCAAATTTTTTGAAGGGGTCCAGTGCAGTAGGCCTGTCAGGTGACGGTTACATAATGGTGATAGGAACATCTCGGCCATCTGGGGGCTACCAGGGGGGGGTCGCGGAGATTTACGAGAAAGTCGTCAATGCAAACGCTCCCGGAGGATACGATTGGTCGATCGTAAATTCGTATACTGGCGGTAGCACGACTTCAATTTGGCCAAACTATAATTCGATCCCCGAAAACCTTGGGTACGATGTTGTCATTAGCAGAACTGGGGCGCCGCATAACATATTTATTTCGACACCGAACAGAGATGATGGATACACTGAGTTCCTCGGAAAAGTGGACGTGTATACCTACAATTCCGGTGCACCGGTGACGACTACAACGACATCGTTATCCCAGCGTGGAATTTCACTACCCGGGGAGGGTATTGATATGTCGAACGACGGGAGTCGTGTCGTGGGCGGGTCCAGCTATACGTGGGACAATACGAACTATGTCTACGACGGCCCCGTGGGTAGTACGGTACCTTGGGTGAATTATTACTACAATTCGCCTTTGGGTGCGACCGAAGTCTCGATCTCCGGAGATGGCACGCGCGCGTTCACGGCCGGTAGATCGTTTCCGAGTGGAGGATCCAGTAAACTCCACTTATGGAACTGGTCAGGTGGGGAATGGACGGGGAACGCAACAAACGAGGTTAAAAATGTAAGTGCAGTGATGACAAATGTAACACCAAACACCGACGGTAGTTTTGTAACATACGTGGGGGGGTCCCAAGGCTCCCAGTATGTCGAGGTAACACAAATCACGACTACGAACCAAAGGGAATATAACTCCCGACGGAGTCCTTCTTTTAGCAAGTCGGCTAGGTCAATGGACATGTCTGAAGACGGGTCGAGTGTCGTTGCTGTGGGAACTAATGATTATGAAGGTAGTTACGGATGGAACGGTGTAGATTACGTGTATGACGGTGCCATGTACCCTTACCAAACACCTTGGGTCGGAAATAACCCTAACGGAAATTACGGATCTTGGGAAAGTATCGCCATCTCGCGCGACGGCACGAAGGTTATCGCGAAGTTCCTAAACATGGATCTTTCTTACCGTGAAGAAGCATATTTCTTCTATAAGATATCACACAGTGGCAGTGTCGAGTGGTCAGATTCGGGTGTCAATAACCCCATCGCCATTGACTCTTACGCTATATCACAATTGGACATAGACACTGACGGAGATGTGTTAGGTATGAGGTTCCACAACTACAATACATTGGAGATCTACGATCTTACTTACACATCCGGTGGTACAGTGGATAGGTACCTTCCACGAGGTTCCACGATTCTCGATGGTAGGTCTATGGATATGACTGATGACGGCTTGGCTGTCGTGACGACCGCCAGCAGCGCCGGTTTGAATTACGGCTATTTCGAATGGGATGCGTCGATCAGTGAGTACACAGCCACAGGATTTCCTCCTCAGGCACCTTGGACGGAGAGCGGGAACGGGTTGTCGAGACACCGCATAGCCATCTCCGGTGACGGGACGAAGGTCCTTGCCTGTTTCGCGGAAGGAAATGTAGTAGATAGTGTCAGACTATACGAGAAACAGAGCTCCACTTGGACACTGGTCTCCGAAGAAATATTTAGGATAGACTCGTCAGGTTTCACAAATCCCGACCACCTATCCATCACCACCACCGGCAATGCGCTTTCGATCTTTAAGCCGAACGGTCCTTACCTAACCCCGGTCATTTACACCATCACCGCGTTCACGGGGGATACGTACCTCACCCGGTCGACCGTTTCGACCGGAAGAATTATGGATATGGACAACGCTGGCACGAGGATCGTCTCGTTGACGAATTCATTCAGTTGGAACGGTCTCAACTACGTTTCCGATAGCAGTGCGGTTCCATGGTCGGATTATAGTACTATCACGGACATGGCTCTATCCGGCGACGGCACGCGCGTGATTGCTGATCAGGGAACTAATGAAAACCGGATTGATTATTGGTACAGATCCGGTTCGAGTTGGGGCAATGACGGCATACCGATATTATCGACCTCACCGGCGTCGTACGCGGTGAAGATCTCGATAAACACGGATGGAAGTTTTATTGGCTTCGTGGGGGCAGCGCCGTTTACAGAGACTAAACTCTACGAAATGGTGTTTACGCCGTATGTATACACCCCACGAGGGTCCGCTATACAGACGGACGGAGACGCCATAGACATGTCAGACGACGGCGCGAATATATTTCGAATCTATGGTTCTGGTGACAATCATTTGAAATGGTCCGGCGATTACTGGATTGGAACAGGTTACAACTACTGGAGTTCCACGGCTGATGAAAGTAGAATACGTGTGTCGACTACTTCCAGCGGTTACACGTGGCTCGTGCTCGTGAGCAGGTCCTCGAATGTATTGACGTTCAGAATCTGGCAGAAATATTTTTACGACGACCAGTGGATCCAGTATGGCGTACCCTTCGCAACGCTCACTTCTGGTACCCTCAACGACGTATCGTTATGCCCTGAATTCGTCGTCGGGGTGCAGCACGGAAGCGAGGTGGAATTTTTCGATTTCAGGTATCAGACTCAAACGAGCAGCACTGCATTTGGATATGAAACCGTTCCTGTTCCGCAATTCACATCAGGACCAATGATAGATATGAATTCCGCTAACGCGGGTGTGAGCGGTCATGCGGTGATAACACAAACTTCAACTTTTCATTACTTTTATACGGACGCAAATCAGAACCTCATTTACAGAAATTCAACCACCTCGTTTCCACACTCTCCGGCGCCGTGGTCCACCTACGACCATTTCGAACTGTCGGGAGACGGTCTCAGAGTGGCTGCTATCAACAGTCAAGGAGATATGAGGTTCTGGTACAGATTATCTACCGATGTTTTGGAATGGAGCGACTTACATGTGAACACCCTCTCACAGGGATCGAATGCGACCGAGTTGACCATGAACACTGACGGAACCATAATTGGGTTTTGGAGAACCGGTGCTCTTAACGAAGCTGCATTTTACGATATAGTGTTCACACCGGTAACACCCACGTTCATAGTAGCATACGGAAGCCGGGGATACGAAACTGACAACATTATAGACATGTCGGGAGACGGCAAAACTGTTGTCACTGAAAGTGGTATATGGCGTTCCGTCTACCCAGATGGGAATTTCACCCCCGTCACTATTACAACTGTCTCATCTGGGTTAACAGACGTAGATTATGGAAATGTGCCCGATCCTGGTTGGTTCGGGTCGACCTTCGATCAAGTCGCCATATCGGGGAATGGGACCAGAGTCGTCGCGAGATCCACGACTGATGAATTACACATGTGGGAAGCAATTGGTGGTGTTTTTTTTCCTGCGGCTTACACTCGAATCGGTTCCAAATCTCTCACGACCGCCGATCCGAAGGATGATTTATCGATCAACGAAGTTGGTGATCTCGTAGGTTTCACGACCACCGGCCTCGTCAAGTTTTATGATTTTACATCCATGCCGCCCGTGTCACAATTCGAATACGCATTAACAAAAAAAATCGAACTGAACCCAGGACCGGGGTATACATATATTCATGATGATTCATTTGTTGATTCATCATTCAGTTGGGATGCGTCTACGGGGGCATTTATCCAAGCAAGTGTGAGCTCTAATTTACCCGGTGAGATAGATATTAGAGACCCCTATGCCCCTATGTATGGGGGGGAAAGAGCTCGGATTATCGGCGACTCAGTGTTTTTGCAGGGAAAACCCTGGGGGAATCACACTAAAATCCGGGCTTCGGGTGATTTTTCCAGGGTCTACGCGATTGATTCTTCCGGCACCCTGAAACGTTACACGAACCATGCTGATACGTACAGTGCAGTGAACTGGACGGTAGATTCTCTCGTGGGCGTGACAAATCCGAGCTCGATCTCCGTAAGCGCGGATGGTGAATTTATCGGCATTATAGACGGTGGTCAGGCGAAGTTTTATACTTTCTCGTCCACACAAACGCCGGTGGGTTGGTCCCAACATTCTTCCCTCACGGGTGACAACGAATCCTTTGACATGTCAACCGACGGTAACACACTTGTGGTTGGCGATCCCCAGGTCGGCGTGCGAGTGTACGACTACGCATCCGGGTGGTCGCTCCGTTCAACGCTTGCACTGCAATCTTTCGGTAAGAGTGTTTCCATATCCTCCGATGGCAGTAGAATCACAGCCGCAGCGGATTCGGGTGTGGTGGTTCGTGATTGGGACGGATCGGCCTGGATCGACCCTGTGTTCCGACGCAATCCTGAACTTCCACTCGGCGCAGTGGTTGAATACGTGAACGCGGACTTAATTTTAAACGCCCAAAACATAACGGCCGCGGTGATGAGTTATGACGGAATACGGTTCGGTGTTCGAACGACATCTTCCGTGTTTGCCAAAAGGATTGCCATCGGAACAGTCCCGGGTGAAGTTGGTTGGACGAATAGACGGAACTCTATCGTCACCTTGGCCACCGGTGGTGGGTCGACTTCAATGCGTAGTTCCAGTGACGGGAACATCATAGCCTTTGGCTACGTGGATTCAGGGACGGTCAGGGTCAGGGTATACGATCTTACCTCGCAACTCGGACCGGAGATTTCCACCCCGGGGAGCTCGATTTCTCTTGACCTGACTAATGACGGGACACGGTTAGCCGTCCTTGTCGACAACGAGGCTCGTGTGTATGAATATTCGGCCGGTGTGTGGTCACAAGTTGGTTCGCGGATGCATTTCGCCGCGGACGTTGGATCGAAGATACGGATCAGCGGTGGAAATGGGGATTACGTCGCGCTTGGTATGAACGCTCCAGCGGACCCTAAACCGTATAACGTCCTGCGCGTGTACAAGTATGATCTGGATTGGAGGCTCATCTCACCTACGATGACCGTCGCGAAAACGCCTGTGAATCATTTCGGATCGTCTTTCGCCCTGACAGACGATGGTTCGCGATTGGTTCACAGTTCCGTGAACGACAACGCAGTGGAATTCTCAACCTTTTCGGGCGGTGGTAGTGTGCAGTTCGTACAACCTTCTCTCGAAATATCCGTGAACGGCGAGGGATCGAGGATGGCCTTGGACAGCGCGAACGTCATGGTCGTCAGTTCGTTCACCGACCACGCAGTCCGCGTCTACGACACGAATAATAACTTAGAGACGAGTTTCACTGCACCGCCATCGTACGTAAAAACCCCGGGCGGCGATCAGCTCATCACATCGAAACCGTTCTCAATCACAAAGGACGGGAACAAAATAGTCACAGTCATCGCGACCGGTGAGGTGGCTGTCTATAAGAAACAGGGCGGTACGTGGTCACAAGACGGTAACTCCGTGACAGTCACGGGAGGTCGTGTGAGTTCCCTCGACATCACGAACAACGGTCAGCGCATCATTGTGGGCAACGTCACCGAGACTACTTTCTCGGACACCACAGGTAAAGCCCAGGTCTTCGACCTCACGGATGGGGTGTGGTCACAGAACGGTGGCGACATCGGCACCACAAGCTGGGAGCACCGGTTCGCGAACGTCGTTTCCATCTCGGACACGGGCCTTGTAGTCGTCTCAGGTGAGGGTGCGTACAACGAAGGGCAACCCGTAGGAATCGTGCAGTCTTACGAACTGAGGGCGGAACTCCAAGATCTCACGTTCAGAGCTCCGACGATAAAGTTGGTGGGTAATTCGTACGTCAAACTCAACTTCGGTGAAGAATACACGGAACTCGGTGCGACCATCGATACACAATCTTCCATCGTTCCTCAATTGAAAATAAGCGGTAAAGTTTCGACGGGGGTGGCCGGGACCTACACGATACGGTACGAGTGCGAGGACCTGCTGCGAAAGAAGGCAGCACCCATTTTCAGGCAGGTGGATGTCATGGAGGAGTTGCAAACGTTCGGGTTGATCGGCGATAGTGTCGTGTATCACACGAAGGACACAGCCTACGTGGACGCGGGCGTCGATATCGGCGGCGCCACAGGGTATTACGTCGCCCCCAATTCTCTCGTCGCGGTCCCTGGAGCAGGGTTCACACCGACGATCGTTGGTGATTGGAAAGTGGTCTGGGCGAATCAGAATATCGATAAGCACCTTCGAACTGGAACCATGCGCACGCGCACGGTGCGAGTGAGGGCTCGACCGGTCCTGACTTTGACGGGAGATTTGACGATTTTCCATATATTGAACGAAAATTATCAGGATCCCGGGGTCACCGTGGACGTAGGAACAGTCACGGCCACGCGGCCGAACGTCAGAGAGACTGGTGTGTACACTCTGACGTATAACGCCGTCGACGCGTTCGGGATCGAGGCGCTTCCTGTCACGAGGACCGTGAACGTCAAGGAAAAACCGTCGATCACAGCGGTGCAGACTTCGTTTTACAACACCCTCAACGATCCCATATCGGTTCCGGCACCCACCGTGATCACACCGGAGGGGTACGCCTCCGACCTGACTCCATTCTTGCAATCCTCCAACACCATAGACATTAACACGAGAGGAGATTACACCATCGCACACACCTTGACGGATAGTGACGGCATCTCGGCGGACCCGTTCACGCAGAGGTTTTCAGTCGGTTCACATGGATCCTTGGCGTTCAGCAAGACAGGGTCTGTCTTCGCACTCTCGAGGAACGGCAGTGACTTGGCGGTCTTCGACACGACGATAAAAACGTACAGGGTACAGGGTTTCGCGCAGTACGGAGACGTCGCCACACCTGCACCGCCCACCTCCATCAAATTCACACCCGATGGCCAATACATGGTCGTCGGCATGGCGTCGCACTTGACGATCGGCCTCGTCCGCGTCTACAAGAAGAACGTCACTTTCTCGAGTGGATGGGAACAGGTCGGGTTCGATCTTTTCGGGACGGATTACCTCGGTAAGTTCGGGGAGTCTGTCGATATTAATACGGATGCGACCAGGGTGGTAGTGGGCGTACCGGAGGCTGGTACGACCATATTAAAATCGGGGAAGGTTAAGATTTACGATTGGACGGGCTTCACCTGGAACGAGGCGAAGGTCCTCGAAGGGACGAATAACCCCACCCAGTTCTTTGGGTTTTCAGTTTCGTTCGATAACGAGGGTAAAACCCTCGCGGTGGGGTCACCCGGTCTCACGAAAACCACCGTTTCTGGCACGACACTCACCACCACGAACATAGGCAAAGCTTCCGTGTACAAACTGTCTGGATCCGATTGGCAACTCTCGGGATCCGAAATCGAAGACGGGACGGAGGGGAAACGGAACGGTACGTCGGTTTCCTTGTCGCGCAGTGGAAACGTATTGGCGGTGGGCTCCGTACTTGGTGGCGGCGTGAGAGTCTACACATACGGCACCGATTGGACACTCTACGGGTCGCACGTGCAAGGAAGTTTCGGCGAGTCCGTGTCCCTGTCGTCCAATGGAAACACGCTGGTGGCTGGGTCGAAGGACGAAAACAAGGGTCGCGTCTATAAGTACACGTTCGGTGGTGACGGTTGGTCCCGAAGCACGGATACTTTTGACACGATCGTCGCAGGAGAAGGAAGCACGACCTTCTTAGGTAAGAAAGTGAGCTTGGACGGCTCGGGTGAGTTGTTGTGTGTCTCGTCGAACACCGATGTACGTATTTACCTGGTTTAAAAATATCCACTACTACTAATAAAGATGTCTGGAGCACTCGCGCAATTGATTTCGCGTGGGCAGCAGGACCGGCACATAACCGGGAATCCGGAGACGACGTACTTTCACACGCGGTTCAAGCGCCATTCCAACTTCAGCGCGTTCACGCATGTGCAGACCTTACAACAACACCCCGCCGCGGGGAAGTTTAGCACGGTTCGAATCCAGAAGATGGGAGACCTGCTCAGCTACATCACGATCGTCGCCGACGATCCCAGTACGGGATCACAGCTCATCACGGATTGGAGGACAATAATCAAGCACGTGGACCTTTACATAGGCGGTCAGCTTATTGATTCCCAGGATTCCGAATTCAGTGAAGGCATAGCCATCGACCTGTTCGCGAACACCTATTCCAAGACCTACCCGGCGTCTCTGCACGGCGGCGTGGGATCTCAATCGTACTTTTACCCGCTCCGCTTCTTTTTCGAAAACTGGCAAACGAGTCTCCCCTTGGTAGCGCTCAACTTCCACGATGTGGAATTGAAAATTTACTGGCAGGATGATAACTTACCTGATTACACGTACATGGTCGACGCGTGTTTCATCATGTTGGACGAGGACGAAAGGAACTTCTTCGCGTCCACGCGTCATGATATCCTCATCTACCAAGTCCAGAAGAATGAACCGAGCAATCAAAAGTCGATGGACTGTGTGTTTTCGCACCCTGTTAAGTATTTAGCGAGTAGTAACGTCACCGCAGATAACGTGAACAACGCGTTAGTCTCTTCACTCAACAAAGTGAAGCTACAAATAAACGGCGTTGATTTGGTTGACTGGAAACGATCCGTACCGTATTATACTTCGATTCCTTGTTACTATCACTCGGATTTTTCGGCGAGCAATACAGAGCAACTTTTCTTCTACCCATTTTGTCTATCCGCAGGAAAATATCACCCTACAGGAACATTAAATTGTAGCCGGATAGATTCACTTAAAATTCAGTGTACCGAAAATATAAACACCCCCGTATACGCCGTGTCGTATAACATTTTAAGAGTAGATAAGGGCATGGCCGGAACGTTATACGCAGATTAATTTTGTACATATCATATAGGAAATGAGTGTCACCAAGGGAAAGTCCATCGCACCGTGGAACGAATGTAACGGTCAGATGAAAGGAGTCCTCGGTGTCACTCGTAAAAACGCGCAAACGGATTTTTTACGACTCAACGATTTTCTGGATGCGAAGTTCAAGGGAACCAACTACAAAATCGGTACCTCGCCAGCCTTTCAGGTCGGCAACAGGTACGGTATCAACCCAGATCTTCTCAAGGGTGTTAAAAAGATCCCGTCGCAATACATCATCGCCTCGAGTGGTCAGGTCCTCCACGGAGAGAACACGGGTGATATTTTCGGGTGGTCCACGGACCTCTCAGAAGACGGTCTCACGTTAGCGGTCGGTTCGATATTGAACGATAACACGAACGGGTTGAACTCGGGGAGTGTTCGAGTGTACACGCGATCGAACCCCGACGAAGCGTGGGTCCAGAAAGGTGTGGACATAGACGGCGAAGCTGCGCAGGATTATTCGGGTTGGTCCATCACACTTTCCGCGGACGGCGATCGCCTCGTCGTCGGCGCCGTCTTTAACGACGACAGTGGTGGTGTGAACACGGGACACGTCCGCATCTACGACTGGAACGCGGGGACTTCGCAGTGGGCCCTATACCACGAAATCGTGGGCTCGACTTCCGGAGACTTTTTCGGCTATTCGGTGTCGCTCTCGAAGGATAAGACACGCCTCGCCGTCGGCGCTCCGTACGGACTCGACGAAAGAGGTTTCGTGAGTGTCTACTACGATGACGGCACCACGTGGCAACACATCGCGAACGTCAACGACTCCTCACTTTTAGACAAAAGTCAGTTCGGGAAACGGTTGGCCCTGAACGACGACGGTTCCCGTCTCACTCTTTCGGCGCCGCACGCGCTCGGCGACAGGGGTATCGTTTACTTATACGGAGTGACTCAGTCAGAGGTCACCTATCTCGCGGTCAAGCAGGGTCCAGGTCTCGACGTCATGTTTGGGCAGGCTCTCGATTTCAAGGTAAACACGGTAGTCGTCGGCGAACTCTCGAGCACACCCGTGCGAGTCTTCGACGTGTCCTCCGACACCTTCGACGAGCGGGCCGCTCCCGGTAACCTTTATTTTAGATCTTCGGAGACGCGACTCAAGCTATCGTACGACGGCAACTCGTTGTTGCTGAGTATGCCGGCGCTCACCTCTGAAGAGAACGCAATAAATTCTACACCCCTTCCACGTTCGCTCTTCCGTCGACAAGCCATCGCCCAGATATACGCACGCGAAGGCGACGCATGGACGCAGCGCGCGTGGGATATGAAATCGAACGCCAACGACGAAGACGAATACGGAAAATCCGTGTCACTCTCCGGCGACGGCTCGGTCATTTGTATTTCCGCGCCTCGTAGTGATGCTGTGAGCACGGATCAGGGGTACGTAAGCGCGTTCACCGTACGACCCATCTCCTACTACGTGAAACCGACGATAAACCTGAACGGCCTGAACCCTCAACCCGTGGAGGCAAACACCAGCTACGTCGAGGCAGGGGCTGTAACGGACACCGGTGCAGCCGTGACGATCGTGGGTAACATCGAGGATAACACCATCGAAGGTCGGCAGTATACAGTGCGATACACTGCCTCGAGCGCTTTCGCGACCACGACGGTCGATAGGACGGTCGTCATCACCAAAGATCCCACCGCGCCGGTGGTCACGCTGAGCGGTGATTCCACCATGTTTGTCACTGTTGGAGGCGTATTTAACGACCCGGGTGCGACCTCGAGTTTACCCGGCACTGTCACCGCAGACGATTCCGAAGTAAATTTCAACGCGGTCGGTGAATATAAGATCAAATACAGTGCGGTTTCGACGTATGGAATCTCGTCGGTGAGTAGTGCATTCAGGACACTTTTTGTCATTTACGGCTCCGAAATCGAACCCTCATTGCCCAGCCGAAAGCGCCTGTGCATGTCCAGGGATGGATTCATCGCATCTGCCGCCGATTTCGCGAATAATTCCGTGAAACTGTACGAGTGGGACCCGATCACACCTAAAGCGTGGAAACAGATCGGTCAGGAATTGACGGGTCCCGATGCCACGTATTTCGGCACCGCGGTGGACCTTTCGACGGACGGCCTGACGGTCGCGATCGGCGCGCCTTTGTTTAACACTTTTTCAGGGGCTGCATTCGCCGGTGTGGTGAGGGTGTACAAGTTCGATTTCCTTGTGAACGCATGGGAGAAAAAAGGCGATGACATCACGGATTCCGTCGCCGGAGACAAGATGGGAGAAATAGTGTCCATTAGTGGCGACGGCGACGTGGTATCCGTTGGGTCCACCGCGCCGATCAGTTCGAAGAACCCGTTCGTCTTCACCTACAGGTACTCCGCTGCGACGGATACCTGGTCGAAAATTCATTCCTACACAGAACCCCTTAAAATCCAATCATCGCACTTGTTTTCAACGTCCCTGAACCACGACGGTTCGAGACTTCTGCTTGGCGCGTCAGTGAATAACTACAACACAGGCGCCGTCTTCCTGTTCAACACGCTGACTGATGAAAAACTGGTGAGTGTTTTTGGGAATCAATTGGGGGATGTGCTCGGTCGTTCGGTGAGATTATCGAAGGATGGGCGCAGGTTCGCTTTCAGCGCGACCGGATTCGCTTTCAGCGCGACCGGATTTGTGAAAGTATACGCCGAGGATTCGCAGACGGGGTTTTGGGGACAGTTGGGTGAAGCCCTGACTTTCTCTGGAGCTGATGACCTGGGTGCCAATCTGGGTGCACACGTCGATTTGTCAAGTGGAGGGAATATAGTCACGTTCTCGGACCCATCGACGAGTCAGGGTGTGGGTAAAATTTTTCAATACGCATGGAACGGTAGGTACTGGGTCAAAAACATCGACGAGGTTACGAATGGTGTCGCCGGCACGTTCTTCGGACGCAGATTTTTCGTGACGGAAGATGGTTCAAAGATCTTATCGGAGAGCAGCACGGCCTCACGGTTTTTTCGGTGGAACGTTTCCCGGCCGACCTTCTCTCTGAACGGGGGTCGACTTCTTTCCAAGCAGCTCGGTCAAGCGTATGCGTACGATCATGTGACGACGACCGGAACCGTGACCTTCACGGGTAACGTGAATCCGGACGTGACTAGCGATTACATCGTCAAGTATTTGGTCTCTAACGACCTGAATCTCTCGGAGGTTGTGTATCAGGTTGTCAGCGTTTCGGGCAACTTTCTCCAGTTGTGTCTCGATGTCGTGAGTTTCGACGAATCGAGCACACCCTCGAATCTGGGATGGTCAGCATCCATGTCGAACGACGGTGAACGTATGGCCGTGGGTGCACCGGGGTACGAAAATAGTACAGGTATGGTCAAGATCTATGATTTCAACCCCAACACTATCAATTGGGACCTGACGCAAACTATCGTCGGTCCGACCGTATCGGGCTCGTTTGGGTTCGCTGTATGCCTGTCCAAAGACGGATCCCGGATCGCCGTCGGTGCCCCCGACCACGGCAACGGCCTCGTTCGCGTGTACGAGTACACTAACACGTGGACTCAAATCGGAAGTGATTTGTCTGGGACGGCGGACGGAAAGTTTGGGTACTCCGTCGCACTAAACTTAGAGGGGTCACTTCTTGCCGTCGGCGAGCCCCGAAAAGCGTTCGATGTGAACACGGGCGTGGGTCGCGTGACCACGTTTTCGTACGGAATCAACACGTGGACGCAGCTATCGACGTTCGAGAACACACAGCTGGAACACGAGTTAGGGTACGATGTCGCCATCACCTCTACGACGAACGAAGTGTTGGTCGGCGCCCCGACCGGGGGTCCCGGGTACGTGAGGCTCTCGTCTTACCTGAGCGGAAACGTTCCGATTTTCGCCCAGCCGCTCGTTTTCGGTGAGAAGTTCGGATGGGCCGTGTCAATAAGCGACGACGGAAACACGTTCGCCGTGGGAGCGCCGTTTTACAATAACAGGACGGGTCGCGTGCTCGTGTTCGACGCGACCCAGACGCCGCCGTCTCTTAAAGGAAGCCCCCTCATCGGAAGTGCGCCTCTCTCAGAATTCGGGTCGTCTGTACACCTGTCGGGTAACGGTACGAAGTTGGTGGTCTATACAGAAAGGGGTCGCGTCGCCGCGTACCGGTACACCGATCCGGAATGGGTCGTCATCTCTACTGAAATCATCACAGCACCGAGCCTCGATACAAAATTTGGGTACGCCCTTGCCGGTTCAGCCGACGGCAGGAGGGTGATCACGTCTTCACCCCTGTTCGACGGCGGTTCTGGAATGGTGGAGGTGTATTCCACGGAGACGACCAAAATTTCCCTAGCGGATTTCGTACCACCGACGATAACACTAAACGGGGCGGAATCCTTTCGAGTCCAAACTGGCACGACATTCAACGATCCCGGGGTGAGGAGAGACGACGGGCTGTCCGTATTAAACGCTGCTTTGAACCCCCCCGATGTCAACACGGTCGGGACTTACACGGTGAATTATAGTGTGACGGATGCAGCTGGAAACCCCAGTGTGAACCAACTTTCTAGAGTGGTCGAGGTCCTCGACTTCAGCGTCAACAACGTCAAGAGGCAAATAGATGGTCCGTTGGAGGGAATGAATAATTCTACAGTGGACGTGTCGCAAGACGGTTCACGCATCGCGGTGTGTACAGGCGCTCAACCGCAGACCTATATCAACAGCTTGGGTGGATCGCAAAATAGCGACGGTGTAAATGGAAACGTGGTAGTATACGACAGAGACGTCACGGCGTACCCACCCGTATTTCAACAGGTCGGTCAGACCATATCACAGGCTGGGGCATCGTACTTCGCAACTTCGGTTCAACTTTCCCAGGATGGGACGAAGCTCGCGGTCATGAACAGCCCGGACGCCTCGAATGCAGGAATATCAATGTACGGTTTACACGCCGCGGGTGTCACAGTCGAGCCCACGCCGTCACCTTTTTTTAGATCGGAAACTGACGACTCGTTTGCCCTCCCAAGTTCGAGCACCACGTCCATCACATCGGTACCCTCGGCCGGAAACTTATTCGGTCGCGATCAAAGTACACAATATTACAGGTATAAAAACGTAGCGGCTTCGAGTGACGGTTCAATCGTCGCGGTCGGTAAGCCGACTGGAAGTACCGGAGTGGTATCCGTGTACAGGCGTTCGGGTGTGACAGTCACCGTCGGTAATTTGACATCGCAGGGGCAGGTTGGTTCACACACGGGTCTCACAGCGACTGATTCTGATATTTCTTCGAACGGTGAAAGAATCATATTCTGTGACGACGAGACCACGTTCATATATAATACGATAGGTAACGTACAGGAAGCGGCGTTCACTTCAACTGAAAAGGCAAACGCACTGTCCGACAACGGCACGATAGCTGTGGTCGCGTCGAAAAAAATAATCGAATACACACCCATAACCTTAACAGGTGGAGACAGGGTTTCCGTCGCACACGGGAGTTCGTGGTCGGATCCCGGGTTCGTCTACACGGGTAGCGACGCCGTGACCGTCACTGGAACTGTAAACACCTCACAACCAGGTGAGTACATCATACAATACACGACAGAGAAAAGCGTGCAGATCAGGGTTGTCAGTGTCGAGGCCAATCTAATAACCTTTAATGCTTCTCATTCAGCAACTAACATTCCGTACGGACCCGGGTTCGCGGGATGGACGGGTACGTGGAGGACTCGAGATTTCACTCTATTTACGGTACCTTCCAGCTACGGCGTGCTATCAAACGATAACTTTAATTTATCAATAACCCTTACTGGGAAGATTCCAGTAGCTGGTAACTGGCAGTATCAGTCTATACAGATCTTCACGGACAATGGATTCTCCTCGAGCATCGGATTCACATCCAATGGTTCGGAAAGTGGTGTTTCGTATTCCTGGTCCGGCAGTGTTTACACAAATCACACGAGAACAACGTCATCGACCCCGAGTGGATTCCTATCGGGTGGTGACGTAGTTAAAGGTCGACTGCACCTTTACAACACCTATTACAGCACGTTCAGTGTAAACGTCGATGTCCAGTTCTCAAATCCTGTTAGTGGTCAAGACTTTGCACCGACCATCACACTTCTCGGTCTCCCCGAAAACAGTATTTCGATAGGAGACGATTTCGTCGACCCTGGAGCCACGTCCAGTGATAGCGTCTCGGTGTACATTTCACCCACGTTTCCACAAGCCGTGTCGTGTAGGAAAGCCATAGTGTACCGGGCGGTTTCTGTGTCTGGGATCATAGCTTATGCAGTTCGATATGTTGATGTCGAGGATGTACCAAAAGTAGTCGTGTATCAGCGCGTGCTAGACACGTGGTCCCTGTTCCCCTCAAGAATCAGTCAGACAGACCAGTCGGGGGCTATATTCCTCGCAAGAAATCTTGACACGTACAATACCAACCTGGCCATATCCGAGTCGGGGTACCGCGTGGCGATCGCGAAGTACATCCAGGGGGAGGTAAATATCTTCACATACGAGTACGATCAAAACCTATATCCACCCGCGTGGGTACAGTACGGATCGACGATCCAACGTTCCTCGGGGTCGAGTGTAGCTTTATCCGGAGACGGCACGAGGCTGGTGATGGGAGGTGCGGGTGAAGTGCACGTGTACAACTACGTCTCTGGCGACTGGGTGAGACACGCACAAGATTTATGGACCTTGACGACATCCGCTTTCGCGACCTTGGGAGTGGTGGATTACACCATGGACTTGTACGGTGACTCGGTCGACATATCGAAGGACGGTGCACACATCACCGTCGGCGCGCCCCTGAACACCACGGGTCGCGGTCACGTTTCGGTCTACACGGTCTCCGGCACGAACTTCGTTTTGAAAGGGGATCCTCTCATAAGGGATGTCAGTGAACCGGAGTTCGGGAGAGAAGTGTCCATTTCAAATACGGGTAATAACATCGTGACGAACGCTGCCGCGACCGTCGGCGGAGCGTATAAGATTGTGAAATACATTTACGAAAATAACGCCTGGTCTGAGTTTGGTTCAGGGATCGCATATACCACACCTTTTGTGAGTGCAGTTCTGGCTGGAAATGCGACGAAAATCGTATCCGTGACGTCCGCAGGAGTTTTCACAGTACATCCAACAGTGACGACACAGCTACCGATCGGATGGGAGCAGATGGGAGCGGACATAACCGTATCTTCGATCACCGCACCGGGACCCGACACGAACCCCTCACCCGCGCCCGGGTCGAGGTATTCTCCAGGAACATTCAATACGACTACTAACGTGACAGGGTACGCGGTCGACCTATCGTTCGATGGCACCGTCCTCGCGATCGGTTTGCCGTTCTTGGAGATGGGCGGGGGGAGTCCATTCGTGGCCAACGCGCGCGGTGCCGCAGCTGTGTTCGCGTGGGACGGCACGGCGTGGAACCAATTGGGAGGTACGATCGTCCCAAAATACGTGTACGACGCTTCGTTAACTACGAAATACAACGGAACGACCAGTGTCGCGAATTTGAACGCGGATGCGGAGGCGAACATGTTAAGCGGCGCGTCGATAAGTCTCAGCGGCGACGGTCAGTACCTCTGCGTGGGATCCCCGGGCCATCTCCCGAACCCCATCGATCTATTCTCGGAACTGAATGATTCCCTTCCGAACGAGGCCGGCATCACTTCGTGGACGTTGTACCGAAGGGATGCCTCGTACGCACCCACGAACGATCTATACTCCGTCGGGTGGGAACCGGTCGTCACCAAATACAGCGAAATCTCCGCGAGCCTCTCTACGTACACTCAAGCCAGTAACGTCAACGAGACGAAACGTGAATTACTGGGGCTCAGCGTGAAGGTCTCGAGCGACGGTTCGTTCGTCGCGTACGACACGCGGACGGACGGTGTTAAGATTTTGGCACCAGTTTCAGGAACGTGGTCCGTGTACCAGACCCTGGTGACGGGTAATACGACGTTCCTCGAGAGTAACAGCGCACTCACACAAAACATGCCGCACGAGTCTTCGTTCACGGAGGCACCGGGAGCTACTTACGGACACGGTAACTTTCCGTCGAGGCTCTGGCCGGTCGCGTACCTATCCATGTCCAAAGATAATCGATTATTGTCCGTCACGCAACCCAAGTACCCGACGATCGCTGTAACACCGGTGTTCACTGGAACTGTTCAATCCAATACCGACCTTTCATGGTCGCCAATAAGTAGTACACAAACGATCTGGAATAGGGCAGAAATGGGTTCGTTCACGATACCTGAAGAGTATACAAAGATACCAAACACTAACTTCGTCGCAAATGTGACAGTCAATGCATATGTTCCAAGTACCATGTCGATTGCCGATGAGTGGTATATAGAACTCTCGGCGGAAAATGGATGGAAAAGGAATTTTATTATCGAAAAATATATGGCAACAAATTGGTCACATTCAGGAGGGTTTAATCACCTGGAATGGGTAAACTTCACACAAACGACTCTATGGCCTTTTAACAATATGCATACGAGCCGAGCTGCATTTTACCAAAACAATAGTTCGGTCACGGACCCAAATCAGATATGTTTTTTTGAAGATGCCGCATTTGCCAGGTCAAGTAATCAAAGCACCTTAAGGCCTTGGCACGGCACCCCCGATCTGAATATCCTCCTAAGTGGTGGAGATGAGGTAAAGGTCAGGATTTATCACAGGGCACCGTATGGTTTCACTAACATATCACTGAGCTTCTCGATAGATTTCGGTACATTTGACACCAGTCGTGAAGGCCATGTCGCGGTTTACAAATTTCCGTCCCAATCCCTGCAACCCTTCGCTCAGGTTGGGCAGGTCATGAAATTCGGCGACAATGACACCTTCCCCTGGCAGCTCGACGAGTTCGCGTTTTCCGAAACGACCCTCACGGAACACGGTGAAAGCTTGGCGATCGCCCACGGGGTCGTTCCCGACAGGGCGAACGAGTCGGATGTGGTGCCGAACTACCAAAAGCGATTCTCTATCTACGATTACGACGAATTCTCACAGCAGTGGAACTTCCGAGATTCGGAGCTTATATACGACTCCGCGGCTCGACAGTTCGACGCCCCGGAAAACAATTTCCTGACCATACTCTCGAGCGACGGGAATCGAGTGACATCTTTGTATTTCGGGGACGATCAGATCATGCGACAACACATGGTCACCAGGGTGAATGAACAAAACTTGTGGAAAAGAATAGGATCCTTGCTTACTTTATCCGCACCGAACGTGAACAACCAACATTGGAACCTGAATACCGTGGTCGCGGGCGAGCCACCGTTTGAACGGATCCCCGCATTTTCCATGTCGACCGACGGAACAAAAATAGCGATCGGGAACACCAGGGGTACAAAACTTTTCACCTCGTCGAGTTCCACGCTGGAACACGGGGTAGTGACCGTGTTCACGCTCAACGCGTCTACGTCGGAATACGAATCATCCTACGAGCTCACCGTCCCTGATACCGCCACGTACACCGGCAACACGCAGCCGGCGAGATTCGGTCACGCGCTCAAACTCTTAGGCGACGGGAACTCCCTCGTCATCAGCGCTCCGAGTAGTCGCAACGGTTTTGGCGATATATTCTTTTACGACACCACTTCTCCAACCAACGCGGCGGTGAAAGCGCCGCCGCTCGCGAACACTTCCAACTCGAGTCAGGGTATGTTCGGCTACGCGATCGGTATCGCCGAAGATTTTTCGCGTCTATTCGTCGGTGACCCCGGAGATGCTTCCGGTAACGGTAGGATCATTGTACACGAGTACGATACCAATACACAAAGTTGGATCAACCCACAAAACATCACGAAGGATCGTCCCGCGGAGACGGCCGCGAACGTGTCTTTGAGCACGAACGCGAGGTTCGGCCAGGCCTTCGATATCTCGGACGACGGGAACACGGTGATTGCGGGATATTTTGGAGAAAACATCGTCGGATCCATCACACAGAGCGATTTCGTTTCACATCACGATGCTTTGGGCGGCTTCGAGATCGCCGAGGTTTGGGATTACAGTGGAGCAGTGTGGGCGTTAAGAAGTACCGTGCCGCAAAGAGTGAAGACCGGTAGTGCGATAAATACGGCGGGTGGTAATATCGATCGTTTCCAATTTCTCATGGATAACAAGAACATAAATCCAAACGTGAAACTTTCAGGAAACGGGCAAATCGCCGTGTACGGCCTGTCCTCCCTGAAGGATACGAGTAACCCGGCCGTCAGGCACACGTCTAACCTTACCATCATGAGAACCAATTTCGAGGTGACCCCGGACATCAGTCTTGTCGGCACCGATGTGGTGTTTAGCCCCGTGGGCACTGCGTACGTCGATCCGGGGGCCGTCACCGACGACGTTGGAGATGTTATCGTGACGACCGGGGAGGTGGACATCAACACCTTGGGTAATTACGTGGTGAGGCATACAGTAAATAGGGCAGGTATATTGAACTTCGTCGAAAGGACTGTCACCGTGTTTATACCAGAAAATCCACCGACGGTGACGCTCATAGGCGACGCCACCGTCACGCTCAACCAGGGCGAGTCGTACACAGAGCCCAATCCCGCGGTGACGGTGACCGGGGGTGTGCTAGAGAGGTTCGGCACGCCGCCTACCGGTAGTGTCGCGGGTACCTTCACCATACGCTACGTCGCGAGGAATGTGTTCGGTGTCGCGTCTACTGAACGTGTCGTGACAGTCGTGGCCGATACCACACCCCCGGTCATAACCATTTTGGGAGGGGATGTCGTGCATAAACTGGGCACGGTGTATCGCGATGCCTCGTTCGTGGGATCCGACGGGAACGAAACGGTATCTACAGTCACACCTACTTACCTACTCACGAGTAGGGATATTGGAAACTTTCTCGGCACGACGCCGGTCACGTATAGGGCGACCGACCAAGCTGGAAACGCAGGGACGACTGTGCGTAACGTCACTGTGAAAAACGTTTTCGACACCGCCTCAGTACAGGTCCCTGGGACTAGTCACTACTCGACCCTGTCGAGCACCGGTAACAGGGTCGCTTCGATGGTCGGTCAGGACGTCTCCCTGTACGAAACAGGTGGCGCGTTGGTCAACACGTGGACGGGTCTTGGGTCACTGGTGGGTCAGATGGTCGACCTCAACTCCGACGGCACCATCGTAGCCTTCACCACGACTGTGGGTGTCTACGTCTACGAGTACACGACGTCGTGGGTCGAAAGACCCCCTCATAGTTCGTACCTGAGGTTTACAGTCTCAGGTTCATCGGCGTATCGCATAGATCTTTCGGACGATGGCGACACCCTCGCAGTCTCCTACCCAGGAGGAACCGCAGCGTTCACCGAAGAGGTTGACGTGTTCAGGTGGAACGCGACTACGTACGAACTCGATTATAACCAAGGATCCGCGACGAGTATAGGTTTAGGGAATGCGATGTCATTAAACTCCAACGGAACGCGCCTAGTTTTGGGGTACATGAATAGTAGTCCCCCGAGCGCGACCATTACCTCGGGGTCGTCTTTCGCCAATCCACCACCCACACTCAACGGAGTGTCTCAGGAATCTAAGTTTGGGGGTTCTTATTACAAACTCACGAGCTTCCGTCAATACGGAAGCAATAACACGATGTACTGGCAACTGAACCTCGGATCGTCCTGGAATTGTTCGTGGGATTGGTACATCGACGGTAATGAATGGAGTGCTGACGACATGCGACTGATTTATTTCGCTCCGAACCCAATCACCGCGTACCAAGCGTCGACACATGGAGGGTACAACAACTTCTATGAATTTTGGCTGGGTGACACACATCAGATCCGCGATAATAACGATGTCTCCAAACAAACACAAGATGTGTACTACTTTACCGACAGGATGTTGAAGGTGAGCGTCTCCTACGCTAACGGCGTGATGACGTCCTCAGTCCGTGAGCGAGATGGATTTCAACAACACGTGTCGACCCTCTCTCACGACTTCGGTACGGCGCATCAGCACCTGTACAATACCCCTACGTACTTCGGCTTCAGTGGACGAACAGGGGGAGCTTCTGCTAGTCAATACATAGGAAACATCGAATTGACTGGTAAGGATAAAGTCGGCGTGATCGAGGTCTTCGATCGAGTGGGGTTGGGATCTTGGTCACAGGTGGGAGGTGATATCAACGGCGGGAGCGAGAACCAAAAACTCGGCACGGTCGTTAAGATGTCCGGAGACGGTTCGACGATTTTGAACGTCAATGAAGGAACAGACGGTAACCAGCAGAAGGTGTCGGTTTACACGTTAAATTCCGGGACCTGGACGAAGAACGCGACGCTTCTGGACAGTGTTGTGACACGAACATTCGGTACAGGCGACGGGGATGATCTCGCTGACCTCAGCGATGACGGGTCTTTCATCGTTTACGCGGGGGGGACAGGCACTGAGACGTACGCGGCGCACCCCAACGGTCTCACGTCTAAATACCTGGACGGTTTTAAACTAGACGGCGGTGTCTATAAACATGTATTCACCACACCTTTGCCGTTGGCGTCTATTAATCACGTCTCACTGGCGGGGGACGCGTCTAGGGCTTTGGTGCACACCGGACAGGAGACTTCGGTGTTTGACGTGACCGAGACGGTTTTCGACCCGATCATCACTCTTACCCAGGAGGATGATACCGATACCCTGACTGTCGTCGGCACATACACGGAACAGGGCGCGACTTCGAACGTGACGGACGGATCCTCGGTGACTGTCGGGGGGGATACGGTCGCGGCCGCGGCGGGTACGTATAGGGTCACGTACTCGGTGACCGACTCGAACACCGGTCGGTCGGGGTTCAGGACGAGGGTCGTGATTATTTCGGAAACCTAAGTGAGGCGCGATCTCGTATATTTTACAACAACATGAACGCCCAATCCATCGCCGATTACGTCACCAAGCTCGAGACTTTGCATGAAGAGTCCCGTGAGAAAATCGAGCAGCTCAAGAAGCTCCTCGCGCAGGCGAACGACGAACGCGTCGCCGCCCTCGAGGAACTCAACAGTTCCCGCGACAAGAAGCGGTACAAATCTCTTTACGACACGACCACCAAACCCTTGATCGGCTCTCTTCTCGGCGCCGACGAGTACGATTCCGCTGAAGATTCGGATTACGTCCAGTCGGATACCACCACCGATGAGGAAAGTATCGAGGAAACCGAAGACGACGACGACGAGTTCTTCACCTCCTACAACAACGATATCTACGACATGCTCATCGACCTCGCCGCGGACGAGAAGTCGAACATCAAGCGTATGGCCTACCACCGCGCGGCCGATGCAGTTTTTTACCTGCCGTACCGCATCTCCAGCGCGCGCGAACTCGCCGAGGCCCGGGGTCCTAACAAGGTCGCCGGTATCGGCCCGAGGATCGCACAGAAGATCGACGATTTTCTCGCGAAAGGCACAAGCCCTAACAAGAAACTCGCGGACCTTTTCCTCAAGATAGGAAACCTCGAGGAATCGCAGTTCAAGTCCGAAGCGTACTGGAACGCGGCTGACATTCTGAAGAGCCTCCCCGACAAGATCATACACGGCTGGCAGGTCGAGAACATGCACGGCTTCGGCAAATCTATCTGTGCTAAGATAGACGAGTTCACGAAAACCGGCAAAATTAAGCGCCTCGATGAACTGAAATAAATTAGTACATATTTTTTATCAATTGAATACAAATGAATATCGAGCAGTTGAAAGATAGCTGGAAAGTAATAAGAGATGAGCTCGACAGTTTACCGATGAATGTATTCATATCTGATACACCGAGGCCAACCGGTGAATGGCAGGATTCACCTATTTTAGAGAAAATCGTGAATGATTATACCGATGGGAAATTCGGGTGGTTAAAAGGCGGTCAAGAACATGTTCAGGAAGAATGGATTAGTTGGCCACTCGTGTGGAGCGGTCAGAAAGTGTATGGAAACTGTGTGAAATGTCCAAAAACCACTGAACTACTCTCACGTATCGATGGAATAGAAGTTGCGGGGTTTTCGTTGATGAAAGGCGGTGTGCGATTGACAGAACATGTCGATAACGTATCTGAAAACTACAAATATACATATCACCTCGGGCTAAAATGCCCGGTCGGTTCTATACTACATCATTCAGTACAGGGTGATATCACAGAAGAGAACGGGAAGCATATTCTCATGGACGCTCGACAGGAACATTGGGCTGAAAATCAATCCAATGAAGATCGAATCATTTTATACATGGAACGGTATTAGCATCTCTTTCTCTTTTTAGACATCTCACTCAACGCGAAAACACCGTCATAAAACGATATCATCTCGTCCAGTTCGGTTTCGGTGCATAATTTCAGCTTCCGGACCAAATCGAGGTATTCCACCGGTGCCGATCTCACAAAGGCGATTTCCGAGGAGATGAACTTGTGTTGGGTGAACGTTTTGCGAAGGTGCGAAATGTATTTGGTGAGCTCGGTTTCCGAAAGCTCCTGAAATACCGCGACGAAACTGACATAATCCTTGTGAAAGTCCGTCCAGAGCTTCAGCCGCCCTCTCGCGTATTTCAGGAAACGTGTTGAATCGAACATGCGTGTCGCGCGGGTGGAAATGATTCCACCAGAAATATTTTTTCTTTTTTTATAATAACAATGATCCAAACCGAATTCGTCGGTCTTCTTTTCGGTACTAGCTCAATTATATTTCTCGTGTTATTCCTGATCGACCGCGCCACGAAAACATCAGCGTATGACTCGAGGCGGAAAATCTTTCTTGCCTGAAAGTAATGATTCCGCCGATTGCCAAATTTTCAATCGGTCTTCATTCTGTGTTAGCTTTGATCGTGGGAATCGACAATTTAAAGGAACATAAAAAGAACAGGGGTAAGTGAGTCAGAATGTATGTTCAGGCGATATGCCAAACTCTGACATCGATGGGACCGCAATATCTAAGGAACACGTGCAAATGGGTCAAGATGGCGATCTGGGACGCACCGTTTCGACTCTTCCTCGACATAGAACTGGAATTACAATCGATCATACGGTCGGAGGAGAAGGAAACCTAAGAGAACATATCATCCCCATAAGAAATCTATTTTTACAATCACGTGAGTATCTCGGTATTCCCGGCGTCGCCACCGACGAGTTACGGTTCGCGTTTCTACGGGCCACCTCGCCGCTATGTCCGGACATCCAACGTAAAATTTGGGAAGAGGTTATATATTGCACAGAGCCCGTGGGTCCACCACCGGCGCCGAAAAAATGTTCCGCAGTTTCTTACAGGCGATCTTCTGGTATGATGACCCGCTCGCGGACGATGGGTACGACGTGATCAAAGCAAAAAATGAATGCGGCGAGGACAGGTACATCGCGGTATGTACCGAGGACGCCAATATAGACATACTTATTACGAAGTGTAAAAAGCTCTTATCCTTCGTAGAAAGTCGCGGTCTAGAGAAAAAGTATGCACACGCGCTGATGACGATCGAGCGGTGTGCCGAGTTGGGGGAAGATCTCGACCCCTTGTTTGAGAACTACGACCGTATTAAAAAGCGGGTCACGGGATGTTCAGAAAGAAACCTAAGCGACTTGGATGTCCAGCGCGTGTAGGAGGAAATGGACATGTTCCACAAGTTGCAGGGTCTCGTCGACAAGGTGGCGGAGTTGATCCCCGAGGGGGACTACGTCGAGATCTGTAACGTGATCATGGCGATACGCGAGCAAGTCAGACCGCCGTGGTTCCTGGTCGACCAGAACGAACCCATGACCCTGCCCATGACGGACAGGCAGTGGCCTCTCATGGTCGGCGACGACTAGAGTTGTCTTTTGCGATCTCGGATGAAGGCATCTAGTGTTTTGTCTTGTGCTTTTGTCAACTTATAGGGACTACCGCCGTTTTGGAACCTGTGTATTTTTCTATACCTCGCGAGTTCTTCTATCGGTGCGGGTGCAGGTGGGTATTTCTTTCCACTGATGCGTTTGACCTCTGCTTTGAGCTTTGCGCGTTCTTTTGGTGTAAGTTTCCACGGGTTAGCCTTAGAACTGATCCCATATTTAATGGTACGTAATTCACCTGTACGGCACGCGCCGTGACAAAAACCGTATTCGATGTCTTTGACGGTCCGGAGTGCTTCGTGTTTGTCGATGAACATGTTTACCTATTGCGGAGATTTTTTTCTGTCTTCATTTTCTTTACTGTCTTTCGGTTAATCATTCCTCGTACCGTTTTTTGGATCGTGGTTGATGCTTTCTTCCTTTTAATCACCCGTCGTGCAGTTTTTTGGATCCTCGTGGCTGCGGTCTTTCTGGTACTATTTGTGTGCGGTGGTAGTGGGAAAAGGATATCCATTATTTCTTTGAGTTCGTCAGGGTACACAAAAGAATCTCCTTCTCCATCCAAGTGTTCTCCATCCAATGTGTTCTGTATTCTTGACAAAATGCCTCTGTTATGTAAATCATTATATAAATTATTAGAAAGAAAAGGATAACCTTCCCACTTGTGTATTTTTTTCATTAAGTTAATTCTTTTTTTCAGTACAGAAACCATCGCCGCATCCTCGCGGTACTTACCCAATGCCTTTAGTTGTTTAGTAAATAGTTTATAGGCATTAGAAAATTCAGTAAACTCAGTCACCAGATATTGCACCTTCATGAGGTACGTTATGACGACGGGGTTTCTCAAAGCTATAACACTTTTATCGCCTAGCTTTATAGCCAGAGTAATTAAACTTTTTCGCTTGCTTTCAGTTAGGAGTGTATCGTTATTCAGAAATTTCGTGAACGTGTTAATTTCATTTTTATGGGCTTTTATAATTTGCGAGTTGCTACCATTGTTATGTGACCCAGTGACAATTTCCCCGACTACCCAGTTGTGGTATTTGACTCGCCGCCCGATTTCCTTGTTCGCCATATTTTTAGGGAGACCGAACTTCTTATATACATCATTCAAAGCCGTGTTGCGGGATCTCTCCGCCGCTTCCCTGTTTTTCTGTCTCCAGTTTTTGTAAATATACGGGTTTATCATGTTTACTTATATCAGATATTTTTATCCGTCGGCGAGTAGGTCGATCTCCTTTTCGTACGTGTGAGAGAGTAGTATCTTCTTAAGGTCCCTAGAGAATGTAATGTAGGTCTTCGGAATATCACCCCAAAGTCGCTCGTTGGACACGAACGCGTCCACGCGGCCCTCCCCGAGTAGGGGCTCTAAGAGTAACCAGTTAGGTTCGTTGTACCGAATCTTGGTACACCCCCGAGCGAACTTTTTCGCGTAGATGTACCACGCCGCTATGCTCCTGTATGTGTGGATCGGTCTCCGACCCTGCTCCAGACATGCTCTCATGGAAGGCACGACGAAAGTGTGAAACTTTGTGAACCCGTCCATACATATCCGCTCCAGATCGTCGTGATTGGACGCCGACGAGAATCGCTCCTCGATTCGGTCCATGTACTCGTCTATGTCGAAGGGAAGGTCGATCCCGATGGACGGTATGATCTCCTCCCTTTGTAGGTTCTTGAAATGCTTACGGTGGGCCTCATCGCCCATGACCTCGTCGAAGGTCCTGTAGCCGGACAGGACGCCGAGGTAGGCGAGCGATGTGTGACCTCCGTTGAGTATCCGAATCTTGGTCTCTTCGTACGGCTCAATGTTATCGGTGACCGTGACACCGACCCGCGCGAGGTCGGGAAAATCGGATGCGAACTTGTCTTCTATGACCCATTGTGTGTACTCCTCCGTCTGGACCGCGGTGTACCCGAACCCGGGGTAGGATTCCTCCACCTCCCATCGGAGTGCGTCAGTGGCGCGGGGTGTTATTCGGTCCACCATGCACGAGGGGAACTTGACGTTCTCTCGGACCCAATCCGCGAGCTCGTATTGGTTGGTCTGGTATAGGTAAGCCAGAAAACTGGTCTCCATCACGGCGCCGTTCTGACGCATGTTATCACAAGACATGACCGTGATCGGCGTCTTCCTATTCCTCAAGCCGCACGCCAGGTACTCGAAAAGCGGCGACCCCGGCGCGTACCCGCTTTCGGTCACGGTTATCGTCACGAGGTGGACACTCGACAGGGCCAACATGTGTTTCGCCACGGTTCGGTTCTTGGTCCAGTCAATGAAATCGAGGTGGGATCTGACCAGGCGACACGACGACGGGGTCTTGAGCAAGTAGTCGTCAATCTCCCTGAACCCCTCGTTCCTCAGGTTCACGGCGACTATACCCCACCGGAGGTCACCGGTCTTGTGCATGTAGTCATCGATGTACACGGCTTGGTGTGCCCTGTGGAAAGCACCGTACCCTATGTGTACAATTCCCGTCTGGCACTCGTTCTTGTCGTACCGGGTTTTGTACATCCTTGCTTTAGCCAAGAAAAAAATTACTTTTTATAGATGACGTGTGCGTTTATCTGACCAGGGGACATTTTCTGGCCTACCCATACCAGACCAACCAATATTGAAGGAAGTGACGAAGTTTGAACGCATCTTATTGAGTTCATCATGTCGTTTGATGATCTCAGCGCTGAGCGCGTCGAGTTCATCCTGTCGTTTGATGATCTCAGCCCTGAGCGCGTCGTACTTCTCGGACTCTGTGGACCTCTTAAATTTTAACTTCTCCGTCCTCTCAGCCCTGGCCGTTCTCGTGGTGGCCTGTTTCTTAAGTTTCTTTCTGACCACGGACTCGGACTCTGTGGGTGGTGATTCAAGGGGGGGTGCGGGTAGACCATTCTTCTTCCACAGGCGCGTTCGGAGTTCGGAGTTCCTTTCGCGGAGTTCCTTCTGGCGCGCATTCCTCCTCTGCCGCAGATTTTCCTTTTCGAAACTGTCCTGTGGCGCGTCCACTGGGGTCTTGGGGGGACGCCCGCGCTTCTTGTGTTCAGCCGGGGGCTTCGAGTAGTGTAAATTGGCCTGACAAATGCCATCGTTTTCGTATTCCTTTTTATTTAACTGATGACGCATACAAAGACCATTTTCTTTCGCCTTGAAGGAACACCTCTTTAATTCAAGCATAGCCACAGGTTATGGGTCCGTATACATACGCCAAAAATTAGTAATTCCAAATCACAATTACACGCACACGAACGCAAAATCCGCAACTGAAATCGGCGAAGTTGGGGTGCGTGTCGCAATTTTCCCTGTGCCAGGTGAAATGAAAATGATTTTGATTTTGAAAATCAATTTGACTTTTTGGAATGACAATTGAAAAAGTATTCGGTGAAAATAAAATTAGTTTTCAAATGTGAATTGACTTTTGAGATTGACACTGACAAAAGTGTTCGGTGAAAATATAATTAGTTTTAAAAATCAATTTGACTTTTATACCGTTGACTTGAAAAAGTATTTACCAAAAATAAAATTAGTTTTCAAATGTGAATTGACTTTTGAGATTGTCACTGGAAAAAGTGTTCGGTGAAAATAAAATTAGTTTTAAAAATCAATTTGACTTTTATACCGTTGACTTGAAAAAGTATTTACCAAAAATAAAATTAGTTTTCAAATGTGAATTGACTTTTGAGATTGTCACTGGAAAAAGTATTGACTGAAAATAAAATTAGTTTTCAAATGTGAATATACTTTTTTTACTCCATGGGGAAAAAAGTTTCTCGCGTGTGGGAAAGTACATTTTCAATTTTGAAATCACTTTTCCATGCACGGAGCACGCAACCTGTACGAAGAAGGATTACAGTTCTTCCTCTTCCAGGAGCTCGAGAAGCTGGAAGCTGAGAACGCGTGGCTGATGTCCACCATGCCTCAACCACCGGACACCGGACACGTGTGTAGTGTCACGGGTGTGTACTTCCCACCGGGATCCCTCATCGAATGGGATGTATTGGATGACACGCCTCCAGTCATCGATCAGGGGTTCGAAGAAAAATTGTTGGAATTTCGGCGTCAGTCTGCCCTCTCGTTTCAGGATGAGATTCAATATTACCGATAATTTTAGTTTTGAAAATCAATTTGACTTTTATACCGATGACTTGAAAAAGTATTTGCCGAAAATAAAATCAATTGTCATTCGGAAACCTAAGTAAACCCCTGACCGAGCACACATTCACCAACAATGATCGCTCTCAGACCCTGTCCACCTGTCATCCCTCGTGTACCTGTTACGTACCGAAGAAGAAAGATCTCCAAAGTATGTAAGAGTTACACGCCGATCGATGACACCAATAGTCGGCCAATCCAAAACGTTCCCGGTGACGACCTGTTACACGTTCTATCCTTTCACCAACGCAACTCGGAAAATGATGGTATCTATGCTATTCGTACCTGGGACGGCGACGGTGCCGGTGTACCCGTCGAATGCATCGTGGCCTTCACTACCTTTGAAGATGCGTTCCGGTACAAGGTACTCCTTGAAGCTGAAATGAGCTCGACTCCGTATGTCCAGTTCGCATCTCCGTTCGAAATTGATCACGTATGTGCCATTGGAAATTACGAATGCCGCGTCATCAACGAGGGCACTCTTTTTTTACCACCCCAGATGAGTGTTACAGCCACCGAGTGGGAATGTCGTAATGCGTTAATCAACGGCCATTGGTCGGTGCGAGAAAAAGATACTTAGACAATAGCGCCTTTACTGCTTTAAGAAGATGGAGGACCTCCAACGTGTCATGTCAATCATTGACCGTTACACCGAGGCCATCACCGAAGGTGATTACCTCGAATTGTGTAATAAGTTACGTGACGCGTATAATAAACGGACCGATCCCGTGTATATGTTTGACTATGAAAATTTCAGTATCCCCCCGGTCGGTCCCGACAATAGGACGCTTCAGTACTTTTATGATACGTTTTACGAGCGCGCCGTTGATTTCGACTCGGATTTCGTCAACGAGCAATTAGCGTATTTGACCCGCGAACTGGAAATGAACCAGCCCCTGAAACGCATCTCACCTAGAATCAAGGAACAGGTGAAGTACCATTATTGCCGGATGCAAAACATTTCTCGATCTGAGCTCGATGAATCGACTGTGATCAATCACAAAGATTTCAAAATGACGTGCCGAACATTTCTGTATATGGAAAATGCCTTTCGGTCCAAATACAGAGACGGGATTGAGCAACGTATACAATGGCTTATGTTTGCCCAAGATGATTTGGCTACAATTTGATGGAAACCTAAGGGGGGTGAAAACCGGTGAAAAAAATCAAGCGACCATGGCTCTTCCGGAATTCCGTGAAGCGGTCGGGTTTGACAACCTCAAGAACCTTCAGCGGATCGCCGACGAGCATGTCGATCACATGAAGGAGGGTACGTACCTCGAGGTGTGCGGCCATCACAAATCGCTGTTCGACGAGTACACCGCCCTGGTCGAGTCCAACACGAAACTCTACGATTTGTGGCAAGCGGAGAAGAATAGGGTGAACGTCCCGTTCCAAGCTAGGGTCGGTTTACCCCTGGACCCCGAGACGTTCGTGCGCGTGAACGAGGAGTGGGTTGAAAATTCGGAAGCTTTGGGGGCACTTCGCGCCGATCTCGGCGTGGCCGAACGATCGCTCAAAAATCTGAAGCCGATCGTGCGAATCACCCAGAGAATTAAGGAAGACGCGATCAGGGACTTTTGCAAGGGTGACCCGCGAGGGGTAGGACACGGCCCGTGGACGTGGCAGAACCTCATACGGTACTACGAGTCCATGTTTTGGTTTGAGACCGAGACCGAGCACAACAATTTCGTGAGCGGCTTGAACGAGCGGCAAATCTACCAGGATTACAAGCGCCGGTTTAACGAAAAGGTTGAACGTGCGACGCGGGAGGCTCGGGCGCTTAAGATTAACCTGGAGCGCGAGATTAAACGCGTCGAGCGGCGAATGGCCCTATTGACCATGACGCTCAATCACGCCATCCCTCGGTAGGTCTGCGTGCACCACCACTTGTTACCGCCGGAGTATTCGAAGATGATGTGAATAAGCGCGCCCGCGAGGAGGTGTAGCACGGGCGTATCTAGTGTAATGTTAAGTTTAGAGATTGCGTATATCAGTACCGCGTTCATGATACCTATGACCAGGGCTTCTACTAGGACCGTTGATGTAGATCTCATCATCGTTTTACTGTACGTTGAGATTTAATTCCTCCTACGCTTCTTGGTGATCAATGCGGCCGTGCGCTTCGCCTTGTTGAGAGTTTTCTGACGTTCGCGTCCACCCCTAAACGCAGCTTGAATTTTCGTGGCGGCCTTGTTTTTATTTGTACGCTTTTCGAGCCTCACAAATTCCAGATTCTTCCTCCTCACATTCGCGCGCGTCCCGGGGTGCTCGAACACGACTTTATTCAGGTCGGTACTTCTTTTTAACCGTTGCATCGCGCTCTGGATTTTCCGATTTGATATTTCTCCCGGCTTCGGCCTACCCTCAAATGTGTACATCAGTCCAGTTACGGTTCTCGGTGTGTAGTAATCACTGAACTTTTTGCCGTTTATCTTCCACGAAACTTTGACGGCTTTCGCGTCTTCGTTATTAAAGTTGTTAAGGGTAATATCTTCCTTTGGGGGGTTGTTAAGTTTGACCACTTTCCATTGATAATGATAAAGTTGGCGATTTAACGAGTTCGAGTTCGAGTTCGACCCCCTAGAGCTGGAGCTCGATGACCTAGAGCTGGAGCTCGATGACCTAGAGCTGGAGCTAGGGCTCGACCGTGACCTAGGCCTTCCTCTGAGCGGTGCTCCGGGCGGGGACGACGGTGTTCTGGACCCGATGAGTCTTCCGGGTGCTGCTGATGACCTCCTCCATGGGTCCCATGAGCCAGACCTCCTCCTGGACGGCGCTAGACGGGTTCGGTTCGAGTTCGACGGGCTTCTGGACCGCACTCGACGGGTTCGGTTCGAGTTCGAGTTCGAGTTTGGGGTTGGGTTTAGGGTGTTCCACAGTCTTCTATGTTCCATGATAATCCTCTGTTGACGGTTCGAAAATCCATTCACCCCCTCCTCCGTTCTGGCCAAGTTCTCAACAAGTCTTGTCATTTCCCGTTCTGTTCTACGTCGAGTTCTGGCGTCTACCATTTTCTTTACTGTACGTTGAGATTTAATTCCTCCTACGCTTCTTGGTGATCAGTGCGGCCGTCCGCTTCAACTTGTTGAGAGTTTTCTGACGTTCGCGGCCACCTCTAAACGCAGCTTGAATTTTCGTGGCGGCCTTGTTTTTATTTGTACGCTTTTCGAGCCTCACAAATTCCAGATTCTTCCTTCTCACGTTCGCGCGCGTCTCCGGGTGTTCGAACAAGACTTCATTCGCGTTGGTCGCATCGTATAACAGTGACATCGCTCTCTCGACTAACTCTGGTCTATTTAAATTTCGTATCCCCATCAGTCCAGCTACGGTTTTCGGTGTGTAATAATCACTGTACTTTTTACCCTTATTACTCGTCCACGAAACTTTAACGGCTTTCGTGTTTTTGTTATTAAAGTTGTTGCGGGCAACATCCTCCTTTGGGGGGTTGTTAAGTTTGACCACCTTCCATTTAGGTTCCCTATAAATACCACGCTGTATTAGATAGAGTCTTCGATATTCGTGAAAAAGCCTCTGTGCCAGCGGATGGTTGTCTTGTTCGAGCGCTCTTTTCATGTTCCGATTAAGTCTATTCACTTCCCGTTGCATTCTACGTCGATAGTTCTGTTGAGTCATAGTTCTGTTGTCCGTCATTTTTCCTTACTTTACTACCAGAAAAAAAATGTAATGTATCAATAGAGCGATGATCGCCGCTGTCTTCGTGTTGATCATCATCATGGGCGCCGGGATGTTGGCGTACCTGTATTGGCGGCAGCAGCAGGGAAAGGCTCCTACCCCCTTACCGCCGAGACGTTCGATCGCGGACTTACACGGTGAGTGTATAGAGAACCCGTTGAATTGTCAGGTGGACGAGGTGACCACGATCGAGGAAGGCGACGATCCCGAATATTATGAGAAGGAGTACGGGTTTAAGACCAACCTTCAAAAGATGAAACGGGATTTGAAGAGTGACGGCACGTGCGAGGACGATGAGTGCCCCGAGATTAAGGCGCTCGAGGCTAAAACTCGTAAAATTTCGCAGGATGCACTCCGAGACAGTATGAACCACTGTAAACTTCGACTTCCGGGCGACAGGTTGAAAAGGAAAACGTACGACCCGCGCGGAAAGTTGATAGGACGGGAACCCACGACAAATGTCGGCGTTCGGAACACTCATATCAACGACTTCGCTGAACCTCTACTCGATGAGATGATCGCGGCCGATACGACGGCGTACCAGGAGTATGAGACTTTCTTGGACGCCTACGGTCCTAAGCTCGGTAAGGGTGACTACCTGGTCGGTGGGATCACGGATTGCGATTTCTACGTCAAGGGGTGTGCGGTCAAAGAATCGGATGTGTGCCACCCGGACGCCATCAAAAAACACAAGGATATTCTTAAGAACCGCCCCCCGATCATAGATATACCCGAGGAGGAGTACGAGAAGGAACTCGAGGAGTCCGGGTTAACCCTCGGTCCCGACGGCACGATAATGTTGAGTGTGGCCAATCAGAAGATAATGACCGGCCTTTCCGATGAAGAGAAGGCGGAGATGCAGAGGCGGTATGACGAATCCGCCGCCGCTGCCCGCCGGATTGCCGACCGAATGCCTCCTTAAACAGAGCTGTTGTAGAATAAAATATAATCGTATAACAAATGATGAAGCGAGTGCGGCTAATGTACATCGTAGTTGCGGCTTTCGCGTTGGGCATCTTTATGTGCCGTAGTGTAAATGCAAAGTCGTATTATGTGCCGAGTAATATCAAGCAAATCTTGAATACGATCAAGATGAAGGAGCGGGAGGGGACCTGAATCCAGCTGACTGTCGAGCCTGCCTTTCAATTTGGGCAATCTTCCTCGTGATATCCTCCTTTGTGAAACGGGCAGGTGCCTGCACTCCCATTCCTGGTGGAATTCCTGTGATTTCTTGGTTTAACGAATCGTAGATTGCGTCGATTCTGTCACTGTGACCTGAATGCCTGTATCTCCTCATTAAGGCCTTCAGAGATATTGTTGCGTCGGGTGACCAACGCACAGGTACTTCCGTGGTCGGTACCAGCTCAGCTTCAGGGGCCTGCTCCTGTCCAGCTTCAAGGGTGGCCAGGTTCTCAATGTGGAGCATCTTGTCCCTGACATGATTGATACTGACACCGGGACTTGTATAGCCTCGATTAAATGTACCATGGACCAACTTGACCCTCTTCAGCTCTGGCTCGACATTCTTGTGTGGCTCCATTGCACGCTTCAAATTCGCCCTGTCTGTGGGAGGCCACATTAGTGGTTTAAACGCCGGGAAACTGGGGACTCTTTTTACAAACCCGGCCGTTACCACCTGGGGTGGCTCCTGGATTTGGGTAGGTACTTCCGCGGTCGGTGCCTGGAGAGGTCGGGTCGCCGCTACTTTGAGCCGCTCCTGAAGACCCTGGAGCTCCGTGGTCACTTGCTCCTCAAGAGCATTGATTTCTGTAGTCATGATTGTTTCGTCATCATCGAGGTTTCCCACTGCGACTTCGGGGTCTTCGGGGTCCTCGGCTTCGTTCAAACTGTCCATGTACTTCTTGACAGCTGAGGCCGCCCTGAGATGCTGAGTACTCACTTGACCGGGTTTGAGAGGGTTCCCCATATTATCTACGCCCATGAATGGTTTGGTAGTAAGACCCTCTGCAGATCGGTGTTCGCTGTCCCACATGACGAACATGTAATCATTGGTAGTCGTTTCTTTACCCTTAACCATTTTTTTTCGAATAGTACTCGAATACCATATGTTCCACGGCATATCCTTGTACAGCATCCCGCGAGTACGAAATTGTTTTTCGTCACTGCATTGCGCTCGTTTGAATGTTTCGGGGAGTTCGTCTCTAAAGAGAACTTCTTGGTTGGATTTGGTTGAGCGTTTCCTGCGTTTTGTCACCGGACGGGCAATTGGTGTATCATCATCGGCTTCGGCTTCGGTGGTCGGTGTCTGCACGGCCTCGGTGAGCACGGCCTCAGGGAGCACGGCCTCAGGGAGCACGGCCTCGGGGACCGGTGTCTGCACGGCCTCGGGGGCATGTGTCTGCTCCCTGTCAACGTGTGTGTCTTCGTCGGAGGAGTCGGAGTCCTCATCATGGGCAAACGGGTTGCCGTCCTTTCGGGGTGTATCTGCCCTAGGAGTCCTGTACTGCCCGGTTGCGGCTTCCTCTGCGGCTTCCTGCACGGCTTCCTCTGCGACATCTTCGACTGTCGGTGTAGCTGCTGCGACATCTTCGACTGTCGGTGTAGCTGCTGCTGTGATGGGTGGTTCATTCTCAACTTCCCTTGTCCTGGGTGTAAGAAGAGTGCGGATGTCGTGATTGTTGATCGCTCTTGGTGTCACTTGGCGTTCAGACATGTAGAATTCCCCGTTTTCTCTCAAGCAAATCACGGATACCGTGTCAGGTGGAACATGAAATTCACCACTTGTCCCGTGGTCAAAAGGTGCGATGGTTTCACCGACCGCCAAAAGCTGCTGCTCATCGAGTAGAAAGCCAGGGGGGCACAGGCTGTCGGATTGGACAGGCCCAGTAAACAGTTCGCGGGCCACTCCAGAGGTTGAAACGCGGCGCGTAGAACGCGTGACTGATCCGGGGCACTGCAAGGGATCACCACCCTGCCATTCACCAGGTGCGAGGGGAAGTATATCCGCTGTCTCACGCGAAGGGTACTGCATGTCCGAACCCAGTTGCGTGGTGGCCCGAATAGCGGTGGGCGAAATCGTGGATCGTAACCCCCGAATAGTTCTTAAGTCTTCGCCTGATAGCTTGTTCACTGTTTTTTTCGGATTTTGTATGAAATTACCAGTCACCTGGATATGTCCATGGTTCACAAGCTCATGGATTAGCTCTTCCGCAGCTGCTACGGTGTTGATATAATCCATCACGGAGGTAACACCGAGAATTTGCACATGTCCCGTTTTGCCCATTGATATCTTGGACTTCTTAACCCTGCCATGGTCAGTCTCGTGCTCCGTGAGAAGATATTCCGCAGCTCCGTGAAGCTTCGTGATGTAAAACTTGTTGCATGCATTAAGCTCAGGTTCGTAAGTCAGATCGACATCTGGCCAATGAGCAGATGCCTTGGCGGTGCTGACCATGTCGGGGAAGATACCGTTGAACTGAAGTCCTCCGGTTATGTTGGAATATGTGCTTATTCCAGAATCCAAAATCTGGTCCCTTGTAGCTTTATCGTTAATGAGTTCATTAACGAACAGTCGTAAGATGGCCATAGGGAAATCCAATGCAGCCTCGAGGCTGTGGATGTGAGGTGGGGGGGCTCCAACAAACGTCAGGGTACCGTTGCGGTACAGCCGAACAAAAAAATTCGTATATTCGTCGTGGGCCAAGTTACACCACTCCCCACGTAGCGCCACACATAACGGGCTCGGATCAGGTGTAGGTTTGTGACCCTGACTCTTCGAATTTACGCTAAACCAGGTCGGATCAAGACCAAGTTCCCCTGTATCTGTACCGAGTGTCTTGCGAAGAAAAGGTTCCATGTTGGTGTTGCATAGTGAAACCGTCTTGATGTTGTAGTGGAAGAGTTCGGTGTTCGGGAACGGTTTCCAAGAATGCGGTTGCGTCTTCTTGTAGATTTCTTCCACATCGACACTGACACCAGGTAATTGTATCTTGGAGTTGGTCATCTCGAGAGTGGGCCGTGTAGTTACTGGAAGGCTGCGCTCGATGGAGAGGGCAAGTGATTCGGTCCCGCGCGAAACCAGTGAACCGCTGCGAGCAGACCCGACAGCCGGTGGCGGTGAACCGAAAGCCGAAAGCGGCGAACCCATAACCTAAAAGATTATGGGTCCAGAATTCGTGAAATGTCGGTTTTCGCGCAGGAAATTATGACCTGGAGATTTTAGAAAAAGTGTTTAAGTCAGATTTTGTAAAATCGTCCGACCTTGCTGGTATCGTGTAAATAGGTTATAAATGCGAATTGAGTTTTTTTCTGTAACTGCCGGACTGTGCAAACCGAGATAATTCACGAGAAATGAGGAAACGTCTAGATATTGTCGTTGCCGGTCCGGTGGTCCACGTCAAACCCTAAAAAACGGGCTGAAAGGTGGCTTGTAGAACAGCGCTGCCGATGCGCTGATGCGATGCGCATGACGCTGAAGGTGCCCATTCGGATGGTTTTGGGGGTGGTTGAACACATCTGTGCCATCAAACCCGCCCGAATGTGCTGGTGTCGTGCGGAACGCGACCTCACATATGACTGTCGTCGAACCGGTTTACAAGGGGCGCGCGAAGTAGATCGACGCTGCCGACGCGCTGGTAGGGCGTCATTCGCGAAAAAAAAGCCAGATGTAGCATGCCAGGGTCCGGATCTCTCACCTGGGGGGCGTCGTTGCGCCTGGTGCGAAAGTTTGGAAAAGTCGATATTTCCGTGTGGGTGGCGCACAAGAAGTGTGGCTCGTCAACCGCTGTTTCGCGATATTTCCAGATTTGTTTTACAAAACTTCTTTAATTTAATCGTATGATTTTTGGTGTAATCATGTCTTAAATAAGAATTACCAAGTTGAAAACGGATTGTATGAGTACTTTAGCTAATATAGTTAATATAGTTAATGACGACACACCCCTTTTTCTTAACTAAAAATGACACGTGGAAGAATACTAGCATACTGAAGTGTTTTTGTCGTCACATATTTCGTTTTTTTTTGTCGTCAAATATTTTCTAGACCTTTCGCGTAACGAGAAGCAGTAAGTATTCTACCCTCGTGGTGATGATGACTATATTGTCAATGCGGGAAAAATTACAACGAGTTCTGGGAAATGTACGCATCATGCGGGCAATTTTTGGTCATTTCATACCTCGCCCAATGCGTGATTTCATAGGCCACCCAATGCATTTGGAAAAAGTAAAAGGGGTATATGGGAAAAAATTAGACCAAAACTATGGGGTCACAGCGAAATTGGTACGGTATCTCAAAATTAACTGAATGCCAATGATTTCGCTTTTTTCCTTGAGTTAATAAACCAAAGAATTCCATTATCGACTAAAGTTGCATGTACCTGTCATTTTTTTTACCCAATGGGTATATATGGGAAAATTAGACCAAAAATACGGGGTCATTGCGAAATTGGTACGGTATCAATAATGAGCAGATGCGTGCCGTTGTGCGGGAAATAATGAGCGTGCAGATAAATTTTCTTTTCGTGCAGTTAAATTTTGGTCATTTCATACCCTCGCCAATGCGTTATACCCAATGATTTTACAGGCCGCCCAATGCATTTAAAAAAAGCAAAAGGGGTATATGGGAAATTTAGACCAAAGTTATGGGGTCACAGCGAAATTAGTACGGTATCTCAAAATGAGCTGAATGCCAATGATTTCTGCTTTTTTCTTGAGTTAATAAACCAAAAGAA
>Ga0228650_1000014_pt1 | contig 48821 bp, 42 predicted proteins | sample 62DmetaG_FD_183171 | JGI IMG/M metagenome (GOLD analysis project Ga0228650, IMG submission 183171) | Seawater microbial communities from Monterey Bay, California, United States - 62D | ecosystem: Environmental > Aquatic > Marine > Coastal | place: USA: California | collected 2016-10-28
AGCTGCACCGCCGAAAGCGGATGATCAGCACACTTTGGTACATTGGTTTTTTATTTTTGATGATTTGTGGAGAGATTCGATGCACATAATCCGTTTAGCCTGCGCTGGGATTGTCATAGCGACACTGGCGGCCTGCGCCACTAAGCCACCCGAGCCGGTGGTTGATTTCGCACCTGAGTATGATTTTAACCAACCCAAAACCATCGCCTTCTATGCGTTGAGTGGCTCTGTTACCGGCAATAACCCCTCTGAACTTACTGACTTTCAAAGAGATCGTATCGACAGCGCACTGCGAGGCTCACTGGAAGCGAAGGGTCTGGTGTTTGTCGAGAATACGAGCGATGCCGATTTACTGTTGAGCTGGCATTTGAACCTCATGGAAAAGACGGACGTCAAAAGTTACAACAATCCCTCCTACGGTGCCTCCATGGGTTACAGCCGTTACAACCGCTACTCGATGTACAACTGCTATAACTGCATGGGACAGACAGACGTTCGCGTGACTGAGTATACCCAGGGCACTTTTATTATCGATATGATCGACCCCGAGGAAAAAGCCTCAGTATGGCGGAGCGTGACGCAGTCTAAACTGAAAGAAGAAACCATTCGTGATCAGGCGGCCCTCGACAGTGCGGCCGACCGGGTGCTGCGGGAGTTCCCGCCCACGCAAAGTGCACCCCCCGCTCCCTGAATTCCGTCACTTACTGCAGGTCAATTGAAAGAAAACTGTTTAAAAAGCGGGGTTATGCCTGGGAGTGCACACCCTGCCTGACCCCACCGTATGAAGGCGCTCATCGTCTCACTCACGCGGGTCAGCGCCGCGCGCTTCGGGAAAGATGATCCGCTATCAGCGGGCAGCTGCGCTAGGGACCCGGAAGCGATTTATACTATCCGCTGAGCGACCCGCTGATTGACGCGCCAAAAGGCGAACGTAGGAACCGATATGTTTACTTATATCAACCCGGAGATTCGTGAGCGTCTGATTCGTGACGGAACGCTACGCCGTATCAATAGCGACGGTGAGCCAGTCGAGACAGACAGCACAGCGAGTCCCGGACAACACCTTAATCTTCTGGGCCCCATCCCCATGCCGCTCGCTAGAGGCACGCAGCATCCCACAGTCAGATGGTATGCCTGTGTCAGAAGCACCGAGCTGAGTGAGGTTGAGCATTTGGCCAGCACCCTTCGTGAGCAAGGCGGCCAGCACTTGTTCTCTCATTTGGCCTCCAGCATGGCAGTGAACAGCATATTGGTCATCGGCAAGCCTGAAGAGAGCGATAACCCCCTAGTCAGAGTGCATTCAAACTGCCTGACGGGCGATATTTTTGGCTCGCGGCGATGTGAATGCGGACCACAATTAGAAGCAGCGATTGACCGCATTGCAGAGGATCCCCATGGCGGCTACTTGATTTATATGGCAGGTCACGAAGGCCGAGGGATCGGGCTCTGGGCGAAAGCGGCGACCTATCTGCTGCAAGATGCAGGCGAGGATACCTATCAGGCGAACCAGTCATTAGGTTTGCCCGATGATTCCAGAGATTTTTCCGATGCGGCCATTTTACTCAAACATTTTTGCCAAGGTCGCAGCATCCGGCTGCTCACCAACAATCCGAAAAAGCTGGATGATCTAGCCGCGATGGGCGTTCAAGGGATTGAGCAGGTAAAGCACGTTGTCGGCGTCGACGATTTCAACTTGCGGTATCTCAAGGCCAAACGCGACTGGGGACACAAGCTAGCAGACGACGACTTGGATACTCCGACTTAGTGTCGTCAGGTTAATTTAACCACTCCGGCAGCGGCTCTCGGCCCAGCGGCAACTCCATCACGTTATCCGCGGCCTGGTAGCTATGGCCCACCATTTCATCGTAGGCGCTACGTTGTCGCAAGAAAAGCTCGCAAGTGACTGCTTTGCGGATGGTGCGCTGCATCTCTAAAAGATTACGGGTCTTGAGCACCTTGCCGTTGCGATCGGCAATCAGCCGCTCCTCTTCACCGAGCCGAGCGTGTGCGATATACAGGCTCAAATCCACTGATTCGATGACAACATCCGTGAGTTCAACACTACCGAGCTCGCTTAAGGCTATTTTCATTACACTGTCCCTCCTGCATGACCTACGACCCAGCGGCTCGTTCGGTTTGCTCATCGCCCTACAAGGCTGGCCGCACCCTGAGGTAGGCGGTACAGCCGACCGTCTACCCACGCACCAAACGAGGACAAGCCCGACACAGTGTGTCCAGCAAAGAATGAAAACGACAGCATGGCCATAGCAATTGAGCCCTTCACGATTACTCGAGCTGGTAAGCCCGCGGAGACGCTGCCACGGTGCAGTGGTGTCTATCGATTTTTCGATGCGGCCGGCGCGCTCTTGTACATCGGCAAAAGTGTCGATATCCGCAGCCGGGTGACTCAGCACATCAATGAAGGTCGTAAGCCCGGTCGCCATCAACGTCTGATGTCACAAGTCCGCCAAGTGGATTGTCAGATGACCGCTGGGGAGGTCGGTGCCTTGTTAATCGAAAATGAGGCGATCAAACGGGAGGTGCCCCTGTTTAATCGTCGCCAAAGGCGGCTACGGCGCTTGTGGACGATTACGCTGACGCCCTCGGCGGAGGGGTTTTTGCAGCCCACCGCCATCGATTTTCTACCCGTAGCCACGAGGAACATCGATACATTTGGACTCTATGCCAATAAAAGCCGAGTGATCAGCTCATTGCAAAACCTGGCCAGAGATCACGCTCTATGTCTTCGCATGATGGGGCTAGACCGAGGCCATGGCCCTTGTTTTCAGCACCAACTAGGTCGATGCGATGGTGCTTGCGCCGGAGAGGAATCTACGATGGCACACAATGCGCGCTTGCTTGATCAACTCGCGCGACAACGCATTGCAGCATGGCCATTCGACGGCCCTTTACTATTGGCAGAGCACACGATTAAACCCATCGAAAAGCAACCCGAGCAACAATTTCACCTCGTTGATCAGTGGGCATGGTACGGCTGCTTTGACACGCTCACAGCGGCACACGACGCCTTACTGACCGAACAAACGCCCGCCTTCGATCGCGATGCTTATCGCCTGATCTATAGCGCGATGTATCGCGGTCGAGTGAACTTACAAGACGTGACAACAGGGCAGCCGGTCGTGAACGTCTTGTTATCAAAAAACCCTCACACCTCATGAATATTGTCTGGTTCAAGCGTGATCTTCGGCTCATCGATCACCGGCCACTCGCAGCAGCCATCGATCAAGGAGAGCCGCTGCTACTGCTCTATGTCATTGAACCGATGCTCATCCACGACGCTCACTACCGAGGCCGTCATTGGCATTTCATCGCTCAATCCCTCAATGAACTCAATAGGCAACTGCAGCCATACGGCACCACTATTCAGGTGCTCGAAGGGGAGGCAGAAACGGTGCTGAAAACGCTCCACCAGCAGCTGCCCATTAAACAGCTTTTCAGCCATGCAGAGACGGGACTGGGCCTCACTTTTGATCGCGATCAGCGCATCATGCGCTTTTGCACTACCGAGGGGATTCGCTGGCAGGAATTCCAGAGTAATGGTGTGCAGCGTGGTCGTACTGATCGTCGAGGCTGGAACCGGGCCTGGCATCAGATGATGGGGCAACCCCTCATTTCGGCCAACCTGAATCGCCTATCGACACTGCATCAGCCACTACCCGAAGCCTTATTGGGAGCACAAACACGCCGATTGGCGCGTTGGGAAACACAAAAACCCGACTTTCAACGCGGTGGTACCCAAGCGGCATCGTCAGTCTTAACAAGCTTTCTCGACGTACGCGCTCAACGCTATCAAATGAGTATCTCTAAACCTGAGGCCGCTCGACATCATTGCTCTCGACTGTCGCCTCATTTGGCGTGGGGCAATCTGAGCCTGCGCCAGACTTACCACGCACTGAAACACCGGCAAAACGACGGCGAATGGGGACGCGCACTCGGCGCGTTTGAGTCCCGACTGCACTGGCACTGCCATTTTATTCAAAAGTTTGAAATGGAATGCCGGATGGAGTGTGAGGACTTAAATCGGGGGTATCTAGATTTTCCGCGTCGCTGCGACCCAGAGCGGCTCGATGCCTGGCGAGAGGGTCGGACCGGCTACCCGTTAATTGATGCGTCGATGCGATGCTTGCTGCAAACGGGTTACATCAATTTCAGATCACGGGCCATGCTAGTGTCCTTTCTCACGCATCATTTGTGGCAAGACTGGCGCACCGGCGCCGCTTGGTTAGGGTCGCTCTTCCTCGATTTTGAGCCGGGCATTCATTACCCGCAAATGCAGATGCAGGCGGGGGTCACGGGCATCAATACCATCCGGATTTATAACCCCGTCAAGCAATCATTGGATCACGACCCAGAGGGGACTTTTATCTTGCGGTGGGTACCTGAGCTAGCTGGCCTACCCACCCCGCTGATGCATCAACCATGGCTGCGGTCACCACTCGAGCGCCAGATGCACCCCATCGACTACCCTGACCCCATCGTCGATCTCAAAACGTCTTATCAGCATGCCAAAGAGCAGTTGTGGCGTCTCAAATCCAGCGAGGGCGTCAAACGCGAGCGGGAGCGTATCCTCAGTCGTCATATTGAACGGCGCGTCAGCCAGGCGAAGAGCGCTTCCTCCGCCTAAATCCTTTGTTATGCTGGATGCCATTAGAAACCGTAGAGAGACAATTATGCTGATCATCCTCTGGATTCTTGGAGCGCTACTCGCACTGGTCGTATTGGCCGCGGTGCTCCTCCCCATCTTTATTGACGAGCAAGCGCTGACTGAGTTAGCAGCAGAGCAAGTGCGCACCAACACAGGTGGTGAGTTGGTCATCAACGGGGAAACCGATATCAGTTTCTTTCCGCGCTTTGGGTTGCGATTAGAAGGCGTGGAATTGGATCTACCGGCGCAAACTGAGTATGACGTCGCGATAGCAGCGTCGGTGGATGAGGTAGAGGTGGGCCTTTCTCTATTGCCGCTATTGAGTGGCAATGTCGATGTCGGCACCATAATCATTGCGGGTATCACCGCGGACATCACCGAACCACAGGCACTCCCGCCAGCTCCCGAACCAATGCCAAGCATGAGTGACAGGGAATGGGAACAGCGAGGCAAACTCATTCGGCGTACCAAAGCGCAAGAACGTCAGCGCCAGTTGGGCGAGGGCGGCCGTTTCTCGGGAATCGGCATACTCGCTGAGGCCATTCGAATAGACGATGTTACCGTGAAGATCCGATCTTGGGAGGGTGATCTCACCAACCACATCGTGGTGAAAACCCTGTCTCTCGCAGACGTGAATACCCAAGATGAACCGATGCGCCTCGATGGCGCAGTCACCGTGCTGGGTGATGGCAGCGCCGTGCCGTTGGAGATCACCCTCGACGGTAGTATCCGACTCGCTTCTGATCTGAGCAGACTCCAGCTGGACCAGTTACAAACAACAGTGGAGGGGGCGCTCACTGAACCCGTAACCAATACACTCAGTGGCAACTTCACGATGACCCCCGCTAAGGCCGACTTCGCCATTGATACAAGACTCCCGGGCGGCGATGTCAGCGGTCAACTGGTGTGGTCGCCGCTCGAGAGCCCAGAGATCAAACTCGACATCACAACTGAGCGACTCGATTTGGATCAAATTCACCCGGCAACACCGGCTCAAACAAGCGCAATAGCAAGGGATGCCGCGTCAAACGAGACAGCAACGGCGCCCAAGCCCGTCGCTGGGCCAACAAGCGTGCCGGCACCGCTGCCCGTGGGTCCACTGCGCGATCTGGACTTAGCGCTGCGAGTGGCGGCTGACCACCTGATTGTTAGCGGACAATCCATCAACACCGCTCAAGTCTCTATGGTAGTGCGTGATGGCGTCACGGATATTGACTACGTCAGAGGGGTCCTCCACGAGGGGCAGCTCGACACCCGCATCACATTGAATGCACGCAGATCGATCGTGGAGGCCGACATAGAGGGCGGACTAAAAGGGGTCAATATGGATTCGTTACTGGCGAGTATGGGCAACACTGATGCAGCCACAGGGCGTATCGAACTCGCGTGGGATCTCGATACCGAAGGCGCGAGCAGCAACGACCTCCTCACCGGGCTTAACGGTGATCTCAGTGCCGAGGGTCAGGACCTTGTGTTCAATAAAATTGCCGTGCAAGGATTAGTCTGCGCGGCCGTTGCAACGGTAAATAAAATCCCGCCGATTGCAGGCCTTCCCACCAACACACCGATTAGTGAGCTCAGATTGGGACTCGATTTTGATGATGGCGCAGGCGACATTGAGACACTGCGCTTTGCGACACCCGGCGTGGTCATGAAGGGCTCGGGTGATATTGCGTTAGATACCCTCGAATACCGCTTTCGGCTGGAGGGCCAAGTGAATAATGACATCATGCAGGTCAGTCCACTGTGCGTCATTGACCAACGATACGCAGGCGTCGACTGGCCTGTCGAATGCCAAGGCAATTTATCATCGGAATCGGGCGCCGCCTGTCAGATTGATATTGCGTCGGTGGCTGAACAGATCCTAAAGAATGAAGCACAACAGCAGATTCAAGATGTGATCGAGGAAAAAGCCGGCGCCTTTATGAAGAAACTGTTCGGTGATTAAACTATTTCCCATTGCGGTAGCGAAACGATGACAGCAGGATTTGATCATTCCTATGCGCGCCTGGGTCGCACTTTCAGTTCAGTACAGCAACTCGATCCTGTCTCGTCGCCCAAGCTGTTGCTGTGGAATTCGACGCTCGCGGCCGCGCTCGAGTGGCCGAGTGACCCGCTGTCCGACCCGGCGCAACTGAGCGCTCTGGCAGGGAATGAGATTCTTCAGGGCACACAACCCATCGCCACTGCTTATGCCGGGCATCAATTCGGACAATATAATCCGCAACTTGGTGATGGCCGTGCCACCTTGCTCGGCGAATGGGTCACCTCTGTTGGCGATCGTTTTGACATTCAGTTAAAAGGTGCGGGCCCGACGCCCTATTCTCGTGGTGGTGACGGCCGCTCTCCTGTAGGACCCGTGATCAGAGAGTATTTGTTGTCCGAAGCGATGAACGCCCTCGGTGTGCCCACGACGCGGGCGCTGGCAGCCATTGGCAGCGGTGACCCGGTCTATCGCAATCGCCTCGAACCCGGCGCCATCCTGACAAGAGTGGCGAGTAGCCACCTCCGCGTCGGCACCGTGCAGTACTTCGCCATGACGCGCGGCGGTGAGGGTTTGGCAGAATTGGTCGACTATGTTGTACAGCGCCATTTTCCCAACTACTCAGGAGAAAAGAACGCAGCTTTAGTGCTGCTCGATGGCGTTTGTGCTCATTTCGCTAATTTGGTGGCGCGCTGGCAAGTACTTGGCTTCGTGCACGGCGTACTCAACACCGATAATGCCTTACTGTGCGGTGAAACCATCGATTATGGCCCTTGCGCCTTTATGGACCATTTTGACCCGACCGCTTCCTTCAGCTCCATTGATCGCCAAGGTCGCTACGCCTGGCCCAATCAGCCAGGCATCATGCATTGGAATCTCGCCGTATTAGCGGAGTGTTTGCTGCCGCTCATCGACACGGATCCCACGGTGGCACAACAGCAAGCGCAGGCCGTCGTTGACCGTTACCCGCAGCGCTTCCATCACCTGCATCAAGCCCGATTAGCAACGAAACTAGGGCTCGATAGCATGAAAGAGACCGACGGCCCACTACTGCAGGCTTTCCACGATATCTTGGCGGCTGAGCGTCTAGATTTTACCCTGGCTTTTCGATGGCTAACGGAATGCGCCAACGACACACTGGCACATTCCCCCCTACCCGAGCTATTTGCAGCTCCCGCAGCGTTGACGGAGTGGGCGCAGCAATGGGCAGCGCGGCGCAGAGACAATGCGGGCGATACCGAGATGCTGAATACCAACATGCAATCAGCCAACCCCGTCGTGATTCCGAGAAATCACCTGGTGCAGCGCGCCATTGAACTGGCGGAGAAAGATGAGATCGACTGGATACACGCATGGGCTGCACGCGCCCAGACCCCATTTACTTGGGATAGCGGTGATCTCGAATGGGCGCGCCCCCCGAGCGAAGAAGAACGGGTCACGCAAACCTTTTGTGGCACCTAATATCGCCCGTGCTGGCGGGTCGGCACCAGTCTTTGAATGACGCCCTGCGGACGGGCAACGTATAATCGCCGCTTCAACATGGAGATATGACTTTGACCACCGAGTTTCTCGGAAAGCAGCTATCGGGCCCCTTTACGATCCCATCGGGGATTGTTACCACCGCGCCTTCCATTATCCAGCGCGTGATCGATACGATCCCTGAGATTGGGGTGATCACGACAAAAAGTATTGGGTTTGAGCCTCGGTTGGGATATCGAGAACCCGTTTACAGTCAGTATGCTCCGGGTTGTTTCGTCAACGCTATTGGCTTGACCAACCCAGGTGTCGAAGATGCCCTCGAAGGTCTTCGCACACTCATCGTGCCAGAAGATCGATTTTTACTCGTCTCTATTTTTGGGGGATCCATTGAAGAATTTGTTGCTGTGGCCCGGCAGCTGGCCCCGGTAGCAGACGGTTTGGAACTCAATCTGTCCTGTCCCCATGCCAAAGGCTACGGCATGGCAATGGGACAAGATCCGGATATGGTGCGGGATATCGTTGCCGCGGTCTGTGACGCAGTAGAGATACCGGTTATCGCCAAACTCACGCCCAACGTGGATGATATCGCCTTGATTGGAAAAGCCGCACTAGCGGGCGGCGCTGCGGGGCTGTGCGCGATCAACACCACAGGACCCGGCTACACAGAGAGTCATGGTCACTCCATACTCAGTAACGGGCTGGGCGGGATGTCGGGGAAAGGCATTTTACCCGTCACCCTGAAGGCGTTAGCGGCACTGCGCGCTGTTACCGACGCGCCTCTCATCGGTTGCGGTGGTCTCTCTTCTGCCGCGGACTGCCGCGCAATAGCGCATTGTGGCGCCACTATTTTCGGCATTGGATCAGGGCTTACCGGGCTTGATACACAGGCATTGGGCCAATACTTTGCCGACCTCGGGCACGATATGAACCACCAAACAGATCGAGCCGCCGAGCAGGTTCGCTTCGACCTTGATATGAGCTTTAGGCCTTATCAGGTGACTGACAATAAGCCCGTCTGTGACGACATCAGTGTCGTGACCCTTGATGGCAGCCTCGATATCCGCGCAGGAGAATATGTTTTTGTCTGGATACCAGGGGTAGGTGAAAAGCCATTCTCTTGCCTCACCGCAAACCCAGTCAGATTAGCCGTGATCAATGTCGGGCCGTTTACCGATGCCTGTTACCAAGTCTCACCAGGAGAGACGATTTACTTGAGAGGGCCCCATGGAGTTGCCGTCTCCCCTCCCGATGATGCGCATATCGTCTGTGTTGCGGGCGGCACGGGTCTGGCTGCGGTACTGCAAATTGCTGAAGATTTTGGCTCAGCAGAACAACCCGCTGATATCTTTGTCGGTGCGCGCACTGCTAACCGACTGTACTTCCGTGAGGAGTGCGAAAGTGCGGCTCGGGTCACTATTGCGACAGACGATGGCAGCGCAGGATTCGAAGGTCGCGTCAGCGACGCATTGGCCGCCTTTTTAGCCGAGCAATCAGCCGCCGCCCTGGAGAAGATGATTTTCTATAACTGTGGGCCGGCACCCATGATTCATGCGAGCGAAGCGGTACAACAACAATTTGTGCCGGCAGATCGCATTTTCAGCGCAATCGATTATTTGACGAAGTGTGGTGTGGGGATTTGTGGCGCCTGTGCATCGCCAGATGGTCGCCGAATTTGCGTCGATGGACCCTTTATTACCGCTGAGTAACCCACCTGTCATCGGCTCACTGTCTCAGCTAAAAACCGCTCTATTAGTGACAGCTTTCGTCTTGCCAGTTGACTGGGCTAGAAATGTTGCCATTATCGAAGGTCATTCTTCGACAATAAGTGGCACCAAGACGTGAACGGTAATTTGCTCGATCAAGGGGCGTTGCATTGGACTCACTACAGTGATGACAGCACTGCCGATATGCCCATCAGCTACTGGGGTACGATTCTGGATATCGATACCTCAGGACATGTCAGCGTGCTCTATCGCTGGGACCCTCATTGCTATTGCCACTTTCACCGACACCTCTGCTCGACCACATCAATAGTCCTCTCCGGCGAGCTCCATGTCAGTACGTACGAAGGTCATGAGCTGACCGCGACAACCGTTAGAACCACCGGTGACTATGCCAAAAAACCGCCCGGCGATATTCATATGGAGCAAGGCGGTGCCGATGGTGCCCTCGTCTTATTTGAGCTCTATGCACCCGATGGTCAACTGACTGATCAGCTCGACCAAGAGGGCAATATTCTGCGCACACTCACAACCGATCATTTACGTCACGCATTGCTAAAACAAAACACCCCGGCCGCTGCCTGATAAACTTGAGTCATCATCACTTCTGAGAGGTCGACACCATGTCTGCAGAGCTCCATCCGCTAGCACCTCATACACTGCCCAGCTTTATCGGTGCCGCCGATGGCAGCGATCCGCTTTTTTCCGCCATCACTGTCATTTTAGTACTGGCAGTACTGGGTATCGGCATTGGCTATCTGTCGCTTCATGCCATTCCAGAGCGATTGGCTCACAAACACGGCAATACACAGTCTCAACTGATTATGGTGCTCGCACTGCTGGCATTGTTTACCCACAATAATATCTTCTGGGTGGTCGCATTGATCCTTGCTGTGATGAAACTGCCCGACTTTCTCACCCCGATTAACAGCATCTCAGACTCATTAAAAAAAATGACGACAGCAGATACGGATGCCACGCCGCCGCAACTCGATCACCACGAAGAGGCGCGTTAAGTCATGCTAGAACTTATTTTGTGTTCACTGTTCACGGTCCTACCTGACTACCTTTACCGCCGCTACCGTCACGGTAAACGTTGGGGTAAAGAGATCACCTTCTTTACGGTCTGGTACGAGCTTCGTATCGGGATCACCGCCTGCTTTATCTTAACGATCAGCTTCATCACGGTGGTTTTCTATTTTCACCCCTCAACGACTAACGCGGGCCCCTACTTCCGAACCATACCCTTGCTCCCACAAGGCGGCGGCTTGGTCGAGGAAGTGTTTGTCAAAAATGGCGAGGCGGTTGAAGCGGGAGCGCCATTATTCAGCTTACTCGACAGCTCTCAGGCTGCCAGTGTCAATATCGCTGAGAGTCAGCTCGGTCAAATCGCTTCTGCTTTTGTGCAAGCACAAGCACAATTAGACGGCGCGCGGGCACAACAGGTCCAAGCCGAGAGTGCACTCGCGCAAACAGAAAATGAACTCGCTAAAAAGCAGGCGTTGGCTTCCCGAGGCCAGCAATTGGTGAGTCAGATCGAACTCGACCGCCTAGAGATATCGCTCGCCCAGAAAAAAGGCGGCGTGCAAGCCGCGAAAGCCAATGTTTTAGCAGTGGAAACGCAGATCAGCGAAGTGCTCCCCGCGCAGCAAAAAAGCGCCCAGAAGCAGCTGGAACAGGCTCAAGTAGAGCTCGATAAGACCGTCATCTATGCCGGTGTGGATGGCAAAGTGGCGCAGTTTTTTCTTCAGCGCGGCGACTACGTCAATCCGATTCTACGACCAGCCGGCGTATTGATCCCCACGGCAGGACCAGAATCGGGGCAGACCTCCATCGCCGCTGGCTTTAACCAACTCTCAGCGCAAGTCATTAAAACAGGTACGCTGGCTGAAGTGGTCTGCCTATCGAATCCCTTTACGGTGATTCCCATGATCGTCACGCGAGTGCAGCCGGTCGTCGCCGCTGGACAATTAAAGCCGGCAGACGTGCTCATTGATGCGCAGCAACGCGCGCGGCCGGGCACATTAACCGTTGTCATGGAGCCCCTCTATGCAGGAGGCCTGGCCGACGTGATTCCCGGTAGCAAGTGCATTGCGAATGCCTACACCAGTAATCACGAGCAATTGGAGCGGGGCGATTTGGGCTTGGGAGAGACCGTGTTTTTGCACATGGTCGATGCCGTTGGCCTGATCCATGCCATTATTCTCAGAATGCAGGCATTGTTGCTGCCGGTGCAGATGCTGGTCTTTGGTGGGCACTAACCGAAAGCGCTGTTCATAAAGCACTCGCCCCCTATTGAGCACGCGAGTCAAAATGGGGGGCGGTCGCCGCTCCTCAGGGGGCGATAACACCTCGCCCGCGATGACATCATTCGTTTTGATGCGCTGTCTGCATTGACGCTAGCCCACCCCCAGCGCTGCTGAGGCGCATTGCTCTCTGGCCCATTTCTCTTAAAAGCAGCGCGTCACCCAGAGCTGGATGACGCTCAGCAGATCCGAGCGCTCTGGGCGCCCGTATCGCTTAATACAGATACTGAGGCCACTTCCATGTTCACGACTTCCCCTCCAAGCGACCCTCGTCACAGCGATGGTCGATTTGCCAATACTATGAGAAGCCTGCTGGGAATTGGGGTGTTATCCGGCCTTATCGGGACATTGAGCGCCTGCGGTACTGCCTCTATCGATGATCATCAGATGGCGGAGCCCTCATTTTCCCCCGAAGATTTTTTTAACGGGGTACTAACAGCACACGGGGTCGTTCGAGACTATTCTGGCGCCGCAACACGCCACTTTAATGCGGATATCACTGCCTGCTGGCAAGAGGGTGTGGGTACACTAGATGAGGCGTTCGTGTTCGATGACGGCGAGCAACAAGTCCGCATTTGGACACTGACGCCTGACGGAGCACAACGCTATATTGGCACTGCGGGAGACGTTGTGGGCGAGGGCAACGCCCGTTGGCAGGGTAATGCCATGTTTCTGGATTACACGTTACGCATTGAACTCGAGGACGGCCCTATCGACGTGAACATCGACGATCGCATGTATCGCGTCAGCGAGAACGTCGTCATTAACGAATCGAAGATGCGCAAGTTCGGCGTCGGCGTCGGCGAAATACTCCTGACATTGGTAAGGCACCCTGAGCGCGAGGCGACCTGCCCAAATACCTAGGCAGCGCCTCCCTGCCCTGCCGCCGCTATGCTAACAAGCAACCTGCCTTGACTTGGACCAAGTCAGCGTTACACCGCCCCATCAGTGCCCCGCTCCCTGGTCCCACTCTCACCCTGCCGCCGCAGGCTCTAAGCTTTGCGCAATCATAAACAGCAAATGCTGCGTGTGTGCCCGAGTCATCGTATCAGGCGCTGACCGCTGTTTGAGCTGATCTTGTAGTGCTAACAACTCATAGTAAGCCATCGCCTGCGCCGAACTGTCATAACTCGATTTTGCGGCACCGGTTGCCATCGCACCCAATCGCGTCACATAGTCAGACTGAAGATGGCGCCGGAAGCCATTGACAGTGCCATCCATATCCGCGGCAAAAATAGCCGCAGTGAGATCCTGCATCACGTCACTCAATACATACTGATTACCATACAGCTCGGTATCAACAATACGCTTCAGCACCACCGGATGCAGTAAATGATCCAGCACCCGTTGCTGCCCCTTGAGTACCGCACTATGAATTTTGGCATCCTCGGTACTACCAAAGTGCGAGAAGCCGCGACGTTGCGGAGCAGTATGCCGCCACAGTGCACCATCAACCTCAAAGGCATTTGGCGCAAAGAGATGCTCTGCCAATGCGGCCATCGCACGTTTTTGCTGGTCACGCTCGACGGGTACGAAGGGCTCAGTCGCGTCAGCCTGCCCCGCCACCGACCGGTCTACATAGACCCCCCCTACCCAGCGAGAAATCACGCCAGCGCTGGTACCCCATAAGCGGATGATTAACGCAGCGCCCTCAACGGCCTCTTGATACGACGCCCCATCATTCGGTGACCACACTGCCATTTTATTCAGAGTCGTTTGCATTAACGCCATGTGCTCAGCGGCATAGCCAATAGAATCTGAGCTGAGATCATAAATATTGACCCGCGGATCCAATCCCGAGCCGGGATACCGCATATCGTCGGCGTCGTTGCCAAACACTAACTGAGGCTCCGAGGAACGCGCCGCAATCTTCGCAAGACGCGCCGCTTCCGCCGGGGCGTCAGCTAAGGCTGTGGAATACGCATACTCGATGTACCAGTCGTCATAAGGTCCCGGTGCAATGGTATAAAACAGCGTTTGCTCCGCCTCTGTTTCGGCAAAGTTAACCGCAGGATAGTCCATTACCGAACCCGCCAGAATGCCAGTTGCTTTCACGCTCGGATCACTGATTTGATCACGACTGAGTAACTGTGTGGCCTTCATATTATGGTTCATGCCCAAGGTGTGCCCAATCTCATGCAAGATGAGGTAATACAAGCGATCGCGCGTGAGTTGCTCACCTATCTGGGCAGAGCCGCCCGCTGCTTTGACCGCCAGCTCAGCAAAAGCGCCTCCCAGACCGAGCACATGACTCACACCGCAGTGATGATCAGAAGGCCAGAGTGTGGACGTCGTGCTTACCGACTCACCTTGAATCAGTTCGCGGGCCAGCGTCGATCGATTCAAAAAGGAAAACTCAAGCATGATGTCGGCGCCCAACAGCTGGCCCGTTCGTGGGTTCGCGAAACTAGGGCCATAACCGCCAAAGGGTGGGTTAGGTGACGACGTCCATCTGAGAACGTTGTAACGGAGATCACCTGCCTCCCAATCCGCATCATCGGGCTGGATTTTCACTTCGACGGCATTGCGAAAGCCGGCTTTTTCAAACGCCTTATTCCACTCTAACGCCGCTGACCGAATCATCGGACGCCACGCCAACGGTGTCGTATTTTCGATCCAATAGGTAATGGGCTTCACGGGCTCAGATAGCGCCGCTGAGGGATCTTTCTTGACCAGGTGCCAGCGATTGATGACGTCGCGATACGGCGCCACCTCGGTTGAGGTCAGATCCGTGATTTGTTGATTGAAAGATCCCAGACGAGCATCGGCATAACGAGGTTGATAGTCATTTTTAGGCATTTCGATCAAGCTATGCATCGCTCTAATCGCAATGTGGCGCGAGTCCGTGACCGCATCCGACCCCGGTACCAGTGGCGCGGCATTAAAAAACGCGTACTCAACCTCAATATCGGTATTTTGAGGGTAGCTCCGCAGCGCTACGATCTGGCTTTTGTCTTTATCCAGCCCCCCTAGCGTAAATTGTGTCTTGGGGTCGGCATCGGGATTCGGTGTTGGCGTGAGCTGACTAAACGATTCGCTCAGAAATAGACTGTCGGTTTCGATGAGTAGCTCGCCCGTTTCTTCATCTTCGGCAAGAATGGGTTGCACTGCTAATACCGCTCGCGCGATATTGGCCTCCGCAGCGCCCGAGATGGCGTTCTCGGGGTCAAAATAAAAGGCCGTGTTTTGCCGAACAATGGCAACTTCATCGAACCGCCGCTCTATTGTAAAAACAAACCGGGGCCCATAAGCACCCCGAAAACTCCCAGCGTCAACGACGCCATTGGCGATATGGATAAAGTAAATGAATTCTTGATTCAACTGCTCCGGTTTCAACAGCAGTGTGGTATCACCGGTCTCAGTATCGCGATAAAACGAGAACAACCCAGGGTAATGCTGGTCGCCTTCAATGAGTTCGGCCACCGTCTCCTTGGCGTCGGCGTCAGCGTTAGCTTCGTCCGGATTCGCGGCGACCTCTCCCGCCGCCCACGTCTGCGACATACTTAGCATCATCCATAACAGCCAGCTCAGTGTCCATTTCATCGAAGTAGTCCTCTTTAAATTAGCGCGGAGCGTACTATAGCGTTCTACAGCATCTTAAAAAGCAGGGGGTTTTTGGCATTATGAAGCCGTATTTAGAGATAACAGATAGCAGCCTCGCGTCCATGGAGGCATTTGCGGAGCAAAATGTTGGTCCGATTGTCATGGTGAATCTCATGCAAGTAAGACCCAAAGCTGTGTATGCAGCGTCTCTGGTAGACAACTGCTCGGGTTATGAAGCGCTTGCCCGATATACGAATGACTCTGCAACAGTCAGGCAAGCCGCAGGGGCCGAGCTGGTCTGGTCTGGCCAGGCTCTTCAAATGCCTATTGGCCCCAGCGAGAAAATCTGGGACTTAGTGGCCTTAGTAAGATACCCGAGCGCTAGCGCGTATCTGGCGATGATAGCAACCGAAGCGTACGAGGCGGCTCGTCGACACAGAACTGCCGCTCTTTGCGACTCTAGATTGATCATGACGGCAGAACATGTGTCACGAGAGGAGTGATGGTTCTATCTTCTTTAAGATCGACTCAACGTTCTTCCAATCCACTAAGAACGCTACGCTAGCCTAAAAACAAAAACCCAGCGCGTGCTGGGCTTTTTAGTTTTAACAGGGGCATTACTGATTCAGCTTGTAACAGCCAAAGAGACCCAAAAGATTGGCAAGGACGGCTGAACAACTTCGAGCAGTTTTCTAGGAGCGTGCCTTCAGGTTATCAAGCAGAAGCTGCAAGGCATCAATGCTTCTCTTATCTCGCGTTGTTTGAAGGGCATCCTGAAGGACCTCTTGAATGTCCTCAGCATCTACCAGTTCCATATCCCAAGTGGGGAAAACACGCTCGCGGATTTCCTCATCGGTGCTGAGTGTCACCATCATTTCATGACGAACATCCGTTTCAATCATTTTTACCAGACTCATTACCTCAGCCTTAGGGCCTTCAATCCACTGAAAGAAAACGCCACTCCCAAAAACTAAAACTCCAGTAATTCTCTGAATTCGATTTCGGCGCCGTGAGGTCGCAATGATGCTATCGACGTCGGCGCTCCCTACCCCCTCTCTCACCTGACTGCAGTAGACAAAGTTAAAGAGCGGGGCGCCTCCTAAAGAGGCTCCCGGCTCATCATACTGAATGGGTATCGAGTGATTGCTCATGCCTCTACAGTAAACTGCGACGCTGAATAAGGATAGAGAAGATCTTCCCGACAGCTATTAATACGGTAATTTGTTCTGTACCTACAAAGCATGCTCTACCGAGGGCAACACGGGTCTGACAGCATGTTTGATGGGGCTTATTTGCTGGCGGCACTCTTGTTTCATTATCACCACTAGCCCCAAAAAATCTAGCACGTGGCGTAGCTTCAAAGGTGAGTCGCAGCTATTACGTCCTCAGTTTAAGCACGCCAAAGAGTCCCAAAAGACCGACGAGGATACCGAAGTCAAACAGCGACAACCTGAGACTATAGTTGGCGCAGGGAACACGCCGGAGGCGTGTCAATACGGTGAGGGCACCCATTTGTTAGGGCAATTTCTTGTGTTAACTATCTGAACGCGTCTTATCAAAAACCGTTAGTCGTAGTTCTGATAAAAGCATAAAAAAAGGGATGGTGCCGGAGAGAGGAGTCGAACCTCCGACCTTCGCATTACGAATGCGCTGCTCTACCAACTGAGCTACACCGGCTTGGGCCGACGCATGGTAAGTAAAACAGGCAATTAGCTCAATAGCTGTGCTCAATTGATCGTTAGCAAGCATGGGGCGACTCGGCGTTAGCCCATCGCTGACCCCAGTGATCGTGGTTTAATAGCAAGATGAAACCCCGCGCCACATCATAAAAGAAGAGCTATGAGACGCTATCTTGTCACGGGCGTCGCCGGCTTTATCGGCGCCAACGTTGCTGCCGCGCTCCTGCGTGCGGGCCATGAAGTCGTCGGCGTCGATAATATCAACGACTACTACGACCCCCTGCTCAAACACTATCGCTTGAGACCTTTGCTGGAAAAGTCGAATTTTTCATTTGTCGAAACGGATCTGGCTGATGCGCATGCGGCCCAAACAATATTTTCGGACCGACCCTTTCATGTCGTGATCCATCTTGCTGCTCAGGCAGGCGTCCGCTACTCACTTCAAAACCCAGGTGCTTACGTGCAAAGCAATCTGGTTGGCTTTCAGCATGTGATCGACGGTTGCTGCGCCCATCCGCCCGAGCACCTGGTCTTTGCCTCTTCAAGCTCGGTCTATGGCAACAGTGACCGTGAATGGCTCTCTGAATCCGATGCAACCGATCAGCCGCTTAGCCTCTACGCCGCGACGAAAAAATCAAATGAAGTCGTGGCACATACTGTCGCCCACCTCCATCAATTACCCACCACCGGGCTGCGGTTTTTTACGGTCTACGGCCCCGCGGGTCGACCTGATATGGCGTATTTCAGTTTTACCCAAGCCATACTGGCGGGGACCCCTATTCGCGTTTTTAATCACGGCCATCTTGAGCGTGACTTCACCTATATCGACGATATCGTCGCAGGCGTACTGGCCGTGGCAGCGGCGCCGCCGACCGAGTTATCAACCCCCTTTCGTCTGTTGAACTTGGGCAATCATGAGCCCGTTTCACTGGGCGATTTTATCGCCACACTTGAGCGCCTGCTCGGAAAAGAGGCCAATAAGCAATTTGTTGAGATGCAGCCAGGAGATGTCCACCGCACCGCTGCTAATATTGAGGCGGCAAGATCGTTGGTTGGTTTCAGCCCCTCGACATCACTTGCCGCTGGGCTTGAGCAGTTCGTCACCTGGTACCGCGAGTACTATCGGGGTTAGCCCGCTGACTCGTTAGTGGCAGTACCGATCTGATACAGCAACAGTGCATGGCCACCCGGGCTCGTTACCATTGCCTCAGCAAAGGTTGCACCTTCAGGGGTCACATCGGTGACCATCTCGGTAATCGGCACTCCGAATCGCTCGGCACGCGCCATCGTCTCTGATAAGTCATCCACCTGTATCACCGTCACGACCGCCGTCGGTAATGCTGCATTGGGAGAGGGGGCATTAGGGTGCTCAATCAAGAACAGCCCTCTCGGCTCTTGCGAAGTCGACAACAACGCTCGCCGGAGAGACACTGACGCATCGATATTGAATACCGCACCCAGAAATGGTTCGCCGTTGGGAGGCAGCGTTCCCTCAAAATCGAGGCTAAAGCCAATGACCTCGGTAAAAAATTGAATCGATCGATCGATATCGGGTGTCATTAGGGAGATGCGTTTAATACGCGGAGTCTCGTCAGCCATAACCTCCTCAGACACTAGCCCTGCAAGAAAAAGGGCGGCAACAAGACCTCCGGTGAGCGCATGCAGTGTGAGCATTCGTGGGGCTTGACTCACTGAGCAGCGGGATCGCTGAAGAATTGCATAATCGCGCCGTCAGGTGTCTTGAGTGAGAACAGCTCGACCGTACCCACTCCACCCAGTGAGGCGGTGGCGATATCGCGGGTAATGGCGCCGCCTCGCGCTAGCACCTGGCTTTTAGCGCGCTCAATATCCGCTACCGGATAGCGCACCGCGAGAATACCCAGATTCGGCGCGTCGCATTGATCAGCGTAATCGAACCCATCGATTCCCATCACTTCGATCATTTCCATACGTCCAAACTCCCCCTCAACCGGATAGACAATACCCGCGCGGTAAGGGATGGAGGTGGTGAGACTCAGTGGAATACCAATGGGCGTTGGCGTGGGGGTCTTAGCCGTGTATGGCTTGCCTTTATAGAAGGTGTCGAATCCCAGTACCTGCGTGAAAAAATCATAGGCGACGTCGCGGTCTGCCACCATTTGCATCATATTAAACGGGGCGGTCATGCGCTCGAAGTCGGGAATCGTCTCGGGCAACGGCGGACTTAAGCGGTCATAAGTCTGCACCTGCACGCCATCAGGACCCCGGTAAATCACTACCCGAAGATCAGATTCGCCAAATTTCAGTGCGGTAATCGGTGTCTCGGTCCACCAACCCAGACGAATAGCATCATCGTAGATCGACTGCATATTCTTCACCCGGATCATCATGCTGAAATAGCAACCTGTATCCCAAGCCCGAGACCCTGGCCGCATCGGCTCGCGCCGACCCGCCGCCTCAAAGGTCACCAACCGAATCTGCCCAAAGTCACCCCCCATAGGCGCGCGGAGTAACCGATAGTGCCCGCTCGCTGAGGCAGGCAACCCCCAGGCGGCAATCGCTGAAGCTGACAAGGCCCCTCGATCAAGCGTTTCATACCCTCCAATCTCGGTGAAAAACCGGGCGGTGACATCCAAATCAGTCACGCTCAACACCGCTTCGCGCCAAGGCTTCTCTGTGATCGGCTCCACCGCAACCGCCGGTGCGATTGCTGTGGCAGCAATGACCACACAGCCGTTGAGAAAAGTGCATACAGATCGAAATAAAGTAACGTGTCGTGTCATAGTTGATGGCTACCTTTTTTTTATTTTGCGATGAGTCGTTAGCATGCTATTGCTCTTATATTTGGGCCTTTAATCGTTCACCAAGATGACTTTTCCAAAATGTTTTCGCTCGTCCACCATTTGATGGGCACGCTGTAATTCAGACATCGGCAATACTGTATCCACCCACGGCGTGAGCTCACCACTGGCAAACAACGGCAACGCGTGTTGGCGAAAAGCAGGCATCGTTTGCGTCATAAAGGTGGGGCTGGTTGAGATACTCATCGACAACAGCTGAATGTTCAGAATGCCAATTCTCAAATTAAAAGTAATGTCGCGGCCCCCCGTGCTGCCAAACATGACCACACGTCCGTCCATACCCATTGCGTCGATTAGTTGGTCGGCGGTTGCATCGCCGATCGTCATTAGACCAATATCCATCCCCTCACCATTGGTAAGATCGGCCACGCGCTCCGACACGGACGCTTGGGTGTAATTGACCACCGCATCGCAGCCGCTTGACGTGGCCTGAGCCAACTTGTCGTCACGGCTTGCTGTGCCCAGCGTCCAACACCCCGCCTGCTTGGCCAATGCGAGCGCGGCACTCCCCACGCTGCCTCCCACTGCCTCTATCAAAACGCGATCACCCGCTTTCATGCCTCCCACGGTATAGAGCGCATGCCACGCCGTCAGCCAGCCGACCGGAATCGCCGCCCCTTGCTCAAAGCTGAGGTTGTCGGGCAATGGCATGAGATGATCTGGATCGCAATCCACCACCTCCGCATGCGCACCGCGCACGCGACCAAAAACCCGGTCGCCCTCCTGGAAATCGACCACCTCACTACCTACCTGCTCAATGGTACCGGCGACTTCCATTCCCATGATGAAGGGCAGTTCTTGGCCACTGTAATCACCCGCACGCATGCGAACCTCAGCAAAATTGATGCCACTGGCGCCAACGCGAACGCGCACCGCTTGAGGGGCAAGATCGCCCAGCCCTAAGGCCTCCCAGACCATGACCTCTGGCCCGCCAAAGCGGTTGACTCTATATCCATTTGCCATCTTAGGTCGTTGCCTCCTGACTCATTCGTCGTTCAATTTCTTCCACCTCAAGCCCAGAAGGTAACGAATCTAAGGTGAGATACAGCAAGCCGGCTAGCGTCAAGGGCACACCCACTAAGAGGGCGTAACCCAGATGCCAGCCCCACGCCTCAATCGCCAATGACACGCTATAAGGCCCCGCTGCCGAGCCCAACACCACGGCTAAGGAACCACAGCAGGTCATCGCCAAAGCGCGTATTCTGGTGGGAAAGACTTCCGCCAAATAGGCAAACTTCACCGCGGCTGAGCCGTAAAAAAACATGCTCATCAGCGCATACACCAGCAAAATATCGCCGAAGGTCTCAGGCACCCACACCAACACTTGAAAGAGGATGGAACCGAGCAGCGTCCACAGCACAACAGTATTACGTCGTGTCCAGACATGCTCTCCGATCCATGCCGCCAGAACGTAGCCCAGCACACCAATGCCATTTCCGGCACCAATTAACAGCGAAAAATTAAAGGCATCTAACCCTCTTACGTCGCGCAGAAAACTGGGGAATAAAAAAATCGACGCCGCATAAGCCCAAACAAATAAAAACTGCGCTGAAAATAACGTGGCCGCCCGTCCGCGCATGTCCGCGGCCCATAAGTCAGCCAAAGCGGCCGGTGCCTGCACAGATTTAGCTGCCATCGCGCGCGGGGGCTCGCGCAAATAATGACGCACCACCCATACCAAGGGCAGGCTGATCAGACCGACCAAAAACAAGTGTCTCCAGCCATAATTGGTGAGCAACCACATTGACCAGAGCGAGGCGAGCGCCCAACCGAGGGGATACCCTATTTGCAGCAATCCCATAAACAAACCGCGCAAACGCGCGGGCATCTCCTCGGTAATAATGGCACCGGTAATGGGATAACTCAGGCCACCGACCGCAATACTCGCCCCTCTTAATAGGGTCAGCACTATCACGCCGGGGGCCACACTGATTAAGGTCACGAGTACCGATGAACCCAGCAAGGAAAATTGGAACATCGGCAACCGCCCTACCCGATCTCCCATCCAGCCGAGACCAAGGAGTAAGGCGCCACCAATCAAAAAGGCAATCGACACAATGGCCATGACCTCACTTAAAGTCAGCTCAAATTCTGCTCGAATAGCCGGGACTGCATAGCCGAATAACGCTAAATCCATTTGCGCCGTGGTGTAAGCCACCATGCAAATGAGGAAGGCGCGCAGCGGATAGCCCTGCACTGTCTGAGGCACTGTTTCAGACACTGACCCACATCCAGCGGTAACCATCGGGCGCCGTAAAAGTGCAGGAGGACTCGCCAAACTCATTGGCCGCCGCGCGATAGTCAGTGACACCGGGTAAAGCCGCTTCCTCGACAGAGCTGGCGCGATAACTGTATCCCGATAGACCTCGCTGACCAGCTTGACTCAGCGCCCGGTGATCCGGCGTCGCGAAGTAAGGCGAATAGACTTGTAATAAGCCGGTAGGGCAATCCGGAGCACGCAGCCGTTCGACCCGAAATAGCTGCCCCGCCTCTAGCCTGAGAGCACGCTGTGTGGGGGGTTCGTCACCCGAATCATGCGCTTCGCCATAAGGCGCCGTCTCTAGACCAAAGACGGTTTTATAGAACGCCGTATCAAAAGCGCCGGTAGGCTGAACCACGTTGGCATGGCTTCCTTCGCTATTTTTATACGGCAGGGTGAGATCAATCGTGCCGAAACCGGGTCGGTCAAACCCGCCACGTTGGATAAAAGCCACGCGGCCATCAGGATCAAAATAAAGTGTTTCTCTGAGACCCACAAAGGGCGTTTGTAACGTCACCGGCGGGGGTGGATGTGCCAATGGCGCAGAGACTAAGTCTGATAGCCAACGATCCGTCACCTCACTGCGGTAGCCCTGCAAGCTGTCACGGAGTTCCAGAATATCTGCGGTGTACAGGCCCATCCACCGACTGCCTGTCACCAATGGCCGCTGCGCGCCTAAACCCTCTCCGGCTAGTTCTGACCAACACTGTAGCCTCACCAGTCCTGTTTGGTGGGCGGCACAACCCGCATGCCGCAGGCGAATTGATTGCAACTCGGCGTGATGTCCATATAGCGTGCTGGCCTCACCGGCACTCAAAGCGCCTTCGTTTATTGGCTCAAACCCCAGCGCGTGCCAAAACGCTAACAGCCGCTCCCGTTCCGACGTGCGGGTAGCAAACACAAATTCGTAAAGGCCGTTAACAACGCTCATTGTGCGTCACACACTGTCACCACCTACCCGGATCACAGCACGGCCGAGTAGTGCCCGCGCCTCCCAAGCACGATGCGCCTCTGCAATATCGGACAGATCAAACGTTTGCTCTATGGGGATACGCCAAGTGTGATCTGCCAGGGCTTGATGTGTCGCAGAGACTTCGGCGCCACCGCTAACCGCCTGGTGAAAATACTGCACAAAACCGGACACCGAGCAGCTCTTACCGATCAATAGGGACGGCGAGACGGGTGGCGCCTGCCCCGCACTGGCACCTAGGTAAATGATGTTGCCCAGTGGGGCCACTGCATCGAGATTCATCGGCGCTCGGGGACCGGCATTGCCATCGAAGATGACGTCGGCGCCGCGGCCATCGGTTAATGCCTTGACACCCTCGGGCCAGTCATCTCGCAAATAATCAATCACCGCATCCGGTCCAAACTGCTCAGCAAAAGCGAATTTGTGTTCGCCGCCGACTAAACCAATCACCTGAGCACCCGCTGACTTAGCGATCTGCATCACCAAAGCGCCCACCGCACCCGCTGCCGAGTGCACCACCACCCACTGGTCAGGCTCTACCTTGGCGGCACTATGCACTAACAGCCAGCTGGTATAGGCGCAGGTCGAAAAGCAGCACGCCAAGGACCAATCAAAGTCATCAGGCACCGCCACCAACGCCTGCGCTGGCACGATGGCATAGTCAGCGTTGCCCCCCCAGTGCCCGTTGGTCGCCACGCGTTGATCCAATAACGCCGTATCGACGCCCTCTCCCACCGAGTCAACACGACCAGCAAATTCAAAACCGGGAGTAAAAGGGTAGCCAGGGTGGTTCCATTTGATGCGATCCGCACGCGCATGATTATCAAGTGGGTTGAGTGAGGCATAGGCGACTTTAATGCGCACTTGACCCGCTCCGGGATCAGGCCGTTCAGCCTCCTTCAGCGTCAGCACCTCTGGCCCACCTGGTTCTATCACCACCACTTGTCTCATAACACTGCCTCAACACCTATCGGGTTCAGAGTAAATTTGATCGGTTGTTATATCAATAAGTCATTTTCGGCGATTCGTACCTCGAGCCGTATTTTGAGGCTGCAAAATTCGCGATTTGGAACCATTGTTTGGCGCTTGCGTATTTAAGTCTATTGGTATATCAATAGAGCATTGGTGTGGTGCTTAGGAGTGACTAATGTCCGGTAGCAGCTTCGCCAAGCCACTAAAAACATAATATTGAGGCACCCCCATGACGCAAAATATTAGACTAACGCTGTTCTCAGCAGTGGCGCTTGCCATCGCTGGCACACTGCCGAGTACTCCGGCCCTGGCACAAGAATCCGCGGCACTCGAGGAAGTCATTGTGACGGCTCGAAAGCGCGAGGAGAACCTGCAGGAGATCCCCATTGCTATCACGGCGGTGTCTGCAGCCGACATACTAGAAGGTGACGTGACAGGACTAGAGGATATCGCTGCCCTGGCCCCCGGTTTCTACTTCTTCAATCAGGGCGGGAGCCAGCCTGGTCGTTATAACACCCAGCTGCGATTCAGAGGGCTCAATCAGGCCCAGTTCTCACCCAGCTTTGAAACCGGCGCGCTGTTTGTAGATGGCGTATACGTGCTGAATGGGGGTACCTCGCTGTCCTTGATGGACATTGAGCGTGTTGAGGTCATCAAAGGGCCTCAGGCCGCCTACTTTGGTCGGAATACCTTCGGCGGTGCAGTCAACTTCATTACCCGTGACCCCAGCATGGAGGAGGTCTCGGGCGAAATCTCAGTATCGGGCACCGACCGCAATCGGTTTGATGTGTCGGGCATCGTGGAGGGGCCCATAATTCAAGACAGCCTTGCAGGTAGCTTGAGCTTCCGAATGTATGACAAAAAAGGGCAATTCACCGCCTCAGATGGCGGTACTCTCGGCGACGAGGAGACGTGGGCGCTCAATGGCAAACTTGTTTGGCAACCGACCAATGCGCTCACCGTCAAACTAAGAGCCGCCTATACCGAAGATGACGATGGTCCGCCCGCGCAAGCCTATATTGCGGGCAGAACAAATGATTCGTGTGCTGGGAAAACCATTCAAGTGAAAGCCGGCGGCACGGCTAATCCCTATAACTTTATTTGTGGACAGGTGCCGGGCGTCGGTCAAGCTGTGCCTGTAACCGGCAGCAACGTTATCGATGGCAATACTCAGCTGCCGACCAATTTGCTGAACCTGTTTGGTTTTGGTCCACTCAATATTCAGGAAGCTTACGCTAATCAAGATCTGCCTTCCGGGGTCCCCTCAATGGGCCGTCTGGGTCTGCTTCGTGAAACACTCCGGCTAAGCGCCCACATCACCTATGAAATCAATGACTACTCCATCGATTTCGTCGCTGGCCATAACGATCAAAAAGCGAACTTTGTGCGAGATTTTGATCTCAGTGGCTTCTCCAACGGTTACTCCTCAGATCCTCAGAGCCTGGATGACACCAGCTTTGAGCTCCGTCTCACCTCACCACAAGATGGCCGGCTGAGATGGTCACTGGGCGTCAACCACTATGAGCAAGAATTTACTTCATCGCTGGCTGGCGGCAACTTCTTTTTTGGGTGCTTCGGAGCCGAGGGCGGCAACACTAACTCTCCCTGTCTCAATGTGGGGGGGCTCACCGTTGGACTCGGCCCATTCGCTAACTCTTGGGCGCAGTCAGATGAGACAGAAGTACTGGGCGTCTTCGGGTCGGTGGACTTCGATATTACCGACAGGCTGACAGTAACCCTTGAGGGACGTCAACAAAATGACTCGCTCACAAAGGGAGGCGTTATCTCCGAAGAGGGCTTGCTGAACGGATCCACTGAACTGGAATTTAAAGAATTCCTGCCCCGAGCGATCGTTCGATATCAGCCGTTCGATGGCACGATGCTCTATGCAAGCTATGCTGAGGGTATTGTTCCTGGCGACATCAATATAGAACTGGTCAATGCCGATGCACAAGAACTCGCGCAATACGTAGAAGCGTTTCCCAGTTTAGGGGTCGCACTTCCGCCAGAAGAAATTGAAAGTATTGAACTCGGTTGGAAACAAACCTTCGCAGATGGCTCAGCCTACTTCAATGCTGCGGTTTATTTCTCGGAATGGACCGGCATCAAAGGCAGATCGAGCGTAGCCGTTAATGAAACCTGTTCCTCAGCTGATGTTGCCTCCTCAGCTCCCGGTTGTTCCTATAACGGTGTGATTGGAGACGAGACAACGAAGCAACTCGAAGATGCTAATGGAGATCCAACAGGGCCACTTAAAAATGCTCGAAACGTTCTCCTCGATGGTGATGCTGACCTCTGGGGCTACGAGATCGAGATTGGGGGTCAGATTACCGATAACTGGTCGGTAGATTTCAATTTGGCTTACGTCGACACGGAATACACTCGTTATCGTTACAACTTCGGCGAGGCGCGGCTTGGCTACTCTGACATGCGCGGTAACTCCGTTCCGCGAGTACCCGAATACACCGCCTTCGGCACAACAACCTACAACTGGAATATTGGCGAGGACATGGGGGCATTTATCCGTCTCGATGCTAACTACTTCGGTAAAACCTATACCGAAGAGCGCAACCTCAATTGGATGAAGTCTTACACGATTTTCAACCTACGAGGCGGTATCGAAACTGACGCCTACCGATTGGAACTGTTCGTGACTAATCTGACCGACGAAGACTCGTGGGCCAGTGGCGCTCGCTTTTCAGACACCGCGTTTGCCACCGATTTCGGCAACTTCTTTGTTGAGCAAGGGGTGAATGTCTCTCCCAATGACAAGCGCGAAGTTGGCGTAAGAGTGCAGCTCAGATTCTAGATCTGACACTGCATCGTTTTTAGCGTTGTGACTTACCGGCCGGGGTAACCCGGCCTTTTTTATGCCCGTCAGAAAAGCAGTAGCGCGTTAGTGGTAATGCCGACGCTTTGACATCTTTCCCACTCCCGCATTAAAGGTATTGGTCGGATCGAGGGCCCGGTAAAAAGCGGCGTGGTCATGCTCTGCACAATAAAGGTGCCCCACGTTATGTTCCGCCGGATATTTAGCGCCAATGTCGTCGAGCAACTCCATCATGCGACGCTTCACGTCCTCAGGATCCACACCCGCCTTCACGACAAAGTCCCAGTGAAAAACGTGGCACATAAAATGTCCTAAACGAAACGGTGCATCCAATTGATCGAGAAGATCTTCTGGTAAAAACGCATACCATTTGGAGTAGTTACGCGGCAAGGCCACATCGAAGGTGACGAGACCACCGGTTTCTTTAGCGTGGATTAAGCTATATCGCGCGGGAGCCCCACCCGCAACATAGCGGTGTAATAAAGCGGCCTCTCCTTCCTTAGGCGAGCATTCGAAAAAACTACCGGCGTCTCCGTCGCGGGTCACCGATTGCAGCACCTCTCGAATCTCTGGAATGGCCGCATCGGCACCCACCACGACCAAATGATGCTCATAGGTCTCGCGATAAGCACGCATTCGCTTGGGGAGGTGATCGGGCCATAACTTTGCAAGCCAATGTAATAATCGATCTGCAGGTAGATCCGGTAAGCCCGGCACACGCTCTAAAAGCCGATCCACCGCCGCCTTCACGCTATATAGTCGAGGTAAAAAATCGGTACCAAGGTATTTCAGAATAAGGAACATATCCTTGCAGTAATGATCCGCGCCGTCGAACCAACCCCGATGCATATACTCACCCATCTCCGGGAGTTCTTGGCACTCAGAGAGAAGCCTCGTGCGAATAACATTGAGCTGTTCGGGGTCGTTTGTTCCGACATAAAACACTTGCTCAGATTGCGGCTTGGCAAAGGTATCCACTCTGACCGCAAACACCGCGAGCTTGCCGGCACTACCACTGGCTTCATGGAGTCGACGCTGATCAGCGTTAAAACGCGATGGCGTATCGGCCTCCACATCCCGCACGCGCTGGTGGTACTCGGGGTCCGAGGCCAGACCACTGGATAACGTCGCCGAGGCGGCATCGAAACGTTGGGCATCCAAATTGCCCAGTATCTCCTCTGGTGTGCTGCCCAACTCGATCCCCAAATGATTTACCAGTTCTAGTTCACCTTGCGCCGTGAGCTGGGCAAACACCGACAGCTCTGTATAAGCCGGCCCCCGCTTAACGAGGCTGCCCCCTGAGTTATTACAAATGCCACCCACCACCGACGCACCGATACAGGAGGACCCAATCACCGAATGGGGATTTCTGCCGTACTCATCGAGCATTTCTTCGAGCCGGAACAGCGTGCCACCAGCAAATACCAGGGCCTGCTTGGCGTCACATAATGGCATGCAGGTATCGAGCTTCAGCGTACTGATGATCACTACATCACGATCATAGTCATCACCATCGGGAGTTGAACCACCAGTGATACCGGTGTTAGCCGCTTGGCAAATGATCACGCAGTCCGCTGCCACGCAGGCTTTGAGCACGTGCCAGAATCCCACCAAAGAGGTAGGCTCGAACACGGCAATGGCAGACCCCGTGCCAAATCGCATCCCGGTGGTAAACCGACGGATCGTCTGCGCATCAATAATGATCCGCGTCTCCACCTTGGCGTCAGCTAAGTCTGTTATCCAGCGTTGTGTCATAGCCTTTCCGGTGTCGGGTTCATAATTGACGAGTAGACTCGATCAAGGTAGCCCTCGGGCTCAGAGTTTAGCGCGAAAAAACGAAGACTGATGTCAAAAAACGCTGTCTGCTCAGTGCAAACAGCGTTCATCATACCTTTGGGGCTTTTCAGACTACGCGCCAGTCTTTAGGCCTGAAGCCCCCAAGTAATCCCTCTACGCAGCAACTCATAGAAGACCGGCAACTCCCAGCTGCCCCGCTCGAGCTCGGGATACTCTTCGACCAATGGCTGCATGTCATACACCGAACGGCAATGGCCCAACGTAAAGTACAACACGGTGCCCTTATCATAGTTGCGCAAGTACATGACGGGACGCTCTAGATCTTCCTCCCAATCACCATCTTGGAAAGCCTCCGTTTTGCCGGCCCACCTCGTATGGAGCAGCACTTCTTGCTCGCCGTGAAATTCAGACAGATATAACTCATCACCGCTGACTTCAAACGCATCAATGCCGGCGACCAGCGGATGCTGTGGCGCGGTCACTTCTACCTTGTATGGCTCAATGGGAGGATGAGAGAGAAACTGACTGCCCAGCACTTCCATAAAATCGGTGTGCTCGCGCGGCGCACGCAATAGAGGGGGATCGTGGCTCAACCACTCCAGTACCGAGTTGGTAGCATGTAAAGCAAACCACTTGCCACCCTGTTCAACGTAAGATTTGAGCTTCGCTTGACCCGCCGCATCAGGCACTTCATCACACGTGTAACTGATCAGCAGATCCGCCGCACACATCGCCTCGACGTCATTGTAATCGTTGGCCACCTTGACCCGCACAACATCTTGCTCGGCCAGCAGCTTTAATAGCTCAAGTCGCGCGAAATCAAAGTCGTGGTACTTGCCACCTACTACCAAATACACATCTTTTCGTTTACCCGCCATCTGTTTCCCTCTCATTTTTTATGTCGAGGGCGGCATTAGCACACCACCCACTTACCGCGTTTCCCACCAGCTACTCGCTGCCGGTGACAGGCCCCCTCTACCCCGCCTGTTGGGCGGCCATCGCCGCCATGACCGATTCTTCAATCTCCGAAGGCATTGGGTTACGACGCAGCGTTAAGCCCCCGTTCACTTGCAGATTTTGGCCCGTCATAAAGCACTCATCGCTGCCCAAAAAGACCGCGGCAGCAGCAATGTCTTCAGACGTGTTGAGCCTGCCGAGGGGATAATTTTTCAGGAAGGCCTCGGTGAGCCCTGGCGTCTCGAGGTGAGGCGCTGCCATTGGCGAAGCCGTCAGGCCCGGTGAAATGGAATTCACGCGGATCCCTTTTGCGCCGTACTCATCGGCAACGCCTCGTACCACATGATCTATGCCCGCCTTCGTGCCAATGTAGGCATGGTGATTGCCGACCAAGATGGTGGCAGTGGCGGAAGAAATTTGGATGATGGACGACGGATCCGGCATGACTCCTACTAGCACCTGCATGAACTGGTAAGGACCCTTAAACTGCAAATCCATCATCATGTTGAGATCTTCTTCGCTGGTTTCCTCGAACTGCGCGAGAAGGCCAACGCCAGTGGCATTGACGGCAATATCGATCTTGCCATGCGCATCTATAATGGCCTGCACCGACGACTTAATGTCTTCCATCTTCGTGATATCGCAGGTGACCGCCATGCCCCCTATCTCGCCGGCTAGGCGCGCGAGCTCGTCGGGATGCCGCCCGCCGACCGCCACGATGGCACCCTCTGCCGCGAAACGTTGCGCTATGACCTGGCCCATATTGCCCTGACCTGCTGCGCCGAGCACGTAGGCCACCTTGCCTGCTAATCTACCCATGACTTATCCCCATTTTTTTATCCAAATTAAGACAGTCGATAGTACTAAAAATCGCACTGTGAGCGGTAATCTTCTATTCATTGACCTAGCACCATGATTTTAAAAACACTCAGCATAGTGACCGTGGCTGGCGCGGCTCGACACGCCGAGCTATCGTAGTGCCATGCAGATCAGGCCCATTTTGTACTCTTTTCGACGTTGCCCTTACGCCATTCGCAGTCGTATGGCCCTCGCTGCGGCCAATAGTGTGGTAGAGCTCAGGGAAGTACTGCTCAAAGACAAACCCGCTGACTTAACCGCGGTATCACCCAAGGCCACGGTCCCGGTGCTGGTCCTCCCAGACGGACAAATACTGGAAGAGAGCCTCGATATTATCGATTGGGCGCTTAATCAAAGCGATCCCCTCCACTGGGCCCGCGGTCGGGCGGGCGCAACCGATTGGGTTCAGCGCTGCGATGGCGAACTGAAAATGTGGCTCGATCGCTATAAATATGCGGATCGATTCCCTGAGGCCTCGGCAGAGCACTATCGTCAGAAAGCGGAGCAAACCCTGCAACACATGGAAAACGCCTTTGAGGCGCACCGCTGGCTGGGAGGCGTGAGCGCTAGCGTGGCAGACGTCGCGGTGTTTCCCTTCGTGCGACAGTTTGCGGCGGTGGAGCCCCAGTGGTGGACACAAGCGCCCTACCCCAAGGTCCGTGCTTGGCTCGCATATTGGCTGGACAGCACGCTTTTTGCCTCAGTCATGGAAAAATATCCGCGCTGGGAACCAGAGCAGCCCATCACGCTGTTTCCCGCCGCGCAAAGCGTCACTGACTGAAGTGCTAAGCTCTCGTTGCTACGCTCTATAATAAGAAGCCGGAGATCCCGTCATGACCGCCGTCACGCGCACTGCACTGCTCTTCTCTTTAGCGCTACTCCTATCGTGTGGGGATAGCGCATCACGATCTGTCGACATTGCCATTGAGCACGTCACGCTGATTGACGCGATCAACCCCATCCGAGAGAACCAAACAGTCCTCATCGACGACGGGCGGATTGTGGCCATTGTTAATAGCGACACAAAAGGGCGTGTCAGCGCACAAACCACCGTCGATGGCAGCGGTCAGATCCTCATTCCAGGGCTGTGGGATTTTCATGTGCACTTTACCTTTGACACACGCTTTACCGACGCGATGGCTGGTTTGTTCCTCTACCACGGGGTGACCAACGTGCGCGACACAGGCGGTCTTCTGGAAGATTTGCTCCCAGTTGTCGATACCTTACAGCGCTCGGGCGCTAACGCCCCCAGCATCTGGTATTCCGGTCCCTTGCTCGATGGCGCCGATGTCGTCTACGACGGCGTCAACTTTCCGGGCCTCGGCATTGCCAACCCAACGCCGGAGGCCGCGCGCGCCAATATCGCGGAGATCCACGCCGCCGGAGCGAGCTTTTTGAAGATCTACGAAATGGTGTCTCCCGAGGTCTTTGCGGCAATTGTCGATGAGGCACGCCTCAGGAATTTACCCATTGATGGTCACGTGCCGCTCTCCATGCGAGCCCGCGATGTCGCCCCGCAGGTGCAATCGCTGGAGCACCTGCGTAACTACGAAATGGATTGCGTCAGCGAACCCGAGATCTGGCTGGCCGCCCGACAACAACAACTTGCCAATACCGCAAACGAACCAGGCAATGTGTTGCGAACCCGACTGCATGAACTGCAGCGTTTAACCGCCATCAGCAACGAAGATCCGGAGGTTTGTGCCGAGATGACCGAGGCGCTCAAAGCCACCGTCTCCGTTCCCACCCTGCGCATGAATTCGATGGATTTGCATATCCCTTTTATGCGAGAGGATTTTGATCAAGCTATGCAAATGATACCGCCCAGCGTGCAACAAGAATGGGAGGCGGCTCACACCGCACTGCTGGCCTCAGAGGAGCCTGTCGATACCACTTTTGCCGAATGGAGCTTGCGCCGTACAGGAGAACTCCATGCGGCCGGGGTACCGATTGCGGCGGGCACCGACACGCCGATCGGTTGGAGCATTCCGGGTTATAGCTTGCACACTGAGCTCGAACAGTATGTTCAGGTGGGTATGACGCCGCTAGAAGCCCTGCACTCGGCAACGGTCGCTCCTGCCGAATACTTTGGGCTCGAAGACGAGATGGGCCAGTTGCAAGTGGGTTTTATCGCTGATGCGGTGTTACTAACAGGCAACCCTCTCGAGAACATCATCGACACCCGCCGCGTTCAGGCTGTCATTAACCGCGGCGCACTGCTGACACGCGCGCAGCTCGATAGCTTGATCACCGACCGCTAGATGGCGGCTCTCGCGCTGAATCGCCTCTGCCGCTGGCGCTTGAGGGAGCACCTTGAATGGGCTATCCTCGCCCCCCTCTTAGGACCATAGCTCAGTTGGTTAGAGCGCTACCTTGACATGGTAGAGGTCGGCGGTTCGAATCCGCCTGGTCCTACCAAATTCTTAAACTTCTGTTTTTATTCAATTTTATTTTTTCAGAACCGTCCGTTTTGGCATGTTTCTGTGCGGAGACCCTACCGCGCAAAGGTATCGACTAACTAGCGCACCTCCCTCGCGAGGAATCGGTATCGGTATCGGTGTTGAGATTGAATACTGGCGGCCCGGCGTTTCAACGCCCTTTACTTTCTCAAGCCAAAAACAGGCCTCGCAACGCACCATCTTCTCAATAGCAGTGCGTGACAGTTCGTATGGGGCTGAATTGCCCGGCTTATATTTGCCTTGATGTCTGGGCATCATGCTACCTGACGCTAGAGAACTCATAGCCTAACGTGGGCAACCTAATGTTAGGTAGATCTGTACAGATGAACACGTAGCTCGACGCGACGGATGGACACAATGATCTTGATTTGGGATAGACCTAAAAAAGAGCTACCTGACCTTTGTGCACAAGATAACCGCCAGCGTCAGAAACCTTTTTGGAGAGGCGCTCACTGGCCTCCATAAGCATGGCCTTCGCTTTCCCCACATCGGCCAGCATACGACCTTCGCGTTTTACGACTTTACCTCCGACGATCACAGTATCAACGTCACGCGCGTGAGCCTGCATCACCACAGATCCAATGGGATCAAGCTGATTCCAACCCACCATCGTTAAACTGTCAGTATTGATGATCGCAAGATCAGCCTGCTTACCGGGGGTCAGGCTACCAATCTTATCTTCCATACCTATCGCCCTGGCACCTTGGATGGTGCCCCAAGAGAGTGCCTCCTCAGCAGTAACTCTAAGCCTGTCTACAAACTGAGAGCCAAAGAGCTTCGAGTTCACGCGGCAACGTGCCGTCTGAAGCGCCATACGCAGGCATGTGAAGAAGTCACCACTGTTATTCGAGGTTATATCTATGCCATAGGCCTGTGGTATCGCGAACTCAGTGCATACCTCTGTCGGAGACCAGCCCATACCCATTTGTAGCTCGGTCTCGGGAGTGAAGGCGACTCCCGCACCCGAATCAGCGACCAGTTTCCATTCCTCAGTGTCAGTGGCATTCATGTGCACGAAGGTAATTTCTGAAGACAAGAGGTCATGAGCGTGCAACCAAATGACGTCGTGAGCATAACCCGTTGGCATCGCAGTAGCGTTCGCATGCCAGAACACACGCGCATCAAGTTCACGAGCAAAATTAAATTGGTCAATGCCTGTCTGATCGCTGTCCCAAAAAAAGCTTTCTTCGGGACATACGCCAAGGGTCAGAAGTGCATCTTTGCTGGTAAAATACCGCGAGGCCAGATCACGCCCAAGCGCTGCCCGATCGGCCTGAGATTGCCTCGCATACGGAGAACCGGGCGGCCGATTAAAGCCGTAACACCACACTGATCTTATGCCACTCTCGGCCATTCCTCTGATCGCCTCGTGGGAATGTTCGGGGGTCAAATGGTTGTGGCAGTAGTCTGCGACTGTGGTCACGCCAGCATCAAGTGCCTCCAAGGCACCGTGAAACTGCGTGGCATACATATCCTGCGGACCATAGAAGTTAGCGGCATTCGCTCTGATGCCGACCACGTAGTCCATCAAGGTCCAATCCGCACAAACCGCGCGCATCGCGCCTTGCCAAAGATGTCGATGCCCATCGATCAGACCAGGCATCACTATGTTGCCAGAGGCATCAATTTCCTCTGCGTCACTGATTTCGATGTTGGGTTTTACAGCGACAATAATTCCGTCCTGGATTAGAACGTCCCCTTTTCTCAAGGTACCAATCTCTGGATCCATTGAAACGATGGCAGCATTTCTTATGATCATCGGCCGTCCCATATACCTACCTCATAGAAACGAAATCATTCACTAATTGTTTTTTGTCTGGCTTACCTACTGGCGTGAGTGGAATAGTGTTCGCAAAATGAATGGCTTTAGGCACTTGCACAGAACCTTTCGCAACCCGTACCAACTCTCTCAGTGAATCCGCCAACTCATCTGATTTTTCAGCGCCCGGTTTGAGCACTACAACCGCATTCACGGCCTCACCCCAGTGATCATCCGGCAAACCAAAAACAACCGCTTGTCGCACATCGGAATGAGATGACAACACCTCCTCAACCTCACGCGGGAAAACATTGAACCCCCCCGTAATAATCAGATCCTTCTTGCGGCCCACAATGTACAAAAATCCCTCTTCATCAAAGCGACCAATATCCCCGGTGTGTAGCCAATCATCCTTAAACGCCTCTCCGGTTTGTTCAGGGTCGTTTAAATAACCCTGCATCAGTAGCGGCCCCCGAACACAAATTTCTCCAGTTTGACCAATCTCAACCCGCGCGCCGCTGTCGTCCAGCAAGGCAACCGTGACCCAAGGAGAGGGGCGTCCACAGCTCTCGAGCCTGCCGGGAATCGCCAGGTCATGATCCTCTCGCCGCAGATTGGCGAAGCACGTGGGTGCCTCGGTCTGACCGTAGAATTGAAAAAATATCTGGCCCCATTTTTCAATAGCCTCGCGCAACCGCAATGGACTGATAGGCGAAGCACCATAAAAGATTGACTTCATGCTTGACATATCGACAGAGTCAGCGCGCTCGGAGTCGAGCAAGGCATATATCAGGACCGGCACCAGCATCGTTGCGCTAATACGATGTTCCTCGACCATGTCATAAAAACCATCTGGATTGAACGACGGCATCACATAGAGACAGCCACCTCTGAGTAAGGTGGGGACAAGGCAAGTCAGACCCGCATGCGACAGCGGTGTTACCACCAAGAAGCGAACGCCGGAGGGAATATCCCATTCCGCCATCTGCATCATGGTCATATAGGCTAGAGAAGTGTATGACAACACCACTCCCTTTGGCTTGCCGGTTGTACCTCCGGTATAGACGACATTATTGATATCAGTGGGCCTAATATCAGGTGCTGACAACGGAACTGGATCCAATGCCTCGGCCAATGAAGCAAGATCTTCGCCTAACTGAGTATTCCCAAATGCAAGAAAGCTATTGCAGCCTGACGCCGCCTGTTTTAGAGCCTCAGCCCTTTTGCCGTAAGCCGCTGGATCGAAGACCAACAGCTCTATAGACGCGTCATTGAGAATATAGGCCTGATCCTCTAGCGATCCTAGAGGATGCAAAGGTGTGATGCAGCAGCCCAAAACATTCGCCGCCAATTGAAAGAAAACCACCTCCGGACAGTTACCTGAAAGGACCGCCACCCGAGTGCCAGCACCTATCCCCTTGTTACTTAGTGCCTGAGAATACTGACTTACCTTGTGGCGCACCTGTCTATAGGTTGCTGTTTTATCACCGAGATATAGGCAGGGTTGGTCATCATTTTTGGTCAACGCATCGACTATTAGATGCGGGAATAAAACCTCCGAATACAAGGCGTTCTTCACCTGCTACCCCATCAAGTACTTCTAAGCATCTACCTCGAACGCTCCACACCAACAAGAACAACCGCCATAGTGCATTTTTCTTCAACGCGCCAAGCATGGCGCGTACCGGTCTGAACGAAAACATCGCCAGGAAGCAGTTCGGTCACCTGCCCGTCGTCTAATTCCAGATTGATTTTCCCGGAAATAATGACCCCGTAGTCGATCGAGCCCGTCGCATGCATTTGCGAGTCCTCATCCTCCACATGATCCAGCAAGCCCGGTAAAGATACCCTCATCTCGGAGAGCTCCTGCTCACTCAGTGCCGAGGCGTCAAAGGGCTTCGGATGAAATTCGAGAATGCGGAAAATCGACTTTCCAATACTTGGAAATACAGAGTCGTTTACGTTTACTCGCTTGGGTCCATACGGCGGATTAATGGGGATGGCATCGTCAGCATAACTACTCCACAACTCTGTCCACCGAACGCTTTCATTTTCATAAGTCACCTCTGGCTGCTCCTGACTTACAAAAATCGATGTGCCCTTTTCATCAAAGCCTGTTACGACCCGCTTCATCTTTGTTACCTCTCAGGTTTTTATTTGAGTGCAGTAGCGACAGCAATCAGGTTCTAACGAGCGCTCTTAAGACCGAAAGCTTTCTGAGTTCCTATTCAATCAGGGCCTGGCCTCAGAAACGATAGTCCAGGCGAACGCCATACGTGCGCGGCCGGCTAATCCAGTAATCCAGCGAGGCAAACCCCGCGCCGTTCACATAGATTTCATCTGTCAGATTCTGACCATAAACCGATACCTCCCACTTACCGGCTACACTACCGATAGCGACCCTGGCGTCAACGAGGGTGAAGTCCTGCTGATTAAAGGCAAGATTCTCGATCGAGACAAAGTGATCTCCGGTGTAATTCACAGAAGCCTGCAGGCTGGCACTCAATCCGTTACCGATCTCGAATCCGTATCTGGCCAGCAGGCTTGCAGCGGTCTCAGGTGCATTCGCCAACTCTTTACCGTTCAAGCTCTCTCCGGTGCCCTGCGAAACGGCATCTGAGTCGATCTCTGTGTCCAAAAAGCTGGCCGTTGCGGCAATCTCAAGACCCTCAATGGGGGCCCATACCACCTCCAGCTCCAGCCCGGTAATATCTGCCTGCTCCAGATTGGTTAACAAAACAACCGAGCCGAATACCGGATCCTGTCGACTTACCCGTTGCTGCATTTCGGTGTAGTCGTAATAAAAAGCGGCAGCATTGAAACGCAGGGAGTCGGTGGGATCCCATTTAATGCCGATCTCATGCGCCAGCACCTCTTCATCCTCAATGGGTGCGAGATTCACCATGCTGGTCACAGTGGAGCTTTCAAACCCACCACTCTTCAGTCCTTTGGAGAAGCTGTAATACAAGAGCATCTGTTCAGACGGATTCCAGTCGAGCCCTACACGGTAGGTGAGCCCCGACGTATCAAATTCGTTAGGAAACGGATTGGGTCCCCCGATGCCATTCCCGTCTGAGTCAACGAGTAGCGTTGACGGGAAACTCAGATTCGGAGACTGGAAAAAATCGGCGAAGCCTGTTTCGAGATAGACCTGGTGAAGTTCACGCTCCCGACTTTCATCGTTGTATCGGAGACCCGTGTTCAGACGCAGGGCCTCCGTGATGGCCCACTCAGCGTGCACAAACGCCGCCAAGAAATCGTCCGTTTGGCGGTATTGGCTTTCATAATACTGACCAAATGTGCCCATCCCGTTGTTGTCGCCGGTCTGGTCATACTCCGTATCCGAGTAATACATCCCCGCTAGCCAGAACACACTATCGCCCTGTACCTCGTAGCGCAGTTCCTGACTGAACTGCTCGAAGTCCTGAGCATAGATTGCGCTGGCAAAGGGGGTCGCGGCCGGAACCACCACCGCACCTGGGACCGTATTCGAGAGATCTGTTCCATGATCCTGCCGATCAAAGGCGTCCCAACCCGTTACTGAGACCAGCTCACCGGGTCCAATACGCCAGCGAAGATCGGCCGTCACACCATAAAAATCATTATCTGCAATCGGCGCAAAATCTACCGAAACCTGATCGTCATAAACATCGGGGTCCTCTAACCTCGAAACCACAGCCGGGCCACTGGACTGATGGTTGGCAAAGTGGCCAATCACCAACGCCTGAAATTGGTCACTGGGCTCCCACAGCAGTTGCCCGCGAATCGCCATGGTATCTATCGCGCCGGGGTCTGCGTTGGGGCCGGTGCCAGCAGCAATCTCGGCTGGAGGAGGCGCACCGTTAAGCGCTGACGGCAATGGCACGGCGCCCGGAGGAATCCCAGTGGTAGGGAAAGTCACATTGTCGTAAGGGCCATCTGCCTCTACATATTGCATAGAGATGCGGCCCGACAGGTTTTCGGTCAGCCCACCGCCCACCGCACCCTCGGCGATAATTTCATTAAAGCTGCCGTAGCCCAGGCTAATGTAACCGCTGGTCTCTTGCTCTGGGCGTACCGACGTAATCGAGACAGCGCCGCCGGTGGTGTTTTTTCCCCACAGAGTGCCCTGTGGTCCTTTCAGAATTTCTATTCGCTCTACATCAAATATCTGAACGCCAGAGTTAATGTTTGACGCTTTGTAGATACCATCCTGATAGATCGCTACGGCAGGAGACGTCGCGAATGCGTAGTCGTTGGCATTTAGACCCCTGACGGTAAACGAGGGCGTATTCGAATATTGGTGCGTTACTTGGACACCGGGCACATAGTCGGCGAGATCCTCAGCTGAAAAAATACCCAGCGACTGCAGCTGCTCGCCAGTAAACGCCGAAATGGCGATCGAAATGTCCTGCGCATTTTGTTCTCGCTTTTGCGCCGTGACCACCACTTCTTCCAGAAGCGAAACACCATGACTAGCAGAAGCCAGCATCGCTGCGACCACCGCTAAACCGAGTTTCAGGGGGCTTACTGTGACTTTAAACACATTCAACCTCGATACGTTCATGTGGATCTCCTTAAGCGGGATACTCCCAGGTTGAAGAAAATATTAACGGTAATTTAATGGCGTTATTATTATCATGTCAACTACCATTTTTTCTTTCTTTCGGGGGGTCCGTGCAAATGGCGAGCTTTAGACTGCTTTTGGAAAACCTTAAGAACTGCATATTTATCAGGCGCTTAGCTAATAGCAACTATGATCCAATCAGCTGGCGGCCAAGGGTTGATCACCGATCACCGATAGCTAATTCCTCGCGCGTAGAATTGTCACAGGCGCATCTGGAGGCATGGGGGTCTGCTGATTCGGAGCTTAGTTTGCTTTACGTCCCCGGTGGCGGCTTCTGTTTTGGGCCCAATGGAGATCACAGGGAATCTACGACGGCCATAGGGAAACAATTAAAAGCAAGGCTGTTTCTTCTCAATTACAGATTGGCGCCCGAACACCCCTACCCCCCGGCACTTAAGGACACAGAGGAAGCATCCCTGCGTTGTCGATGCCGCGGTGGTGGGTTTGCCCGATGAAGACTGGGGCGAGCGAGTTCACGCCGTGGTGATTCAGCGGGATAAAGTTGACGCTGCGGAATTAATGGAACGGTGCCGTAACGAACTCGCGCGTTACAAGGTACCTAAATCCATTGAGTACCGTGACCAGCTACCGATGACCGCCTACGGTAAGGCGGACAAAAAAATACTGCGACTCACAGCACAGCCATGAGCCCCACGATCTGGAAGAGAGCAAGGCTAGTAAGGTAAGATCATTCACTAAATATTACCCACTATTGGAGGCTGTGTGTCTGAGCAAGCGGCAAGGATCGGTGAAAGACAATCTAGCAAGAGCAAGCACTCGGTCAAATCAGACCCTATAAACCGTCGAAGCCGGAGTGCACGGCGCGAGGAAATACGTGAGCAACTGGAGCCGATATTTCTGCAGGAGGGTTTCCGCGACCTGACAATCGACAGCTTGGCCAAGCGCCTGAGTTGCTCTAATCGCACGCTCTATTCAATTGCGCCCAGCAAAGAAGAAATGTTCCTGTTAGTTATTGGTCAGTGTTTAGATCGTGCTTTAAGCGCGGGCCTAGAGGGCGCTGCCCAACATGAAGATCCTGTAGATCGAATCGTAGCCTACCTGCGACCCGGGATAGTGATCTCAGGCCAGTGCGGCTTGAGATGCGCTGCCGATTTACAGTCCTACACGCCTGCCACAAATATGGTCGACAATTATCGCAACCAGCGCCTGGGCTTTCTGGAAAAAATTATTTCCAGTGGCATTCAGGAGGGCAGCTTTCGAGCGGTACATCCGCACATCGTCGCGCAGATTATTTTATCTTCGCTGCGAGAATTTCAGCGAAATTTTAGTGAAGGATGTTCTGAAATTCCTTTCGATGAAGCGACGGCCGAGTTGTATGATCTGGTGCTGCATGGACTGGTGCTCAAATAGCTTGATTCCAGTTAGCTAGACCTTACAACTTCCTATTCCTCGGATAATGCGGCTCAAGGTGTGCGATTAGTCAACGCAGAGGAATGTTGGTATCAATCACTGACGCCACTGATGGCTGAAGTCAGAGAGAAAATTGGCACCGAAACACCGGTGTACCTGAGTTTCGATATTGACGGCATCGATCCGGCCTTTGCGCCGGGCACAGGCACACCGGAGCCAGGGGGCCTCACTAGTAGTCAGGCCATAGAAATCATTCGTGGCTGCTGGGGACTCAATCTGGTCGGCAGTGACCTAGTGGAAGTGTCGCCACAATATGACACGACTGGGAATACTTCATTGCTGGCTGCAAATCTGGTGTTTGAAATGCTCTGTAGCTTTCCCGGTTGCCTGCGGCGTGATTAATTGCGGTGGCTTAGCGCCACCGTTCAGATTTTTCGTTCGCGTGACCAGAGATACCAGGCGCTCCATTGAGGGGCGCTTTTTTATACCTGAGCCATACCCGCATTGCTTGACGCTAAATGATTCAAGCACTAGTTTTAGACCGTCCACGCGTGTCTTGGTGCGGCCAATCGGCCTTGACATGGTAGAGGTCGGCGGTTCGAATCCGCCTGGTCCTACCAAAACCAAAAGAGCCTCGTGATAGCGGGGCTTTTTGGTTTTTGCGGTTCGAGTTGGGTGAGACCGCCGAAAGCGGTTCGACAAAATGCGACTACGAGAGCATTTTGGTCGCCAGAGCGCAGCGGCGGCGCCCCGAAGGGGTGAGAGTGCGCGAGGCAAGCGCACTCGAAGCAATCCGCCTGGTCCTACCAAATGTGAAACCCTCGCCATCATCGAAGAGTGCGACGAAAGCGAAAAGTTCATTCCTAAGCTCTACGAGCATGATCGCAGTGTTGACCATTGACACCGCATGTCTCCAACAGACCAAGCAACAGGAGCAACTGCGTCTTCCACCGAACCAAACCTGTCAACCGACATGCTGAGTCGGTATACTCAAGACTTGCAGTGTCATTTGGAACGTGTAAAACATACACCTGCGATTTTTTTACAAACGAGACCATTATTTTGAAGTCACATTTTTCAGTCATCTGGGAATCGGTCGCCGACGCGGTCCCCGAACACATTGCACTCATTCAAGGCACACGCCAGATAACATGGCGAGACTATGAGCATCGTGCAGCTCAACTGGCACAGGCGCTGCTCGATGTGGGTTTGCGCAAAGATTCAAAGGTCGGTATGTATCTCTACAACTCTCCAGAGTATGCCGAGACTAATTTTGCTGCGCTGAAAATTGGCGGCGTGCCGATCAACGTCAACTATCGCTACCTCGATGAGGAACTCTATTATTTATTAGACAATGCCGACGCCGAAGCCTTGGTATTTCATAGCTCGCTGGGGGACCGAGTGGCTCGAATCTGCGATCGATTACCTCAGCTCAAGATCCTGATTTCTGTTGACGATGGTCCAACCGAAAGCGGCACAGACGGACCCTCGACAGCCATACCCTATGACACAGTGCTATCAGAGGCCTCTGGTGCTGCGCGGACAAACCCCATAGGCGACGAAATTTATATGCTCTACACCGGTGGTACGACCGGTATGCCGAAGGGCGTCATGTATCCGGTGACGGACTTTACCGAATTTTTCATGCGTGGCATGCCATCCATGATTGGTCTCGATCCTTTTGAGACCGCGGATGCATTTGCTCCGATGGCGCGCCAGATGGTGGATGCTAAGCAGGCCGTCGTAGCCATGTCGGGCCCCCCACTGATGCATGGCACCGGCTGTTGGTTAGGCTTGATGTTTCCGCACATGCTGGGTGGCACTTCAGTCTTGCTGGAAAGTCGAGGGTTCAAGCCTGAGGAAGTTTGGGACGCGGTTGATCGCAACCAAATCGCCCAAATGGTGATTGTCGGCGACGCTTTTGCCAAACCGCTGCTGCGGGCGTTAGAGGCAGAACCAGACCGCTGGAACACTTCCAGCCTGCGCCTGATGACCTCATCAGGCGCTATGTTCACAACGCCTGTGAAGCGTGGCCTGATTGAACACATCCCTGGGCTCGCGATTGCCGATGTCCTCGGTTCAACGGAGGGCGGGATGGGTCAGTCGATCATGACCAAAGATACGCCCGAGAGTGAGACAGCGAAATTCAAGCTGCTACCGGTAGCAAAAGTCCTGTTGCCCGATTGCAGTCGAGAGGTGGTACCGGGTTCCGGTGAAGTGGGCGTAGTCGTACAAGGCGGCATGGTGCCCTTGGGGTATTACAAAGACCCCGACAAATCAGCGCGCACCTTCAAAGAGATAGACGGCAAGCGCTATGCGTTTCCGGGAGACATGGCAACGGTCGATACCGACGGTGGTATTAACCTGTTGGGTCGAGGCTCAAACTGTATCAATACCGGCGGCGAAAAAGTGTTCCCGGAAGAAGTTGAGGAAGCACTGAAGCTTCATGATGCGGTGGAAGACGCACTCGTCTTTGGTCTCGACGACGATCGATTTGGTAGCCGCGTGGCGGGCATTGCCTCACTCGAAAAAACCCGCGCAGTTAGTGCTGACGATGTCTTAACCGCCACGCGCGGTCTGCTAGCCAGTTACAAGGTGCCCAAAGAGCTCCTCATCGTGCCCGCCGTGCCTCGCGCGCCGAACGGCAAGGCCGATTACAAAGCCGCAAAACAACTGCTCATGGACACAAAAAATACGCCGTAGCGGCAGCTTACCGCGACCAGACATGAGGCATGCTGCACCTTTTACCGCCAGGGCAGCACCCTGTGCAAACTAGGAAGCTAAAAGACCCGCAACGATAAATAAAGTCGCCGCACCCGCTGCGCCTATGAGCGCATACGGTAACTGCGTGATGGCGTGGTCATGGGTCTTACAGCCCGCTCCCTGTGCACTCAAGATGGTGGAGTCTGAGTAAAAACAGGCATGGCTGCCTAGGCAACTCGCTGACAGCAGCGCGCCAATCATCAACGGCATAGGTACATCGAAGGCCTCTGCCAACGGAAAAGCCACGGGCATCGCAATGGCGATAACCCCCCAGTTTGACCCGGTCGTGCAGGCGACGAGCGATATCACGATAAACATCAGTGCCGGAAGCAATGCTGCCGAGAGATACGGTTCGATCCCCGCAATGACATAGTCGGTCAAGCCGATAGCCTGGTTGGCTTCCACAAAAACAAATAGCGCGAGCAACATCGCCAAGACCGGAAGCATCGATTTTACGCCGTCTACACAGGTATCAAGCAATGTCGTCATTGGCATAACGCGCAGCACACTGTACTGCAGCAGCGTAACGATAATGCCGAGGATGACCCCCCGCAGCAAATCGACCGAAGGCATGATCGTAAAGAACAGTAAGGCGCCTATTGGCAAAAAGAACACACTCATCGTTGCGGTTTCCGAGGCTTCAACCGCTAACAAAGGGTCTTCGACCACACCCAGATCACCCAGCTCTTCTGCTCGCGCTTCAGCCGTCCGCATTGCACCCATGAGTGGTATGGCACCCACTATCACCAGTGGGACCACGACGATCGCCAACAAGGGATAAAACATATAAGGAATGGATTCCACAAACAGCGCGATACCCTGCCCCGACTCGGCCACCCCATTTTTCTCAAGTAACCCTGCAAAGTAGACCCCCCAACTGGAGATGGGAATCAAAAGGCACATGGGGGCAGCTGTGGAATCCACCACATACGCCAGCATTTCTCGCGAGGTTTTAAATCGATCAGTGACCGATTTCATTGTGGCGCCCACGGTCAACGAGTTGAGATAGTCGTCAAGAAATATGGCCAGTCCGAGTACCCAGGTCGCCAACAGGCTGCTGCGCTTACCCTGCAGTTTGGGGGCCAGCCATTCTCCAAACGCATAGGCGCCACCACCCTTCACCAGCAACGCAATGAAGCTGCCATAGAGACCACAGACCAGCAGTACCCAGGCGGTTGATTCGTCGGCCAGGACCTGGGTGGTCACGACGGCCAGACGATCAGCAAATTGCCAGCCATCCATAATTAGAAACGCCAAGATGGCACCGCAGATCACCGATTCCAGTGTTCTGTGACTCCAAATAGCCAACAGCAATACCAAGGCTGTGGGTATGAGACTGACTGCTCCGTAATCCACCTACGCTCCTTTATGTCGGAACACATCGCATCGGCACTTCTGCTGCCCCCAGTATGCCGGATAACCGACGAAAACAACCGCTTCGATCAGGCAGGCAGCAGGATGAAGATTCGCTCGCCTCCCCATTCGGCGGGGCATCCCGCCTCAAAAGCGTTACGATCGCAACAGGCGCGTCCCAGCGTGATAGACAGTGTCAACGTGAACCGTCTCGGGGCATCCTGAGCTTCCCCCCTATGCGACTTTGTTCATCGTGATCGTTTGCCAGTTGGTATATTCCATCAGCCCGTGCAATGAGTTTTCACAACCCAGTCCGGATTGTTTATGCCCACCAAAGGCCTGAAACGGCGAGTACTGGTGAACCTCGTTGAGCCACACCGTCCCCGCCTCTAACTGCTTACCAATGCGCTCTATCGCAGCGAGGTCTTTACCCCAGACTGAGGCTCCCAATCCGTAAATCGTATCGTTAGCTCGAGCAATCACATCGGCCTCGTCAGACCACTTCATCAACGGGAGGATGGGACCAAACGGCTCCTCACGAACAATGCGCGAATCATCTGGGGGGTTATCAACCAGTGATACGGGGACAAACCATCCTGCCGCCTTCTCATCAATCTCGCCGCCCAGTGCGAAGGTATAGCCGTTAACATGACAGTCGGCAAAGTAGTCCTGAACTTTGCCGTATTGCATGGAGTTTTGGATCGGACCGAGATCGGTATCCGCTTCGGCGCCATCACCTACTTTGACGTGATGCGTAATAAAATCGGCCAGCGCATCCCGCACCTCGTCGTACACATCCTCATGAATGTAAAGCCGCTTGGTCGAATTGCAAAACTGCGCATTATTCTGAAACGCTGCCCAAAATAATTGCGGTGCCAAGGCCTTAGCATCCACATCGGGCAACACGATGGCGGGATCATTCCCCCCTAACTCAAGCGTGACCCGCTTAATCGTTGCCGAGGCCGACTTCATAACGTGTCGACCCGTCTCAGTCGACCCTGTGAAGGCAATCTTATTGATATCAGGATGTGTCGTCATCCACACACCCAGGTCATCACCGCCGCTCAACGCACTGATGACCCCGGGCGGAAAGGCCTGTTGTGCCAGTTCTACCAATTTTAAGTTACACAGCGGTGTGTAGGGAGAGGGTTTCAGAATCATCGTACTGCCCGACATTAATGCCGGTGCAATCTTCCATATCGCCAGCAAGATTGGAAAATTCCACGGCACGATCGCCCCGACCACGCCGACTGGGGTAAACCGCGTCACCACGCGGCGATCATCGGTGTCCTCAACCACCTCGTCGGGCAGCCTTTGTGATGCCACTGCACGCAGCCAGGCAACGGAACCCAGTACTTCCCACTCTGCCCCCGCTCGAGGCTTTCCCTGTTCACGGGTCAACAACGACATAAAAGCATCGGCATGCGCTTCCAGTAAATCGGCGTAAGTCTCGAGTGCCGCCTGTCTGTCGTTAGCGGCGGTTGTGCCCCATGTTTTGAGCGCAATATGCGCCGACTGAACGGTCTCATCGAGCTGTTTTTGAGACGCATCAGGCACCTGAGCAAAGACCGACCGAGTAGCAGGGTTGTAAACAGGCTGAGTTTGCTCTGTCGTGACGAATTGACCATTAATCGTCATGACAAAATCACTGTCAATTTTCATAGCTGGTTCTCCCAATGATGCTACTTATCTAATTTTTTCAGCTCGCGGCGCATCACTTTGCCGGTGCTGGTTTTCGGCAAATCATCAACAAACTGCACTGCACGAGGTACTTTGTAGGCAGCTAAATGCTCGCGACAGTAGGCAATGACATTCTCTGTATCGGGCTGGGTTCCCGTTTTAGGGACGATATAGGCCTTGGCCAATTCCCCTTTTTCGAGGTCCGGGATACTCCCCACTGCCACCAGCGCAACGTCTGGATGCCCCGCAACCACTCGCTCGATCTCAGCGGGATACACGTTGTAGCCGGCCGTCAGAATCATGTCTTTTTTACGATCAACGATAAAAATGCAGCCGTCTTCGTCCATAGAAGCCACGTCCCCGGTATGTAACCAACCGTCGGGCTCAATCGTCTCGCGGGTTGCCTGCTCATTACCGTAATAGCCTTGCATGACAATCCCGCCCTTGATCATCAGCTCACCCACTTCGCCCAGCGGTAGTGTTTGGTTAGCATCTTCGGTATGAGCGATCCTTGCTTCTGTGTAAGGCAACGCCACACCAATAGAACCGTGTTTCACCGGCCCGTTAGAGGCAAAAGTACTGCCTAATCCCCCTAACTCGGTCATCCCCCACAGCTCTATCAACGGGCAGCCAAAGCGCGCTTCCACTTCCTCCATTTTAGGCTTCGGCATGGTCTGTCCACCCACGGTGCAACAGCGCAGCGACGATAGGTCGTAACGATCAAACTCAGGGTTATTCAGAAGAAACATAAACATAGTAGGGACACCCTCAAACATGGTGGCTCTATGCTCTTGAATACTTTTTAGGATCGTCTGCTCTTCAAAAGTGGGGTGCAGCACCAGTGTCATGCCATTTTGAATAGCACCACTCATGACGACATTTCCGTAAACATGGGGGCATGGCAAAGCAGTCACCACCGTATCGTGGTCATTGCGCTGATGCATTAAGGCCGTCATGGCCACGTTCAAGACAATGCTGCGGTGAGACAGGCAAGCACCCTTGGGATGGCCGGTGGTACCCGACGTGTAGCCAATAGTTGATAGGCTATTAGGATCGATATCGGGTATTTGAAAGGCGTCGCTACCCGCCGCCAAGAGCTCGTTAAATGACAACATACCCACAGGCAACGCCGCATCACCGAAGGCAATCAATTCTCTGACCTGAGCGTTTTCTTTGACGCTTTTCAGTGACAGCGCTTTTTCATGGGAGGCGATAACAATAGAAGCACCGCAATCGTTGGCAACAAACTCCACCTCGGTGGGAGTGAGCATGACATTGATGGGGTTGATGACTGCTCCAGTTTTCAGCGCACCGTAATAACTCACCACCCATTCCCAGCAGTTGCCGGAATAGAGCGTGACCCGATCACCAGGTTGAATACCCAAGGCCGTCAGGGCGTTAGCAAAACCATTGCTCAGTTTCTCCAGATCATTAAAAGACAGTGACCGGTCGGGTAACACTAGCGCGGTTTTATCACCAAATTGCTTGGCGGCTTGAGCAGGAATGTGGCCAATCGATGAAATCAAAATACCGATCCTCCGCAATACCCAATGCAAACACCCCCACCCGCATTAAGACTTAAACGACAACCCAAACCGAGTAGGTGAAAACTCACGGCCCTCATGCCAACACCTCGTCAACCGCTCTAATTGCGGCATCAATGGCCGACTGCACATAAGCGTGAGCCTCGGAATCGGAGTTGGCGATGCTGATGCGGCCAATCGGTGCCCGACCCAGTTCGTGAGGGGCCTCACCCTCGGGCCAAACGGGATCATGTAATTCCATGTATTCATAGGCGTAGCCATGGGCCCAACGGTTCGCCGTAATCGCCTCAACGTCGGTTTCTGCGTTAAAACCCGTTGCGCCAAACATGCCCGACAGCTGACTCAGCGTGGCTACCTCAATATCTTCAAAAGACATTGATAACAATTGGTGTCTGCCCAAGCGGTATAAATCTCGAGAAGATTG
>Ga0228650_1000023_pt1 | contig 42433 bp, 7 predicted proteins | sample 62DmetaG_FD_183171 | JGI IMG/M metagenome (GOLD analysis project Ga0228650, IMG submission 183171) | Seawater microbial communities from Monterey Bay, California, United States - 62D | ecosystem: Environmental > Aquatic > Marine > Coastal | place: USA: California | collected 2016-10-28
AAATTACTTTAAAAAAGAAGGAAGTTTCAAATATTTAACACATGAAGATTTAGATAACTGGAAAAAAAATAATGAAAATGAAAAGTTTATGAAAGTAGCTTATTGTGGAATGGGATTCATGGCAATAACAAAAGAAGCATTATATAGTTTAAATTATCCATATTTTCAATGTGAATTACAAGAATTTCGTGGAACAGATGGAAAATTAATTCGTGAAATTTGTTCAGAAGATGTAGCATTTTGTAAAAATTTAGAAAAAAGTGGTCATAATATATATATAATTCCAGATTTAAGAGTAGGGCATGAAAAAGAATTAGTAATTTAAAAAAATATGTTTATTTATATAAAATAATGTCATTTAATCGTTCAAAATATGATAATTGTTCTTATAAAAATGAATTAAATAGAAATGTTGGTATATTAGGATATATATTAGATATAAATAATTATGAACATTCAAAACCTTGTAGGCATCAATTAGGTTGGATATCTGGAAATAATGTAAGTCATGTAAAAGGAAATGTAGTAGATCTAGAATCTGATTTAAGAAATCAAACACGGTATATATCAAAATGTGCAAATTCAGTATTTGTTCCGTCAAATGATGGTTTTATATATAATGATAAAACTAATCCAATTAATACAAAACCATTACATTTAAATGCATGTCAGTCAATATCATATCGTTCAGTTCCAATGCCTTATCAAAATTATGTTAATAACAAAAGATGCAATCATTAAATATTTTTGTTCTTTAAATATAAAGAATGCAAACAAATATTAAACAAGATTATTGTAGTTATGATAATCAATTAATGTATTCAATGGGACCCGGATTATATAAAATAAATACACCAGGAAATGATCAAAATGTATGTTCTCAAGATATAACTCCCGACCCATATTTTAGATATCAAAAATACGGATATGCAACTTGTCCTATGGGTACTAATGTAATGGATGAAAGTGAATTAAAAGGTTTAAATTATAAAAATACACATTGTTCAACAAAACAATATATTCCAGGAAATTACCAAAAAACAGGTTGTGTAATAAATGGTATTTCAAAAAATTGTGGTTCATTTACAGAAGATACTAGATTATCAAATAATGCATGTAATTTACGTGGAACGGGTATAAATCGTTATATACCATGGTTTGCGGGTTGTAATGTAAATCCACAAGATTACAAAAGTATTCAACCATTTAATAATGTACCAACTAATACCAAAGAATTATTTAAACAAAATCATACACCTTGCTTAGAAAAATTGGATGATCAAGAAAAATTATTACCACCAGCAGAAAATGCTAAATTTAAACCTATGTTTAAAGTTAGTGATATTGAACCAACATTATCAGATTATTATCATCATGGTACTGCACCTAAATCATGTTAAACAATATCAACTTTTTGATTTTCAAGTAAAATAAATGCAAATAAACCTAAAATAAGATATAATAAAAATCGTATATATGTATTATTAAACTGATGAATTAATGTATCAAAAATACCAAAAAGTGATATCCATAATAATATAACAATAATACTAATATATTTAATATTATTTTTCATTTATTTAAAAATTAATATTTTTTTTTACATAAAGATTAACTGGTACTTATTTTTATAGATGTATTAATGTCATTAGAAAATGCGTTAATAAATGAACCTAATATTACTGTAGGAACACAAGATAATTCATTAACTAACGTATTCACAGATGTAATAAATATTGATGGATTTACTATTTTCCGTCAAAGAAATAATTTTTTTAAAAGAGATGAAAAAACTAAACAAATAAGTAAATTGGCGAAAGGTAGTTCTCAAGTTCATAGATGGTATAAAATAAAAGATAAACAAGATATTGTATATTTAAATGGAGATCTAATTTTAGATAATTTAGTATTTACAAATGGAAATATATCTTGTAATATAGATACTTCACGATATAATTCAAATTTAGATAATTCCGCAATTAATTTTTTAGGTATTGGTTATGGAAGTATTTCAGATGAATTTAATGATAGAGACACAGAATCACAAAAAATTATTGTAAATGATGCATGGAAAGAAATAGATGATTCAAGTTTCTTTTGTTCCAAAAATTTAATTATTAATGGAAGTTTGTATGTTAAAAATGGAATACATAGTAATAAAGAATCTAATATATATATTACAGAATTATCACAAAGAAATTATAATTCAGAAAATATTATTAAAGGAACTACACAATGGTCGAATGTAGAAATAACAACATATACCGATAAAACAGTTTATATAGATGGTGATATTATTGTTGCATCTAATATTATAACAGATAGTTCAAATTATAATGATTTAAGTCAATATGATGTTTTAGAACCATATAAATCAATAGAAATTGATAATATTACATTAAAAGACAGTATTAAAATATCAAATTCAGATATAATCTTAAAAAATGAAAATGTAGAAATAAATGCAAAAGAAGATATTAGTTTTTTAGGAAAAAAAATATATATTGATGGAGATATTAATTTTCAATACAAATATGCTAATGTTTTAAAAGAAATATATGAACATTCAGTAATTTATAATTCAATTGGTTCAATGCAAAAAAGAACTGCATTTACAGGACAAATACCAATTAGATATGGATCAAAACATGAATTGGGATATGATTTAAAATGGTCTGGAACAGCTTCAAATTTTGATATTTTTAAACTAGAAGGTGAAATATTCTTAACCGATACAATAACTAAAAATGGTTTTCGTATATTAAGTGATTTCGTTTTAACAATAAATCCATTTAATAATAGTCAAGAATACCCAGGATTAGATAAATTACATTATGTTAATCATGATTATTCAAAAGATATGTTAAAAGATTTATTAGATGTCAATGTTATTAGAATGTCTTCAAAACATGTAAAATTAAGAATAATTTGGGAAACAATTGATAGTTATAAAGAATTATATTATGCAAATTTAGATTTAAATGCAATAATACCAAATCATTTAGCTAAAAGATTAATGATAACACCATATTACAATGTTCATAGAAATGGTGAAATAGATGAAATAAATATGGGTAGTATAAAACCATTTTTAAAATATGAAGATGAAAGACATTTACCAGACCCAAATATTTATTATTATCAAAATGTTGATATTGCTAATTTAAAAATTATTGGTGAAGGTATTCCAAATGAAAGAACATCTTTAACAGTCTATAAAACTAACCTAAATGAAACTATTAATGTAGCAGAATTTTGGGATAAATATGATTATTCTTCATTAAATTTACATGCATTAAGTTGTTTAAATTGTCAAGATGATCATTTTGTTAAAGGAAACTCACAAGGTGTCGTTATTGCTAAATCTGGTATAACTGCTATCGGTATTAATCAAAATAATGAAATATTAAATGATGTTCATTCTAGTAATGAAATTGCACAATTAAATATTATGACAAATAACACATCTATTAATAGAATGAAAGTTGATGGTAATTATAATAGAAAAACAATTATAGATAAAAATGCAAATTTAATAATTGGAAATGAAAAAAATTTTAAAGACAGAACAGATATTAATAACCCATTAATTAATGAATATGGATTAGATGTTAATGGACATGCATTTATTAATGGTTCTTTTATGATGAAAAGTAATGACATTATTAAAACATTCTATAGTGTTAATAATTATATTAATTTAGATACTACTGAAAATCAAATAGATTGTTATGTTTCTTGGGGAATTAATGAAGAAAACAGTTTTAATATTTTTCAACCTATAAATTTAGATGTAGATTATTATATAACATCAACCAATAAATATCCAATACAATGCAAACAACAAAAATATAGTATCTTAATAAATCCTAGAAATAATATAGATCTAAATATGCCAAACCTAATTTCAGTCTTCCCACGTGAAGGACAAAGTATGTCAGTATTTAGAAATGTTGATGTATATAGCACTAGACTTGAATATAATACTATTAAATTAACATTTAAAGCACAATTTGCTACCTTTGAACATGAAACTGCATTTAGTTCAATAGCATATGCAAATATTACAATAATAGGAGAAAGTAGTTTAAATCAATTTTTTATTTCAAATGAATTAGATTATTATGGAATAATAGATTTACCAACAGTTGATGATTTATATTTAAATTTACGTATTGGAATTTATAAATTAGACATTTATAATTATTTTAATATTACAGATTATAGTAGAGTAACTTTTAAAGTTATTGATTTAACCGATAACAATCTAAATGTTTATATTCAAGATATGTATTTATATATAATTTCAGATAAATTAGGAAGAAGCTTCGATTTAAAAATTCAAGCTATTAACAGAAAAAATCAAATAATTAGTATTCCTTTACAAATATATTGCTTTGAATTTGTTAATATCTATCCAATTAACAATATTTATTATTTAAATGAATTATTAATAGATTTAATCGAAATAAATTTATATGACTTTTATAATTTATCAAATTTAGTAGATACAAATGGAAATCAACTATATCCATGGGAAAATGTTAAAGATTTAATTCGTTTTAAATCAAAACATGATATTAATAGAGAAACAGGAACCTTAAATTTACGTGGTTACCAAAAAGGTGAAAGTTATATTTTAGATATACAAGTTTATCTATTAAACAACGAAGAAACTGATTATCTTTTAGTTAATGATGAATTTAAAATATATTACAATGAAATCATTCAAATTGAAACATTATATAATTCAAATATTATTGTTTATTTCAATTTAACTGATTATGAAAATATATCCAATTTAAAATTTAATTCAGAATACCAATATCAACAATCTACTACAGAATTAAGTAATATTGTTTATAATTATGATTTTGAAATATTTACTTCTAATTTAGAAAATCAATATTCTAATATTAATATCGAAAACTTATTTAATAATATTGATATAGATTTAACACTTAATAAATTTTCAAATTTTATAATTAATTATAATAATGAATATGTCTCAAATAATGTAAGTAATATAAATATAGAATTAACTTCAAATTTAATAATAGAACGTGAAAATTATTATATTGATTTAGAATATAATCTAAATCAATATTCTAATTTTAAAATTAATAACATAAAATCATTATATTTACTAGATTATTATTCAAATGTTAATTTAGATTTTATTAGATTCAATACCGAAAATAATTTAGTTAATGAAAATTTTATTAATTTAACTATTGATGAAATAAATAAATCTGTAATAGTTAATGCTTATTATTTAGATAATTATTATTCAACTGTAAATTCAAATTTAACTTTAGAAGTTGTTAATTTTTAAGTTACTTTTTTTTTGTTAATTATATGTAAATGAATAATTTACAGCAATATAATAAAGAATTACAAGAAAAATTTTTAAGAACATTAAATAATAGAGAAAAAAATAATGAATATACAACCACACAAAATAACATTATAAAAAAAACTAAAAAATATAAACTTGAAAAAGATATAATAATTTTAGATAGTGAAGATAGAGACAAAACTATTTATCCTAAACCAAATAATTATATCTTAAATTTATTAGAAGACTTAAAAAATGTTGTAGCAATTAGATTATTAAAAAGTGAATATTTATTAAAGGATAGTTCATTTAATATATTAACTATAAATGATCAAGTAGTACCATTACAAGTTTATAAAAATATTCATGCTTATCTATATCTAAATGGATATAATAAAATAAAAATGGCGAATCGTATTACAACCCCTATATTTAGTAGTTTATCAACAGGTATTCATAATTATCCAGTTCAAAATAGTGATTTTCGTATTGATCCATATGTTCATCGTTTAAATCCTATAGAAAAAAGATTAAATAAATTTGATATTAAATTATTAGATAATAAAGGTGAATTAGTAGAAATTGTAGATCCAGATAAAATACAAATTATATTAACTTTAATAGTTTATAAATTAGTATAAATATTATCTTTATTTTAATAAAATGACAGAAAAATACTTAAATTCCATCAATAAATTAATTCATTTAGGTAATCATAATGATAAAAATAATATAATTATTACAGATGACTATGAAAAAGCTTTTTTTAATAATAGAAATGATTATTTAAAAAGTCAGCTAAGAGTATTAAATAATATTTGGACACCAAAATTAAATGTATCAGAAATAAAAACAACATATGATTGTAATGTTTTAAAAATTGGTGAGAATGATAAAATTATACATTTAGTAAATAAAATTGGAATAAATGAAACGGAACCAATTGTTACATTAGATATTAATAATTCAGATGGATTAAAGATACCATCTGGAACTGTTAATGAACGTCCAACTACATTAAAAAAAGGTATTATACGTTATAATTTAGAATTAGATCAATTTGAAGGTTATGGTGCTGGAAATGCATGGGGGTCTTTAGGTGGTGTTATTGATGTAAATCAAGATACATTTGTAAGAGCAGAAAAAACAGCAGGTCTTGATAATAATGAATTAGAATTTTATACTTCAAATATTGAACGTATGATTATTAAAAATGACGGAAAAGTTGGTATTGGAACAAATACACCAAACGGAATCTTTGAAATCAATAATAGACTATTAGTTGATGATGAAAAAATTCAATTTAAAAAAGATTTAATTCCAAATCAAAATAATACATTAAATGTTGGTAGTTCCAGATACACAATATCAGAACTCTTTTTATCTAAAGATAGCTTATGGATTGATGATTTAGATCATTTATTAATTGAAAATTCCAATTTAAAATTTACTAAAAGAAAAATAGATAAAGTACCAGATGTAATATTAAATTTAAATGGAAGTGAAGCAGGAATATTAACATTTACAGGTAAAACAACATTAAATGAAATAAATTTAACAGAATGGTTAGATTACGGTAAAACTTTAGATAGTAGTTTAACATTAAAAACAATATTTAATAATGAAATAGACATTAGTTCATCAGTTTATACATGGATAGAATCAAGTAATAATAATATATATTTTAATCCAGAATATAATAATATTGGTATTGGAACAGATACACCTAAAGTATCTTTAGATATTAATAGGACAGATGCAATTAAAATTCCTAAAGGAAGTACAGCAGAAAGACCAACAAATTTAATTCAAGGTTATATTCGTTATAATTCAGAATTAGAACAATTTGAAGGTTATGGTGCTGGAAATACTTGGGGAAGTTTAGGAGGTGTTATTGATGTAAATCAAGATACATTTGTAAGAGCAGAAAAAACAGCGGGAATTGATAATAATGAACTAGAATTTTATACTTCAAATATTGAACGTATGATAATTAAAGATACTGGAAAAGTAGGAATTAATGTATCAGAACCAACACATCAATTACATGTTAAAGGAACAACTAGAATTGAAGGTGATTTAATTGTTAATGGTGTTCAACATATTATTGATACAGATACAACAACTACTGAACAATTAAAAATAACTAATGATGGAACAGGACCAGCATTAGTTTTAAATCAATTAGGTAGCGAACCAGTTCTTGATTTTCAAAATAATTCTAATTCAGTATTTTTTATTAAAGATGGCGGTAATATAGGTATTAAAACAAATGAACCTAATATATCATTACATGTTAATACAACTGATGGTATTATTATACCTAAAGGAACTACCTTAGAAAGACCAACTTATTTAGAAAAAGGTATTATAAGATATAATTCGGAATTAGAACAATTTGAAGGTTACGGTGCTGGTAACGCATGGGGATCATTAGGTGGTGTTAAAGATGTAGATGGTGATACTTATATAACAGCAGAAAAAACACCAGGATTAGATAATGATGAATTACAATTTTATACTTCAAATATTGAACGTATGATTATTAAAAACGATGGTAAAATAGGTATAGGAACTAGCGAACCAACAGAATCTTTAGAAATTATCGGTAATATTAAAATATCTGGTATTATTGAAAATGATTTTTTTGATACAAAATATTATTCACAAGATTATATTAATATTAATTTTTTAAATTTAAATTATAATTTGAATCGTGTAAATTATAATAGTGATAAAGATAATAGTATTGTAGGATTTTATAAATTTGATAATGATTACTTTATAGGTGAAGATAGTTCTACACAAAAAAACGATTTAATTAATATTGGTTCAAATTTAACACTTAATAATAATATTAAAATATCAGGCAAAAATTCAATATTTTTTGAATCAGATAATCAATATTTACAAACTATTAAAAATATAGATTTATATAATTATTGGAATGAAAATAACGGATTTTCAATTTCATTTTGGACAAATATAACAGATATAACAGAAAATTTAATATTTTTAGGTTCAGAATATACAAAATTTGTAATTTATTATAATGATAAAGTAAATATTCGTGTAAATGGAAATTTATTAACACAGAATTTAGATATAACTATTAACCAAAACCAATGGACCCATCATTTATTTGTATTTACTAAAAACGAAAATAATAATACAAATGTATATTATTATAAAAATAATGTAAAATATGTAATTGCTGAAGATATCGAAATTTTAATTGTACCATCGTTAAATAGCAAATTTAATTTTGGACATATTAATAATACAAATGCTTTCATTGGAACAACATTTAAAGGATATTTAGATGATATACGTTTTTTTAATAAAAATTTAACAGATAGTGAAGTTTCTAATACTTTTTATGATAAATCAATTTATGTCCGACCATATACCTTACAATCATTAGGACAATTAGAAATGAATAGTAATAAAATACCAATATTCTTAAATGAAACAGTTTCCGGAACAGTAGATTTTTTAAATGAATCAAATTTAGAAAGTGATAGCATTAATGCAATAGCAACACAACACAGCGTAAAAACATATATTGATACAACTTCTTCAAATTTATATGAACTTTTAAGATTAAAACCTGGAACTATTACTAATGAATTATTAGCAGGAGATATAACTGATGACAAATTACTTGAAAGATATGTGAAAACAAGTGATTTGATAAATATGCAAACACATACAACAGATATTTTACAAATAGAAAACGGTGGAACTGGTGCAAGTAATATTTTAGATGCACGTTCTAATCTAGGATTATCAATAGATATTGATGTTCAAGCCTATAACTCCAGATTACAATCTATATCTGATCAACCAGGTAGTTTTAATAAAATACCTATTTTTGTTAATAATAATGAATTTAAATATATAGATTTTATAGATGATGATGATATGGCATTAAATAGTTGTAATGCCATACCAACACAAAAAAATATTAAAACTTATATTGAAAATTTTATTAATAACTTTGGTACAGATGTATTAAAAATTGGAATTCAAACATTGGATATATCAGATATCGATACTGGTATAACAACTAAATTTAATAACTGTGAATTTTATTTAACTTTATATATTGATTATTATTTAATAGGTGCATCTATTACACAACAATATAGATCTTTCATTGATAATTTATGTAATTCTTTAGGTATTTTATTAAATATACCAAAAGAAGATATATCTGTTGAAGATTTATATTCTGGTTCAATAATTTTTAAAATAAAAGTAAAATCAACAGATAGTAGAAATTCAGCAATAAATATATATAATACATATTTAAATTATGATAATTTGATATTAGAATGTAATTTAGATTTGGATCTATTTTCAAATTCTTATATAAATATTGATGAAAATATATCAAATCAAGCATTTGAATTAGATAAAAATATAGTTTATATAACATTGGATAGTGATAAAGAATATACAATTAATATTAATGATATAGTTTCAACACCATATTTAATATATGAATTAGAATCAAATATTTATGATAGTATTATTTATAATGCATTACAAAATACATTAACATTTACAGGTGACTATCGTAATACAACTTATGATGTATTTTTAAATATTAATAAATTAGATATTAGTGAAACTATGACGTTAAGAGTAACAGAAATAGCACCAATAATAGATGCCTATGTCTCATCAAATATGACAATTTATATTGGAAATGATACAAAACAAATTAATCTTAAAGATAAATTTATTGGTCCTCGATTTAATTTAATACAATTAGTTCAAACAAGCGAATTTAATAATGTTACCTATATAAATAATAATTTATATGAAATAACAGGTAATTTTAGAAATACAACATACGACATTGTATGGAGTGGAACTCAATTAAATGATACATTACTAGAAGGACAAGAAAATAAAACATTAGAATGGAAATTAACAGTTATTGAATTACCATCAATACCAAGTAAAATATTTAGTGATATTGATAATATTAATATAAGTCAATTTAAAACTTATAATTTAACTGCAATATTTAATGGTCCAGATTTAATCTATACATTATTAAAAAATCCATATAATTCAGCAGAAATATCTGGTGAATTATTAATTATCGAACCAAATGAAAGAGGTATAAGTTATGAATTAATTGTAGAAGCAAAAAATTTATCCAAAAGAATAAATTGGAAATTAAATGTAACAGAAAATTTACCAGTAACACCTACCTTATTAATTGATGATCTAAATATAAATTTAGCTGATGAACATTATAGTGTAGATTTAACAACTGTATTTTCTGGAAAACATGTAAATTATAATTATAATGTACTTTATAATCATATATTAAATAGCAATATATTACCAAATATAGATTATTTTGAATCAAATATTCCATATGCAAGATATCACTCTAAAAATTTTAACAAATATGAAAATGTTGTCTATAATTTAGGTAAAGCTAATCAATTTAATTTAGAACTATTAGAAGGAAATGTTTATGAAAGTTTTGATAATAATGTTTCATATATTTATGGTGATAAAGATACTGTAATGAGATTTAAAATGCCAAATACAACAAATTATACAATTTGTGCATTACTTAAATATAATGGTAATAATCGTGGAACAATTTTAGGAACTGATACATCATTTATAGGTCATTGGAATGATATTAAAGGATTTGTAAATATAAATAGTATAAATGTAACGAGTATCACTGGATTACCAGATAAAGATGATTGGTTAATCGTTTTATATAATAATAATGAAACAGCACCTAATAATGTTCAATTTTATCCATCAAATAGTGATGTTTTATCTACAAAAACAACTAATATAATTTTTGATTATTTATATATTAATAAACAAAAAAATTCAGATTGGGCATTAGCAGATATCGTTGTTTTTGATAAAGAATTAACAGTTGAAGATAATAATATAATTGTAGATATATTTAAAGATTATTTATTAAATGTAAATAATAATTTACAAAATGATTTAAAACTAAAAGATATTTCAGTATTCTTAAATAATTTTAGTTTAGATGAAAATAGTAATTTGGTTATTATTGATGCTAATAATATTGGAATTAGTTATAATATCTTATTAACTGCAACAAATGTATCTGGTAATATAGATTGGAATTTAACTGTAAATGAAGCAGAACTATTAAATAAAAATACGGATATTACATTAACCAGTGGATTATATGAATTTGGATTAAACTATATATTTAATGATTTTAATTTTAATACCAATATATCTATTAATAACAGTAATATCTTTGATATCGAAAATAATAAATTATTACTTTATCCAAAATATAGAGAAATTGCTTATATTATTGAATTAAATAATGGAACTAATAATTTTGTTTTAGAAGTTAAAGAACTGGAAAAACAAAAACCTAAATTATTAAATGAAAATTATTATTTAATTAATGAAAATACTAATTATTATTCAAATATTATTGATAATATTGATAATCAAAATACTATATTAGATATTAATACATCAAATAATAATTTTTATTTAACTGGAATAGGAATAGATTTTAATTATATTAATCAAGATTCTACTAATATAACTATAGATATTGAAAAATCATCAATTATTGAAATGAATGTAACAAGTTATGGAAATCACCCATTTACAATTGTAAAAAGTGACACAAATCCAGAGAGAATTAATTCAGATTCAAATAGATATATAAATAGTGGTTTAGTTTATACGGGTTATTATGAAATTGCATATGGATTAATAACAGGTAAAGTTACATGGGATACATCAACTAGCGATGTTGGAAAATATTATGCATTATCAATATATGATAGTGATGTTTATTTTATTATAAATATAATTGATAAAATTGATCAAGGAATTGAATATTTAATTAATCTAAATACATTAAAAGTAAATCCAATAACTGATAATTACAAAGATTTCAAAATATTAGCAAATAATACTTATGGAACATCAATTTTAAATGTTAAATTAATTAAAGATACAATTGAAAATAATATTTTAACAGATAATATTATTAATATTTCAATATCTGAGAATTTTAATATAAATTTGTTTAATTATAAATATGCAAATAATTATAGTATATTAAATAATCCAGATTCAATAAACATAAATATTAATAATAATATATTATCAATACAATATACAAATAATGGAATATATGAATTATTAATTAAAATGGATGATTATATTTATGTATTTAAAATAACAGAAATATAGACCATAAATATCCAAATTTTTATTTTTTTTTATTTAGATAAAACACTGCATTGAAATATGCATAAAAATATTATCTGTTCTAATCAAAAATATGAAAAGATATTTGAATAAATTAAAAAAACTGATTTATTCTGAACCGGAATCGAATTTTTTAGTAATAACAGACCAATCATCTAATGTTGTAAATACGGGAGATCAGTTAAAAGTTTTAAATGATATTTGGACTCCAAATATTGATGTTTCAGATATCTCAATAAATTCAAATATTTTAAAAGTTGGTGACAATGATAATAGTATAAATCTAATAAATCAAACTGGAATAAATGAAACGGAGCCAGTTGTATCATTAGATATTAATAATTCAGATGGATTAAAAATACCATCTGGTACTGTAAATGAACGTCCAACTACATTAAAAAAAGGTATTATACGTTATAATTTAGAATTAGATCAGTTTGAAGGTTATGGAACTGGTAATGAATGGGGAACATTAGGTGGTGTTACTGATGTAAAAAAACAATCATTTATAAGAGCAGAAAAAACACCAGGATTAGATAATAATGAATTAGAATTTTATACTTCAAATATTGAACATATGATTATTAAAAATGATGGTAAAGTAGGCATTGGAACAAATACACCAAATGGAATCTTTGAAATTAATAATAAATTATTAATTACTGAACAAAAGATCCAATTTAAAAAAGATTTAATTCCAGATGAAAATAATACTTTAAATATTGGTCATATTAAACAAAAAATATCCGAAGTGTTTTTATCAAAAAATACATTATGGATTGATGATTTAGATCATTTAATTATTGAAAATTCTGATTTAAAATTTACAAAAAGAAAAACTAATAAAGTACCAGATGTAATATTAAATTTAAACGGAAGTGAAGAAGAAATATTAACACAAACCGGTAAAATAACTTTAAATGAGATAACTTTAACAGAATGGTTAAGTTATGGTAAAACTTTAGATAGTAGTTTAACGTTAAAAACTATATTTAATAATGAGATAGACATTAGTTCATCAGTTTATACATGGATTGAAGATAATAACAATGTAATATTAAATAAAAATAATATTGGAATTGGAATAAATACACCAAATGTATCATTAGATATTAATAGAACAGATGCAATTAAAATACCTAAAGGAACTACTGCAGAAAGACCTACAAATTTAATTCAAGGTTATATTCGTTATAATTCAGAATTAGAACAATTTGAAGGTTATGGTGCAAGTAATACTTGGGGAAGTTTAGGTGGTATTATTGATGTAAATAAAGATACATTTATAAGAGCAGAAAAAACAGCAGGAGTTGATAATAATGAACTGGAATTTTATACATCAAATATTGAACGTATTATAGTTAAAGATACAGGAAAAGTAGGAATTAATGTATCAGAACCTACACACCAATTACACGTTAAAGGAACAACTAGAATTGAAGGAGACTTAATTGTTAATGGTGTTCAACAAATTATTGATACAGATACAACAACTACTGAACAATTAAAAATAACTAATGATGGAACTGGACCAGCATTAGTTTTAAATCAAATAGGTAGCGAACCAGTAGTTGATTTTCAAGATAGCTCAAATTCTGTATTTTTTATTAAAGATAACGGTAATATAGGTCTTAAAACTAATGAACCTAATATATCATTACATGTTAATACTACTGATGGTATTATTATTCCTAAAGGAAATACAACTGAAAGACCAACCTATTTAGAAAAAGGTATTGTAAGATATAATTTAGAATTAGAACAATTTGAAGGTTACGGATCTGGTAATAATTGGGGTTCATTAGGAGGAACAATAGATCAAAATAAAGATACATTTGTAAAAGCAGAAAAAACACCAGGATTAGATAATGATGAATTACAATTTTATACTTCAAATGTTGAACATATGATTGTTAAAGCAGATGGTAAAGTAGGTATTAATACAGATAGTCCTACAACCGCATTAGATATTGTAGGGAATGTTAAAATATCTGGAAATATAACTGGAGATACATTAAAAAATTATTATTATTCAAAAGATGAAGTAAATAATAATTTTTTAACTTTAAATTACAATCTAAATCGTGAAAATTATAATAGTGATAAAGATGATAGTATTATTGCATGGTATAAATTTGATGATAAATATACAATTGGTATTGATAATTCAGAAAATTTAAATAATTTAGTAATTATGAATAATATTGAAGAAATAACGAATCCTTTAACATTAAATAGTAATATTAAAATAACTGGAAAGAGTTCAATATTTTATGAATCAGATAATCAATATTTAAAAAGCATTAAAAATATTGATTTATATAATTATTGGGATGAAAATAATGGATTTTCAATTTCATTTTGGACAAACATAACAGATATAACAGATAATATAATATTTTTAGGTTCAGAATATTCAAAATTTGTAATTTATTATAATAATAAATTAAATATTCGAATAAATGGTAATTTATTAACTGAAAACATAGATATAACTATTAACGAAAACGAATGGATACATCATTTATTTGTATTTACTAAAAATGAAAATAATAATACAAATGTATATTATTATAAAAATAATGTAAAATATGTAATTACAGAAAATATTGAAATTTTAATTGTTCCATCTTTAAATAGTAGATACAATGTTGGATATATAGAGAGTACAACAACATTTACTGCAAATATATTTAAAGGATATTTAGATGATATACGTTTTTTTAATAAAAGTTTATTAGATAATGAAGTTTCTAATACTTTTAATGATACATACAAATTTGTAGAACCATATATCTTACAATCATTAGGTCAATTAGAAATGAATAGTAATAAAATACCAATATTTTTAAATGAAACAGTTTCTGGAACAGTTGATTTTTTAAATGAATTAGGTTTAGAAAGTGATAGTATAAATGCAATAGCAACACAACATAGTATAAAAACATATAATACTAATTCTACATCAAATTTAACTGGTATTTTAGAAATAAAACCAAATGATATAATTAATGAATATTTAAATGGTGATATTACAGATGATAAATTATTAGAAAGATATGTAAAAACTTGTAATTTAATAAATGTAAGAACACATGCAGATAGAGTTTTACAAATTAATAATGGTGGATTAGGTGTAGCAGATGAAGAAATTTTAAATAATAATAATAATGTACAAACAAATTTAGGATTAATACCAACTCAAACAATTCAAAAATATAATGATAGATTACAATCATTATCAAAATTAGATATAATAGATAAAACAGTACCAGTTTATGATGATGAAAGTAATTTTAAAGCAATAAGATTTAGTAATGATGTATCATTTTCTAATGTAAATGATGATACAATTGCATGTCAATATTCAACAAAGAATTTTATTGAAAGTTATATAACAGAATATTTTAATAGAGTAATTGGAATTGGACAGCAAGATGTAACAGAAGAATCCTTTGATTTATCAATGGATTTTAAAGAACCAGATTATGATTTATCTTTAACATATGATATGACAATTGAAGAATTAGGTGCAGAAGGAACAGATTTATATAATAATTTTACATCGAATGTAATTCATGAATTAAGTATGAATTCTGGTATTCCAGAAGAAGATATAGAATTTATAGGTGTTGATATAGGTTCAGTTATTTTAAAATTTAAAATTAAATCTAGGAAAAATAGAATATCAAGTTTAAATTTAGTTGAATTTAAAGAAGATGTAAGATTACATGGTGGAAATTTTATTAAATATGAAAATTTAAATCAAATTGATGAAAATAAAATATTTGAAATAAATCATAGGAATTTTAATTTAAATTTGGAATGTAATATAGAAAATTCAAATGTGTTCGAATATGATTTTTCAGAACATAGAAGTATAAATAGTTATAAAGAATTTGTAAATAGTATAAATGGTACGACAAGTGGTATAGCAAATTCATCAGACGAAGGTGTTTTTAATTCAGGTAATGGAGTAGCAAATGTTTCAATACCATTAAGTTTTGAATCAGGATATGTAAAAATAAATTATAATAATTCAAGTTGGGAAGATTCTATTTCTATAAATAATAAAGTTAAATTAAATTTAAAAGGAAATAATATTAATAAATATTTAAAATATTCATCAAATGATATTTTAAAAATAACAGAAAATAATTCAGGAATAGCTTATGATATGAAATTAACAATAATACCAGAAATAAATAATTTTAATTTAAATAAAGTAGAATATGATTTAAATATTGAAAAACACATAACAAATATAAATTTAGAAGATTATATACCAAATAGTTTTACTAATTTTGAAATAGTAAATAGTCCATATGAAAATGCATTAATATTACCAGGAAATATATTAGAAATAACAACCGCATTTTTAGAAAGAAATTATAAATTAGAATTAAAAGCAAGAAAAAGTAATTTTGAAAAATTTTTAATATTTAATATATCAGAATTTGATAGAAATGCAAGAACAAAAGAAGAACATTATTTTTTGTTAAATCGTAATTCAAGAGAAATTAATATATCAGATAAATTTATTGGAGATGAATTTGGTGATATAAGTTTAATTCAAAATCCCCATAATAATATAAATTTAATAAATCTAAGTGAAAAAATTTATGAAGTAAGTGGGAATTTTAGAAATGATGAATATGATATAATTTGGCAAGCAACACCAGTTGGACAAACAGAACCAATTAGTTATACTTTAAAAATTAAAGAAATGCCACCAATTCCAGTAAAATTATTTCCAGATGCAGATTTAATAATACATAAAGATGAAGATAAAACTTATAATATTTCAGCAATATTTTCTGGAGTTGATTTAATTTATGAATTTCTTAAAAATCCATTAGATTCCTATTTAACAAATACACAATTATTTTTAATTGAAGATCAAAGAGGATATACATATGATGTAGAAATTCAAGCAAAAAATATATCAAAAACATTAATATGGAAAATAAGTATTACTGAAGATCTACCTGCTTTACCCATTCCAAAAAATAATTCTATTTTATTATTTAGTAATAATGATCTGGAAATAGATTTACAAACAATATTAGAAGGTGGAAAACATTTAAGTTATAAATATGAAATTACTTACAATAAAGATTATTTAACAGATATTCATAATTTTTTCATTGAAAATCCACCAATAATTAGATATCATTCTAAAAATTTTAATAGTTATTTAAATGTATTTCAAAATACTGGAACAAATATTAATGATAATTTAGAGATAATTGAAGGAAATATTTATGAAAAACAACTGAATCATATAAAATATGTATATGGTGATAAGGATACAGTTTTACGTTTTAAAATGCCAAATACAAATGATTATACAATATGTGCATTAATAAAATATAATGGTGAAAATACTGGAACAATATTAGGCGATGATACATCATTTATAGGTCATTGGAATAATACTAAAGGATTCGTTAAAATAAATAATACAAATATAACTAATATTACTACAACTGAAGTAATTAAAGATTGGTTAATAATTTTATATAATAATTCATTAGAATCGCCTAACAATGTTTTAATGTATCCAGAAATAGAAACCAGTATAACAACTGAACAAAAAATATTTAGTTATTTATATATAAATAAACAAAAAAATTCAGATTGGGCTTTAGCAGATTTAGTTGTTATTGATAAAAGATTAGAAAGTATTCAAAATCAAGAATTAATAAATATTTTTAAAGATTATTTATTAAATGGAAATTTAAATTTACTAAATGATATAAAAGCAAAAGATATATCAACAAGTTTCGTTAATTCAAAAAAAAGTTATAAACAAATATATAATAGTGAATTACCAGTATTTAATAGTATTAATAATGATTTAGTATTTAGACTAGATGCATTAAATGTTGATAATTCAAATAATATTACATTAAATAATGATGATTCAATAACAAATTGGTATGATTTAAGTGAAAATGGTATAATTGGAACATCAACAAGTAAAGCCCCAAAATTTAAATTATCAACTGAAAATATACCATCAATATTCTTTAATGATAGTAGAGTTAATTTTGGTTTAGTTGATAATGAAATAACTGATTATACATATTTCATTGTTTTTGATGTTCCAGATGAGAGTTATCAAAACGGTAATTCTAGTGGAAGACAATGGCCTATTCATTTTAGTAATTATTTTACAACATCAACTGAACACTATTTAGCACCTAATTTTAATTCTGGATTAATACAATATCATGAAGTAATACCACTAACTGTCCATAGTCGTGTTAGAGAAAATGTAAATCTTGGAAATATTATTGTTGGTAATATAAATGCTAATTATCACCCATTTTTTGGAAATTTATATGAAATATTAATATTTAAAGGTAGATTAACAACTATCGAAATTAAAAATATTGAAACTTATTTAACTTCTAAATGGATAAATAAAAATTCAAATTATTTAAAAGAATTAATAACATTAGTTCCAAATAATTTAAATTTATTATATGATATATCTCTTACTGCATCTAATATTGCTGGTATTGTTAATAATTCAGTTAAAATTAATGAAATTTCAAATGAATCAAGTAATTTTATAGAATTAACAAAAGGAAAAGTTGATATTAATTTAAGATATATATTAGATAGTTTAAATCAAACAATTGAAACAACTGAACCTTCAATTAATTTAAATAATATTCATGAAATTAATGGAAATACATTAACTATATATCCAAATTATAGAAATGTTTTATATTTAATTGAAGTTAAAACAAATGAAAATAAGTTAGTTTTTGAAATAAAAGAAAAAGATATAGATTATCCAAAATTATTAAATAAGTATTATTTAATTGATAATAGAATAAAAATAAAAAATAATATTAATGTATTAAATTCTGGTTATCTATTTAAAAAATCAACACTAATTTTTAATGAAACAAATCAATTTATAATTGAAAATAATATACCAAATTGTTTTATATTAATAATTGATAATTCTAAATTTACTTATTTGGAAAATTTAAATTTAGAAAAAGGTTTTTATAATGTAAATGTTAATGAGAATAGTTATATAGAAAATTACATAACAAAAACTAAATATGAAACTGTAAATAATTTTGATTTAGAATTAATAAATAATTATATTTTAAAATTTGAAGTATCTGATGAAATTCTAACAACAAATACATCAAAAATATTTATAAAATATAGAGAAAATTTTACAAATATAGATGAAAGTAAATTTATTTATGATAATTTTATAGAACCAAGATTTTATAATGAAATAACAAATTTAAATATAAATTTTAAATTACATGAAGAAATAAATTGTAATATTATTGATGAATCTTATCGTGTAATTAAGATTGATAAAGAAATTACAATAGAATTTCCATTTTTATATGAAAGTAATGAAATATTATATAATTTTAACAATAATTATTATTATTATAGTAATATTCCCTTAAATGGAAAATATGTATTTGATAGTAATATTAATTTAATTTCAAATTCTAATTTATTTATAAATATTTCAAATTTAACTAATGATTTTGAAAATATTGGTTTAGAAAGTTTTAATATATCGAGTTTAGATAATAATAATTTTATTTTAATAAAATATGATGAATATAAAATATATGAAAATAAATATATATGGTACCAGTTAGATAATAAACCATTTTTTTATGATTTAAATGAAAAGGATTTTATTAAACAAACAGTAGATTCAAATGTTGAAACAGTTACTTCAAGTAATTTAAATATAAATTCTAATATAATAGAAATAAATAATTTAGAAAGTGTAACACTAATTGTTAATGATAATAATTCAATAAATTTTGATAATAATTATGAAAATATAGATATTGGTTTATATCATAAAGAAAAATTATATTATAATTCAAATTTAAATATTAATGGTGTTGTTGATATAAATATTAATTCATCTGAAACACAAGATAATAGTATTGCAAGATATTTGTTTAATAATAGTAATATTGGAAAAGATGAAAATAATAATTATAATTTAATAGAACATAATGGAACATTAAAATTATTTGAAAATAAATATTTACATTTTGATAAAACACAAGCTTATTTAAAAACTCAAAATTTAAATCTATCTCATACTGAATTTACTGTTTCATTTTGGTTAAAAATTAATTATTTAGATAATTATAGAGATTTAAATATATTTACAATTGATAATTTAAATATTGGAATAAAATATAATTTTAAAAAATTAGAATATTTTATAGATTTTGGTAATAATAGTTTAAAATCATTTCCATATTATGGTAATGATGTTAATCAATGGAATTTTTTTACATTTGTTGTTGAAAATAATAATAATAGAAAAATATTTAAGAATGGTGAGTTAATAAATTATGATATAAATAATGAATATTTATTACTAAATAATTATGAATTAACGATAGGAAATCAATTAAATGAAAATAATCATGATTATTTAATATCGAAATTAAGTATATTTAAGAATGCTTTATATCAGAATGAGATAAAGGAGTTATATAATACGGATAATTTTATATTAAATAAAACTCGTTTAGATTATGAATATTTATTTAACGATGGAACTAAATTTAATCTAATTTCAAAAAATAATTTAATAGAATTTTATAATGACTCACTTCTTACAGATTATAATAATACTTTAAGTTATACTCAATTTATTGTTAATAATAAATATAATATTGATATTGAAAATTATATTGAAAATCCAGAAAGTAATGTATATATATTTAAATATAATAAAAATAATTATGAATATAATATAGATTTTCTGAAAGATACACCATGTGATATAATGTTAGTTGGTGGTGGTGGTGCTGGTGGTTGTTCTGATGGTAGTGGTGGTGGTGCGGGAACATTAATGTATCATAAAAATCAAAATTTTTCAGGAAAATATAAATTAATAGTAGGTGGTGGTGGTGTTGGAAGATTTAATAATATAGGTGATAATGGTATGGATACAGTAATAATTGATGATAAAGAAGATATATATTATAAAGCTGTAGGTGGTGGTGGTGGTAGTGGTAATATTAAAGGAACAGATGGATATGTTCAAAATGGTGGTTCTTCTGGTGGTATTTCTTCATATAATAATGAAAATATTGAATATTCAAATATTAATACATTAAGTAGTGATAATATATTTAATTACACACAAGTAGATATTTTAAATAATAAATATTTAAATATTTTAAATTATCCAGAAGGTATAAATGGTAATTTTGGTGGTTATAATTTAGATTATTTTAATAATTTAGATTTTTATACAAATAAAATAGGAAATTATCATGTTATAAATTTAAATTCAACAAATAAATGGTCATTTCATTCAAGATTTAAAAGAACAAAGGTTAGTGGTTCAATATTAAATAGAGGAAGTTATTTATTTGGAAATAGTGCATCTGAAAATGTAGGTGGTCCAACTAAAGGTAATGGTTGGGCAGTATTAATTGGTAGTAATGGAATACTTATACAAGGTAAATATAATGCTCAAGAAGTAAAATTAACAAGTATTTCAGCAGAATTAAATATATGGTATCAATTAATTTTATCTAAAGATGATCAATATTTTTATGCTTGGTTATATAATGAAAGTACAAATACTTTAATTACAGAAACAAAAAGTACTATTTGGGGTCATAATTTACCTTTAGTATTTTATAGTACTGGTGCAACATATAATGATTTAATTCAGTTTCAATATGAAACACAAGGTTCAGCACATTTTGATGAATATACTTGGTATGGAACCAAAAATTATTTATATTTTCAAAATAATGTTTCTTATAAAACAGAATCTGAGGTATTAAATTATTTACATAATTATATAGGTGGTTCTGGTGGTGGTGGTGCTGGTGGAAATGGTTATAGTTCAATTTTAAATACAAGAGGTGGATATGGTGGAAATGGTATAGAATTAAATATAACTGGTGAAAATGTAACATATGCATGTGGTGGAAATGGGTCATATTATTATGGAAGTAATTTAGATACTAATAATAATTCAATAGGTGGTTCTGGTTCAGATGTTTATATTGGTGGAAATGGTTTAGATGGAACTGGTAGTGGTGGTGGTGGTAATGGTAATGGATTACATAAAAGCGGTAATGGTGGTTCAGGTATAATTATTATTAAAACTTATGAATCAGAAGTAGTTAAAATAAATAAAACTTTGTTTTATTATCCAATTCCATTAAATTCTTATAATATAGAATATGATAATATTTATGCATTTAGTTACAATAAAGATAATGATAATGGTTTTGGTCAAACAGAATATTATATATCAACAAATATTGGAATGAATTATGATGTACTTATTATAGCAGGTGGTGGCGCTGGTGGTCTTACAACTACTTCAAATTTAATACAGACATCTAACTTAATACAAACATCAAATTTAATACAAACATCTAACTTAATACAAACATCTAATTTAACACAAACATCTAACTTAAATGGAACATCAAATATTAGTTCCAGAATTGAATATTATCCAGTTTATAATGTAACTTCTAATATAATAGTTCATTCATATATAATTAAAATCCCACATATTATTCAAACATCTAATATTGAAAGTACATCAGAATTTATTCCAGATAATATTATTAGTTCTAATTTTATTATTAGTTCAAATATTTCTTTAGTTGAAAATATTGAAATAACATCAAATTTAATTGGAACTCAACATATTGAAATAACTTCAAATTTAATTGGAACTCAACATATTGAAATAACTTCAAATTTAATTGGTTCAGAAGTTATTGAAGTAAATTCAAATTTAATTGGAAATAAAATAATAGAATTAACGTCAAATATTAATATTGATACAATAGAATATATAGTAACAAATAATGGTATGAATTCATATAGATTTAGTAATTTAAGTGGGGATTTAATAGGAAGTAATATTAATATAGATTTAAATAATGGTGATACACTTCGTTTATCTAATATATCTGGTGGTCATGCAATTAATATTAAAGATAGTAATGATCAAATATTAATAAATGAAGAAAATACAATATTAGAATATACATTTTTAGAAGAAGGAATTTATACATATTATTGTAGTGCAGGACATATTAATATGAATGGAACAATAAATGTTAATGAAAGTGACGTTACTATTACAAGTAATATAAGTTGGACAAGTAATTTAGTTTATTCAAGCAACTTTGTATATGATATAACATCAAATATTAATGTTGAAACAATAGAATATATAGTAACAAATAATGGTATGAATTCATATAGATTTAGTAATTTAAGTGGGGATTTAATAGGAAGTAATATTAATATAGATTTAAATAATGGCGATACACTTCGTTTATCTAATATATCTGGTGGTCATGTAATTGAAATTAAAGATAATAATGATCAAATATTAATAAATGAAGAAAATACAATATTAGAATATACATTTTTAGAAGAAGGAATTTATACATATTATTGTAGTGCAGGACATATTAATATGAATGGAACAATAAATGTTAATGAAAGTGACGTTACTATTTCAAGTAATATAAGTTGGACAAGTAATTTAGTTTATTCAAGCAACTTTGTATATGATATAACATCAAATATTAATGTTGAAACAGTAGAATATATAGTAACAAATAATGGTATGGATTCATATAGATTTAGTAATTTAAGTGGTGATTTAATAGGAAGTAATATTGATATAGATTTAAATAATGGTGATACACTTCGTTTATCTAATATATCGGGTGGTCATGTAATTGAAATTAAAGATAGTAATGATCAAATATTAATAAATGAAGAAAATACAATATTAGAATATACATTTTTAGAAGAAGGAATTTATACATATTATTGTAGTGCAGGACATATTAATATGTATGGATCAATAAATGTTAATGAAAGTGATGTTACTATTACAAGTAATATAAGTTGGACAAGTAATTTAGTTTATTCAAGTAATATAAGTTGGACAAGTAATTTAGTTTATTCAAGTAATATAAGTTGGACAAGTAATTTAGTTTATTCAAGCAACTTTGTATATGATATAACATCCAATATTAATATTGATACAATAGAATATATAGTAACAAATAATGGTATGAATTCATATAGATTTAGTAATTTAAGTGGGGATTTAATAGGAAGTAATATTAATATAGATTTAAATAATGGCGATACACTTCGTTTATCTAATATATCGGGAGGTCATGCAATTGAAATTAAAGATAGTAATGAACAAATATTAATAAATGAAGAAAATACAATATTAGAATATACATTTTTAGAAGAAGGAATTTATACATATTATTGTAGTGCAGGACATATTAATATGAATGGAACAATAAATGTTAATGAAAGTGACGTTACTATTACAAGTAATATAAATTTAATAGAAAAATTAATTTATACTAGTAATCTTGTTTATAATTATTATGTTTATACAGACCATTATGTATCAAATATTACATCAAATTTTGTTTTAACAGCTGATACTGTAACAAATGAAAATACATTAGTAACATCTAATTATATTAATGGACAAATAGTATATACAAGTAATATAACTTATATTACAGACTTTATAACCTATAATGAAATAGAATATTCAATATCAATTGAAAATAATAATTATTTGTTTAGTAATTTAAAAACTGGATTAATAGATAATAATATTACAATAAATTTAGGTGATATTTTGATATTAAATAATAATAATGACTTTATTGGAATTAAGGATAGTCTAAATAACGATATAATAACAACAAGTAATTTAAATATAAGAGTAGAATTAACAGAACAAGGAAATTACACATATTATTCAAAAACTAATAATTTAATTGAAGGAACAATTAATGTTAATAGTGAAAATACAATTTTAGATTTATCATATACAAGTAATTTAGAAATAATTAAAGAATTAGATTATTTATATATAACAACTTCAAGTAATGAAATAATATATGAATCAAATTTAGTATATGATTATACATCAAATACAGTTTTAAAACCAATTAGATTTCCAGAAATTATAGATACAAATATAACATCAAATGTAATTAATGGTGAAATAGTATATACATGTAATATAACTTATATTACTAATTGGACATTTGATAATACTTCCGATATTGAATATACTAGTAATGAAGAATTAATAGTTTCTATCAATAAAAAAATATTTGAATATTCAATATTAATTGAAAATAATAATTATTTGTTTAGTAATTTAAATACTGGAATAATAGATAGTAATATTACAATAAACTTAGGTGATACAATAATATTAAATAATAATAATGACTTTATTGGAATTAAAGATAGTCTAAATAACGATATAATAACAACAAGTAATTTAAATATAAATATAGAATTAACAGAATTAGGAAATTATAAATATTATTCAAAGTCAAGTAATTTAATAGAGGGAAATATTATTGTAAATAATGAAGATATAATTTATACATCAAATAGTGTAATAGAATCAAATATAACTTATGAAAATAAAATATTATATACGAGTGAATTAATAATAACAAGTAATATACGATATTATAGTAATATAATATATGAAACAAATATATATGAAACAGTAGATACATATGAAATAGTAGATACATATGAAATAGTAGATACATATGAAATAGTAGATACATATGAAATAGTAGATACATATGAAGAAATAAATTATAATATAGGTGGTGGTGCTGGTGGATTAATATTTTTAGAAAGTGTATTTTTAGGAATTGATAATTATATAATAAAAGTAGGTAAAGGTGGTAAAGGAACAGATAATATAAATAATATAGGTGAAAATGGTAAAAATAGTTTATTTAGTTATTTAAAAACTGAAGCAATAGGTGGTGGTGCGGGTGGAACAAATTTAATAATGGGTCAAAATGGTGGTAGTGGTGGTGGTTCAATAAAAGGTCGTACTGGTGGTTTAGGAACAGTAAGTGATATTATTAATAAAGATGATGATATTTTAATAAATCAATATTATCAAGGTTATAATGGAATTCAATCAGGAGGTGGTGCAAATGGGGATGGTACTAGTAATATAAATAATGGAAAATATAAAGAAAATGATATAAACTTTTTTGATAATTTTAATATTGATAAATTGAATAATTTAATAAAAAATAATGAATTATATTTTGCAAGTGGTGGTAATATAAAAGGGTTAGATGGATTAGATAATTCTGGAAATGGTGGAAATGGGAATTTTGAAAATAATAAAAGTGGTGATGGTGGTTCAGGATTAGTTTTATTAAGAAAAATAAATAATAGTGATTTTAAAATATATATTCCAATTACAACAGTAATTCCATCTAGTTTAAATAGTTCTACTGTAAAAAATACAATTTTTGTAGATGGTAAATATATAACAAAGATTGAAGAAAATATATTATTATTTCGTTTTGATAATTTAAATAAAAATGAATTTGGACAAACAGAATATTCAATAAACTTTAATGATTTGATAGAAATTGATATATTATTAATTGGTGGTGGTGGAAGTGGTGGTAAAGGATTAATAAATACTGAAGAATACGGTGGTGGTGGTGGTAATGGTGGTGGATTAATATTTTTAAGTAATTTAGAAGTTGAAAAAGGTACTTATAAAATTAAGGTAGGTGAAGGTGGTAAAGGAATTACATCTGAATATGGTGTAGGAAATAGTGGTAAAAATAGTTCATTTAGTTATTTACAAACAGAAGCAATAGGTGGTAGTGGTGGTGGTTATAGTAATATTTCGGTATCTTCTAATATTATTACAGATATTGTTAAATATGATGGAACAATTTTAAAATCATCTTATGTTCAGAGTTATAAAGCAGATAAATATTTAGATTTAAATATATTAAATATTGAAGATAGAGAATATCCACCTTTAAAAAATTTTAATTCTAATATTTTAACAGTATCAAATTTACAATATGGTAATGGTGAATATGAAATTGAATATTCATCAATAAATACAGATAATTATTTAAATATTTTTAATTTATTTGGAAGAAATTTAGTAGGTGAATTAGGAATAGAAACAAATATAGATGAGTACGTAAATTTATTTAGACACAATTATTTTAAAGATAATAATATTAATATAGTATCAATAACAAGTCATAATGCAATATTTTACATAAGTGATGATTATAAAATATATGTATCTGGTAGTAATTCAAATGGTAAATTAGGTTTAGGACATAGTGCTAATATATTAAGTCCTATGGAAAATACATGGTTTTTAGATAATAATGTTAAAATAACAAAAATAGTAGCTTATAATGAATTAGTACTATTTTTAGATATTAATGGAAAAGTATATCAAACTGGTTTAACATCTGGTTACGTTACTAATAAAACACCAACAATAATAAGTTATTTTGAAACAAATAACATAGTATTAAAAGATATTTCAGTAGGTCATTCTCATAGTCATTATTTAGATATAAATGGAAATGTATATTTCTATGGTTGGTCAAATAATGGTGAATCTGGTATGGGAACAACATCATATACTTCTGAACCAGTATTAGTAACCACATTTGAAAATATAATAATAAAATCAATATTTAGTGGAAATTATTTTTCAGTATTTATTGATGAAGATAATAATGTTTATAGTTCTGGTAAAAATAACTATGGTCAATTAGGATTAAATACAATAACAAATACACCAATTGCTACAAAAATAGAAAATTTAAATAATAAAATAATAGTAAAAGTTAAATTAGGAAATAATTTTGGATTATTTTTAGATAATAATGGTATTGTATATGGATGTGGATATAATTTTAATGGTCAATTAGGAATTGGAAATTTCGATACAGATAACCCATTAATAAAAAAAATAAATTGGTTTATAGATAATAAAATAAAGATTAAAGATATAGATATTGGAAATAGCTTTAGTATTTTTATAGATACAAATAATAATGTGTATGGTTGTGGTTCTGTTCCTTATAAAGCAAATTCAGTATGGGCAGATAATCCTTGGAAAAATAATTTACCCTTAAAAATAACTAATGCAAGTCATATATTCTGTGGAACAGATCAAGTTTATTTGTTAGATGATAAACTAATAAAAATAAATCCACCATATAATTTATTTAATAATGAAAAATTTGGTGTGGAATCTGCAAAATGGCAAATAAATTCTTACGGAACATATGGTTCTGAAACTAATAATGGTAATTATATTGAAGGTAGTATAATTAATGATAGTTTTGATGGTGTATATAAAGGAAATTGGATAAAAATAAAATTACCTTATAAAATAATATTAGATAAATATGTTATAAAAGCCGTAGATGGATTAAATGTAAGAGCACCTGGTAATTATAAAATATATGGTTCAAATGATAATATAAATTGGACAGAAATAGTACATAGAACTAGAAATGATATATTATATGTTAATGATGAATGGACAGATAAATTAAATAATAATACATTTTATCAATACTATGTTATGGTTGTTAATAAATTATTTAATTCAGAATTATTAATAGATAATGATGTTCCAAAAAGTGATTTAATAGGATATTATAAATTTGAGGATACTATAAATATTGGTTTTGATAATAGTGGTAATAATAATCATATAACATTTGCAGATCCAGATTCTACAACACTTGTTGAAGATAGTAAAGTAGGTAATTATTCAGTTTCTATAACCAAATCATTAATATCAGATATAGTATTTAATTTAAATAATAATGATTTTAGTGCAACATTTTGGATAAATATTAGGTCTTATACAATGTATCATTATATGTTTTGGTGTCAAGATATAATAAATTCAGGTGATAATTGGTTTGGATTTACTTTTGATAATGCTGGAGAATTAAAATGGCATAGTTATAATGGAACACATACCCATATATTAATTAGTAATGCTTATACATTAAATGAATGGGTACATTATACGTGGATATATACATCTGATGGAAGTATTTTAATTTATAAAGATGGTGTAGAAATAGTAAATCAACCACAATTTAGAATAATTAATGTTGATTTTAGAGTAACATTTAATATTACTGAAGGAAATTCATTTTATATAGATGATTTACGTTTTTATAATAAAAAATTAACTCAAACAGAAATTACTAATATATATAATAATACAGAAACAATAGTCGAATCTACTATAAATTTAGGTAATACAAATGAGTCATATGTATTAAATTTTGAATCTTGGAAAATATATGGTAAAGAAATAGTTCCTTTAAAAATAATAAGTGGTGGTGGTAGTGCTGCTAGTAATATTGATATTATATATGATGACAATGTGAATTATGTAGGTAATTCAAATTTATTAAATATTAATGGTGATTATGGTAAATATAAAGAAAATGATATTAATTATATGCAAAACTTTAATTTAAATAATAATAGTGAAATTGGTGAATATTATTCAAATATAATACCATTACCAGAAAAATATATATTATCAACATATAATCCGGTTGATGTTAATTTATTAAATCAAGAGTTACTAGATAATAATAATATATCTTTAAAATATATATTTGAAAAAACAGAAAATGGTGTATTAACATTACTAAATAATGGTACAAGTACAACAAATTATTCATTTATTAATGATATACCATATGGTAAATTAGATGTGTTGATAATAGGTGGTGGTGGTGGTGGTGGTAGATGGCATGGTGGTGGTGGTGGTGCTGGTGGTTTAGTTTTAATCCAGAATTATGAAATGAAATTAAATGATTATTTAAAAATACAAGTTGGTAATGGTGGTAGTGGTTTTAATAATCATTCATATGGACAACCTGGATTTGATAGTATAATTAGTTTAAATAATAATGAAAATGAATTTATAGCAATGGGTGGTGGTGGTGGCGATGCAAATTCTGGAGGATATACAGGTTATAGTAGAAATGGTGGTTCTGGTGGTGGTGGTAGATCATGGGGTGGTGGTGTTAGTAGAGGAATATCAATTCAGGAAGAATATTTATTTGAAAATATTAGAAGAGGATATGGTAATAAGGGTGGTGGTGGGGGTGAATATTCTGGTGGTGGTGGTGCTGGTGGTAATGGTAGTCGTAATGGTGGTACTGGATTAGCAGAAGTAAATGGTATTGATTTTAAAACATATTTTAATATAACGGATGAAAATATTGGAGAACATCATACAAATGATAAAGTTTATTTTGCTGGTGGTGGTAGTACTTTGTATTCTGGTGGTATTGGTGGTGGGGGTAATGGTGGTGGTGGTGCTGGAACACCAAATACTGGTGGTGGTGGAGGAGGACAAATAAGTGGTTATAGTTCTTCTGGAAAAGGTGGTTCTGGTGTAGTTTTAATAAAATTATGGTTTCCAGAAACAATATTAGAAGAAAGAATATATTTTGGTAGTGGTGGAAAAGGAACTGGTATTTATAATTATATAACTTTTAATAAAGCTGAAGAATTATTAAATTCAGATTTGTATTCTAAAAATTATGTTATTTATGAATATAATTCAGAAAATGATAATGGTTTTGGACAAACAGAATACAATTTAAATGTACCAGTTGAAATTAATTGTGATATATTAATGATTGCTGGTGGTGGTGGTGGTGGTTCATATGGTGGTGGTGGTGGTGGTGCAGGTGGATTATTATATTTTAATAATATTGATTTACTTGGTAATTATAATATGAAAGTAGGTAAAGGAGCAGAAAAAAATCCACATATTATACCAATTGGTCAAAATGGTTATAATACAGAATTTTATTTTAATAATACAAGCAATATAGTATATGGTGGTGGTGGTGGTGGAACTGGGGATAAACTTCCTAGTGGTAGTGATGGTGGTTCTGGTGGTGGTGCTAGTTCCCAGAGAATAAATGTTCGTGGAGAAGGTATAGCTGGTCAAGGTAACAACGGTGGTTATTCTCATAATACACCAGCTAATAATGGTAGTCATGCTGGTGGTGGTGGTGGTGGTGCTGGAACACCAGGTACAAATGCAAATGTACCAGTTGGACATGTTGGTAATGGAGGTGATGGATTAAAATTTGATTTAACTGGACAAGAAGAATATTATGCTGGTGGTGGAGGAGGAGCATTTTATAGAGGAACTAATTTAGGTGGTGGATATAATGGATTAGGACAAGATAATTATGGTGGTGGTGGTCAATCTTTAAACGCATCATATGGTAATAATGCTATAGGAGAAGCTGGTAAAAATGGTGTTATTATAATTAGAATTAATATTTATAAATTAAATAATATAGATTTTTACAGAACTATTGAAAAACCAAAAATTAATATATCAAATAATAATAGTGGAACTGGTGGTTCTGGAGAAATTGTAAATGGAAAAAGCGGCGACGGTAGTAATGGATTAGTTTTATTAAAAATTAAAAAAACTGGATATGATATGGATAAATACGTATTACCTAGATATCAGTTAGAAGTTGATGATTTCATTTTTACAGATAAAGTTATTAATAATCCAGTCAGTATTTATACATTAAATCAAGAATTACAAAATAATAGTAATGTATCTTTAAAATATGCATTTGAAAAAACTGAAAATAATTTATTAGCATTATTAAATGATGGTTCAGATATAACTAATTATTCTTTTATTAATGATATAAAACATTCTAAATTTAGTATTTTAGTTGTTGGTGGTGGTGGTAGTGGAACAAGAAATAGGGCTGGTGGTGGTGGTGCTGGTGGTTTAGTTTTTGTTGAAGATTATAACATTGAATTAAATGATATTATAAAAGTTGAAGTAGGAAATGGTGCTTTACCTAATGCAAAAACTGGGTATCAGAGTTTAATAAAATTAAATGATAATGAAAATGAATTTATAGCTTTAGGTGGTGGTGCTGGTAACGGTGGAGCTGGTGGTTCTGGTGGAGGTAATCCAAATCATATAGTATATACAGGTATATCAATTCAAAATAAATATCATAATATATATACTGGTTTTGATAGAGGATTTGGAAATAATGGATCAAGTGGAAGAGATGATAATGGTGGAAATGGTGGTGGAGGTGCTGGTGCTAATGGTAGTTATAGTTTTTATGGTGGTTATGGAGGTAGTGGATTGGCTGAAGTAAATGGTATTGATTTTAAAACTATTTTTACAATTACAGATGAAAATATTGGACATCATCATAGTAATGGTAAAGTTTATTTTGCTGGTGGTGGTGGCGGTGGTTCAAGAATCCCTAGTATTAATCCAGGTGGTGGTGTTGGTGGTGGTGGTCATGGAACGGGAAGTTATATTGCTGGTGATGGAAAACCAAATACTGGTGGTGGTGGTGGTTCATCTGCAAAAGGCACTGGAACAGGTGGAAAAGGTGGATCTGGTGTAGTTTTAATTAAATTAATACCAAATTATTATATAAATCCAGTTTATTTTGATTATTATGAAAATTTTAGAAAATATCAAAAAAATCAAGAAAATGTATTAATATTTAAATATAATTTAGATTATGATTATAATGGTCAGAATAATTATAATTTAATATTAAGTAAGGAATTAGAAATAGATATTTTAATGGTAGCTGGTGGTGGTGGTGCTGGATTTATAAGTAATTTAGATAATGATAGTAATATTGAATATGGACCAGGTGGTGGTGCGGGTGGTTTAATATTCTTAACAGAACAAATATTAAACATAGGAACATATGAAATAAAAATAGGTAAAGGTGGAGATTGTTCTAAATCAATAAATGAAACTGGTAAAAATGGTTATAATACATCATTTTCTTATTTATTAACAGAAGCAATAGGGGGTGGTGGTGGTGGAACTAATATAAAAGAAGGAAATAATGGTGGTTCTGGTGGTGGTAGTTTTGGAAATAGAAATATCATGATTTTTACATATGATAGTAATTTAGATAATGGTTCTGGTCAAACTGAATATAATGTTAATTTACCAGAAGATATAGAATGTGATATGTTAATAGTCGCTGGCGGTGGAGGTGGTGGTACTAGCATTGGTGGTGGTGGAGGAGGTGGTGGTGTAATTTATAGTAAAAATATATTATTAAATAGTGGTGATCATTTAATAAAAGTAGGTAAAGGTGGAAATGGAGCACCAGCTGGTGGAACAAATGGACAACCAGTAAATCATCCATTTAATATAAATGGTGAAAATGGTATTAATAGTTCAATTAATGATATAATTGTTTATGGTGGTGGTTATGGTGGAAGTGGAAATCATAATTATTATCCTTTAAGAGGTATAGGTGGTAATGGTGGTTCTGGTGGTGGTGGAAGTGGTTATGGTGGTTCTGTAAATCCAGATATTAAAGGTGGTCCAGGAAAAGGAATTACTGGTCAAGGATTTGATGGTGGTTACAATACAAATTCTAATTATTATGGTGCTGGTGGTGGTGGTGCTGGTGGTGTTGGAAAATTATCTGATGGTGGTATTGGATTAAAAGTTAGTATATTAGATATAGAATATTATTGGGGTGGTGGCGGTGGTGGAAGTGGTTATAGTTCAACTGGTGGAAATGGTGGTATTGGTGGCGGTGGTGGTGGTGCAAGAAATACAACATATGGTGGTTTAGGTTATAATGATGGACAACCAGGTGGTGGTGGAACAAGTAGTAATGCAAATAGACCAGGAGGTGATGCAGGACAACATACTGGTGGTGGTGGTGGTGGTGGATCACATTATAATAGTAATAATAAAGGTGGCGATGGAGGTTCTGGGGTTGTTATATTAAAATTTTCTAAATATATAAATAAACCAGTTTCTAATCCATTTGTTCCAATTGCAGATGCCATTAATCATCCAGCTAATGGAACTACAACTAATATAGTACTTAATGATAATACTACGTTAATTAATGATTATGTTCAAGGTAATCGAGGATATTTAAATGGTGGAGGTGCTGAAAGTAGTTCTAGTAATATAAATGGAAAATATATTGAAAATGATATTGATTTTGCTTATCATTTTAATTTATTTAAAAATAATTTAATTGGTGAAGTTTATGAAAATAATATTTATTTCTCAAGTGGTGGAACAAATAATTTAGATAAAATAACATTAAATAGTGGAAATGGTGGTGATGCAAATACTTGGAATAATATAGGTAATAATGGTGATAATGGAATATTATTATTAAAATATAGAAATATAGATGATAATTCAAGTGCAGATAATATTTTAATAAGTGGTGCAAATCTAAGTGGTTATATTAAAAATGATAATATTATGACATTTCAATATAATAGTAGTTCTAAAAATGAAAATGACCAAACTGAATATAATTTTACAGTTACTAATGAATTTATTTATATCGATATATTAATTGTTGGTGGAGGTGGTTGTGGTGGTAATTATGGTGGTGGTGGTGGTGGTGCTGGTGGATTATTATTATTGGAAAATACAAAAATTAATAATGGAACATATCAAATTAATGTTGGTAATGGTTCTATAGCAAATTCAACTTTATATACAGATAATAATGGTAAAACAAGTTCTTTCAGTAATTATATTGCATTAGGTGGTGGTGGAGGTGCATCTAAAGATGATTATACATATGCTGGTTCATTAGTAATTGATGAATCTGTTGGTTCTGGTGGTGGTGGTGTATCAAGTATTAATAGAAAATTAAGTAAAGGTGGATATGGAACATTTATGCAAGGTAATAATGGTGGTAATGGTGAAAATATATTGAATGGTAATAGTGGTGGTGGTGGTGGTGCTAATAGTATTGGACAAGATGGTATTACTGGTGCTAATGGTGGAATTGGTATTGATTTAAGTAATTTATTTAATGAAAATGTAGGTGATTTAGGTTGGTTTGCTGGTGGGGGTGGTGGTTGTTTATATATTGATCAATCTAATATTACAGATAGTAAAGGAGGTAAAGGTGGTGGTGGTGATGCTGCATTAACAAATGATACTGTTGGAACAAATGGATTACTACATACTGGTGGTGGTGGTGGAGGTGGTTCTGGAAATGCATTAGGTGGAAATGGTGGTTCTGGTGTTGTGATTATTAAAGAACATTTAAGTACTGTTGAAATACCATTATTTAAGTATTTCTTAAGTTATAATAGACCAATTAGTAAGTATTTTATATATGATCCAAAAAATGATAATGAATTCGGACAAACTGAATATAATATTAACATTGAAAAAAGTGCTTATTTTGATATATTAATTATTGGAGGTGGTGGTTCTGGAAATAATATAACTGAATATACATCTAATATTATTATAACATCTAACATTATTGTAACATCCAATCTTGATAATTCTAATTTAACTTCAAATATTGTTATAACATCAAATATTGAATATTTATCAAATATATATGAATATGGTGGTGGTGGTGGTGGATTAATATTTTTAGAAAATCAATATATTGAAAATAATGAATATTCAATTAAAGTTGGTAAAGGAGGTGTCTATTTAAATGGTATAGTTCAAAATGGTTATAATACTTCTTTCTCTTATTTAGTATCAGAAGCTATTGGTGGAAGCTCTGGTGGATTAAGTAATAAAATTTATAATGGTTCAATTGGTGGTCATAAAAATAGAAATGAGAATTATATTAATTCATTACCAATAATTAAAGCTAATGGTGATATTATAACTTTAGATTATAAACAAGGATATAATGGTGGTATTATATTAACATCAAATATTTATAATGCAGGTGGTGGTGGTGCAGATTCTTTAGGATATCCAAATTTAAATAATTTATCAATAAGTAATGGTGGTAATGGAAAATTTCAAGAATTTAATATAAATTTTAAAGATATTTTTGATTTACCAACAGATAATACAATAGGAGAATATATAAACGGCAATGTATATTTTAGTGGTGGTGGATCTGGTGGTAATATTATATCAAATAGTGGATATGGTGGTGGTGGTAATTATACAAGAAAAGATGGATTAGCAAATTCTGGTGGTGGTGGTGCTGGTGGAAATGGAAATGGTGGTTCTGGATTAGTTATAATTAAAGAAAGAAAGAATGTAAGTGAAAATTTTAATTTAACACATGATTTAAAATATAATAATTATCATTTATTAACAGACCATGTTAAACAACCAAGTGATAATATATTAATATTTAATTATAGCGAATTCAAAGATAATGGTCAAGGACAAACTGAATATAAATTAATATTAAATAATAATTATGATATTGAGTTATTGTTAGTTGGCGGTGGTGGTGCTGGTGGTAAAGGAAATTATATAGATTCAAAAATAATATCTGGTGGTGGTGGTGGAGGTGGTGGTGTAATATTTGTTAATAACTTAAGTTTATTAGAAAATGAATATATTATAAAAGTAGGTAATGGTGGTATAGATTCAGAAGGTAAAAATAGTTCATTTTCATATTTACAAACAGAAGCAATAGGTGGTGGAATGGGAAGTTCATATGAAAGTAATTTAACAAATGATGGTGGTTCTGGTGGTGGTTCAATAATTAATTTATCTGAAAATATAATAGGTGGAAATGAAACAGTAAGTGATATAATTACTGTTGATGGAACAATTTTAATTAATAATTACCGTCAAGGATATCCAACTGGAAGTTATTTATTAAATTATAATGAAGTATATGGAACGGGTGGTGGTGGTGCTAATAGTCATGGTTATCCAATAAATAATAATTTAGTATTGAATGGTGGTGAAGGTAAATATAGTGATCAAAATATAAATTTTAAAGATAATTTTAATTTACCAATAGATAATTCAGTAGGTGAATATGTAAATAATAATATTTATTTTGGCGGTGGTGGTTCTGGATCAACTTTTAGTAATTTAGAAACATTAGGTGGTTTAGGTGGGGGTGGAACTTATTCAAATAATTTAGATAAATTAGATGGATTATCTAATTCTGGTGGTGGTGGTGCTGGAACACTATATAAGACTAGATCTGGTAACGGTGGTTCTGGAATAGTTATAATTAAATTAAAAGAATCTAGTCAGAGTTTTAATTTCAATGTAACTTATAATAATAATGAAATATTAAATCAAAATTATATAACAACATTTGAATTTAAAGATGTTTTTAATATAACAAGTCATTTAGATTATTTAACTATAAATGAAACATTTGTTGAACATTTTGCATATGGTGCTAATTATTCTGTATTTGAAAATGGAAATTTAAATCCAGCAGTAAATCCAGGTATATATGATAATGAAAATTCACAATATTGGGGAAGACAAACTATATATGAAACAAATGTAAAAGGTAGATTTTTATGGAATAAACCAGAAGATGTTGAAGAAGTAATTGCATATGTATGGGGTGCTGGTGGTGGTGCTGGTCCAGGATATACTGGTGGATTTCATTCTGAACGTTATAATATTCGTGGCGGAAATGGTGGTTTTGTTAAAGCAAAAATAAATGTAAAAGATATAGATAAATTAAATATTATTATAGGACAATGTGGTGGTATAGGTGTAAGTAATAAAGGTTGGCCAGGTGGTGGTAAAAGTGGAGGTAATTGTGGTTGTGGAGGTGGTTTATCTGGTATATTTTTAGAAGATGAATTTAAAATAGATAATTATGGATGGAGTCATGGTCATGATTATTATTTAACCTTTCAAAAAATAAATTCAGATATACCAGATAGTTCTATTCTTATAATAGCTGGTGGTGGTGGAGGTGGTGGTGGATATAGTTCAAGTGATAATTATCAATCAACATTAAATGGAAATTGGTTTAAAGCTATTGGAGGAGATGCAGGTTTTGAAACTGAAAATTATATTTATGGTAAATCTGGATTTAATACTAAATTACGATTAAGTAATAGTGGTGGTCCAGGAACATTAATAAGTGGTGGTTCTGGTGGTGGTCGTAGTGGTGGTGGTGGTTGGGCTAATGGTCAAAGTGGAAGTAAATTTAAAGGTGGTGATACTGGTAGATATAATCATAATGGTTATTTAGCAGATAATAGTGGAACTGGAGGTTCTGGATATTATGGTGGTGGATCTGCAGGTTATAATGGTATTGCATGTGCTGGTGGTGGTGGTTCATCTTATTATGCACATAATTTAGTTTCACCTATTATTGCATTTGGAAATGATACAGATTCTTTAAATACTACTAATTATGTTCCTTATAATATTCCAAAATCAACATCATTAGGTGGTACTTATTTTAATAATGAAAATGATCTTGATCAAAATGGTGGTAATGGATATATTATTTTAGAATATTCATATAAAAATCCAATTGATCGTAATTTATATATTAAATATTATCCTACTAAGTATATAACAATTCAAACAATTGATGAATTTATACCAGAAATTAATTCAATAAATTTAAGAAATGAAGAATCCAACTATAAAATTATAGATACATTTAATTCCTCAATATTTAAAAATAATGAATATCTCTATTTTAATGGTTTTGTTACAGAAACAACTAATAGTAATTTTATTAACTTATCAATTACAGATGAAAGTATAATTTATGCTAATAATAATATATATAACTGTGAAATATTATATATAAATTATTCATCAAATTTATATAATTATCAATCGGATATAATATTACAAAATAATATTTATAAAGTATCTTCTAATTTAGATAATATTATTAATCAAAATAATGAAACAATTTATAATTTAACTTCAACTAATAATATAGATAATGAATTTGATAATTTAATAGAAGAATTTAATATAGAATATGATACATCTGGAATAAAATTATTGATAAAATATAACAATCCAGTTAGTAGTAATATAGAAATAGAAAAATTAAATAGAACTTTGTATTTTAAAGAAGGAATTGAAGATGTTGAATATTTAGTAACAGATGGTATAAAGTATAGTTATGGTATAGATAATTTTGATAGTGTGTATTATTTAAGTTTGGATAAATTTAATTCAGAATTAAAATCAAATAGTTATAAACCTTTAATATTTAAATATGATGAAAATAATGATAATGGTAATAATCAAAGTGAATGGAAATTAAATTTAGATAAAGATGCATTATATGATATTTTAATTGTAGCTGGTGGTGGTGCTGGTGGTGCTGGATATTATCCACAACCATGGAGATCTTCCTCAAATGGTGGAGGTGGTGGTGCTGGTGGTGTTGTTTATATGGTAAATAAATATTTATTATCTTCTGTTGAATATAAAATTATTGTTGGTGATGGTGGTAAAGGTGAAAACCCACCAATTATAACAAATGGTTATAATAGTATGATTTTAGATAATAATAATAATATTTTAGAATTTGATAATATTCCATTACTTGCATATGGTGGTGGTCATGGTTATTCTATACATGGTCCAGCACAAGATGGAGGTTCTGGTGGTGGAGGTGGTGGAAAAGCAATTCAAGGAAATACATATTGGAATGGTAATGAATATGTTCCAGGTGGATATGATAGTGATAAAAGATCATATTATTTTAGTTATTCTGGTGGTCCAGGTGGTGGATCAGCACAAAAAGGTGCAGTAAATGAGACATTTAAATATGATGGTTGGAATCATTGGTTATTTGATTGGGGAGGTGATGGTGTCTTGAATGATATTACTGGTATTCCTACATATTATGCTGGTGGTGGTCATTATCCACTTATTTATCCACATAGTAATCAATTCACTTCTGATATTTATCGTAGTAAAGGCGGTGGTGGTCTTGCACTTACTAAATGGAATAATACTTGGAATTGGTATTCAACAATAAAACATATAGTTTCTGGTGTTCCACATACTGGTAGTGGTGGTGGAGGTTTTCATCCACATTATTATGGTACAAATGGTGGTTCTGGTATTATTATTCTTAAAAAATCTAATACTTATAGAAACAAATTATATTATCCTACACCAGAATTATATTATAAAGATTCAATTATTGAAAATTTAGATAATTCTACAAAATATATTCCAGAAAATAAAATTAATTATTCAGTATTAAATTATTTAATTGAAAATAATTTTGGAATAACTAATAAATCTGAAATAATTGAAAAATCAAATTATATAAAATTAGAATATTTTAGTTTTGAAATATCTAGTTATCCAATAAATATTAGTGATGTAACAGATATAAATGGATATAGAATTTTAATATTTAGATTTGATGTTAATAGACAAATTAATAATATTGTTAAATATATATTAAAAAGTAATATTTATTTTAATGCCGATTTAATAATTGGTGACAATAATTATAATTTCTATTTTAATAAATTAGTATTTATTGAAATAAATAGTAATAATTTAAATAATAAAGTAAGTGGAATAATTAATAATGAAAATACTTATTTAATAAATGATGGTGAAGTAAAATTAATATATTCTACAAATATTAAGTCTGATGATTTATATTTACCTAGATTTTTAATTAAATATAAGTTAAAACCAGTTATTAATTCTTTAATTAGTGTTAGTGATACATTATTAAAAGAATATAATTATACAAATATTATTGATAATATGTTAAGCACTAATTTAATTTATTTTATCAAATTAATTAATAATCAATGGAAATTATCTGGTTTAGATATTATAAATAAAACTAGATATGAAGATGTTAATTCTACATCTGTTAATTTAGATATATATAAAGGTAATGTAATAGAATTTGATATAAATACTAATATCAATAATCCATTTATTATTATTAAAAGTAATACAAATCCAAGTAGAAATAATACTGATAATAATTCATTAAATAATGTTACATATGATGGTATTTATATTGATGGTAAAGGATTTATTAATGGTAAAGTAATATGGAATACATCTGATTTTACAGTCGGTAAATATTATTGTATATCATCTACTGATACAAATATTTATTTTGTTATTAATATAATTGAAAAAATAAATAATAATGATCCAATTACAGATATGTCTGTTAATAATTTAGATCTGAAAATGTATTATAAATTAGAATATGATAATTTAGCAAGTAATTATGAATCTAGAGATATAATTGTATCAAATAGATTAGGAACAACAATATTAGAACCAGTTTTTATTAAATTAGGTTATTCGGAAAATACAATTCCGGGTTTTGAATTTAATAAATTGGATTTATATATAACATTAGATCAAACTAATAAAGAAGTAAATTTATTGGAACTTTATAAATATGGATATAGTTATTTTATAATTGAAACTAAATTTCCAAATAATAACTATATTATAGGAACTACTTTAGATATAATTGCAGAAAACCTTGGTGTTTATGATATAATAATAGGAATAGATAATAAAATATTAGTTATTAGAGTAAATGATAATTAATTTATCATAAATTTTTGAATATATGAATTACAAACAGGGAAGTTTTTATTCTTAAGTAATTGAAAACAATTATCACATATTATTCTGTGACCACAAGGAAATATAGTTTTTATGTTGGAATATAAAAAATATTCATAACATATATTACATTCAATATAAATTTCATTTTAAGAATATTCCTTGTTATTTGAAAAAGATCTTTCTGTGAAAAAGATCATTCTTAAAAAAATCTTTCTATAAATATAAAATTATTTTTATAAATATTTAAATATAATATTTTTAAATTATAAAATATTTTTTATAAATATAAAATATTATATTTTTAAATTATAAAATATTTTTTAAATCTTAAAAAGATCTTTCTGTGAAAAAAATCATTCTTAAAAAGATCTTTCTGTGAAAAAAATCACTCTTAAAAAGATCTTTCTGTGAAAAAGATCATTCTTAAAAAGATCTTTCTGTGAAAAAAATCACTCTTAAAAAGATCTTTCTGTGAAAAAGATCATTCTTAAAAAGATCTTTCTGTGAAAAAGATCATTCTTAAAAAGATCTTTCTGTGAAAAAGATCACTCTTA
>Ga0228650_1000024_pt1 | contig 42257 bp, 33 predicted proteins | sample 62DmetaG_FD_183171 | JGI IMG/M metagenome (GOLD analysis project Ga0228650, IMG submission 183171) | Seawater microbial communities from Monterey Bay, California, United States - 62D | ecosystem: Environmental > Aquatic > Marine > Coastal | place: USA: California | collected 2016-10-28
CGTCGAGACACCACAATAATAATTTTTATAATAAATGAGGTTACAGCTATGAATCAGGTTCCTAAGGGACTCTCGGCGGCCGCCCTAGTCGCGACAGTTGCGGTATCGTCAGTCACCCAAGCCCAACTCGAAGAAGTGATTGTCACAGCGACTAAGATTGAGACGTCGATACAAGATACACCCATCGCGGTCTCCGCTTTTACGCAGGATCAACTTGATTCACAGTTGATTAACGACACGATGAATCTGCAGTTCTCTGTTCCTAATATGACGATGACCAAGCAGAACTTCACGGCTAACGACATCCGTATCCGGGGCATTGGCTCAGGCGCAATTGGTCCAGCCGGTGATAGTGGAGTCGGCATTCACATTAATGGTGTCTACCAAACTTCGACCCGAATTTTTGAGACCCAGTACTTTGACACTGAGCGTGTCGAGGTGTTGCGTGGCCCGCAGGGGACGCTTTACGGTCGAAACACGACCGGTGGCGTGGTCAATGTGATCACTGCCAAAGCAGACCCTTCAGAGTTTAAGGGCCAAATTGATGGCACTGTGGGCAATTACGGTTACACCCAAGTGCGCGGTATGGTCAACATGCCTCTGAGCGATACCTTTGCAGTGCGAGCTGCGGGCATGACACTGCAGCGCGATGGCTTTGTCGATAACCTCTATACAGGTGAGGACATCGATGATCGTGATATGTGGTCGGGTCGTTTGTCGCTGACCTGGACGCCCAGTGAGCGGACTGAGATCAGTCTGATGGGGAGTTATTTCGAGGAAGATGACAGCCGCGTGCGGTCTCAGAAGCAGGCGTGTGTGTACGACCCAAGTGGCGTGTTGGGGTGCTTACCAGGCTCCCCGCAATACCAAACTACCAATTCCGCCGCGGGTATTACCGGCGCGTTGATCGCCAGTATTAGCGGACTCAACGCGATTGCACAAGGTTACCTGGGCGGGTACGGCGCCGCGACCGGGCAGGCAAATTACGCCGCACTGGGCCTCAATGCGCTGAACGGCTCTGCGTTTTTCCCAGCTGAAGACTATATCGGCGATACCAATCCCGATGGGTTACGCCAGGTCAATATGGACTGGACGCCGACGTATTACACCGAAGAGACCAATATCCAACTGCAGCTCAGTCATGATTTTGGCAATATTCAGATGTATTACGCTGGCGGCTATACCGAGAGCGAGGTCAATTCGACCGAGGACTATGAAAAAGGCGTGTCCAACGCCGATTGGACGCCCGCTTTGAACTCTCTGGCGCAGCTGGGCTCGGTTCCTGCGCTACCAGCCGCCGCGCTGGGCGATATTATCGGTGCATTGGCGCCGACTTACGGTGCGGGTACCGCGCAAACAGTCGGGTTGTTAATTACTGACGCGGCCACCGGTATCCCTGGCGTTGGCTTGTGGGCGGGTAACCCCGGACTGCAGGCGTTAGCCAATGGCGTACCAGTGCTCCACCCTGATGATAAAACGACGTCGTATTGGTTCCGAAATGCCGGTATCGATGAATCATCCAACTATAACGAGCAGTGGACCCACGAGCTGCGCTTTCAGAGTAGCTTTGATGGGCCACTCAACTTTTTGGTCGGCGGCTTTTATCTCGACTTCGATAATACCAACGCGTATATCGTGCGTGCCGCGGGGCTGGCGCTGCCTGGCTTGATTTTGCCGATCAATCCGGCTGTTTTCCCTGCGCCATCGGGAGATCCGAGTAATCCTCGTTCAGAGTCCGACCCCTACATGCTGGGTTACCACAATGACTCGCGTGTCTACACCTTAGAGGCTCAGGCGTTTTTCGGTGAACTCTACTGGGATGTCACCGATGCATTGCGATTGACGGTCGGCGGACGATATTCAGAAGAGGAAAAAGAAGGCAAGCAGCGCACCATTTATGTCACCTTTTCTGACCTGCCACCGATTCAGCCTAACAACGCGTACTTTGAGCCAAAATATGAGCAGGATGAGTTCACTTGGAAGGTGAATGCCACTTACGACTTTAGTGACGACATCATGATGTACGCCACAGTTTCCAGCAGCTTTAAGTCAGGCGGTTTCAACCCAATCAGCGACAACTCACCGTTGGTTGATCCGGCTTTTGGCGGCAACGCCAATAATGCGTTTTTTGACCCCGAGTTTATTGACGCTTTTGAATTGGGGCTGAAAGCAACGCTGCTCGATGGCGCGATGCAAATCAATGCGGCCGGATTTTATTATGACTATCAAGACATGCAGCAATCTAAAATTGTCAACGTGACCTCGCTGAATCAAAATTCTGATGCCGAAATCACCGGTCTCGAACTCGATTTACTGTGGGCACTTACCCCGAATTTGATCTTCTCTCTCTCGGGTGGTTGGCTTGATACCGAGATCGGTGAGTTCCTTACAGTGGATACCGCCAACCCCAATGCCTCTTCGGCCGCCGCTCTAGCGGCGGATCCCACCGTGGCGTCACAGGGTCTGGTGAGCGTCAATGGCGTTAACTTTGTGGCGGCGCCCGATTACAGCCGATGCGAGGCTGCCGCGCCAAACCCTTGCCCCGGTTATGTGCAGAATCTAGAGGGTAATCAGATTGCGGGCTCACCCGAGCTGAACTACAACGTGGGTCTGTCTTACAACATGCCGCTGGGCAGCATGGATCTGACGTTATCGACCAATTATTATTGGCAGGACGAGTACTACGCTTCTAACTTTAACAACCTCTCCAATCAAATTGACGATTGGTCAATGTGGAACGCCAGTGCGCGTTTGTCAGGAGAGAGCTGGTACGCTGAGGCATGGATCAAGAATATTGAAGACAACGATAACGTGACGGGGCACTACTTAACGTCATCGGTATCGGCACTGTTCACAAACCAATTCATTTTGGATCCACAGACTTATGGCCTGAGTTTAGGTTGGAAGTTCTGAACGAATACTGCATGACGCAAAAGCCCGGCTCAGGCCGGGCTTTTTTTTGCCCTCGCAATCAGCGTTTGCGCGACTCACAGCGGTGACGAACCAATGGAGTCGGCTATCCTAGCGTGACCAGCATCTCTTCAGTCTACTGCTGGTCGACCTACCGTCGGTCAGCCTAATATTAACCAGCCTAATAGTAGTCGACCAGCGGCGACCTGAGCCGCAACGATGACGCCCTCGGCTAAGCCGCTTTTTTGCTGCGGCGCTGTCGCGGTTTTGGCGCACTGAGCGCCGGTAATAGGGCCTTTAAGAACCGGCCCGTATGCGACGCCTCGTTTTGCGCCACAGACTCGGGCGTCCCGGTGGCAACAATCTGCCCACCGCCTGACCCTCCCTCTGGTCCGAGGTCGATGAGCCAGTCAGCCGTTTTGATGACGTCAAGATTGTGCTCAATAATGACCACGGTGTTGCCGCCATCGCGGAGTCGATGCAACACGTCTAGCAGTTGTCGAATGTCCTCAAAATGTAGCCCAGTGGTGGGTTCATCCAGAATATACAGCGTGTTACCGGTATCCCGTTTCGACAGTTCTCTCGAGAGCTTTACCCGCTGGGCCTCGCCGCCGGACAAGGTCGTCGCGGCTTGGCCCAGTCGAATATAGGATAAGCCGACATCCATCAGTGTTTGGAGCTTACGATGGATGGCTGGAACCGCCTCAAAAAACGCACACGCATCTTCTATAGTGAGGTTTAGGACTTCAGAGATGTTTAAATCTTTGAAGCGGATCTCGAGTGTTTCGCGGTTGTAACGTTTTCCTTTGCAAACATCGCAGGATACGTAAATGTCCGGTAGAAAGTGCATTTCGACTTTGGTGACCCCATCACCTTGGCAGGCTTCGCAACGGCCGCCGCGCACGTTAAAGCTGAAGCGTCCTGGCTTATAACCGCGCGAGCGTGCTTCTTGAGTGCCGGCAAAGAGCTCACGGATGGGCGTAAAAATGCCCGTATACGTGGCTGGGTTGGAGCGCGGCGTCCGGCCAATAGGGCTCTGATCAATATCGATACATTTGTCGAGTTGCTCTAGGCCATCAATCTGGTCATGCGCCGCTGCCTTTAACGTCGTTGCCCCATTCAAAGCGGTCGCGGCGAGGGGGTAGAGGGTACCGTTGATGAGCGAGGATTTGCCTGAGCCCGACACACCGGTGACACAGGTGAGTAATCCCAGCGGGAGTGAAAGCGAGACGTTTTGCAAATTATTGCCGCGCGCGCCCTCAATTTTGATTTGGCGCTTTGGATCCTGAGTGTGGCGTTTCTCTGGCACGACGATCATTTTTTTGCCAGATAGATACGCGCCAGTCAGTGAATCAGGGTGTGCGAGCACGTCTTGCATCGTGCCGGATACGACCACCTCGCCGCCGTGCACGCCGGCACCCGGCCCGATATCGATAATATGATCGGCATTGCGGATCGCGTCTTCATCGTGCTCGACCACCAAGACGGTATTGCCCAGATCACGAAGGTGAATGAGCGTGCTGAGTAGACGTTCATTATCGCGTTGATGGAGCCCAATTGACGGCTCATCGAGGATATACATGACGCCCACCAAGCCTGCGCCAATCTGGCTGGCTAGGCGAATGCGTTGAGCCTCACCACCAGAGAGTGTCTCGGCGCTCCGGTTCAGCGTTAAGTAATTGAGCCCCACATCGACCAGAAAACGGTAGCGAGCGCGGAGCTCTTTCAAAATTTTCTCGGCGATCGCACCTTGTCGGCCTTCTAGCTCGAGTGCATCGAAGTAGGCCTGGGCGTCACCGACCGGCAGAGCGGTGATGCTGGGCAGCGTTCTATCGTCCACGTAGACACTGCGAGCATCTTCACAGAGTCGCGTCCCTTCACACGCTTTGCAGGATGCGGTGGAAACGTATTTAGCGAGCTCATCGCGAACCGAGGACGACTCAGTTTCACGGTAGCGCCGATCCATGTTGGGGATCACACCTTCAAAAGCATGCCGCCGTTTGAATACGGTGCCTCTGTCGTTGACATAAGAGAACTCAATTTCCTCGCCGCTGCTCCCCTGCAAAATGATGTCGCGATGCTGTTGTGCTAGCTCGTTGAAGGGCTTTTCCATATCAAAGTCGTAGTGCGCGGCAAGTGACCGCAATAAGTGAAAATAATAGACGTTGCGGCGGTCCCAGCCGCGGATAGCCCCCTCGGCAAGGCTGGCCTCCGGATGCAAGACGACGCGGTCTTCGTCGAAGAATTGCTTCACCCCCAATCCGTCACAGCTCGTGCAAGCGCCGGCGGGGTTGTTAAAGGAAAAGAGTCGAGGTTCGAGCTCATCGATAGAGTGCCCGCAGCTGGGGCAGGCATAGCGTGCCGAAAAGAGGGTTTCTGGACCGTCGCCGTCCATCGGAGCAACAGCAGCCACACCATCAGTGAGTTCCAGTGCCGTTTCAAAGGATTCGGCGAGCCTTAGCTGGAGATCCTCGCGGACTTTGAAGCGGTCGATGACGACGTCGATTCGGTGCTTTCGCTTTTTATCTAATTCGGGAACGTCGTCGAGGTCGACCACGATGCCGTCGACCCGCACGCGGATAAAGCCGGCAGCGCGCATCTGCTCAAAGACGTGCAGGTGTTCACCCTTTCGATCTCGCACGACGGGTGCGAGCAGCATCAGCTTACTGCCCTCCGGCATTGCGAGCACTGCATCGACCATTTGGGTCACGGTCTGAGCTTTCAGGGTGACGCCATGGGTGGGACAGCGCGGATCTCCTACGCGGGCGAATAGCAGCCGCAAGTAATCATAAATTTCAGTGATGGTGCCGACCGTCGAGCGTGGGTTGTGAGAGGTCGATTTTTGTTCGATCGAAATGGCAGGCGAAAGCCCTTCGATATGGTCGATATCGGGCTTTTCCATCATGGATAAAAATTGCCGCGCATAAGTCGACAACGATTCGACGTATCGCCGTTGGCCTTCAGCATATAGGGTGTCAAAAGCGAGGGAAGACTTGCCTGAGCCCGAGAGCCCCGTGATGACCACCAGCTTATCCCGCGGGATATCGAGATCAATGTTCTTCAGATTATGGGTGCGCGCGCCGCGGACCTCGATGGTATCCATTGTGTGCCCTGTGTATGACTGCCAACACGACAGTATACGAGGATCAGGCGGCGGCGGACTGACCGTGGACCGTTTTGTCCCCGTGATACACTGAAAAATTATCGATTTGCTCAGATATCGTGATTTCATCAGAAGCCTTTACCGCTGTCGAACGTCGTGCCGTTTTGGGCCTAGCCAGTCTCTATTGCCTGCGGATGCTGGGCTTATTCATGGTGCTACCCCTATTTGCGGTCTATGCTGAGGCGCTAGCAGGGGCCAGTGTGGCGAGCATCGGTTTAGCACTGGGGGCTTATGGCCTCACTCAGGCAGTCTTGCAGGTTCCTCTGGGTTGGCTTTCAGATCAGATCGGTCGCAAGCCCGTGATATTGGGCGGGTTGACGCTGCTGATTCTAGGGAGTGTTGTGGCTGCCCTCGCCGATACCCTGACTTGGCTGGCAATCGGTCGTTTACTGCAAGGATCGGGTGCCATCGCCTCTGCGACCATGGCACTAGCAGCGGATTACACACGCGTTGAGCAGCGCACCAAAGCTTCTGCCATTATCGGTGCTAGCATTGGGGTCTCCTTTGCGTTGGCGCTGGTACTGGGTCCGGTTTTAGCGGCCTGGGGTGGTTTGTCTCGCGTGTTCGAAACGACCGCCATCTTAGGCGGGCTCGGACTACTGGTAGTGGTGTTTTGGTTACCGCCAACGCCGAACATCAGTGAGGCAGGTAGATCACACATCGCGGACAGAGAGCGCTTAGGTGAGGCGCTGTGGGGCCGAGGCCTTGGGGCACTGTATGGCAGCATTTTTTGCCTCCATCTATTGTTGATGGCGGCATTCACGGCCATTCCCTCAGTGATGATTAACGAGGTGGCATTGCCGCCAGAGCAACACGCGTGGATGTACTTAATCACGCTCATGGGGGCGCTACCGGGGGTGGCAATCCTGGTGCGGATGAACCGCCACATGGCTGACCCTCGTGGCTTAATTGCAGTAGCTATTCTGTTAACGGTGGCGGGCTTGGTGGTGGCACTGTGGTCACTGTCGGCGTGGACATTGGGATTGGGGCTGGTACTGTTTTTCGCTGGGTTCACGGCCTTAGAAACGATTCTGCCGGCACTTGTATCGATGTTTGCCCCCGCCACTTTGCGCGGTACCGCCATGGGAATTTTCTCCAGTGCGCAATTTTTAGGCGTCTTCGCGGGCGGCGCCCTCGGCGGCAATGCCCTGTATTGGGGTGGTTACGAGGGTTTAGTGACGGCGGTCCTGGGGCTGACCCTAATTTGGCTTTTGGGTTTATGGCGTTTCAGTTACGCCCCCGTCTCGACCACCTAAATACGGAAATGATCGAGAATGATGTACCCCTAGCACGCTTGTCATTGCTATAGTCGGGAACTGAATTCACCACTTCTCAGACGCCCGTGTCGGCGCGGCTGAGAGTAGAAACGGAGAACCCCATGGCCTCTCGTGGCATCAATAAAGTGATTCTTGTTGGCAACCTGGGCAATGACCCTGAGCATCGTGTATTGCCCTCAGGTGGCGGCGTGACCAACATTAGCCTGGCCACCTCGGAGAGTTGGAAGGATAAAGCCTCGGGCGAGCAGAAAGAGCGGACGGAGTGGCACCGAGTGGTCTTTTTTAATCGCTTGTCTGAAATCGCAGCCGAATATCTGCGCAAAGGCTCCAAGGTCTATGTGGAGGGGACGTTGAGAACGCGCAAGTGGCAAGATCAATCGGGCCAAGACCGCTACACCACAGAGATTGTCGGCGCTGAAATGCAAATGCTGGATAGTCGCGGTGCGACTCAGGATGGGGGCGGTTACCAGAGTGCGCCAGCTGCCAGTTCACCGGCGCCGGCCGCGGCCAATCCGGAGCCTATCGATTTCCCTGAAGACGACATTCCGTTTTAACCAAACGACCTCACTGAATTGGTTCGTCGCACGAGCTGATTGCTGATGCGTATTCTTGTACTGGGCCTTGATTCACCGCTGGGCTACTCACTCCGCTCGTTTGCTGCACCCTTGATGCGGCACGAGATTATTGGGGTAGAGATGGACGCTACCCGCTGGCGTCGGGAACGCCAAGTCAAGAAATTGATTCGTCGTCAGCCGATTGATCTGATTCTTGACGCACGGTTGGTCACACAAATCGACGGGGTGGATCCGGTCGGTCATCCCGATATAGAACGGACACAGTGGCTGGCCAATTTGGCTGCGCGTGATCAAATCAGTTACCTGTTCCTCTCGAGTGCCCGAGTATTTTCAGGCGCATTAACCAGACCCTATCGAGAGACCGATCGGCCTGATGCGCAGGACCCCGTTGGTGAAACGCTGGTTACCTTGGAAGACCTGCTGCGGGCGACACTGGATGACCTTTTTATACTCAGACTGGGCCTGATGTTTGGTGGGCGCCGGCCTAACCCGTTGGCGAGAGCGCTCGACGCGTTGGCCCGTGGTGATGTTGTCAAGGTGAGCGAGCAGGTCAGGGGCAGTCCGGTGCATGTGGCCGAGGTCGCCCGGGTGATCCATGGGATCGTTGACCAACTGAGTGCGGGGGCGCCTTGTAAAGGCTTATATCATTACAGCGGTATCGGCGAGGTCACGGCCTATTCTTTTATGGAAACGGTGCTGGCCAACGCCTCGCAATACAGTCCATTTGAGGGCGCGCGCGACTTGATGGAGGGTAACCTGAACGAGGGGTCCCAGAAGATTGGTCTGAGCCTTGATTGTGCGGAGATTCGTCATCAGTTTGGTATTCAGCAATTGAGCTGGCGGGAGTTTGTGCCGCGAGCTGTCAAGCGCTATGTCGAACTGTATGTTGAAGAAGGAGGGAATGAATTGTGACAGTGGCCTTACAAGTGGCGGTGTTAACCGTCAGTGATACGCGCACCCCAGAGACCGATACTTCTGGGGCGTTTCTTGCCGACGCGTTGGTCGATGCGGGGCATACCGTCAGCGATCGGCAATTGGTGATCGACGATATCTATCAGCTGCGAGCAACGGTATCGCAGTGGATCGCAGATCCTGCGATCGAGGTGGTGCTGGTGACCGGTGGCACTGGGTTTTCGGGTCGCGATTCCACGCCGGAAGCACTCAGCCCCCTATTTGATAAGTCTATCGATGGCTTTGGAGAGGTTTTTCGGGCTCTGAGCCTTGTTGAAATCGGTTCTTCTACCGTGCAATCACGCGCGCTGGCGGGCATGGCTAATGGCACAGTGATTTTTTGCATGCCCGGGTCAACCGGCGCGTGTCGAACCGCTTGGGAGGGGGTGCTCAAAGACCAGCTCGATAGCACCCACCAGCCTTGTAATTTCGTTGGCGTATTGCGGGGGCACTAGCCGATGGCGCTGACCGCTTTATCGGAGGCAATGGCGACCGTACTGGGGTCTTGCACGATCACGCCCGAGTCTGAAGTCGTGCCCCTTGATCAAGCTTTGGGTCGATTTTGCGCACAGTCGGTCACCGCTGGACTGGCGGTACCACCCGCCGATAACAGTGCGATGGATGGATACGCGGTCTGCAGTCGTGACGTCCCGGCGGTGCTCAGTGTGAGTCAGCGGATTCCGGCTGGCTCAGTCCCCCTGCCGCTTGAACCGGGCACCGCAGCGCGCATTTTTACCGGCGCCGAAATGCCGGAGGGCGCCGATGCGGTGGTGCTGCAGGAGGCAACAGAGGAGACGGATCAGGGCATTCGCTTGCCGGCCGTGCAAGCGGGGCAACATATTCGGCAGCGCGGGAATGATATTCAGCCCGAGGATCAACTGGTTGCCCCGGGACAGTATTTACGCCCCCAAGATATCGGCTTGCTGGCATCGGTCGGCGTTGACCGCATTACGGTATTTTGTCCACTGACGGTGGCTATCATGACAACAGGTGATGAGCTGCGAGATCCGGGGTCGGGTGATTTACAGCCGGGGCAAATTTTCAATAGCAACCGCTTTAGCCTGGGAGCACAAATTCGTGCATTAGGGATGACGGTGGTGGACCTTAATAATGTGCCCGATGATCCGGCTCAAATCGGCAGTATGTTGGAGCGCGCGGCTAAAGAGGCTGACTGCATTGTGACTGCGGGTGGGGTCTCGGTCGGTGAAGAAGACCATGTTCGGTCGCAGATTGAAGCACGCGGCGACTTGGCGCTATGGAAATTGGCGATTAAGCCCGGCAAGCCATTGGCATTTGGCTCAGTGCAGGGAACGCCTATCTTTGGATTACCTGGCAACCCCGTGTCGGCGTGGATTACGTTTGCTTTGGTCGCGAAGCCTTGGTTGCTGAAACGCCAAGGCGCGGCGCTACGCCCTGCTTTTCGTTTTTCGGTCCGAGCTGCCTTCACCATAGCGCGCGCGGGTTCACGAGAGGAGTTCTTGCGCGTGTCTCTGACCGGGCAAGGCGAAACGATGTGTGCTAACGCGCTAACCAATCAAAGTTCCGGGGTGTTAAGCGGCCTCAGTGAGGCCGATGCGGTGGCGGTGATTCCTGCGGGGGCAACGGTGTCCCAAGGCGATTACGTAGAGGTGATCCCATTATCGGCGTTGCTGGATGCTGGCGCCGCCTGAGTCAGTTTGTGAAGCGACGAAAGATGAGGGTCGCATTGGTCCCGCCGAAACCAAAGCTATTCGACATGACTTGATTGAGTTGTGCCGCGTCGATGCGTTCACGGGCAATCGGTAACCCCTCAGCGCCGGCATCGAGGGACTCGATGTTTGCCGAGGCGGCAATAAAGTCGTCGCGCATCATCAACAAAGCATAAATCGCTTCTTGTACGCCCGCGGCACCTAATGAGTGACCCGATAAGGATTTGGTAGATCCGATAATCGGCGCATCGTTGCCAAATGCGGTGCGTAAGGCGTTCAGCTCTTGAATATCACCTGCCGGGGTGCTGGTGCCATGGGCGTTGATATAGTCAATTTTGCCTTCCAAGCCGTGCATCGCCTGTTGCATGCATCGTACGGCACCCTCTCCTGATGGGGCGACCATGTCATAGCCATCGGAAGTGGCGCCATAACCCACCAATTCGGCAAGAATTGGGGCGCCTCGAGCGGTCGCGTGCGCTAAGGATTCGAGTACCAACATCCCGCCACCCCCGGCAATCACAAAGCCATCTCGATCTGCATCGTAAGCGCGAGAGGCGCGCTGGGGCGTGTCGTTGTATTGGGTCGACAGGGCGCCCATGGCGTCAAACAATGCGCTCATGGTCCAGTGCAGTTCTTCGCCGCCGCCGGCAAACATGACATCTTGTTTGCCTAGCTGAATCAGCTCCATCGCATGTCCGATGCAATGCGCACTGGTTGAGCAGGCCGAGGAGATTGAGTAGTTGACACCTTTGATCTGAAAAGGGGTTGCAAGGCAGGCTGACACAGTGCTGCCCATGGTTTGTGTCACTCGGTAGGGGCCGACACGACGAATACCGCGGTCACGCAGTATATCGGCAGCCTCAACTTGGCTTGCCGAGGAGGCGCCGCCTGATCCTGCGACGATGCCCGTTCGGGGGTTCGACACTTGGGTTTCACTGAGGCCTGCCTGTGCAATCGCTTGTTGCAGGCTGAGGTACGCATAGCCTGCTGCGTCACCCATGAAACGCCACTGCTTGCGATCAATATGCTCGGCCAAATCAATCTGAGGTATTCCCGCAACGTGCGAGCGCATACCCGCCTCAATCTGGGCTGGGCAAAGCGCGATCCCAGATCGGCCTGAGTACAAGGAGTCCCTGACTTCCTCCGCGCTGTTACCGAGACAGGAGACAATGCCCGCTCCTGTTACCACCACACGCTCGAGCATTAGAGGGTATCCGTATTGTTAAAGAGACCGACCCGAAGGTCTGAGGCCGTATAGATGATTTCGCCATCGACAGAGACTGAACCGTCCGCAATGCCCATCACCAATTTCCGCTCGATGACCCGCTTCATTTGAATGTGATAACGCACGAGCGAGTGAGTGGGTAGGATCTGCCCAGTGAATTTGACGTCGCCAGAGCCCAGCGCACGGCCTCTTCCGGGGTTGCCCCGCCAGCCGAGGAAAAAACCAACTAATTGCCACATCGCGTCCAGTCCAAGGCAGCCGGGCATTACCGGGTCTCCGGGAAAGTGGCATGCAAAAAACCAGAGATCAGGATGGATATCGAGTTCTGCAATGATTTCTCCCTTGTCCTGTGCTCCCCCTAACGAGCTGATGTGGGTGATGCGGTCCACCATCAACATGTTGTCCATCGGGAGTTGTGCATTACCGGGCCCAAACAACTCCCCCCGTCCGCAGGCGACGAGTTCAGATTTGTCATAGTGCGACTGCTGTTCGAAAGGGGGACGCTCTGGCATGGGGAGATTTCCGACAAGGGTGGGCGCAGGTGGCGGCGAAAGGAAGGTCCGCGCGACGCGAAACGCTATTGTAGTGGAAGGGCAACGGGCGATCCAGCGGCCGGTAAGCCCCAGTTTTGTTTATAAAACCATGACTAAGCCAGACTGAGGGTTAAAAAAAGGGGGTCATTGCAGTAGCATCCAAGGTGTCGGTTGAGAGCGTCGCACCCTTGGGAATGCGCTGCCATTTTGGGTGCTTCATCCGCCTCAGGGAGCGGGCTCTTAGTGTGATTTGAGCCGCTATAGCTGCGGGGATAAGACGCGTAAACTGCGCAGTCAGGTCGGCGGCAGGCAAAACAGTGATGCCGAGAGCGTGGCAATGAATCTAAATTTTTAACGAATAGGTCGTGTGGTAATGCTGATTCCCGTTTTATTGTCTGGTGGTGTGGGCAGTCGTTTGTGGCCCGTCTCTCGGGCTGCCAGACCGAAGCAGTTCCTGCCATTGAGTGCCGAAGGGTCGATGTTGCAAGAGACCCAGAGACGCCTAGCGGGTTTGAGTTGTGGTAACGCCATTGTGGTCTGTAATGCGGACCATCGGTTTTTGGTGGCCGAGCAGCTTCAGCACGAATCGGAGCAAGCCCCCACGATCATTCTCGAGCCTGCGGGCCGCAATACGGCACCGGCGATTGCATTGGCCGCGATCCACAGCAGAGAGGTTGACCCAGAGGCATTGCTTCTGGTTTTGCCTGCTGATCATCATGTGACGGATACGGCGGCGTTTCAGCGCGCGGTCGAGCAGGCGTCCGAGCGGGCGATGGCCGGGACGCTGATGACATTTGGCGTCGTGCCGTCGCACGCTGAAACAGGTTACGGCTATGTGCGCTGCGGTGCTGAATGGGAGGCGGGGCTGTTTGAGCTTGCTGAGTTTGTCGAGAAACCAGACCAAACGACGGCGCAGCATTATGTGGACTCGGGCACTTATTTTTGGAACAGCGGCATGTTTTTGTTGAGAGCAGATCGTTATTTAGCTGAGCTCGCAGCCCATCAACCTGAGATGCTGGCGGCCTGTGAGCAGGCGATGGCGGACGCGCACCGAGATTTAGATTTTATTCGCCCCAACGCTGAGGCCTTTTTGGCGTCGCCAGCCAACAGCATTGATTACGCTGTGATGGAGCATACCCAGTCTGGCGGTGTGGCGGCACTCACGTGTGGTTGGAGTGATGTCGGAGCATGGCCTGCACTGTGGGAGATGGGTTCGGGTGATGCGGAAGGCAATGTCACTTCCGGCGATGTGCTCTTGCACGGGGCTAGTAATAATTATGTTCGCAGCGAAAGTCGCTTGGTCACCGGTGTTGGAATAGCCGACCTAGTGATTGTCGAGACGGCGGATGCGGTGATGGTAGGCGCTAAAGATCGGGTGCAGGATGTTAAAAAGGTGGTCGAAGCGCTTCTATTGGAAAACCGCCCCGAGGCCACGCAACACCGGAAGGTCTGGCGCCCTTGGGGGTCGTATGAGTCTTTGGTGGTCGGAGAGCAATTTCAGGTCAAACGATTGACGGTACAGCCAGGTCAGGTGCTGTCTCTTCAATTGCATCATTATCGTGCAGAGCACTGGGTGGTGGTCTCTGGCAGCGCTGAGGTAATTCGTGGGGAGGAGCACTTAACGCTAGGGCCCGACGAATCGACTTATATCCCCATCGGGGTGAAACACCGGCTGGCTAACCGAGGCACTGATCCACTGGAAGTTATTGAAGTGCAATCGGGTTCTTATTTGGGCGAGGATGATATTGTGCGTTTTGAGGATGTCTATGGACGGGAGGAATCCCCCAAATGATAGGAAAATGCTTATTTCCCGTGGCGGGATACGGCACGCGGTTTCTCCCCGCGACGAAGAGCATGCCCAAGGAAATGTTACCCATTGTGAATAAACCGCTGGTGCAATACGGCGTGGAGGAGGCCATTGACGCGGGCATGAGCAATTGTGCCTTCGTCACAGGCCGAGGCAAGCGGGCGATCGCTGATCATTTTGATACCAGTTACGAGTTGGAGCATCAGATCGCGGGGTCGACCAAGGAGCAGCATCTTGAGGGTATTCGCGAGGTAATGGAGCGCGGCGTCTTTACGACCGTGCGGCAGCGGAGCATGCGGGGGTTGGGTCATGCCATTCTTACTGGTGAGCCCTTGATTGGTGATGAGCCCTTTGGTGTGGTGCTGTCAGATGACTTGTGCTTAAACAGCGAGGGTTCCGGCGTCTTGACGCAAATGGCCGCGCTATACGAAGAGTTCCAATGTTCTATTGTGGCTATACAGAAAGTGTCTCCGGCGGAGATCAGTCATTACGGTGCGGTGGCGGGTCCGACCGAGCGTGATGGGCTGATCCGGGTCTCCCATATGGTCGAGAAACCGACACCAGAACAGGCACCTTCCAATTTCGCCGTGATTGGCCGCTATATTCTCACCCCTGATATCTTTGACATTCTCCGCGATATGCCACCGGATGACCGAGGTGAAATACAGTTGACGGATGCACTGAAAGTGCAGGCTAGCGAGGGCAGGGTGTTGGCCTATGAATTTGAGGGCATCCGCTTTGATTGTGGTCAGGTGCCCGGTTTTGTTGAAGCGACACAATACGTTTTTGAGCATCATTACGGGCAAAACTGACATGACCGACACATTTGACTGCTTTAAGGCTTATGACGTGCGGGGTCGCATCCCCGATCAGTTGAACGAGACCATCGCACGTCAGATTGGGCAGGCTTATGCCGAGGTGATTGACCCAGGGACTGTCGTGGTGGGCCACGATATCCGTCTTACCAGCGAGCGCATCAAAGCAGCGTTGATTGATGGACTGCGCGAGCAGGGGGTGTCGGTGCAAGACATTGGTCTGTGCGGAACAGAGGAGATTTATTTCGCGACTGCGCACCTTGGTGTTGGCGGCGGTATCGTCGTGACCGCAAGCCATAACCCCAAGGACTACAACGGCATGAAGTTTGTGCGCGAGGGCGCGCGCCCGATTTCGGGGGACTCAGGCTTAGCTGATATTAAGGCGCTCGCAGAGCGCAATGACTTTACGCCGGCAGAGGTGCGAGGTGAATTGCGCAGCGTGACGACCCAAGCGGCCTATATTGAACACTTACTGACTTATGTCGACATCGAGGCATTGAAGCCGCTTAAGATTGTCTGCACCGCCGGTAACGGGGGTGCAGGCCGAGTGGTTGACGCCCTAGCCCCCCACTTACCATTTGAGTTTATCCGGGTGCACCATGAGCCGGATGGTCATTTTCCCAATGGCGTACCGAACCCGCTGTTGATCGAAAACCGTGCCGTGACAGCCGAGCATGTGCGCGCTGAGCAGGCCGACTTGGGGATTGCTTGGGATGGCGACTTTGATCGTTGCTTCTTTTTCGATCAGGCCGGCAATTTTATCGAAGGGTATTACATCGTCGGTCTGTTGGCGGAGGCATTTTTAACGGAACAGGGGCCTCAGCGGATCGTGCATGACCCCAGGCTCACGTGGAATACGCAAGATATTACCCGGTCAGGGGGAGGGGAGCCGGTTTTGAGCAAAACCGGGCATGCGTTCATTAAGGAGCGAATGCGCGAAGTGGATGCGGTGTATGGGGGCGAAATGTCTGCGCATCACTATTTCCGCGATTTTGCTTACTGTGACAGCGGCATGATTCCCTGGCTACTGATTGCGGGATTGATCTCCCAAACCGGTCGGTCGATAGCCGATATGGTGGCGGCGCGAGCGCTTGCGTTTCCGTGTTCTGGAGAGATTAATTCAACCGTCACTGACCCTGTTGCGCTGTTGAGTGCGGTCGAGGATCGGTATGCCGACGGGTCCATTTTGATCGAGCGGCTCGATGGATTGGGGATGGAGTTTGATGATTGGCGGTTCAATTTACGCCTGTCTAATACTGAGCCGGTAGTGCGACTGAACGTGGAGTCTCGTGGCGATGAGGCGCTGATGAAAGCAAAAACCGAGGAGCTATTGGCGCTGATTAACGCCTAACGTTTTACTTTACGTTCGCTTTACGCCACGCGATCGCCGCTTGCCGCGTCGCGGGATCCAGTATGGCTGGGTCGGTTGTTGGCGCTGTCGCGCCAGTCTCCAATAAAGGCTGTATTGCCGCCGCAATCTCCTTGCCCAGTTCCACCCCCCATTGATCAAAGGCATTGATACCCAGCAATACGGCAAGAAAATACGTTTTGTGTTCATAGGCTGCGATCAGGGCGCCTAGGCACTCTGGCGTTACGGCCTCCATCAGAATCAGAGAGTGACTGTGATTGCCCGGTATCTCAAGTTGACGGCACTCGCGCTCGTTAAAGCCTCGCAATGCTCCTATCTCCCGGGCTTCATCTGGCGAGCGTCCCACCATAAAGGCGCGACTTTGTGCGAACGCATGAGCTGCCAAGCTGCGCCTTGCAGGCAGGTCTCCGCCGCCTGATATCAATGGCAAAATAATGTCAGCTGAAAATGAGCGCGTGCCTTGATGTAATAGCTGGTAGTAAGAGTGCTGTCCGTTGGTTCCAGCAGATCCCCACAACACGGGGGCAGAATCGCTCGTAAGAGGCTCGCCTGTCGTCGACACGCGCTTGCCGTTACTCTCCATCGTGAGTTGCTGCAAGAAGTCCGTTAAGTGCTGCAGCCTCTGCGCATAGGGCAGCACTGCATGCGTATTGGCATTGAGGAAACGCGTTTGCCAAAACTCTAATAGCGCCATCATCATGGGTAGGTTGTCGGCGGGCGAAGACTCCAGCGTGTGCTGATCTAGGGTTTTTGCGCCGCCTAGTAACCCCTCAAAAGCAGGCCAACCCAGCGCTAAAGGAATGGTTAACCCTGTGGCTGACCACAGTGAATAGCGGCCGCCGACCCAATCCCAAATGGGCAAGCAGCGTTCAGCGGGAATGCCCCATTGCTGCGCTTGAGCCACTTGAGTTGTGACGGCGATGAAGTGTTGTCCTAACCCGTGCGGTGGCGCACCAGCAGCTTGTAGCCACGCCCTGGCACGGTGGGCATTGGACAGTGTCTCCTCGGTGGTAAACGATTTAGAGCACACCACAAAGAGTGTTCGGGTTGGGTCTAGGGCGTCTAATGTTTGGTCGAGGTCTTCGGGATCGATATTCGCGACAAAATGCGCGCGCAAAGGTGCTTCCGGCGTTTTGAGTGCGTCACAAATGAAACGTGGGCCGAGATCAGAGCCGCCAATACCGAGATTCACCACATCCGTAAACGCCTGATCGGTCCAGCCCGTCTCTGCACCTGTGTGAATGCGAGTGACCAGTGTCTCCATCCGCGTTAAGGCGTTACGAACGGCAGTGGCATGTTCAGGATGCAGCTCGGCTCCTGTGCCGCGCAACAGGGTATGCAACGCGGGCCGACACTCTGACGTATTGACAGACTGGCCGGCCACCAAACCAGAAAAAGCGGCTGGTAACGCGTGGGCAGAGGCCAGTTCGATGAGTAACTGCCAAACGTGGTCGTCGATTAAGTGTTTCGAAAAATCGACCACGAGTCCATGGCTTTGGCATTGATATCGCTCGTGTCGATCAGGATCGGTGTCAAAGAGTGTTGTGATTCTCCGATGACTGAGCTCAGCCCGGGCATCGCGCAGCTGCTCGTGCAGTGTTTGCGCATCGGTGGTCATCAGGCCTGTCGATCCACCGCTTTTTCAGCCATTTGATTCAATGCGTTGAGTGCGTCAGACGCTGGCAGTGGCGCCAGTGCTGCTTGCGCCAAATTTTGATGATGGGTAGCGGCTGCTCGTGTGGCCTCAATACCGCCGGTGTGACGCACGATCTCGATGATTTCCGCAAAGGCATCTCCGTCTTTTTGCCGCAATACCTCTGCGACACGGTCCCGTTGGGCAGGGGTTCCCGCTTCCATCGCATGCAGCAAAGGCAGGGTGATTTTTCCCTCTCTGAGGTCGTCACCGACATTTTTCCCTGTCTGAGACGGATCGCCTGCGTAGTCGAGCAGGTCGTCCGCCAATTGAAACGCAATGCCCAAATTCATACCGTAGTGATACAGCCCGTCTGTTTGGTCAGCAGGACTTTGGTGCAATAGCCCGGCGCCACAACAGGCAGCAGCAAACAGTGCCGCTGTCTTACGACGGATGATTTCTTGGTACTGCTCTGCTTGAGTATCAGGATCGCCCGCGTGCACCAACTGCATGACCTCACCTGCGGCGATGGTGTTGGTGGTTTCCGCCATATGGGCCAGCAACGGCATATTGTTCAGTTGTACCATCAGCTGAAAGGCGCGCGTATAAATGAAATCCCCCACCAGCACGCTGGGTGCATTACCAAATGCGGCGTTTGCCGTCGGCATGCCCCGGCGGAGCGTCGATAAATCGACCACGTCGTCATGTAACAAGGTTGCTGTATGGATAAACTCGACGACAGCGGCAAAGCGAATGTGGGCTGAATTGACCCCGCCGAGTGCTTTGGCGGACAGTAACACCAACAGTGGCCGCATGCGCTTTCCGCCCGCCCTGACGATGTAGTGGCCAATGTTTTCGACCATTTCGACGTCAGACTGCAGTAATTCCACGATAACGTCGTCGACCTGAGCGAACTCTGCCGCCACGCTCGACTTGAATGTTACATCCACGCAATATCCCCCCGTAGCCAGTTAGTATAGGGCGCGTGGCGAGCCACCGCCATGCCATCATGGTGCGCATGGCGTCGCAAAGTGGCTGGGTTCGCGCAATAGCAACCAATACTCACACTTGCGTTCAACCCGCTGAAGGCGTATCTTTCGCGCCCTTGGGATGGCCGTTGGGCCGTCTTTCGGTGCCTGAACTCTGCCCAGCGCAAACCAGATTTCGACTGCGAGCAGGCTAACTGAGAGGAAATTAGAATGTACGCAGTGATCAAAAGCGGTGGTAAACAGCACCGTGTTGAAGAAGGCGAGCAACTGAAGCTCGAGAAAATTGAAGCGGAAATGGGTCAAACCATTGAGTTCGACGAAGTGTTGTTACTTGGTTCTGGCAGCGGCGTGAAAATTGGTTCGCCACTGGTAGAGGGCGGCAAGGTAACCGCTGAGGTGGTTGCGCATGGACGTCACGAAAAAATCCGCATTGTAAAATTCAATCGACGTAAGCACTTTCGTAAAGAAACTGGCCACCGCCAGTGGTTTACAGAGGTTAAAATTACAGCGATCACAGGCTGAAAGGAGACACTATCAATGGCACATAAAAAAGCAGGTGGTAGTACTCGTAACGGGCGCGATTCCGAGAGTAAGCGGCTTGGCGTAAAGGCTTACGGCGGTCAGGCTGTTACAGCCGGCAGCATTATTGTGCGTCAACGCGGTACACGCTTTCACGCAGCGGAAAACGTTCGCGTGGGCAAGGACCACACCCTGTTCGCTACAGCGGATGGTAAGGTGGAATTTTTCAGTGGTGGCCCGCAGATGCGTAAACAGGTTCGTATCGTAGCGGCGTAACTCGGGTGCCATAGGATTTAGAAACCTCGTCATCCGACGAGGTTTTTTTTTGCTGGTTGATTAGGTGAGTCCATGAAGTTTGTTGATGAAGCCACAATTGACGTGACCGCGGGTAAGGGCGGTAATGGTTGTGTCAGTTTTCGCCGCGAAAAATTCATTCAGCGAGGGGGCCCTGATGGCGGCGATGGGGGCGACGGCGGATCGGTGTTCCTAGAGGGCGACGATGCGTTGAATACCATGATTGATTATCGCTACACCCGAGCTTTTCGAGCAGAAAGCGGTCAGGCAGGACGCGGGCGAAATTGCACTGGTAAATCTGGGGAGGATTTGGTTTTGCCAGTGCCTTTGGGAACAACGGTGCTGGATGACGAATCGGGCGAAGTGCTGGGTGATATTCGCACTCCCGGTCAGCGGCTGTTAGTGGCACAGGGTGGGTTTCACGGGTTGGGGAACACCCGCTACAAATCGAGCGTGAACCGCGCACCTCGGCAAAGTTCACCGGGTTCCGAGGGAGAGCTTCGCAAGCTTAAGTTGGAGCTAAAGGTACTCGCCGACGTCGGACTCCTGGGTTTGCCGAACGCCGGCAAGTCCACGTTGATTCGCGCTATTTCAGCCGCGACGCCTAAAGTTGCCGATTATCCCTTTACCACGCTGATCCCCAGTTTGGGGGTTGTGAAGGTCAATGCGTATCGTTCGTTTGTTGTGGCTGATATTCCAGGACTCATTGAGGGCGCTTCTGAAGGTGCCGGGCTGGGTATCCGCTTTCTGAAGCACCTGACCCGCAACCGTGTTTTATTGCATCTCGTCGATGTGGCGCCGATCGATGGCAGCGATCCAGCAAGTGCCGCCTGTTCGGTGGTTCACGAGCTAGAGCGATTCAGCCCCGCATTGGCGGCCAGGCCGCGTTGGCTGGTGTTGAATAAGATCGATTTGATTGACCAGGAGACGTTGAAGGCGCGCCGCGAAGCCATTGTGGCTGCGTTGGGTTGGCAGGGTCCAGTCTATGAGGTCTCCGCTGTGGCAGGGACCCAAACTCAGTCACTTTGTGGTGATTTGATGACCCATCTTGAGCAGTTAATGGAGCACTATCAAGCCGATGCCGGCGCATTAGCGGCAGAGCAAACCGCACAAGAGCAAATGCAGCATGAAGCCCGCGAGCGGATTGCCACGCTGAATCAGGCACGAGCCGAGGCGCGCAGCAACGCGCAGCGCGGCCTGCAAGACGACGCGCTCGATGAGGACGAGCAAACCGACGGCGATGTTGACGTGGAGTATCGGTCTTGAGCGATACAGCCGACAATACGGCTCGGCATCGCTTAACGAGCGTTCGACGCTGGGTGATTAAGGTGGGCAGCGCATTGCTCACCAACGATGGTCTGGGGCTGGATCCACTTGTCATGAAGACGTTGACGCGCCAATTGGCGTCACTTCACGCCCTCGGTCATGAAGTGGTGCTGGTTTCCAGTGGCGCCATTGCTGCCGGTTTGGTTCGGCTTAATCTGGCAGAGCGCCCGCGAGAGATCCACTTATCCCAAGCTGCCGCAGCCGTAGGGCAGTCGGCACTCGTGCGCGCTTATGAAGATTGCCTAGGGCCCCATGGTGTGGTCACGGCACAAATTTTATTAAGCCATGCCGATGTCCGCGCTCGCGATCGATATTTAAATGCGCGCAGTACCCTCAATACGCTGCTCGGCATGGGTGTGTTGCCGATCATCAATGAGAATGACACCGTGGTCACCGACGAAATTCGGCTGGGCGACAATGACACTCTGGCGGCCTTGGTTGCGAATCTGGTGGACGCGGAGGCACTGTTAATTCTGACCGATCAAGATGGGCTCATGGACCGCGATCCCCGACAGGATAAAGATGCCAAACTAATTGCCTCAGCCGATGTGCATGATCCCGACCTCGACGCCATAGCGGGTGAGGGCAGTGCCTTGGGGCGCGGGGGTATGGCGACGAAACTCAGTGCCGCTCGTTTGGCTGCGCGCTCTGGTACTAGCACGATTATTGCTAATGGGCGGTTGCCCGATGTAATCCCTAAGGTGGTCGAGGGCCAATTGGTGGGAACCTTCTTACACACCAATCGCCAACCGCTTAGCGCCCGCAAGCAATGGCTGGCTAGCCTGCTGCATGCGCAAGGGCAGCTGGTGCTCGATGAGGGTGCGGTGGCGGTCGTATCTGACCACGGCCGATCCCTATTGCCCATTGGGATTACTGCGGTGACAGGCGCTTTCCAAAGAGGTGATTTGGTGAGCTGTGTCGATTCGACCGGAAAAGAGCGGGCGCGGGGGCTGGTCAACTACGCCAGTGACGAGGCCGCGGCGCTGATCGGAAAAAGTTCGACAGATATTGAGGCGATTCTGGGCTACCGAGGTGAAGAGGAAATGATTCACCGCGATAATTTGGTCGGGGGTTAGCCGCATGATCGGTTGGTCCTGGCTGGGAATCTTTAGTGTGGCACTCCTGGCGGCGTCACTGCTCGGCAGTTGGTTACCGCGCCAGATCACCATGACCCATACGCGTACTCAGATGGTGTTGAGTTTGGTGTCAGGGTTGATGCTGGGTGTTGCGCTTTGCCACTTGATTCCTCATAGCTTCGGTCTTGCCGGTGATATTGATCTGGTAATGGCGTGGAGCCTCGTTGGACTTGTTTTTATGTTACTGCTGTTGCGGCTATTCCATTTTCATCAGCATGATTTTGTTGCCGCAGCAGCATCCAGCGAGCTGTCGTCAGCGGAGGCCGACTCTCATACCCATTTACATTCCGATTCACATGCTCATGCCCACAGTCACCCGTCTGACAGGGGGATCGGTGCACTCGGGCTTTTCACGGGTTTATGCGTTCACACAGTGATCGACGGCATTGCTCTAGGCGCCGTCATGCTCAGTGATCACGGCTTGGGTTTGGGTGTGTTTTTGGCTATTTTGCTGCACAAGCCACTGGATTCTCTGTCTATAGAGACCGTGATGGCCAACGCTGGCTGGTCGTCTGCCCAACGTTGGTCCGCTGCCATCGTATTTGCCATGCTGTGCCCGCTGGCGGCGATTGCCTTTCACTTGGGTATGGCGCCTTATCTCGAGTCGTCGCTGTGGCTGCCGGGAATCCTCGCCTTTGCCGGTGGCGCGTTTATCTGTATTGCGTTGAGTGACTTGTTACCCGAGGTGCAATTTCACAGCCATGATCGCGTTCGGCTGACCTTATTGTTCTTAATGGGGATCGCCTTGGCCTTGGCTATCGGCTGGTTCGAGCCAGCACACTAGCCCTGCAGCTGCGCCTAGTGGGGTGCGCCCAAGTTGCGTGCTAACCGATCGCTCATAGCTGGATCGTACTCGTTTGTGAGCCAGCCTTGCATTTGGTCCGCCAGCAGATCGGTCAATGCCGCCACATGCCCGGGCTCCGCGTTCAGGCAAGGGATATATTCGTAGCGCGTTCCTCCCGCCTCGAGAAAATAATCCCGATTTTCCATACCGATCTCTTCAATCGTCTCAAGGCAATCGGCCGAAAATCCCGGACACACCACTTGAACCGAAGTCACACCCTCATTGGGCAGGGCTTTCAAGGTCTCGTCAGTGTAGGGCTGAAGCCATTCCTCTCGGCCAAAGCGCGACTGAAAAGTAGTCATCATCTGGTCTTCCGTTAGCTGGAGTGCTTCGCCGATGAGGCGAGAGGTTTTATAGCACTGGCAGTGATAAGGATCGCCCTCGATTAAATAGCGCTGTGGCATGCCGTGATAGGAGAGCAAGAGCTTGTCGGCCCGTCCATGCTCTGCCCAGTGTGCGTTAATGCTATCGGCCATTGCGCGGATATAGCGAGGGTCGTCGTGATAAGCACTGACAAACCGAAATGAGGGCAGCCAGCGTCGCCGCGTGAGCTCTGCCGAGACCTCATCGAATGTCGAACCGGTGGTCGGACCGCCGTACTGCGGATACAACGGCAGTACTACCAATTGCTCCATCCCGGCATCGAACATTTCGGTTAATACCGTACTGATGGCAGGCGAGCCGTAGCGCATGGCACCGCGCACAATAAATCGGTTGCCAAAGCGGGCCTCGAGTTGTGCCGAGACGCCGGCCACCTGATCCTCGAGGTGAGCCAATAGAGGGGATCCCCGCTCGCTCCAGACTTCTTTATAGGCCTCTGCTGAGCGTTTGGGTCGGGTATTGAGAATAATGCCATTGAGAATGAGCCACCAAATGGGCCGAGGCACCTCGACGACGCGAGGGTCCCAAAGAAACTGCTTGAGGTAGGGTTTTAATGCCTTGGCCGTGGGGGCCTCAGGTGTCCCTAGATTGGTCAGCAGCACCCCAATGCGGGGTGTCGAGTGGTGCCGATAATCGGACTGACCAATGTATTTCATAGTACATTCCTGAGCGCGGGGCTACCGGTCATTGCGCTCTGGCGCGGTGTGATCGAGCCCCTGATTGTACCCTATACGCAAATTGACTCCGGTTTGATCAGTGCGTAAAAGAATGATCGCCGTTCGATGTGACGCATGGCGCTGACACACTTAGCAAGGAGATGATGATGAGCCTCGATTTTGATGGTGCTCGGTTACCGAATCCGCATATGAAGGAGGAACACCTCGCGTGGCGTGCGGCACTCCGACGCTTCATTGATGCTGAAATTATGCCCTATGCCAGTGATTGGGATGAGGCCGGTGCGATGCCCAACTCACTGTGGCCCAAGGCGGCTGAGGTCGGGTTGTTGGGTTTGGGTTATCCCGAAGCGTTTGGGGGCGTGCCTGGCGACAGTTGGCATGCTTGGATTGTGAATGAGGAGCTCGCCCGCATTGGCGTAGGGGGCGTCCCTGCGTCGTTAATGGTGCATGGTATCGGCTTACCGCCCATCCTCAACTGGGGCACCGAAGCCATGCAAGCTGAGATCGCGCCGCCGATTTTGAGGGGCGAAAAGTGGATCTCTCTCGGCATTAGTGAACCTGGTGGCGGCTCTGATGTCGCTAATCTCACTACGACGGCGGTACGTGACGGTGATCATTACGTCGTTACAGGCAGTAAAACCTATATTACCGGGGGCATGCGCGCCAATTGGGTCTCGACCGCGGTGAGAACCGGTGAGGCAGGCGCAAAGGGCGTTTCGATGCTGCTGATTCCTACCGATGCAGAGGGTTTTTCTCGTACGCCATTGGATCGAAAGATGGGTTGGTGGGCGTCGGACACCGCTACGCTCTATTTTGATCAGGTGCGGGTGCCGGTGAGTAACCTGATTGGCACTGAAAATGAAGGCTTTAGGGTCATCATGACCAATTTTAATAACGAGCGCATGGGTATGGCAGCGGCTATGGAAGCCTTCGGACGCGTTTGTCTTGAAGAATCTGTCGCGTGGGCTACCGAGCGCTCAACATTTGGTAAGCGACTGGCGGACCATCAAGTGATCAGGCATAAGATCGCGCAGATGAAGCAGAAGCTGAACGCCACACAAGCGTACATTCGCCTCTGCTACGAATCGATCGAAGGGGGGACACCCAACCCGGGAGATATCGCACTGCTTAAAGTGCAAGCGAGCGAGGTAATGGAGTTTTGCGCGCGTGAGGCGATGCAAATACTGGGCGGTCTCGGTTACATGCGAGGCAATCGGGTAGAGCGGATTTATCGAGAGGTGCGGGTGAATGCCATTGGCGGTGGTTCAGAAGAAATTATGCGTGATCTGGCCACTCGTCAATATGGGCTTTAACTCGGCATAAGGTGGGTCGACCGGATATACTGGCGCGCTGAAATGAGTCCTCAGCTTGCGCCAATGGCGCACAGCGCGAGAATAGTGCAGTAAAGAGTGCCTCAAGAGTGAAGTAAAATAGGTCGATCAAGCAGACCGCAGCGATGCAATAGGAGTGAACACATGAGTGAAAGCAAAGCCGCTTTGCAGGCTTTTAAGTCAGAAGTGGCCGCGTGGATGGCAGAAAATGTGCCCTCCGACCCCGGCTTTTTGCTACCACTTACTTTTTTGGAAGTGGGCACAGAGCAGCAGCTCGACTTTTTAAGAGAGTGGCAGCACAAGCTGTGGCAGGCCGGATTTTTAGGGATGCACTGGCCCACTGAATACGGCGGACAGGGCGCCGATTCGGCCTATCAATTCATAGTGGATAAAGAGCTGGGGCGTCATCGGGCGCCGATTATTTTCAATACGATTGGTCTCAACTGGGTGGGCCCACTGTTGCTCGATATGGGAACAGACGAGGAGAAGTCGAAATACATTAAAAACATCCTCTCGGCAGAGGAGATTTGGTGTCAGGGCTTCTCCGAGCCAGATCATGGTTCCGATCTCGGTGCTGTGCAAACGCGTGCCGTTAAAGAGGGCGACGAATACGTGGTCAATGGTTCCAAAATATGGACCACCTTGGGCAACTACGCGGACCATATGATTCTATTGGCGCGCACCAATACGAAAACAGAGCGTAAATATGACGGCCTCTCATTTTTTCTGTCTCCCATGAAAGTGGCCGGCGTCGAGGCGCACCCGATCCGCAAGGTGACGGGCGAGTATGGTTTTAATCAGACCTTCTTTACTGACGCGCGTATACCGGCAAGTTGCTTAATGGGCGAAGAGGGCGGCGGCTGGACCGTGGCGATGAAGACCCTGGAATATGAGCGCGGGGTGACGGCGGGCCAGGCCAGTGCGTACTGGGGCGTCGCAGTGCAGGTCGACGACATGATCGATGAGTTAGCCGCCATTGAGCAAGATGGGGAGCCGCTGTTATCCGATCCCATTGTGCGAGACGACTTGGTGGGCTTCATGATGGAGGCGAAGGCACTGTCCTTGGCTGCTCGACGCATGGCGATTCCGGCTCTGGGCACGGATTACCCCATGGGCTTAGCGCTCTCGGTGAAGTATCGCGGTACTGAGTACGAGCGTCGCATGAAACAATATACCGCCAGCAAACAAGGCGCTCAGAGCGCGCTGTATGTGGGCGATGACGACGCCGTCAGTGGTGGGTTTTGGCAACGAGCGTACTTCAGTAACTTCGGTGCCACCATTGGTGGTGGTACGACGCAGGTTCAAGCCAATATTGTTGCCGAGCATGTGCTTGGTTTGCCGAAGTGAGGGCGGATGCGATGTCAGTAACACCAAATGTGACCATGACCTTTAGTGAAGAGCAGGGCATGCTGCTGGATGTGGCGCGGGGTTTCGTGCGGGATCAGGCGCCTATCGATGTGATCCGAGCACAGTTAGAGACAGAGACCGGATATGACTCAGTTGTGTGGCAAAGCATGGTCGATATGGGTTGGGCTGGGATTGCCCTACCCGACAGTGTAGGCGGAGCAGGCATGGGCGTTGGCTCTGCCGTGCCGGTTTTTGAGTCACTCGGTGGTGGCTTGCTCGGCACGCCCTTGCTCAGTACGACGTTAGCGGGTCAGCTGATTTGGCGCGCGGCGGGAGAGGGTGCAGCCAGTTGGCTGGCCCGCTTGTGCAGCGGCGAAGTTGGCGCGCTCGCCCTGTTGGATCACGCGGATTGGGGTGCAGCGAACTGCGGTGTTAGCCTCGGTAGCGACGGTTGCTTGAGTGGCCGGAAATGTTTTGTTGCCGATGCGGGCGTTGCCGATATGTTCGTTGTCGTGGCGAACGATAATGGCGAAACCATACTGGCGATTGTCGAAGCGACGGCGCTGTCGAGTGACGCGCTCTCCCACAACGTGGTGATTGACTTGACGAAGCGATCCGCCAATGTCGATTTTACGGGTGTGGTACCGGTCGATATTCTCCGTGGCGAGCGCGTTGTCTCTGCGCTGCGGGACACTCTATTGCTGGGGGCGCTGCTCACGGCATCAGAGACGACGGGCGCTGCAGCCTTGTGTCTTAGTGGTATTACGGACTACCTGAAAACGCGCAAGCAATTTGGGAAATTGATCGGGTCCTATCAGGCATTGAAACATCCCACGGTTGATATTTATGTGGGCATGGAAAACGCGCGTTCGTTTATTTATCACGGTGCGAGTGTGGTGGATGATGACCCATTATCCGAAGACGCCGAGACGGCTTGCAGAATGGCCAAAGTGGCAGCAGACGACGTCATGGTGTTTGCTGGGGATCGCTCTGTGCAGTTTCATGGCGGCTTTGGTTTTACCTGGGACTGTGACTCGACGCTGTTCATCCGCCGCGCTCAATGGGCGCAGCAGATGTATGGTGGAGCGATTCACCATCGCAAAAGGCTGGCGGCGCTGCTCTTAGACTCCTGAGTCAGACAACACCCCTGAAGCATCTCATGCAGCGTTGGGCGATCAAGTGGGTGGCAAATGCTCGTTCAGAAAACGCGCCATGTTGCCGCCCATGACGGCACGGATAGTCGCCTCACTGAGCCCGGCGTCGACCAGCGCCTGGGTCAGGTGGGGCAGTTGCGCGGCGTCGATGGGCGTGGTGACAGAACCGTCCCAATCTGAACCTAGGGCGATATGCGACGCACCAAAGCGTTTCACACCGTAACGGATCGCCTCTGCAATAGCGGTAACGCTCTCGCCGCAAGTGACATCTGCCCAAAAGCCGACGCCGATCAGTCCACCTGCTTGCGTAATCAGCGCCATCGTCTCGTCGCTAATGTTACGCGGGCTTGGGCAATGACCTTGAAAGCCGGTATGGCTCACGATCAGTGCCCCATTGCCGGTCGCGGCCAAGGTATCGCGCACTGTGGCTTCACTGCTATGTGCGACATCAATCATCACGTCCATTGCGTGCATTTTTTTGACAGCGTCGATCCCAAAGCGGGTCAGGCCCGTTTGTGACTCGCCATGAAGGGAGCCGCCTAGGCGGTTATCAAAAAAATGTTGGAGGCCCATCATCCGAAAGCCCGCAGCATAAAGCCGGTCGATATTTTCCAGTTCGCCGTCCAGCGCATGAGATCCTTCTGTACCCAGTAAGGCGCCCACGATCCTCTCGCCGTCTGCGCGCTGCGATAACAAGCGACTGAGGTCTCTTTTTGAACGGATTAGGGTCAGTTGCGAACTGTGTTCTGCCGCTGTCAGCACCCGCTCCGCTTGCAGCATCGCGCGGGCGAAAAGGCTATTGTAGGCCGCTGCCGGCCAACGCTGTGCCAGCGCAAGCAGCGTAATATTATCCGCCGCATCCGAGGCATTGCGGTCATAGTTTTGTCCTCGTGGTGACTTGGTCACCGTGGTGAACATTTGCAGCGCCGCGCCACCCTCGATGAGCCGTGGTAGGTCAACTTGGCCCCAACGATGACGCGTCAAAAGATCTCGGCCCCATAAAGCTGAGTCGGCGTGTAAATCACCGACCAGTAGCTGTTGATGCAGTGCCAGTGTCCCTGCAGAGGGCGCCGGTCCTGCCCCCCCCGTCACGACATTGGCGTTTCGATCCACCCATTGGGGGGCGAGCGTGAAAAATCCGATGACCAACAACAGCGACAGCGCTGCACAGGCAGTCAGAAATCGTTTGAACCAGATCATGTGAATAGTCCTTCGAGGCTGGGCCTCGTCACCATGCCGGCTCAGTCTGTCGCGTTTCAGTAGAGCGGGCAACTGGTCTGGGCCGACGCTGCCGCCGTAGGAAGAGCATGAATAAAACGACAGGTATTTTAGTGCTGGGTGACCAGCTGAGTTGGCAACACCCGGGGCTCATCTCAGCTGATCCAGCAGAAGTGGTGGTGATCCTCGCAGAAGTGGTCGAGGAGGCCACTTATGTGCGTCACAACCGACACAAGATCGCGTTACTGTTCAGCGCGATGCGACATTTTGCGGTGGCGTTGCGCGAGCGGGGATTTCAGGTCGAGTATTACGCCTTCGAGGAAGCGCTACCCACGTTACTGGCGGCATGTGAGCGGGCTCAGGCACAAGTGGGTTTTAACCGATTGGTCGTTTGTGAGCCGGGGGAATATCGGCTCCGAGCGCAGATGCAAACGTGGTCAGCCGCCCTCGAGAGGGAAGTCGAAATCCTCGAAGATACCCGTTTCCTGTCTTCTATAGAGGAGTTTAGCCAATGGGCGGAAGGCCGCAAGCAGTTGCGCATGGAGTATTTTTATCGCGAGATGCGCAAGCGCTATGCCTTGCTGATGGATGGCGATCAGCCAGAGGGCGGCAAGTGGAACTATGACGCTGAGAATCGCTCGGGATGGCGGGGCCAATGTGAGATTCCAGAGCGTCCCACCCCACCGCAGGATGCGATGACTCGCGAAGTCATAAAAGCAGTGAATGAGGCTTTTCCAGATAATCCGGGGGACTTGAGCGCGTTTCGGTGGGCGGTGACGGCAGAGGACGCAGCGGACGAACTATCCTGGTTTTGTACTCATGCATTGCCCTATTTTGGGACCTATCAAGACGCCCTGACGGAATCGTCGCCCTGGTTATTTCACGGCTTAATTTCGATGTACCTCAATTGTGGTCTGCTAGAACCATTGGCGGTGTGTGAACGGGTTGAGGCAGCTTACCGAAAGGGCGATTGTTCATTGGCTGCCGCTGAGGGGTTTATCCGGCAAGTCTTGGGTTGGCGTGAATATGTGCGAGGGCTTTATTGGCACCATATGCCAGATTACAAAACGCACAATACACTTAACGCCTCGACACCCTTGCCCGATTGGTTTTGGACCGGTGAGACCGATATGCAGTGCCTGTCCCGGGCACTTACTCAGTCACTGGATTTAGGTTACGCACACCACATACAGCGACTCATGGTGATCGGTAACTTTGCGTTGCTTGCTGGGCTGGATGTGACCGCCGTTTGTGAGTGGTACCTCGCGGTTTACGTCGATGCTTATGAATGGGTTGAGCTGCCCAATACACTGGGTATGGCACTGTTTGCCGATGGCGGCATCATGGCGTCAAAACCCTATGCAGCCAGCGGTAAATATATCCAAAAACAGGGTGACCATTGTAAAGCGTGCTGTTATGACCCTAAGAAAGTGACCGGCGACGGCGCGTGTCCCTATAACAGCTTGTATTGGCATTTTATTGATCGCCATCGAGAGTTACTGAGTGCAAACCCTCGTATGGGGTTAATTTTGGGGGGGTGGCGCAAGCGCACTGATGAAAATCGAGCCGCGGTTGTCTCCTGGGCAGACGCTAATTTGCTGAGACTGGAATCGCTCTAGTGGCACCCTATCGAGTGCCCTGACACTCGTTAGGCTAACGACTCGAGAGCCCCACCGCATTGTTGCTCAGCTGATTTTGGGGGGAGAGGCTACTGATGAGGCGTTACTGCATCCTCTGCAACGCGTTGATGTCGATTGCGGCTGCAGCGACGCGAGCAGTACACGATTTTTTCCCATTGATGCTTCCATCGGGCGCGCCACGTGAAGGGGCGCTGGCAGACGGGGCAGAGTTTCGTTGGTAAGTCAGACTTTTTGCGGTGCGCCATTAGCGTGGCTCGGTAATCGGCCAATCGGCACCGTCGAGCACATGCTCAGGCTGGGGTGGTCGAAATCCTCCCCACTTTTGGGTAAACACGCCGTTGGGGTCATGTTGTGCGGTTTGTTTCTCAAGATTGAAATGCCGCCCACCGCGGGGATCACTGCCCACGCCTGCTAAATACTGCCAATTGCCGTAATTACTCCCCACATCGTAATCAATCAGCTGTTGCTCGAAAAATGCCGCCCCATAGCGCCAGTCGAGCCCTAGCTCATTGACTAAGCAGGACGCGGCGATTTGTCGACCGCGATTGCTCATCCAGCCGGTCGCCGTGAGTTGGCGCATCAGCGCATTGACCAAAGGAAAATCAGTATCCCCCGCACACCAGCGCGCAAAGCTTCTTGGCTCGAAGGTAGTCAGTAATCGACGATCATGCCGCCCGCCTTGCCGAAATAGATGGCGACCATCGATCACGGCTCGCCAGTGAAAGAATTCGCGCCACAATAACTCGAAATACAACCAGTAAGTCGACTCATTGCTCACATGCTCTCGTTCGTAGCGAAAAATAGCCTCCGCGACTTCGCGGACCGATAAGTTACCGTTGGCCAACCACGGCGAGAGGGTGCTCGACCCTGAGAGTCCGTCTAGGTCATTTCGCGTCTGTTTGTACTCTGCAATCCCGTGCTGTTGAAATAAAAATTGCTCGAGCCGCCTTAATCCAGCGGCCCTGCCGCCAGGTAGGGGGAGCCCAGGGTGTGGCGCAGCGGCTGCCTTGGGTATCGCATCAAATTGCGCCGCGGGCGGTGGCGGAAGCGCCTCGGGTGCTGGGAGTGTTGGTGTGATGGCCAAGATCTCTACCTTGCGACGAAATGGCGAGAAAGTATCTGGGTACTCATTCAGTGAAAAGGGGAATTGCGCCGGTTGAAACAGGTGGTTCCCCGGTAACGTCGTGACGGGAATCTTTAATTTACTGCGGAGGTGGTTGAGTGCTTGCGATTCGTGCCAACCGGGAGTGGACTCTGTTACCAGATGATCAATCTCAAAGCGCTCAATGACCGCGGGCAGCACCAGTTCAGGCGACCCCTCAAGCACCATTAAATCCTGACCCAGGGATTGCAGCTGTTCCCGCAGCTCCTGCAGTGACTCCCTTAGAAAGCGGTCTCGCTGCGCGCCAAGGCCGACTAAATTGCACCAAGGGCGGGGTTTTGGGAGCAAATAAACGCAGAGAAGCGAATCAGCAGAGAGTGTGCTGCTCAAGGTTGGATTGTCGTCCAGACGAAGATCGGTCTGGAACCAATGTAGGTAACGCATAGCAACTCGGACAGGGGTAATGTAACTGGTGTACGCTGATGCCGCGTCGACGGATTGACGGTGGCGCAACACAGCCATCACGCCGCAACGCAAACGTTGTGATCGCTTTCGTTGAGTGCCACTCGGGTTACATCATGATCGAACCACCCCTCAGTATTGAGTCCTTACAGGCCCGCGCAGCCAGCGAGTTGAATCAATGGACGGGATCGGCAGCGCGTTGGTCGGCTGCGGCACCGGGTCGTGTAAATGTCATTGGCGAACATACTGACTACAACGGCGGCTGGGTGTTGCCTATGGCCATTGACCGTTACACCGTATTGGTCGCTGCACCAGGGTTGCAAGCGGATCGCATCCGGGTTCGAAGCCTGTCATTGGGCGAGCAAAGTGCCGTGTCGCTGTCGCGCCTGTCAGATCTGAGTGATGACAAGTGGATGCGATACCTTCAGGGTGTTTTGGCAGAGTACGCTCACCGTGCTGTCGTGTGCCCGCCATTGGACATTGTGGTCGCCTCAAGTGTTCCGGTCGGCGGCGGACTATCGAGCAGCGCCGCATTGGAGTTAGCGATGGCTCACTTGATCGAAGCGGTGACCGAGACCACGTGGTCGCCGTCGGAACGCATCCGTGCGGCAGTCTCTGCGGAACGTGACGGCGCAGGAGTGCCCTGCGGTATCATGGACCAGACGATCGTGGAGCAGGGAGAGCAAGGGTGTGTGTTGCTGCTGGACTGTGCTCAAGGCCTCATCTCATCCACCATTCCTTGCGATGACCCGCAGATCGCTTGGCTGGTCATCCACTCTGGCGTCTCGCATGATTTGGCCGACGGCGCTTACGCGCAGCGTCGCGCTGAATGTGAAATGATCTGCGAAGCCTTGCAGGTGGGCAGTTTGCGTGACGTGACACCAGAGATGATCACCACCTTAACGCCTGATTTGCCGGCACTATCACCGATACAGTCACCGATACAATCTCGTTTAAAAGTGCCGTTTGACGAGGTGCTGCTTCGACGCGCCCGGCACGTCGTGACAGAGAATCAGCGCGTGCTGGCCGCGACGGAAGCGCTGAAAACCGCCAACTGGTCGACATTAGGGGAACTATTGTTCGAGAGCCATCACTCTCTGCGAGACGACTACCAAGTGTCTTGTGAGGAGTTGGATGTATTGGTTGAGCTCGCGCAGGCACAGGACGATGTCTTCGGGGCGAGAATGACCGGCGGTGGCTTTGGCGGGTGTATCGTGGCGTTGGTCGATAGGGAGGCACTGTCGTCTGTGGCAACATCAATCAGTCAGGGTTATGTCCAACGGGTCGGTCTGTCGCCCCAGTGTTATCGGGTAAAACCTGCATCAGGTGCTGATGTCTGTGCGGTGTTTGCGTGACCGTGCCAACAGCAGGCTCACCGCACCGGCGCAAAAATGCATTGACCGGCGAGTGGGTCACCGTGTCGCCTCAACGGACAAAACGTCCTTGGCAGGGGGATGAGGCCGACGTAACCGAGGCGGCAGGCGTAAGCTATGATCCTGACTGCTATCTTTGCCCGGGCAACACCCGAGCCAACGGTCTCGTCAACCCCGATTACGCAGGACCCTGGGCATTCGATAACGATTTTCCAGCCTTGTTTAATGAGATTGGCTCTAATCAGGTAGGCCCTAATGAGATTGGACCCAAAAAGGCGAGTCTCGACAAGACTCGGTCTGCTGACGCCATCCCGGATGAGGTCGTTGAACGGCAAAGGGCCGCCGCTCCGGAGGGCAGTCTGTTCTGTAGCGAACCGGTGTCAGGCCGATGCAGAGTCTTGTGTTACAGCCCAGATCACAGCAAAACCCTGACAAAAATGACGGAAAGCGAGCTGTCGGCGGTGGTTCAGCTATGGTCAGACGAAGTGCGGCTGCTGCGTCAACAGTATCGGTGGGTGCAGGTGTTTGAGAACAAGGGTGCCATGATGGGATGCTCCAATCCGCATCCTCATGGACAAATTTGGGCGGTGGATAGCCTGCCGACAGAGGCGGTCAAGGAATCGATGACGCAGGCGGCTTGGTTCAAGGCGCAAGGCCGTCTGCTACTGGACCAGTATCGGGCCGAAGAGGAGCACAGCGGGGAGCGGATGGTGTTGGCGACTGAGCACTGGAGTGCGGTAGTGCCTTACTGGGCCACCTGGCCTTTTGAGACGCTGCTGTTACCGCGGCGTCATATTGATCATCTCGATGGGCTTACGGAGGCAGAACAGGTCGACTTGGCGCGGATATTAAAATCATTACTTGGCGCCTATGACCGACTCTTTGCGACGGCTTGCCCCTATACCATGGGCTGGCATGGGACTCCCGGTGCGGGGTCGTCCCCCGATTGGCAATTGCATGCGCATATCTACCCACCTTTGTTGCGTTCCGCGACCATTCGTAAACATATGGTGGGATACGAAATGCTCAGTGAGGCGCAGCGTGATCTGACGCCTGAGGTTGCAGCCGAACAACTTCGCTTTGCGATATCGACGGCGAGTTGATGACGTTTAGGAGCCTAAAGTGAAAGTTCTCGTGACAGGCGGTGCCGGTTATATCGGCAGCATTACGGCAGAGGTCTTGCTGGCAGAGGGCCACGAGGTCATCGTCTTCGACAATCTCTCCCAAGGGCATCGAGCAGCAGTGCCGGATGACGCGGTTTGGGTGCAGGGAGATCTGTCTGAGCCCTCGGCGATTCGGCGGGCCATGATGGCGCATCGGCCCGAGGCGGTGATGCACTTTGCTGCCAAATCGCTGGTGGGTGATTCAATCGTGCGCCCTTTTGCCTATCTGCGAGATAACGTCGTCGAGGGGCTCAACTTGATTGAGGCCTGTGTCGACGGTGGGGTACAGCGTTTTATTTTATCGTCTACCGCCAATCTGTTCGGAGCGCCCGGCAACGCGGTGATTGATGAGAAGGCCCCGATTGCGCCGGGTAGCCCTTACGGCGAGTCGAAGTGGACCTTGGAGCGAGCGCTCGACTGGGTGTCGCAAACACATGACATGCGCTATGCGATTTTGCGTTACTTCAATGCAGCCGGTGCCAGTGCACAGCGCGGCGAGCATCACGTGCCCGAAACGCATCTCATCCCGCTGGTGCTTCAGGTCGCGGCAGGACAGCGGGATTGCATGACAGTGTTTGGCGACGACTACGACACACCCGATGGCACCTGCATTCGCGATTATATTCACGTATTGGATCTGGCTGCGGCACACCTATTGGCACTGGGTGCGATTGAGACCGATAACTGCACCTACCACCTGGGGAACGGCGGTGGGTTCAGTGTCCGGCAGGTGATTGAGACCGCGCGTACCGTGACGGGAAGGCGGATTCCTGAGGCAATAGGTCAGCGTCGCCCGGGCGATCCCCCTCGTTTGGTTGCTAATAGCGATAAAATTCGGCGCGAACTGGGATGGCAGCCGCAATTTGGTGAACTGGAACAGATCGTCAGCAGTGCTTGGCAATGGCATCAGGCCTTTCCAAAGGGTTATAAGGGGTGAGCGTCCTCGGTTTGGGGTAATAGATCGCGCCAGAGTGGCAGCAGGTGATCCGGTCGAGCCTCGCCGAGCGCACCGAGTCGGGGTAGCGTATAGGCAGCGCTGGGTGGCCCGTATCAATGCTGATGCGCGGAGATCTCTCACCTCAACTTAAAAGTGTGAGCACCCATCTGATATTTACGATAATCTGCCGATCCTCGCGAATGCGCTGTCGCTGAGACCCGTTGTCTATCGTGGTGTGCTGAGAGACGACAGCCAGGCGTCGAGAAACCAGATTCCGCTAGAGACAGAGAGAGTCCCCCCTATGTCCGCCACTGACAGTCTATTTGCATCTTTCGCACTGAAATCCTTACACACAGACAATCGCATTGTGATGGCGCCCATGACACGGGGCATGTCGCCCGATAATAAGCCCACCGATGCCTCTGTTGATTATTACCGACGCCGCGCAGCGGGTGGTGTTGGGTTGATTATTACTGAGGGCACCTGTCCCAATCACATTGCCGCAAGCGGTTACGAAAATGTGCCTTACTTTCACGGCGATGATCGTCTTGCCGGCTGGAAAAAAGTGGTCGAGGCGGTTCATGCGGAGGGCGGCAAAATAGCGCCACAGTTGTGGCATTGCGGTGGCATGCGCAAGCGCGGCACGCTGCCCGAAGGCGATGTCGATGGGTATACGCCGTCGGGCATGAATGTGCCGGGCAAAGTCGCTCGTCACATCATGACGCAGCAGGATATTGATGATGTGGTGCGCAGCTTTGCGGAGGGTGCGCGGGATGCCCAAAAATTGGGTTTTGATGCCGTCGAAATTCACGGTGCGCACGGCTACTTGCTCGATCAATTTTTTTGGGAGGGGACGAATCAGCGTACCGATCAATACGGCGGTTCAATGCAAGCCCGCGGCCGTTTTATCGTCGAAATTATTGAGGCGTGCAGGGCAGAAGTGGGCCCTGACTTCCCAATCTTGCTGCGCTGGTCGCAATGGAAGCAACAAGACTTCGCTGCGCGTCTCGCTCCCACACCTCAGTTGTTGGAAGCCTTTCTTCAGCCACTGATTGAGGCGGGTGTGGATGCCTTCCACTGCAGCCAGCGTCGCTTTTGGGAGCCGGAGTTTGACGGCAGTGACCTGAACCTAGCCGGATGGGTGAAGAAGATCACTGGGATGCCGACGATTACCGTCGGTAGCATCAGTCTCGATCAAGACTTCATTTCTCAACCTGCTGAAGGCGATGGCGCCTCCAGTGAGCCGGCATCCATAGATCGGCTGCTCGAAATGCTCGATCGAGGCGATTTCGATCTGGTGGCGGTTGGCCGCGCTCTGATTGCGAATCCGGACTGGCCACAGGTTGTTCGTTCAGGTGAGACCTCGGGTCTCAATGCTTTCAGTAAGGAGCTGTTGGCAACGCTGGATTGACGCAACCGCTCATCGCATTTAAATTTACCGTGTCATTAATTTGTCACGACGATCTTTTAAGATGGCGGTGGTGACATTTAATCGCAGTACCATTTTTCGCCGTGTTTCTCGTTCCCAGGAGACCCATCATGAAGTATCCGTTCGCGTCCATTTTTGCTCGAAACATTTTATCGAGAGCCATCGCCAGCACCGCCATCGCGGGTGCGATGACCTTGGCTCCCAGTGTATATGCTCAAGAAACCTCCGCTATTGTGCGCGGCGCGGTCAGCACCAGTAGCGGAGAACCGCTGGCGGGGGCAACCGTTATGGTGACGAGTAACACAACCGGTGTGACCAAAACCGTGACCACAGACGCGGGTGGGTTTTATTCGGTCAGGGGCCTGCCTGCGGGCGTTTCCTATGACATCACCGTCGATGCCAATGGGTGGCAAAAAGCGTCAACGGAGTCGCTGTCATTGGCAGTAGGCCAGTCAGAAGTCATGAATTACCGCCTCAACACAGAGGAAGAAGTGATCGTTATTGGCACGCGAGTCGTCATGGATACCGCAGTCGGCCCCAGTGCCGTCTTCAATCTGGCATCGTTGCAAGATTCTCCCTCAGTGAATCGTAATATCACCGACGTGATCCAGCAGGACCCTCGTTTGTATGTCGATCAGTCTAGCGGCACCGATGCCGTGCAATGTAATGGCGCTAATCCCCGCTATAACAGCCTGACCGTTGATGGCGTTCGTCTTAACGATGGTTTTGGTCTCAATAGCAATGGATATCCGACACAGCGTATGCCGTTTCCTTATGACGCTATTTCCTCTGTCGCGGTGGAATTAGCACCGATGGATGTTGTTTATGGCGGCTTCTCGGCTTGCAATATTAATGCGGTCACAAAAACTGGCAGTAACGAGCTATTTGGCTCGATTTTCTTTGACTACGGCAGTGACTCACTCCGGGGCGATAAGCTGGAGGGCGACAGTATTGCCTCTCAGGATTATGACGAGACCCGCTGGGGCATGGAGCTCGGCGGTGCCATCATCCCCGATACCCTCTTCTTTTATGGTGCCTATGAAAAATATGACGGCGCCGATTTGAATAATCGGGGTGCGATTGGCTCGGGTGCCATCAATGAAGTGCCCGTCGCACAGGCCGATTTAGACGAGATTGCGCGCATTGCACGAGAGGTCTATGGCTATGAGCCAGGACGCACTGCTTCAGAAGCATTTGATTTCGAAGACGAAAAATATTTGCTGAAAGCCGACTGGTACATCAACGATGCGCATCGTTTATCGGTCACCTACATGTACAACGATTCGTTTAACTTTACGCCATCCGATGGCGACCTCGACGAATTCGAATTTGATAAGCACTTTTATAAGCGGGGAGCGGAGCTCACCACCTATAACGTGAACTGGTACGCCGATTGGAATGACCGCTTCTCCACTGAAATTCGCTATTCCCTCAATGACGTCGATTTTTTGCAGCAAGCGGTTGGCGGAAAGGACTTCGCTGAGTTTCGCGTTGAGCTCGATGAGGTGGATGTTTATCTCGGCCAAGACGATAGTCGTCAAGCCAACGAGATGAACTACGAAATTGAACAGTTGGTGGCACGAGGGTCTTACACGCTTAACAATCACACCATCACCGCGGGATTTGAGCGCGAGGACATGCAGATTTATAACTTGTTTTATCAGCATGTTGATACTGAAGTTCGCTTCGATGGTATCGAGAATTTTGCTGCTGGTCAGGCGGCACGGGTGTATTACGGTAATGCTATCTCGAACAACGAACAGGATGCTGCGGTGGACTGGGGTTACGCCGTCAACACGCTCTACCTGCAGGACGAATGGCAGATTAACGACCGATTGGCGGTGACCCTTGGGTTGCGATACGAGTGGTACGAATCTAGCGATAAGCCCAATGTTAACCCTGATTTTGTCGCGGACTACGGTTTTTCCAACGACGCCAATCTTGATAATTTGGATATGATACTGCCGCGCTTTGGCTTCACTTGGGATGCTAGCGATGCCATTACGGTCCGCGGCGGAATCGGCTTGTTCTCTGGCGGTAACCCGAACGTGTGGTATTCCAACGTTTTTTCAAACACCAACACCACGGCAGTGCAGACGCAAATCAGAGGCGTAGATTTGTTCGCGCAAGAGTATGTGAACTGTGAAGCCAGCGCACCACAATGTGGCCCGGGCTGGGGTGTCCCCAAACAGTTAGCAGAACAGGTTGCGGCGGGTGATGGCAGCAACTTCGAGATCGTATACCTCGACCCTGATTTTGACGCGCCGACCGAATGGAAGTATTCATTGGGTATGACGTGGGAATTTGGTGATGGCTATGTGCTAACGGCCGACGCCCTGATGACCCGTGGCAACGATACGGCAATCTACAAGCATGGGGATCTCGATTTTACCGGCGAGGTCAACGATTTTGGCAATGGTTATCCCGTTTACGACTCTGCTCGCATTCCCACGTTCGTTTTGACCAATAGCTCAAAAGGAAATGAATCCGAGTCACTGGCCTTCAGCCTCTTCAAGTCATTCGATGCAGGCCTAGATATCCGGTTTGGTTACGCTTGGACGGACGCAAAAGATGTGAACCCGATGACATCGTCGGTGGCGTTTTCTAATTATGTGAACCGCGCCTTTTATGACCCCGAGGAGGAAGTGCTCTCGACATCAAACTACAATATTGAGCATCGCTTCACGGGTGTGCTGAATTACACAGCTAACTGGTTTGGTGAATATCGTACGCAAGTGTCGCTCTATGGCCAAGCTGCTTCAGGCGTGCCTTACAGCACCGTGTTAGGGGGTGCGGACGGTACCATCGCGGCTTACGGGTTTACGCCTTATCTCGACTTTATAGAGCATGTGCTCGAAGCGCCGGGAACCCGTAACAACAACAACGGTAGCTGGTGGCGTAAAGTTGATATGCGGATCAGTCAGGAATTTCCGGGATTCTCTGACTCCCACCGCGGCAGTGCTTTTTTAATTGTTGATAATTTAACCAACCTACTCAATGACGATTGGGGTGTGATGTACAAGGCCAATTTTCCTTATGGGGTGACACAAGACGATATCAATGATGGTCGTGCTGAGACCCGAAGAGGCACTCCATCCTTATGGGAGATCCGCGTCGGCTTTAATTACCGGTTCTGAGGCTCTTGATCGTTGTGAAGGCGTCTTAGGACGCCTTTTTTTTGCGCCGCTATCTTTACCCCACTGTTTTTGCCCCACTATTTTTAATGTTCCCAATGCGGGAGTACTCAGAGGCTAACGCAGGCTGCGCTGGCGCCAGACCTCCCATCGTAATCGGTACCAATCGAATCAACGCCATCGCTCATCTGGCAGTATCCGGCGTGACGAGGTTGCACTACAGTAACGGCCCTAGATTTGCGTGAGTAACGAGTAGCCTATGAGTCTCCCCCGCCCAGCAGCTCCTATGCCATTGCCCGGCTCCCGCTGGTTGATCTTGATGACGGTCGTGGCGGTGTACATTTGTATGATCGATCGGATCGCTATTTCCATCGCGATCATCCCGATGGCGGCAGACAACGGCTGGTCGCCCACGGTTCAGGGCGCAGTGATGTCAGCCTTTTTCCTCGGCTATGTCACCTTACAGATCCCCGCAGGGTATCTGTCAGATCGCTATGGTGGTAAGTGGGTGCTCGGTCTAGGCGTGCTGTTCTGGTCGTTGTTTACGATCCTGACCCCGGCAGCGGCGGCACTCGGCCTCACCATGTTGCTGGGTTGTCGTTTTCTCATGGGGGTAGCTGAGGCGGTAACGTGGCCCTCTATTTATTCACTGTACTCCCGCTGGATTCACCCTGATCGCCGTGCCTCTGCCGTCGGTCTAATGAACTCTGGGATCGCAGGTGGCAGTGTCATTGCCTTGATCTGCACCCCTTGGTTGATCAGCGTCTGGTCATGGCAGGGTGCGTTTTATTTATACGGTGTATTGGGTGTGGCATGGTTCCTTGTCTGGGCGCTTCGTGGTCGGTCCTCTCCCGACACGGTGGCCTCATGGCATGAGGCGCCAAAGAATGCTGCCGCACAGGGCGTTGAGGCAGTGTCACCAACAACCTATCCCAAGCTCACGATTGCCGGGATGTTGCGCTCGAGAGCCGTTTGGGCGATTGCGGTGGCGCATATCGCGATCAATTGGTCTTTATATCTGGTGTTGTCGTGGTTCCCGACCTTTGTGAACCGAGAAATGGGCGCAGACTTGCAGCTCGCGGGTCTGTTGGCGTTAGCGCCGACCACTATGTCGCTCATTATGGCGCCGCTAGCGGGACGTTTGTTTGATGGTTTGATTGCTCGGGGAATGAATCGACTCGCAGTAAGGCGCGTGCTGCAAAGTTTGGCGTTTGCGGGGATTGCGATAGCGATGCTGTTGCTGACCGTGGGCGATTCTTTGATATTCAGTGTCACCGTTATCACCGTGAGTAACGCACTCACGGCGCTGTCGGTCGGTGGTTTTGCGACCAATCATCTCGACATAGCGCCCAATCAATCAGGTTTGTTGATGGGAGTCACGAATACGCTTGCCGCGCTGGCTTCGAGTGCCTCGGTCTTTGTTTCAGGTTGGATTCTCGACATCACTGGCAGCTGGGATGCCGTATTTCAAACTGCGGCAGGGGTATCGGTGTTCGGCGCGGTGATCTATGCGCGGCTGGCGAGCTGTGACCGTGAGTTTGACTGAGGCCGAGCGGGCAAAAAGGTCCTGTTTATCGGTCTCTTAACCCTTAGAGTAGTAAAATAATAACTTATATTCATATTAATTAATTAAATCATTCTTTTTGGTTAAATAGTGTTGCTAAGGCAGCACTTGCAATGTGTTGCGACCCCTTTTTCGTTAGAGTGGCCTCCGTGAAAACACCACTGACAGTCATTTGAAAGGAGTAAAGCAGCATGATGGCCTTAAATAGCGATATTTTATATAACCTGAGCAAAGCATTTGTAGGAATAACAGTCTCTTCAGTTATTTTTTATTCGGTGAGTCTGATCGTCT
>Ga0228650_1000027_pt1 | contig 39704 bp, 39 predicted proteins | sample 62DmetaG_FD_183171 | JGI IMG/M metagenome (GOLD analysis project Ga0228650, IMG submission 183171) | Seawater microbial communities from Monterey Bay, California, United States - 62D | ecosystem: Environmental > Aquatic > Marine > Coastal | place: USA: California | collected 2016-10-28
AGCACCGATGCGTTGGCAATCCTCTTCAATCGCCGAGGACCGCTACTGGATGTCCCTCGAGACGCATCACTTGCCTTGCTAGATTTACTGCCGGCGATCCGGCAACAAGTCGCCAGTGTTGGAACGGGCCGGCGCTATGCCTGATCGCTACAATGAACGCAGCGCGGATGTGCTAATTGTTGGCGCTGGCATTGCCGGGCTGTCCTTGGCGATTGCTTTGAGCAAAAGTGATTGTCATGTCGTGGTGATTGATGGTGCTGATCGTCCCAAGTCAGTTAACGAAGGCGTTGCATTAAATGATTGGGATCTAAGAGTCAGTGCATTGACACCCACGTCTATTCGTTTTCTCGAGTCACTCGGCGTGTGGCAGAGGATTCCCAGCGAGCGCACTGCTCCCTACCAGGCCATGTGTGTTTGGGATGCTGACGGCACCGGCCGAATCACCTTTAACGCAGAGGATGTCGCCGCATCTTGCCTCGGACACATTGTTGAGAACCGACAAACGGTGCAGGCGTTGCTAGAGTGCGCAGAGGCTTGCAGCGGCGTGGAGCTCCGCTGGCAAAGTGCACTGGAGTCCCTGTCTCGCACACCGAATGGCTGGTCTATCGATTGTGCCGGAGATCAACGCCTCTCTGCACAACTCGTTGTCGCGGCTGACGGTGCCCGCTCAAAGGTGCGTCAGCTGACAGCGCAGCCCACTCGGGATTGGGATTATCATCAGAGCGCGATTGTTGGCACAGTTGCACTATCGTCGCCGCATCAAGCAACGTGCTGGCAAGCTTTCCTGAGTACGGGTCCATTAGCGCTACTACCATTGCCCGATCCTTCTAAAGTAGCGCTGGTTTGGTCGCTAGATGCGCAGGAGCATGCAGAGGTAGCGGCGCTGTCGGATACCGCTTTTATTGAAGCTTTAAATCAGGCCTTGGGTCCATTAGCGCCTCATGCGGAGGCGGTGGGAACCCGCGTGAGTTTTCCGCTAAAACAAAGTCACGCGATCGATTACGTGGACGACGCCTTAGTATTGGTTGCTGATGCGGCACACAGCATTCATCCATTGGCCGGACAAGGCATCAACCTTGGGCTGTCAGACGTGCGTATTTTGGCGCAAGAACTCCTGGCGGGTTGCGCCGGTGGCCTCACGGTGTCGAGCCCCGTTTCCTTAAAACGCTATCAACGCCAGCGTAAGTCGGAAAATCTCGCCATGATGGCGGCGATGGAGGGTTTTAAGCGCGGCTTTGGTAGCCCCCATCCCGCCGCAGTGATACTGCGGAATATCGGTCTGAATATGGTTGAGCGTCAGCACTGGCTGAAGCGATGGTTTATGCGGCAAGCGATTAGCTGACTCGCCGGGCATGAGCGCGATAACGCGGGTCATGGTTTTGCGACGCAGCGAGCCGTCCGTCTAACATTACGTGCTCGTTTCACCCCATTTAGTGGGTGGGTTTTGACAGGTATTGAGTGAGGGGGTCGTTATGTCTCAGGGTCCGGATAATCTGTATTACGCGGCGACTCATGAGTGGGCCCGGCTGGAACCGGATGGCTCTGTGACGGTTGGTATTACTGAACATGCTCAGCAGGCGCTGGGGGATGTCATGTATGTCGAGCTACCGATGGTGGGTGCTGTCGTCTTGGCAGCAGGGTTCACTGGCATTGTGGAGTCCGTTAAGGCAGCGTCAGATATCTATGCGCCGATAGCGGGCACGGTGCTCGCCGTGAATGAGGCATTAGCCGATACCCCCGAGCAGATTAATGAGGATCCCTATGGCGCAGGATGGTTTTATCGCTTGCGGCCAGAGGAGCCATCGCAGCTTAACGCGCTGCTGGATGCCGTGGGCTACGCCTCTGCCGCAGTGGCAGAGGCCTAATAGTGCTGTTGCATTTAGGGGCGTAGCGAGAGCACCGTCCAGCCGTGGCGTTCCGCATGCGCAGCGAGCAGGGGGTCGGGGTCTACCGCTACGGGATGGCCGACTTCAGTAAGAAGTGGTAAATCGTTGTGAGAGTCGGAATAAAACCAAGTGTCTTCATTGCCGCTGGCATTGGTATGTCGGCTGCGCCAAGCGGCAAGGTGCGCCACCTTGCCGCTTTGGAAGCAGGGTTGCCCCTCTGGCTTTCCCGTGTAAAAGCCGTCAATCAGGCCGACGGCACTGCCCAGCCAGTGCTGGAAGCCAAGGCGTGCGGCGACAGGCTCAGCGACGACGCTGTGTGTGGCGGTCATGAGTAAGAGCTGGTCACCCGCAACGCGGTGGTGGTCTATTAGCGCAAATGCCTTGTCCAGCAGCATGGGTTCGACGCATTGAGTCATAAATTGCCGCTGTAAAGCGCGCACAGAGGCCTTCGTTTTGCCGGTAAGGGGCGCGAGCACAAACTGAAGGTAGGCCATCATGTCGAGGTTACCTGCCTGATATGCCTCATAAAATTGATCGTTAGTGCGCGCAAAGTTTGCCGCGTCGACCAAGCCTTTTTCGACTAGGAACTCCCCCCAACGGTGATCAGAATCGCCAGCGAGTAACGTATTATCGAGGTCAAAGATAGCAAGTGCCATGGCGTTATTCGGTTGCTCCCAAAAAAATAAGACCTCTTCGTTGAGTCCCGTTGATAGAGGATGTGTGGAAGAATACGGATTGGAAGCCTGCGTCACAATCCCGTTGGGCTTAACTCGTGTGCGACGACTCGGTATCGGATCTTGAATACAGAAGCAGACAACGACAGGGTGATCGATAAAGACGGCTTCAGGCCAAACGTCGGCATTGTCATTTGTAACGAAGATGATCAGGTGCTCTGGGGCCGCCGGGTCAATGGCAGAGATTCGTGGCAATTTCCGCAAGGCGGGATTCACCGAGGTGAAACGCCAGAGGCTGCAATGTACCGTGAGTTGGAGGAGGAGGTCGGCCTCAAGCCAGACATGGTGAAAGTATTGGGGCGAACCCAGAGTTGGTTGCATTACCGGCTACCCAAGCGGTTTATTCGTCCCTCTGAGGATCCCGTTTGCATCGGTCAAAAGCAGGTTTGGTTTTTGATGAGATTAACGGCAGCAGAGAGCGATATCAGGCTAGATGCTGATGACACCCCAGAATTTGATCACTGGCGCTGGGTGACATATTGGTATCCCATTTCGGCGGTGGTGGACTTCAAGCAAGGCGTTTACCGACAGGCGCTGACACAATTAGCGGGCCGTCTCAGCCCTCAGCGCAGGCCTGCGCGCAGACGGCGTGGGGGCCGCTGATGCTCGAATTGCTCCGCCGGCTGATTCAGGATGTTAACGATGCTGATTCGCTTGAAGATGCGCTTAATTTGATTGTTGCTCAGGTTAGAGCGGCGATGCGGACGGATGTGTGCACGATTTATCTGCGCGATAAAGCGAGTCAGAAGCTGATATTTCGAGCCACCGAAGGGCTGAACTCGGACAAGGTAGGACAGTTTGGTTTGGGCTTCGATGAGGGGCTGGTGGGCTGGGTCGCGACACGCGAGGAACCACTTAACCTGGATAACGCCATTGCGCATCCTCAATTTCAGTTGGTGGATGGTCTAGGCGAGGAGCCATTTAACGCGTTCTTAGGCGCCCCTATTATTCACCAGCGAGATCTTTTGGGCGTATTGGTGGTGCAGCAGGGGGATCATCGTCGGTTTTCTGAGGATGAGGAGGCCTTTCTGATCACCGTCTCTGCCCAGCTTGCAGGGGTGATTGCTCATGCGGAGCTAGCGGGTGCTATTGGACGAACAGTATCGGTTGCTGCCGCCAACGACAGCGCGGCGAGGTTGTCGGGTGTTGCCGCCTGCGCAGGTATTGGTATTGGCACAGCCGCCTGGATTTCGCCGGTCGCTGATTTACAGACGGTGCCGTCGCGTAAAGCGGACGACCGGGTTGGCGAGTTGCGGGCTTTTCGTGAGGCGCTGGCCAGTGTTCGTAGCGACATACAGCAAGTAGCCGAAAATTTAAAAAGCGAGCTGGGGCCCGAGGATCACGCTTTATTTGGGGTCTATCTCAGTATTCTTGATGATTCTGTTTTAGGGAGTGAGGTCGCCGCCCTCATTAAAGCCGGAGAGTGGGCACAGGGCGCATTGAGTCAGGTGATGTTGCGCCATATTCGTCATTTTGAGCGATTAGATCACTCCTACCTTCGAGAGCGGGCAGTCGATGTTCGTGACTTGGGTACTCGTGTGCTGAGTTATCTGCAGGACGCCAACCGGCAGGAGGTGGATTACCCTGCGTCGACCGTTTTAGTGGCCGAGGAGTTAACGGCCGCCACACTGGGAGAGATTCCTAGGGACCGGCTCGCCGGTATTGTATCGATGCGAGGCAGTGCCAATAGCCATACCGCAATTTTGGCAAGAGCCATGGGGATTCCTGCGGTGGTGGGTGTTGAGGACCTACCTCTCAAGCGGCTTCCCGATCAGCGCCTAGTGGTCGATGGCTACAACGGTCGAGTGTACGTGAATCCTCACAGCGACTTATTAGCGCGCTTTGAGGCACTGCTCGCAGAAGACGAGGCGCTGTTTGAGGAGCTCGCACCATTGGCGTCACAGCCCGCGCAGACCTCAGATGGCAGGACGATTCCGCTCTGGGTCAATACGGGTGTCGCTGCTGATGTGCAGAGGGCGCGTGAATTCGGAGCTGAAGGTGTCGGTCTTTACCGAACCGAGGTCAGCTTTTTATTACGAGATCGATTCCCAAGTGAAGAGGAGCAGCGCCAGCTGTATCGAGAGCAGTTAGCGGCGTTTCACCCCGCACCCGTGACCATGCGGACACTCGATATCGGTGGCGATAAAGCCTTGCCTTACTTTCCTATCGAAGAATCCAATCCCTTTTTGGGGTGGCGTGGTATCCGGGTGACTCTAGACCATCCGGAAATTTTCCTGACACAAGTGCGTGCCATGTTAAAGGCCAATGAGGCCCTAGATAATTTGCGCATTTTATTGCCCATGGTGACAGCCATCGACGAGCTTCGTGCGGCACGGGCGTTGATTGGCAGATGTCACGCTGAAGTGCTCAGCGAGGGGTTTACCGCACCCTTGCCCGATATTGGCGTGATGATCGAAGTGCCTGCCGCGGTCTATTTGGCAGGGCCGCTGGCGCAAGAAGCTGACTTTTTATCAGTGGGTTCCAATGATCTGACCCAATATTTACTGGCGGTTGACCGCGGTAATGCCCGCGTTGCAGGGCTTTATCAAGCCTTGCACCCGGCGGTACTGGCAGCATTGGCTCACATTATCAAAGCCGCTCACAGTGAGAAAAAGTCTGTCAGCATTTGCGGAGAGTTAGCGGGTGACCCCCGCGCTGCGCCCTTATTGGTTGCGATGGGATTCGATCAGTTGTCGATGAACGCGGGAAGCTTGTCCTTGGTGAAGCGGGTTTTAAGTGCCTTCAGTGCGTCGGAGCTGGCTGATTTGGTGGCGACACTGTTACCTCTCAGGTCCGCTCAGGAGGTCATGGCCGCATTAGACGCGGCACTGAGCCAACGAGGGCTCGATATTTTTCTCAGACGCCGCGGAGACGATTAAGTGGTGCCCTATCCTGATATTGATCCCGTTGCGATCGCCTTGGGCCCGATTACCGTGCATTGGTATGGTCTTACCTATCTCGGCGGCCTCGCCTTTGCATGGTGGCTAGCGCGTCATCGAGCGGCGCAACCCCATACGCCACTCCAGCGTCACCAAGTTGATGATCTTATTTTTTATGCGGCGGTTGGCATCGTGATTGGAGGCCGGTTGGGCTATACCCTTTTTTATGGAGTCGATCGTCTTATGGGCGATCCTCTGTGGCTGTTTAGGGTCTGGGAAGGCGGCATGGCATTTCACGGTGGCTTCTTGGGTGTGGTGGTGGCGATGACACTCTTTGCTAGACAGCACCGCATCGATGCGGGGCGGCTGCTGGATTTTGTTGCCCCCCTCGCACCCGTGGGCCTCGCGTTAGGCAGATTGGGCAATTTTATCGGGCAGGAGCTATGGGGCAGAAGTGCTGACATCCCCTGGGCAATGATTTTTCCGCGGGATCCACTGGCTTTGGCGCGTCACCCGTCGCAGCTCTACCAGTTTGCACTGGAAGGTTGTCTCTTATTCATTCTGCTCTTATGGTTTAGTCGACAATCGCGGCCCCCGTGGGCCGTATCCGGGGTGTTTTTAATGGGCTACGGCCTGTTTCGATTTTTAGCGGAGTTTTTCCGCGAGCCGGATGCCCATATTGGCTTTGATGCCATGGGCTGGATGACGCGAGGACAATTATTGTGTGTGCCAATGCTGATGGCAGGCACTTGGTTACTCTATCGGGCGTATCGGCCGACCCATCGATGAGGACAGCATGCAGGCGTATCTCGACTTATTAAACGATATTCGCGATCACGGGATTGACCGTGGTGATCGCACCGGCACCGGTACTCGGTCCGTTTTCGGCCGGCAGCTCCGCTTTGATCTTGCGCAGGGGTTCCCGTTACTCACCACTAAAAAAGTGCACTTTAAAAGCGTCGTGAATGAACTGATTTGGTTTCTCAGCGGTGACACTAATACACAGTGGCTGCGTGAGAATGGCGTGCGCATTTGGGATGAATGGGCAACCGAAGATGGGGAGCTCGGGCCTTTGTATGGTGCACAGTGGCACGCCTGGCCTACGCGCGATGGCGGCAGTATTAATCAAATCGATTACGTGGTGGATTGTTTGCTCCATCGGCCCGATAGCCGCCGCATCTTGTTTCACGCTTGGAATGTCGAATATTTGCCTGACGAGACAATCAGTCCACAGGACAATGTGCGAGCCGGTAAAATGGCGCTGCCTCCCTGCCACCTGCTCTATCAATTTTACGTGGCCAACAAAACACTCTCTGCCCAGCTGTACATTCGTTCGAGCGATGCGTTCTTGGGTCTGCCCTTCAACATCGCATCGGTGGCGCTACTGACGCATATGCTGTCGCAGCAGTGCGGATTAACACCCGGAGAGGTGGTCATTACGCTGGGTGACGCCCACCTCTACACTAACCATGGAGAGCAGGTCGCGACGCAGCTTGATCGGGTCCCCGGGGTCTGCCCGTCCTTGAAAATGCTGCGGCATCCGACCTCTATTTATGATTACCACTTTGACGATTTTGAATTGGTCGGCTACGACCCCGCGCCAAATATCCCGGCTCCGGTGGCGATTTGATGACAGGATCTCGACAAGATAACGACATCCCCGTGGTTCTGGTGCTCGCGGCGGCTGACAATGGCGTGATTGGACGAGGAGACGCCCTACCATGGGATTTACCCGATGACTTGCGTCATTTTAAGCGGACGACATTGGGGCGCCCCATTATCATGGGACGTAAAACGTTTGATAGCGTTGGTTTCCCGCTGCCGGGGCGCCGCAACATCGTGGTCACCCGGGACCTGTCTTGGCATCATGAGGGTGTGACCACGTGTCATACCTTGCCAGAGGCCTTGGAGTGCGCATTCGGTCAGGCCCTGATTGATGGCGCCGACGCGGCGATGGTGGTCGGCGGCGCTGAAATATACCGACTGGCATTACCAAGAGCTGACAAAGTGGTGTTAACGAAGGTTCATGGCGCGGTAGACGGTGACGTTGTGTTCGATCTTAACCTCTTGGCGCAGTGGCGCGAGACCGCTCAAACTGCTTACGAAGCGGCGGATGGCAACAGCCACGCCTTCACGATTGTTGAGCTGGAGCCGCCTGCTGACCCCATCTGACCCTCGACAGCGGTGTCACGTTGGTGGGCAAATCATTTGCGTTGGCGAAACGGACGGGTTAAATTCGCTCCCCCAATGTTGGTCGTCGCGATATTATAGAGATAACAGCGTCACCAATTAAGCTTCATTAAAGGGTTGGCTTAGGCTAGCGCTTTCCAGATTTTGCTTTGAGAGGAAGTATCGATCCCATGACTACGACTCGACTTAAAAGTTTACTGTTGGCAATGTGTGTCGGCGGTAGTGCGTCGCTGGCCGTCGCGCAGTCCATTGACCCCATCGTCGAGGTGGGCAAGCAACGTGCAGTGGCAGCCAAGGCTTCCCAGGCCAAAATTGACCGACTGGCGGATGAGACAGCCAGTTTGTTGTCAGATTACAAAACGGTCATGAAGCAGGTTGATGGACTCAAGGTCTACAACGCACGCTTGGAACGCCAGATTGCGAACCAAGAGAAACGCATCACTGATATTGATGCCTCTATCTCTGAGGCGTCAGTCATTCAGCGCCAGATTCCACCCCTGGTAACGCGGATGCTGGACGGACTCGAGCAGTTCATCCAATTCGATATGCCGTTCGACCTCGATACTCGCTTGGGTAATATTGAAGCCGTTCGAGCTAATATGGATCGTTCCGATGTCACCTCTGCCGAGGCGTATCGTCAAGTGTTAGAGCTTTACTCTATCGAATTGCAATACGGGCGCGGTATTGAGTCTTATAGCGACTCGATTGATCTCAACGGTGCAGAGCGCGAAGTCGACATCTTGCGCATTGGCCGCGTGGCACTTGTCTATCAGAGCACCGATGGCGCCGAGACCGGAGCCTGGAACCGTGAGACGCAGAGCTGGGAAGAGCTACCTTCCGGTGATTATGCTTCAGCGGTTCGCAAAGGTGTTCGTATTGCGAAGAAGCAAGCGACGATCGAATTATTAAATATGCCCGTATCAGCCCCGGAGGCGAACTGAAATGCGTTCTCAATTTCTGAAAGTATCTGCTCTGGCGCTGGCAAGCGCGCTATTTACGCCCTTTACGCTTGGCCAAGACGCTGAGGCGGAAGCCGAGGCGCCACCACCCCCTACTCCGCAGGAGGTTGCCGCTGAAAATCTTGACCAACTGCTGGAGTTAGTGGAGCGAGGTCAGACGCGAGCGTCAGCCGAAAATCAAGCGCGCGAACAGCGGTTCTCTAGTGATAAGGCCAACCAAGCTAAGGCGCTTAAGCGCGCTGAAGACGAGCGCCTGCGGGAAGAGCGTCGCTCTGCGCGATTGGAGAAAAAATTCGAAGAAAATGAGCTGCTGATTGCCGCTAAGCAAGAGCAGCTAAAAGAGCGATTGGGCACTTTGTCCGAGTTGTTTGGCCATTTGACAGCAGCTTCTGGCGATTTAGCATCGAACGTTGAGGTCTCTTTGGTCAGTTCTGAGTACCCCGGACGCGAAGGCTTTTTAAAGGAGCTGATCGCCAAAATGTCAGGGTCAGATCAACTGCCGCGTATCGATGAGATCGAAAAAGTGTGGTTCGAGCTGTTGCGGGAGATCCGAGAACAGGGTGAGATCAGCCGTTACACGGCTAAAGTTGCGACACCGTCAGGTGAGCTGAGCGAGCGAGAGGTTGTTCGAGTTGGTGCGTTCAATATTATTGATACAGAGGGCAATTATCTCTCCTTTAACATCGATCAATTATCTGAATTGCCTCGGCAGCCTGGTGGCGGCTTTAATGGACAGGCGCAGGACTTAGCCTCCGCGCAATCTGGGCTATCGCAGTTTGGTATTGACCCCACCGGCCCTACTGGCGGTTCTTTCTTGGCGGCTATTATCGACAGCCCCACTATTTCTGAGCGGTGGCACCAGGGTGGATACGTCGGTTATGCCATTACGGCAGTGGGTACGTTTGCCTTTATTCTGGCTATTTTCCGACTGATCGTGCTGACTTCTGTGGGCGGCAAAGTGTCGTCTCAGCTTAAGTCGACGTCGGCGCGTGCCGATAATCCTCTGGGACGGGTCTTGAAGGTCCACGAAGACAATCCCAACATGGATCCCGAAACACTTGAGTTGAAAATGGCCGAGGCGGTGCTAAGCGAAACGCCAAAGCTGGAGCAAGGTCTCACATTGCTGAAAATTATCGCCGCAGTAGCGCCCCTGATGGGATTGCTGGGCACCGTGACCGGCATGATCATTACGTTCCAAGCGATCACGATTTTTGGCGCGGGCGATCCCAAAGCGATGGCCGGTGGTATCTCTTCAGCATTGGTCACCACGGTTCTGGGTCTGTTGGTAGCGATACCCACAGTATTGCTCCACACAGTGGTCAATGGGCGCTCGCAGCGCATCATTCATGTGCTGAACGAGCAAGCCACCGGCATTGTGGCGGAGCATTCCGAGCGGGCGCACAACTGATTTCTCGGGGAGGCTAGCGGCTCATGGGTATCTTCGAGACTATTCTTGCCTTTATGGAAAAGGGCGGGGACGTACTATGGTTAATTGCCATTTTAGTGTTGTTTATGTGGACGCTGATCTTTGAGCGGGCTTGGTATTTTGCTTCTGTCTGGAAGCAGGATCGCGCTGAGGTGTTGGCAAATTGGGAAGGTCGCGGTGAGCGAAAGTCATGGAACGCTAAAAAGATCCGTCAGCGTTTGCTGTCTGAGAGTCGCGAGCTGATCAACGACAACATGAATGTGATTGCTACGTGCGTCGCATTGTGTCCACTGCTCGGTTTGTTGGGCACTGTGACGGGCATGATTGAAGTCTTTAATGTGATGGCAGTGACGGGTGGTGGTGACGCAAAATCCATGGCAGGCGGGGTAGAGCGGTCAACGATTCCGACGATGGCAGGCATGGTCGCCGCGCTATCCGGATTATTCGCCAACACCTATTTGCAGCGCATCACCAATCGTGAGCAACAGCTGCTCACAGACCAATTGACGTCGGATCACTGATCCTTTCGCTGGATCGAGGAATTTATGCGGAAAATCGCAAAACAACAGGAACAGGACGGCGCAGAGATTGATCTGACACCGATGCTAGACGTCGTGTTTATCATGCTGATCTTCTTCATTGTGGTGGCCTCGTTTATCAAAGAGGCGGGGGTTGAAGTGAATCGCCCTGATACGAATCAACCCGACAACCCCGAGGATTCTACGAGTATTGTTGTGGAAGTGGCTGCGGACAATCAGATTTGGATGGAGAATCGTCGCGTCGATATTCGTGCCGTAAGGGCGAACATCCAGCGGCTGTTAGCTGAAGATCCCGAGGCGCCTGTCACGATCAAGGTAGAGAAAGGCGCCGAAGCCGGCATTGTGATCGACGTGGCAGATGCCGCCCGAGAATCTGGCGTTGGGGCAGTTAACTGGGCCTCCGATCGTTAAGGAATTAAGTTATGGGTATGCGTGATCAGGCGAGGCCAGGGGCCGATGAAGGAGGCAGTCAAATTGATTTGACGCCGATGCTCGACGTCGTCTTCATTATGCTGATTTTCTTCATTGTGACTTCCTCCTTTGTCAAGGAGCCGGGCGTTGAGCTTTTGAAGCCCCAGGCTTCTACAATGGAAGCCTGCGAGCGGGGAACTATTATTTTCGCGGTTGATGGCAACGGTGACATTTTTTATAACAAGAACAAGGTCCCGTTAGATCGCGTGATGCGCACTGCAGAGGCGGCCAAGAAAGAGGCGCCTCAGGCAAACATTGTCGTGCAGGTGGATAGAGAGACTCCGGCCTATGTCGTAGAGGATCTGATTGATATCGTGCGGCCTATTCTTACTGCGCCGCCCTGCATCTCCACGGATGAAGAGGCTTAATCGTTATGGGTAGTTCTGCTCGTGTCGCCCTGAGTGCAGCCCTTGCGGTGCCGGTTGCTATTGCGCTCTTCTTAATCATGTTCAAGTTAATTGATCGTGACTATGAGCAGGACGATTCAAAAGCCCGCAAAATCGCTGACATCGTCGTGCCTGACAAGACCATTGAAACCAATCTGAAAGAAGTGAAGCCAGAGAAGGTGGACGATCCAGAGGAGCCGCCACCCGATCTCGAACCGATTCAGTTTGATACTCAACTGGATATGAATGTGGCCAATACGGCGCCCGTGACGGGCATTAATTTAAATCTCAACGCATCAGGGATGTCGTCGGGTGATGGTGAGTACCTTCCGATTGTGAAAGTGGCACCTATTTACCCCAGACGCGCACAGACCCGGGGCATTTCAGGTTACTGCATCGTCGAGTACACCGTTACCAAGACGGGTTCAATTCGAGATCCGTTCGCCGTGGATTGTTCACCCAAAGGAATCTTTGAGAGAGCCTCGGTTAAGGCCTCGACAAAGTTCAAGTACAAGCCACGGGTAGTAGATGGCGAGCCGATTGAGGTCGCCGGTGTTCAGAATAAATTTACTTACGAGCTGGAAAACTAAGTTGAAAGGCGCAGCCATGACATTTTTTTCGTTTTGTCGACTGACAGTCCTAGTGACCATGGCGATGTTCGCCACTGTGTTAATTGATCGCGCTTCTCCATTGTCGTCGCTGATATCGCAAGCGGTTGCCCAAGATGAAAAAAAGGAACAGCGTGAAACGCGTCGGACACCTGCATTACGTAACAAGGTTTACGAGCGGCTAGCAGAGGCACAAGTGCTGGCTGAAGAGAAAAACTATGCTGGTGCGAAAGAGATTCTAGACGACATGATCTCTGAAGAAGGTAAGCGTGCACTCAACAGTTATGAGCTGGCTAACGTCTACAATTTGCAAGCTTTCCTCAGTTACTCCAGAGAGGATTATCAGGGCTCATTGCGTTACTACGAACTGGTGATCGCGCAGCCTGATATTCCCTTAGCGATGGAAATTAACACTCGGTTTACGATTGCGCAGCTGTATTTTGTGCAGGAGAAATGGCAGCAGGGCATCGATGCGTTACTCGTGTGGTTTGATTTGAACGAGAAACCCAACGCGGGCGCTTATGTTTTGCTGGCGCAAGGCTATTATCAAGTCAAAGATTACAACTCGGCGCTTCAAAACGTTGAGACCGCTATTTCGATGCAGGAAGGCGAGGGGAAGCTACCTAAAGAGCAGTGGTACAACCTAGCGAGGTTCCTCTACTTTGATAAAGAAGATTTTGACTCGGCGCTAGAGGTGCTGAATACGCTCATTATTTATTATCCCAAAAAGCAGTATTGGGTGCAGGCATCGCACCTGTATGGCGAGAAGAAAGACGAGACCCGCCAGCTGGCTTTGATGGAAGCGGCTTACGAGCAAGGGTTCTTGGACCGCAGTAGCGAGCTTGTGACCATGTCTTACTTGTACCTGAATGCTGAGGCGCCTTACTACGCGGGTTCCGTGATTCAGAAAGGGCTAGATGAAGAGCTTGTTGAGGAGAAATCCAAGAACTACGAGCTGGCTGGTAGCGCCTGGGCGCAGGCGAGAGAGGTCGAGAAATCGATTCCCATGATGGAAAAAGCGGCAGCAAAGTCAGATGAAGGCGAGTTATACGTGCGCCTGGGCAATGTCTACCTCGACGGGGATCAGTTTGCGAAGGCCGCCGAGTCGGTGCAGAAGGGCTTGAAGCGTGGCGGTGTAAAGCGGCCGGACCAAGCTAGGCTGGTGCTCGGCATGTCCTACTTTAATATGGGCGAATACAACAAGGCCCGACGTGCGTTCCGGGATGCTGGGAAAGACGAGCGGTCTGAAAAATATTCGAAGCAATGGATCAAGTACATCGCGAGTGAGGAACAGCGTCAGATTGAGCTACAGAAAGATATTTTCTAATTGCTGACAGCGCGTTGTTAAGAAAATAAAAAGGGGCCTAATGGCCCCTTTTTAGTTGTTGTCGCGATGTCATGACGCCGCTGACTGTGAGACTGTTACGCACTTAGGCAAGATAATATGGCCTATCTCCTGCTGATGCCCTAGATAGCATGGTGCAGGTGAGCGTGAGTAACGTAGCCGGGAAGCGTCTTCCCGGCGAAGAGCCTACTGCGGGTTGACGTTTTCCGCTTGAGGGCCTTTTTGGCCGTCTGTGACAGTGAACTCAACCTTCTGGCCGTCGGTCAGGGTCTTGAATCCGTCACCTTGAATAGCGCTGAAGTGTACAAAGACATCCGGCCCGTCTTCTTGTGCGATAAATCCATAGCCTTTGGTCTCATTGAACCACTTCACGGTACCCGTTACTGTTGACATGTTTTCTACTACCTTCATTAATGATTTCTTACGTGTCCTTGCGGACTGTTATGCTCGACGTTCACCGTATTGACGCCCGAAGACGGTAATAATGGCTCAGCGACAAGCTTGCTGGATTTTTCCAGCCCCTGCAGTGTAGCACTCTGTAGCGCCCGCGCAGGTGCTTTTTTTGTCAGTTTAGGCCCTGTATTTGGGTAATTTGAGGTTATTTAACCGGTAAAATCTTCATAAGATCGGTTTTACCGGCTTCACCCTGTGTGCTGCCCATGGTCATGAGGATGAAGTCCCCCCGTGAGAGAAACCCACCATCGACCAAAAACTCAACGGTCCGCGCCTCGAGGTCCTGAGGCGAAAAAGCAGCAAAATCGAAAAATAACGGGATGACACCGCGGCATAATGCGAGTCGCTGCAAGGTGTCAGGCCTTCGGCTTAAAGCGAAGATCGGTAAACCAGAGCTCAATCGAGACATCATCGTCGGCGTAGTGCCCCGTTCAGTGAGACAGGCGAGACCACGGACTTCAGGGAAATGATTAGCGCCATACATTGCGGATAAAGCAATGGCTTCCTGGGGGCTGGAGAATTCTCTGTCCGCGCGGTATCGAGAGGTGCGTGCAACCGGGTGTTGTTCAGCCCCTAATGCGGCGTCCGCCATCGCTGACACTACCTCTACTGGAAACGCACCCACCGCGGTTTCGGCGGAGAGCATCACCGCATCAGTGCCGTCAAGTACGGCATTGGCCACATCGAATACCTCCGCGCGTGTCGGCATCGAGTTGCTGATCATCGATTCCATCATCTGTGTCGCGGTGATGACCATTCGATCGCGTTTTCGGGTCGTAGAAATTAAATTCTTCTGAATGCCGATGAGCTGTGCATCACCGACTTCGACGCCTAAGTCGCCGCGAGCGACCATGACACCGTCACTGGCATCGATAATGCTATTGAGTAGTGCCGTATCGGCGACCACTTCCGCACGCTCTATTTTCGCGATAATGGCAGGGTGAACATTTTGGTCTGCCAACAGCTGGCGTGCTTCTTGAATATCGGCGGCGCTTGAAACGAATGAAACGGCAACAAAGTCCGGTTCGATATTGGGCATTGCACGGATGTCATTTAAGTCTTTTTCCGTTAATGCGGGCGCTGCTAATCCACCTCCTAATTTGTTAACGCCTTTGCGTGAGCTCAGGCGGCCGCCGACCACAACAGTGCAGTTGACCTCAGTTTGGCTGACATCGTCCACGCGTAAGCGCAACTTGCCGTCATCGAGTAGCAGGACATCGTCTTGTTCGACGCTCGAGGGCAATGCCTCGTATTCGACACAGACGCCCCGCTGATCTCCGGCATCTGGCGCGATCGTCAGGCTCAACTGGAAAGGGTCTCCTGCCTGCAGATCTACGGCGCCCTCTGTAAACCCGGCAATGCGGATTTTCGGCCCTTGCAGGTCCGCCAGAATTCCGACGTAACGACCGTGATGCCGAGCCTGTCGTCTGATGTGCTGGGCGACTTGGATATGATCTGACTGCGCCCCATGGCTGAAGTTCAAGCGAAACACATCTACGCCCGCACTCAGTAGGCGGCCAATCATGTCTTGGTTACTACTGCCAGGCCCTACGGTCGCCACTATTTTCGTGCGCCGCAGTGACTTTGATTTATGAGCGTTTTTAGCCGTCACGATCTTGCCTGTCTCTCCATGTTATCGCCGCTGTGGTGCTGCAGGGTACTGTTCTTATGCATCCTGCAGCCCACTCGTTACGCGCAAACGCTGCGTTGTGGTCAGGTCACCCTCGCGAGGCTAAGCAAGTTAAGCGGCGCGGTTTATTATGCCTGCTCTTTGCGTCACGAGATTTTCGCTAGAGTATGGCAGGATGAAGGGTGCGGGTGCTATGTCACAATACCGTACCCACTCGTTTATTATACCGCTCACCATGGCCCTATTTTGCAACCTACTCACTTGATGAACCATGCCGAATCCCGATACCAGAAGCCCTAACCCGCCCGTGGGATATGCCTGCGAATGCACTTTATCGCGACGCCAGCAAATCGAGCTCGTCGCTGAATTTCATGTGCACCGTATTCGCCCCTCGCGGATCGCTTATCGATTGGGAATCGATATTGCGGAGGTAGAGGCTTGGTTATCTGGCGAGCAGGACGAGCAGCAATTTCAGCACTTGATGACCTCGCATAGGCGGCGGAAATACCAGATGCAGCTGCATCGAGCTGACCGGCTGCGTGGTCAAAAAGCGTATGAAATGAGGGTGGCTGCAAAAAAAGACCTGCAGCAAGGCAATACGGTATAGATTGGCTGTCGGCTTTAGTGAGTTGCGATTGCGTAGAACAGGGAGTTTCATGAGCGACACAACGATAGATGCAATTGATCAGTGGCATCAGATGATGGCGACGGGACGTTACGATGGCCTTCAGGAGCTCTTGTCACGCGACTGTGTGTTTTGGTCGCCAGTCGTGCACACGCCTCAGCGGGGTCGAGATATCACATTAATGTACCTGACCGCAGCTGGGAAGGTGTTTGATACGGACTTTCGTTATGTCCGTGAAATCAGAAGCGCTGATACCGCGGTACTCGAATTTGAGTGCAGTGTGGATGACATTCAGGTCAATGGCATCGACATGATTCAAGTGGACAATAACCAGATCATCGATTTTAAAGTCATGATCCGCCCCTTGCAGGCCGTGAATAAGATACATGAGAAAATGATGGCGATGTTGGCGCAAGCCAAGGCGGCATCTTAAACAAAAGCGTGCGCGGATTTGCCTAGCTCAATGACGGCCGCCAATAGGAGCAATGTTGTTGGACAGACTGATTATTGGCATTAGTGGTGCGTCGGGTGTTCAGTACGGCGTGCGGGCACTTGAGCTATTGCAAGCACTGCCTATCGAAACGCATTTGATCATGAGTAAATCTGCTGAGTTAACAGTGCATCATGAACTGGATTGCTCTGTCGACGAAATCAGGGCATTAGCAGACGTGTATCACCCCGTGCGCAATGTGGGCGCTTCCGTTGCCAGTGGTTCGTTTCAAACGCGTGGGATGCTGCTGGCGCCCTGTTCTATCCGGACACTCGGCGAAATTACCACAGGCGTGACATCTTCTTTGCTGACGCGGGCGGCTGATGTCATATTGAAGGAGCGTCGCCGGCTGGTCCTGATGGTCAGAGAAACCCCGCTGCACCTCGGGCACCTTCGCAATATGGTTGCCGTGACTGAAATGGGCGCAGTGGTTGCGCCGCCGGTCCCGGCATTTTACGCAAAACCGGATTCGGTCGACGCCATGGTGACACAAAGTGTGGCGCGAGCATTGGACCTTTTTGATATCACTTTACCTGAGACGCATCGCTGGACTGAATCTTGAAGGTTCGGCTCCATCGATGGCGCCAGCAGTCATTGGCGTGGCTTGTCTTTTTTGTCATCGTCGTCGACTTGATTGGTTTTGGTATCGTGATTCCTATCCTGCCTTTTTTGTCGCCTCAACTGGGTGGTGGTACTGACGACGTCGCTTTTATTCTGGTCAGTTACAGCGTCGCTGCAGCGGTTTTTGCGCCAGTGTGGGGGCGTCTTTCCGACCGTGTCGGTCGACGCCGCATTTTAGGAATTTGCCTGTTGGGTGGCGCGGCATCCCACTTTCTGCTGGCGGCGTCAGATGCGCTTTGGATGGTGTATTTGGCGCGCGCTGTTGCGGGTGTAATGGCTGGGAGCATTCCGGTTGCTACCGCGGTGATTGCAGACGCCAGCGCTCCCGATCAGCGTTCGCGCGCAATGGGATTGATTGGACGTGCGTTTGGTGTGGGACTGATATTGGGCCCCGTTATTGGTGGTCTGTTAGCGCGTAATGACAACGATTTTGCCCTGCCCTGCATCGTCGCAGGGGTGCTTTCAGCCATCGCCGCGCTGATGACCTTTACGCTATTACCGGCGAGCCAGCCACATCGGCCAGACGAGGGAGACGCGTCGACATCGATCTCGTTATTTCAGATAGTGCAGCGTTCTGGTTTCTTTTTATTTATCGCTCAGTTCTGCCTTCACACCTGCGCCGTCAGTGCGGCTATTTATTTGTTTCCACTATGGGTCGCCGACGGACATGGCTGGCAAGCTCGGGAGGTCGGTCTGTTTTTTGGGTTAGTGGGCGTGGTGATGATTGTGACTCAAGGTAATATTCTGGGAAGAATGACTGATCGATTTGGTAATGTCGGAGTGCTGCGGGGCGCAGCGATTCTCTTCAGTGCATCCCTATTACTGTCGGGTTGGGTCTCTGGCATTTGGGCAATGAGTTTAGTGAGCCTCTGTGCTTTTTCGTCAGCAACCCTTTGTTTGCCCATATTGAATACGATTGCTAGCCATTTGGTGGCGCCGTCATGGCGAGGCCAGTTCTTTGGCATGACCGCGTCTTCCTCTGCTGCTGGCAGAGTGTTGGGCCCATTAATTGCCGCGGTATTGCTGGCGAACAGTGGTTTCGTCATGGCGTGGACGGGCATGGGGCTCTTGGTCAGTTTGATTGTGATTTGGTCACTGACTGATGGGGCCCGTTTGGAGTTTGCGGCAACCCAAAGCATTCCAGAGTCAGTTCAGCGGCTTGCGAGAGACGCATGAAGCAAAAATGTGTTGTGGCGCTGCCTCTCCCCAACGAACTGCTTGCTCGTTTGGCTGAACATTATGAGGTGCTGCCTTGGACCGAAGCTCAGGCAATATCCGAGGCTGAGCTTGTGAATCGGCTTCCCGGTGCGCAAGGCCTGCTCTGTACGCTGACCTCCCCCGTGACACCTGCCATGATTGAAGTCGCTGATCAGTTGAAAGTGATCTCCACCATATCAGTGGGTGTGGACCACATTGATTTGCTGGCCGCATCAAGAGCTGCAATACCCGTTGGTCATACCCCGGGCGTACTCGTTGACAGCACGGCTGATCTGGCGCTGGCGTTGATGTTAGCGGTGACGCGGCGAGTTGCTGAAGCGGATCGTTGGATTCGTTCAGGCCACTGGACAGACGGTTGGCAGTCGGATCTGTTACTGGGTACCGATATCAGTCAGGCGACCATTGGTATAGTGGGCCTAGGCCCAATTGGGGAGGCGGTGGTAACCCGACTCAAAGGGTTTGGGTGTCGGGTCTTAACGTGGAATCGCACTCCAAAACAGGTACCCGGCGCTGAGCCGGTTGCTCTGGATGCGCTGTTCGCGCAATCTGATATGGTCTCCTTGCACACCGCTCTGACTCAGGAGACAACGCACATCGCTAGTCGAGCGCGGTTAGCCAGTATGCCCTCAGGATCGTCACTTATTAATACAGGGCGCGGCCTGCTCGTCGACGAAGCAGCGCTGATTGATGAGGTGCAATCTGGTCGACTCAAGGCCGGCTTAGACGTTTTTGTCAACGAGCCGTTACCCGTTGACCACCCCTTTAAAAGGCTGGATAACGTGGTGGTGTTGCCTCATGTGGGCAGTGCCACAGCGGCGACACGTGACGCAATGGTGGCACGCGCATTCGACAACTTGCACGCAGGCCTGGCAGGCCACCGTGTTCCGTTTTGTGCCAATCCAGAGGTGTATGAAGTCGAGGGTTAACGACCCTTTACATCGGGCAGTGGTCGAAACGCCTTTGCTAGGCCGCGCTGCAGTTTACGGCGCAGCTTCTCCAAGTCAGGTTGGTTCCTGTTTTCTACCACCTGACTGACACTGGCAGACCATGTCGGCGCCAAGTTAATACCGTCTTCAAATAACAATATCAGGCTGGCAATTTCTCGGGGTCCACTGAGTGCGTAGGTGTTGTCGACGATGGCTTGGTCAGGATTACGGTTGATCACCGCGGTGGTGGCACCGAAGTCAGGGGCAGTCTCGGTCGTCCCTTCCTCCAGAACAGCGCGTAATTCGTAACTGACCACGAAATCACCTCCGCTCTCTTCGTAACGGTAGCCTTTTTTATCCAGCTCGCTCATCACAACGGCTCTGATCGTGCTCGATAGCTGATAAAAACTATCTAAAGAACCGGACATGCCGGTGGGGATGTCTGATTTCCAACTAAAGGAACCATACCCTTTTGCTGCGAAACGGTCCGTGGGCATTGTGTCGACCTGCATGGTGGTGCACGCGAGTAGGCCTATGCTGAGTAAGCCTAAGGCGCCGCGTTGAAGGAATAATGTCCAACTCATCATGGTATTCATCATGCTCTTAATGCTCCTCAGAACCGTTATCAAGTGAACCATATCAGCTTCACGATCATCACCGCGATAGCAATCATGAGCAGGGCACGAATCACCGGCTCTCCCCCGGAGAGAGTGAGCCTAGCCCCTAACCAACCGCCCACGCCGTTGCCCACTGCCATGACACCGCCGATCCACCATAGCAACTCCAGCTGGTTGCCAAATACAAATAATGCGGAAAGGGTATATAGGAGAATGATAAAGACTTTGTGAATGTTGGCTGTGACCAGGCTGAGTCCCAACACCCGATGTAAAATGGGTAACAAAATGAATCCCATTCCAATTTGAATAAAGCCGCCCCAGAACCCCGCTAGTACCATCAGTCCATGCCCAGCTAGTAGGCGCTTGCGAGACGGCTTTAACGTGGAGTTGCTTTCCTGAGAGCCTGCATTCGTGAGTAGGAGGATCAGCACCAAGGCCATGACACCGGCGAGAACAATATTAAACGCCTCTGCCGAAATAGTGACGCCCAATAATGCACCTACGATGGCACCGGGGATGGCACATACTGCCAGTGACAGGACTAAGCGCAGTTCAGGGACGCCGTGTCGCAGGTAAGTCAAACAGGCACTGATGTTCTGCGCCACGATGGGCAGTCGATTGGTGCCATTTGCAACAGGACCGGGCACGCCGAGGAACATCATGATCGGCACCGTGATGATGGAGCCGCCGCCTGCCATAACGTTAATGAAGCCAGCGACAATGCCGGCTAAAATGAGCGCTGCATACTCCCAAAGCGCCAGGTCCATGTCTTAGTCTCGCGGCGTGCGCATCGTCACGAATTCTTCGGCCGCGGTGGGGTGAATACCCACGGTCCGGTCAAAGTCTGCCTTGGTCGCGCCCATTTTTAGTGCGATGGCGAGGCCTTGGCAGATCTCCCCTGCGTCATCCCCCACCATATGAGCACCCAGCACACGGTCTGAAGGAGTGTCGACGACGAGTTTCATGAGCGTCCGCTCATCGCGACCGCTTAAGGTATGTTTGAGGGGTCGAAATTCCGATTGGTAGATGGTCGTCTGGTAGCCGGCCGCTTGCGCTGCTTCTTCTGTTAGGCCCACCGTACCAATCGGTGGGCTACTGAACACGGCCGTCGCAATGGACTCATAGTCCATGGCTTGTGGGGTGTTATTGAATTGCGACTCGGCAAAGACCATCGCTTCAGCAATGGCTACTGGCGTGAGCTCCCAGCCTCCTGTCATGTCACCCAGTGCAAAAATAGAGGGCTCATCGGTTTGGAATTGCTCGTTAACGCAGAGATAACCACTGTCATTGATCTTGACCGCGGTGTGTTCGAGGCCTAGATGCGCAATATTGGGTCGCCGTCCGGTCGCGCACAGCACGGTATCGAAGTCGAGTCTGCCATCTGACATGTGCGCTGTGATCGCGCCGCTTTCGGCGGCTTCCAGCGAGTGCGTGTCATGATTAAACCGCAGATCAACCCGGGCTTTACGCATTTCCTCGGCCAAAAAACCGCGGATATCATGATCGAATCCCCTCAGGAATAAATCACCCCGGTAACTTTGCACTACATCTGCGCCCAATCCGGCGAAGGTGCTAGCGAATTCAGTCGCAATATATCCGCCGCCAATAATGAGGAGTCGCTGTGGAAAGCGCGGGAGATCGAATAGCTCGTTGGAGTTGATCGCAAGATCGACTCCAGGGATCTCCGGCATGGCTGGCCAAGTGCCGGTTGCCAACAAAATTTTCTCGGCAGATAGGGTCCGGTCACCGACAACCACCGTTTGGGGCCCCGTCAACGTGCCATGGCCCTCGACAATATCGACTCCGGGGCTGGTTAACAGTCGCTCATAAATCGCATTTAATCTGGCAATTTCTTTGGTTTTATTATCTCGTAATGTGTCCCAATTGAATTGGGGTTGCTCACTGTGCCAGCCGAAGCCCTTGGCATCTTGCCAGGCGGCGCCATACTCACTGGCGTAGACGTAGAGCTTTTTAGGAATGCAACCAACGTTGACGCAGGTGCCGCCCAGCGCACGCTCCTCGATTACCGCCACTTTAGCGCCGAATTCGGCGCATTTGCGGGCCGCACGCACACCGCCGGAGCCCGCGCCAATCACTAATAAATCGTAGTCAAAAGTTTTCATCGTGGCCTTTCAGGTCTATTTACTTATGAATGGGAGTTCCTATCCACTACTGCTTGGCTTACAGTCCCGCCTACAAAAATACACGTTTAAAAGCGATGACTATGACGAGACTAAGAATACACGCAATCCTCTTTCTCGGGTTGCTCTCTGGGCTGTTTCAACCCCCGGCTTGGGCATCCGAGGACACTGCTGTGTCGCCACCGGAGTCGCCACCAGCTCGGATTGTCCTGGTGGATCAATCCGTGATTTGGGGAGAGGTCATCGATATCCGCGAGGGCGAAGTCGTCGTGGAAACCCAATGGCTCGGTGAGGTATCGATTGATCTGACGGCCATCATGCTGCTCGAGTCTGAGCAAAAAATAGAACTGCTCACAAAAGATCAAAATAAATTTGCTCTGTCGTCATTACAGGTCGTAGAGGGCGAAGTGGTGCTGGAGGATAAGGAGAATCTAGCCGTTGATGAGTTATATGTTGCCAATCCTGAGGATTGGGAGGAGGGGCGCGGATATAGTTTAGAAGGTCGAGTGACCAGTGCAGTGGAGTTTCTTCGCGGCAATACGTCGACCGACCAGTTCAACGCCGATTTCGAAACCATCTTACGTAGCCAACGCGATCGAATTACTTTTCGCGGTGATTATGCGGAAACCAGTGCCGTTGTGCTGTCACCTGAATATGATGAGATGGGCGAGCCGGTGCTGGATGCGAATGGCGATCAAGCGGTGACCAAAGACTCAACCCCAACGATTGATAATTGGGCAATTGTCGGTAAGTACGATTATTTTCTCAGTAATTCGCAGAATTATCTGGGTGTGAATCTTGGCGTCAATGCCGATCGATTTGCGGACATTGAGCGACGTGCTTATATCGGTCCCTATTTTGGGCGCAAACTATTTGTCGACAAGACCTATCAGTTGGATGCGGAATTAGGCTTGTCTTATGTTGAGACTGATTTTATCGAGCCCGACGATCCGGCAGCTCGGAACTCGTCCGACAACTACTTTACGGGTATCAATCTTAATTTCACTGGTGAGACGGAACTCTTTGATGGGGCACTCAACTTGTACCTACGCCAGACCAATATTTTAAATGTGTCCGACATGGATAAATCGATTTATCGGACAACATTTGGGTTGCGATTTCCCCTGTTATTTGGCCTCGAGGCGGCCGCTGAAGCGTCGGCAGATTATGATGGTGGCGCCGCTCCCGGTAAGGAAAAGTTAGACGAGGCGGTGAGGTTTCGTATTGGCTATAACTGGTAAGTTTTGGTCAGATATAACGTGAGCCTATGAGCCAGCCTCCGCAGTCTGATGTTGTGTTTCTCCCGCTCGGTGGATGTGGGGAAATCGGTATGAATTTCAATTTGTTTGGGCATCAAGGCCAGTGGTTGGCGGTTGACTGTGGCATCACCTTGGAGCAGGTTCCCGGTGCGGTGCGGCCCGCAGTGCAAATGCCCGATCCGCGTTTTATCGTCGATCACCGAGACCAACTCAGTGGCTTATTGATTACACATGCCCATGAGGATCATTTGGGTGCGTTACCGTATTTATGGGAGCAGCTGCGCTGTCCGGTTTATGCGACGCCATTTGCCGCCGCGGCCCTGCGGCACAAAACTCGGGGGCGCCGCGGGATCCTGCCGGCCCCGCTGATTGAGGTGACGCCGGGGGATCGATCACTCATCGGGCCTTTTTCTGTGGAGTGGATTCCCGTGACACATTCCACGCCAGAGACCTGTGCACTGTGTATCAGTGTTGGCCAGGCGCGCATCCTGCATACAGCGGACTGGAAAATCGACGCCGCACCGGTTGTTGGTCCCGCCTGGTCTGATAAACGCTTCGAGGCGCTGGGTGTTGAGGGTGTCGATGCGGTGATCTGTGATTCAACGAATGCCTTACAAGCGGGACGCTCCGTCACGGAGGGTCGTGTTGCGCAAGGCCTCACTGAGGCGATTCAGCGCTCTGAGGGTCGGGTTGTCGTGGGGTGCTTTTCTAGCAACATCGCAAGAATCCAAACGCTGTCACAGATCGCAGCCGATACCGGACGATACCTAGGTGTCTTGGGTCGATCGGCGGCGGGGATGGCGAACTGCGCACAGCAAGTGGGGTTGTTTCCGAGTCAGTTCAAACCGATCCACGCGGAGCATCTCGGATATTTGCCGCCTCGCGAAGTATTGGCTATCGCGACCGGCAGCCAAGGAGAGTCGGGTGCCGCCCTGCATCGATTGGTGGCACAGACACATCCTCATTTGTCCTTAGATGCGGGTGATACGGTGATCTTATCTTCCAGGACGATTCCGGGGAATGAAGCCTCCGTTGCGCGACTGATTGAGGGATTCCGGGCGAGGGGTATTCATGTGCTCGAGGCCGATTCTAGTGATACCCCGCTGCATGCATCGGGCCACCCTTATCAAGATGAGTTGCGCGACCTGTATCAGCTTTTAAAACCGTCACTCGTGGTACCGGTTCATGGTGAGGCGGCACATATGGCCGCCAATGCGCGAATCGCTAAACAAGCTGGCGCTTCGGCTGCACTAACTGGAGTGAATGGCGATCTTTTTTACCTGAGTCCCGTACCCGGCGTCCGACGACGTTATGCGCCGGTGGGTCGATTGCAGTGGTGCGAAGACACGGAGCGCCTGATCAACGTAAATTGATACCGGTTCTAAGGCGTGGTCTTGATACCGGAGGCGCGTCGTGCCGCTGCTCGCTCGGCATCGGCAGCATTAATCCACCGGTAGGTTAAATAATATTTAAAAATATTGGCTACGTACTGCACGGTCTCTCTTCCAATCTGTTCGGCAACAATAATCTCAACATTGTCGAACCAAAGATTGGGGTCGTAACCCCGCTCCCCCGCTTCTTTTCGCAGACGACGAATACGTCCAGGCCCAGCATTGTAGGCTGCGAGTGCGAGTAGCGAGCCGTTGCGCTCATCTAACTCTGGGCCGCTAAAATACCGGGTTTTTAGAAAGGCCATGTACTTCGCACCTGCCTCAATATTGGGTTCGAGCTCATCAATATTCGGGATACTGACGTTCTTATCTCCAGCGGTACTGGGTAAAAGCTGCATCACGCCAACCGCCCCTACATGGCTTCTAACGCTTTGGTCCAACCGGGATTCCTGAAAGCCTTGTGCGGCGAGTAAGGTAGGGTCCATGCCGTAATCGGTGCCATATTTTTGAAACAGGGACGATAGAGATCGATAACGAGAGAGCTCTTCATCCCCAATGGCATTTTCAGCCCAATTGAAATCGCGGACGTAGCGATTGCGAATGATATTGCCAAACAGCGTTCCCTCGCGGTTGTCTTTGAGAAAGCGATTCAGAAAACCTGCCAGCTTGGGGCTGTCTGGTCGCATTGCCCAGGCGAGCCGTCCCCCTTCGCGCAAAACAAGGTCATCTCGCACGATCGTCCGGGTAAAAACTTCGCGCCACATTTGGGGTTTGTAGCTATCCACAACCGCCCAAGGCAAGAGCCCTGCGTCGACCATTTCAATGAGGTCTTCATCTTCTAATGCTTCGTCAATGGCTTCGATCCGAATGCCCGACTTACCCTCAGCGACCAGTGCATCGCTCAGCAGTTTCACGCTCTCTGCATAGCTGCTGGATAAGCGAAGATAGACCGTCTTTCCCGCCAAGTCAGCCAGAGACGAAATAGGCGGCGCGCTGGGTCCTGTGACGAGAATTTCTTTTACTGGTTTACTGACAGGGATTGTGAAGTCGATCTGCGCCTGGCGATCTTCTGTGATGGTCGTCCCGGCAATGACGATGTCGCCATAACCTGCTGTCAAGGCCGGAAAAAGTTGGTCTCTTGCAACGGGTATTACCGCGACTTGCACGGTGAGTAACCCGGTTTTGAAGGCTTCATTAACGACTTTTTGCAGTTTATCGGCGTATTCTTGCACCACACCTTTTGGGCCGTTTTCGAGGAAGTAACGCCCCGGGCCATAGACGGTCAGCACTCGGATGACTCGACGGTCGACCATGGCATCGAGATCTCCCAGTTTTGGCTCGATACTGAAACGGGCTAGGTCCCTGTCGGCAGTGCCTGCGTTGTCACCGGTGGTCGTGGGATTGGACGTGCTCGCTGGCGTAATCGCTTTGTTGACCACGGACACCATCGGCGAGTCTGTGGGCTGTTCGATCACCTCTGCAGTGGTGCTCTCGCCGCAACCGACCAACAGCGATAGGCATACCAGACACCACAGTCCGATCGCGCTGACTGTTTTATTGGGCTTTGATCGGAACATAGGGGCCTCTTGAATACTCGCAGGTGTTGCGACGTATTCGCTGTTGATGGGTCGGCGACTGCCTTACGATACTTGGCACTCCAACAGTAATTTACCAAAATGGCGCCCTGACCGCATGTACTCATGTGCGGCCAGCACGTCAGCCAGCGGAAACGAACTGTCTATGACAGGTAAAATATTGCCCGCCAGCACCTCGGGCCATATGTGCGCGCGAATTGCCTGAAAACAGGCAGCTCGCGAGGCGGTATCCAGTCGACGCAGGGTGCTACCTGTCAGCGTGAGTCGTTTCATGAATAACGTCGCGAGGTTGATCTCGCTTTGCATACCCCTCATGACCCCAATACAGACAATGCGCCCATCAGGTGCGGCGAGCTCTAAATTGGCCTGCATGATATCTCCACCGGCGATATCAAGGATGACGTTGATTTGCTCAGCGTAACCCGCCTCCTTGAATTGCTCTAAGAGATTACCTTCGCTGTGATTTGCTACAAATTCTGCCCCCAAATCGGTTACCGCGGCGCACCGCTCCTGTGATCCGGCGGTGGAGAGGGCGGTAGCGCCCATTGCTCGAACCATCTGGATGCCAAGCGACCCAATACCGCTGCTGCCGCCATGAATGAGCGCTGTCTCGTTGCGGGCCAACAGACCTCTTTCGAAAACGTTGTACCAAACCGTCAATAATGCCTCTGGCAGGGCGGCGCCTTGTTCGCTTGAGAGAGTATCGGGCAGCAGTAAGCAATGGTCTTCGCGCACGATAGCAGCGGAGGCGTAACCCCCTCCATGTGCCAATGCGCAGACGCGATCACCAATGCTGCAATAAGTGACGGCTTCTCCAATGGCTACGACCTCGCCTGCGACTTCGAGTCCGGGTATGGGGGAGGCGTCGGTCGGGGGCGGGTAGAGTCCAAGGCGCTGCAGTAGGTCTGCCCGATTAACGCCAGAATGATGCACATTAATGAGGACTTCATTTTTAGCCGGCGTGGTGAGGGTATCCGTCATCATGACTGCAGTGTCAGGGGTCGTGAATTCTATAAAGTGTCGTTGCATCGCGAGGACCTTGTCTTATTGCAGTCCGAGAGGACTGTTACCTGTGACTAGAGGCGGATAGACTAACCTGTTAGGCGACGGACTGGGAGGTCCTGCTATGTTGCGATCGATGCCGGTAAGGCGGTTTAAGCGCGGATTCACGCTGGCACTCATCAAGCTACTGGTGGGTAATAAAGCCAGTGGTCTTCACCTATCCTATGTGGGGGCGGGTGCTGCAAAACAGTTATGCCAACGCGTTGCCGACATTGGGCATACCAATGTGCTGGTGGTCACGGATAAAGCCCTCAAAGAGTTAGGCTTGGCTGAGCAAGCCCTGCAGGGTTTGAGTGAAGCGGGGGTCAGCCTGCACTGGTATGCCGGTGTTGAGCCGGACCCAACTTTCACCCATGTCACGGAGGGAGCCCAAATACTGCGTGCAACGGGTTGTACGGCGATTGTTGCGGTGGGAGGAGGCTCCTCGATGGATGCCGCGAAAATTATTGCCTGTACTCGCTCCAGTGACGCGTCACCTGATCAATGGGTTGGCCTCAACAAGGTCCCTGACGATATTTTACCGGTTTACGCCATACCCACGACGTCTGGCACAGGCAGCGAAGCGACAATGGGTGCGGTGATCAAAGATCCTGTCGAGCGGGTCAAGACGATCATTGCTGCCGATGGCCTCTTGCCGCAGGCCGTTGCATTGGATCCTGAGCTATTGCTGGGTATGCCGCCCGCGGTGACGGCAGCGACGGGAATCGATGCGTTGACCCACGGTATCGAAGCTTATATCTGTGTTTGGGATCGAGGGACTCGAAAAGAGAATGCGCGTCTTGCTGTGCAGGGCGTTTTTCAGTGGCTGCCGAAGGCAATGGCAGAGCCAGATAATCGAGAGGCCCGCCTAGGCATGGCGCTCGCCGCCTATCATGCTGGCGTAGCGATTAATCAGGTCAGCGTGGGTAATGTTCATGCGATTGCACATCAACTGGGTGCTCGTTATGGGATCCCCCATGGGCAGGCTAACGCACTGGCATTACCGCCTGTTCTCAAAGCTTGCGTGGCAGAGGCAGAAAGCGCACTCGCCGAGCTCGCGGTGGTGACAGATGTCTCGGATGCCGCTTCACCGGCAGCAAGGGCGCAGGCGTTTATTGAGGCCGTATCTCAGTTGATTGCAGACGTGGGCATAGCGGAATCCGACGCCCGTATACAGCCTGCTGATTGGACGTTGCTGACTCACCAAGCGATGGATGAAAGTGATGGCTATGTCTCACCACGGCTGCTGACCAAGGCGGAAATACTGGGCGTTTTGGAGCAGATTACCGCTCGCTGATGGCTTCGATCCAAGTTTTTGTGATCGCCATAAAACGCTCATGGCCCGGCGTGGGTCCTTCTGAGCAGGGGAACCCATGGGCTTCTTGATCAAAATGCTCGTGCTGTACGATGACATGGGCCCGCTGAAGCGTGTTGGCGAGACGCCTGCCGTCGTCTCGTAGGGGATCCCTCTCGGCGGTAATTAAAAGCGATCGAGGAAATCCGGCCAATGTCGTCCGGCGTCCCGGAAACATCAGCTCAACGCTTGGATCCGCGGGCGCAAGGCCATCAAGATAGGTGTCGGTGAACCAGCGCATAATCGAGGTCGTGAGTGGTCCACTTTTAGCGTGCTCGGTGTAGGAGCGCATGGCCGCATGGTAGTGCTGAATGGCGGGATACATCATGAGGCAGCCTCTCAAGCGAGGCTCATCGGGTAGTCTTGCGGCGGTCGCCAGTGTGAGATTACCGCCCGCACTGTCTCCCGCGATAACGACTTCTCCATTGTTGGGGGCGAGCGCATTGAGGTTATCAATGATCCATCTTGAGGCGGCCAGCGCGTCGTTGTGCGCGGTCGGAAAGGGATGCTCAGGGGCGAGTCGATAGTCTACGGACATCACCGTACACCGTGTTTGATTGGCAAGATGCAAACAAAATGGATGATGGGTATCGAGGTCGCCGATCGTCCAGCCGCCACCATGGAAATAGATAATCAGTGGTCGCTCTAGAGAGCCATGGTACATGCGGGTCGCCAAGCTGTATTCGTCAAACGCCAGCTGTAAAACACTGGTTTTAACCTCCGGAAGCGGCGTGCCTTCCCACGCCAGCCGGTTCATGCGGCGGTAATACCAGCGAAAGCACAGCGTTTTGAGTTTATTGAGAAGTGCTGTCACAAAACATTACTCAGCGTCGATATACCGTGCGTCAGGATCCGATTGGTATTCATAGCGGCCGTCGTCGTTAAGCCGACGACTGATATTACCGCGATGCCATAGATAGTTAAGATGTGCGACGGTTTCACCGGTTGCCATTTGTAGTTCTCCGTCTTGTATTTCTCGGCCAAACAGACAGCTAAAGCAATCTGGCAGTATCTTAGGTTCCATAAGTAAGTCATAAAGCTTTGCCAGAGCGAGTCGATGACTATCGATAATCTGATTCAGCCGCACGCGCACACCGGTGAAGGGCGCTTGGTGTGCGGGGAGGACGAGCAGGTCCTCCGGCAACATGCTGAGGAGCCGTGTGCTGGAGGCTAACCAGGCCTCCAAGGGGTTACCGTCAGGCTGCGTCGGAAAAACCGACACGTTGGGCGTGATGCGGGGCAGGATTTGGTCGCCTGCGATGACCAGCTGGAGTGCTGGACAGTAAAGGCAGGCATGCTCTGGTGAATGGCCTTCACCTACAACGATTTGCCAATAGCGACCCCCAATGGCTAACGTTTGCCGATCGGTGAGTCGCTGATAGTTGTGAGGAAGCGGTGTCGTAAACTGCCCGAAGCCACCGAAGCGATCCCTGTAATTGTCGAGTTGACCCGTCGAAAAGCCCGCTCGGTGATAGAACGAAATGGCGGCGGGTGGTGCCTGTTCCCCGGTGTAACCCATAATCAGGCTGCCGGTCAGGAACTCGGCCTGCGTCATATACAGGTCACAAGCAAAACGCTCACATAACCATCCGGCTAAGCCAATGTGGTCAGGATGCATATGGGTACAAATCACGCGCTTCACGGGTTTGCCGCCCATAAAGCCGTCAAATAACGACTCCCATTGTGCCTTTGCTGTTTCTAAGTTCAGGCAGGTGTCAACGATCGTCCATCCATCGCCATCTTCTAGCAGCCATAGGTTGATATGGTTGAGTGGCCCCGGCATGGTAAATCGAAGCCACCAGACACCGGGAGCCACTTGGAAAGGGGTCTCCTCGGGATGGTCTAGTCGACCCCAAGTGTAGGTGAGGCCTCGATACTGTTCTTCAACACGCTTCAGAGTCATTGATCCTGCATTACTTCAAGCAGAAGTGTGCGCGTCAGCGCCCGCGCTGTCTACTCATGCTCTCCCCATAGGGTTACAGACAAGGACAGTCCTCCAATGTGATACTGATTCCTGATCAGCCTGGTGGAGCAGCCTGGCAAATGACGCCGCTCAATCGCGGGCCAAATTTTTAGCACTGAATCTGGAGCATCTTCGATGTCAGCAAAGCTCGATACGAAAGCGCTTAAGCAATTAGACCAAGCGCATCACCTGCATCCCTTCACTGATTTTGCCGATTACGCCCGACATGGGGGGCGTATCGTGAGCCGGGCTGAACACATTTATATTTTCGATTCGGACGGTAATAAAATTCAGGATGGCATGTCGGGACTGTGGTGCTGCAACTTGGGATATTCTCAAGAGCGAATTAAAACTGCGGTTGCCGACCAGCTCGCTGAATTACCGTTTTATAATAATTTTTTTAGGTGCTCCAATCAGCCCGCTACGGAGTTGGCGGCGCGACTCTGCGAGGTAACGCCAGACCGCTTTCAACGCGTGTTTTTTACGAACTCAGGATCGGAAGCCAACGACACTCAAATTAAATTTGTCCATCGGTATTTTGATCTGTTGGGCAAGCCGGAAAAGAAGCTCATTATTAGCCGCCACAATGCCTATCACGGCAGCACCATTGGCGCGTCCTCGCTGGGCGGCATGTCTGCGATGCATCAGCAGACGATGGGCCTCGACTATATCCATCACATACAGCAGCCGCATTGGTTTGAGGAGGGCGCTGATCTTGATCCTGAAGAGTTTGGTGTTCTCGCGGCAAAAGCCTTAGAGACCGCGATTGATGAGCTCGGTGAGGACAAGGTTGCCGCCTTTATCGCAGAGCCTGTTCAAGGAGCCGGTGGCGTGATTGTGCCGCCGGAATCTTATTGGCCAGAGGTAAAACGCATTTTAGATGAGCGCGACATATTGCTGATTTCAGATGAGGTGATCTGTGGTTTCGGGCGCACTGGCCGTTGGTTTGGCTTTGAAACTTATGGGGTAGAGCCGGATCTCGTGACCTTCGCGAAAGCGGTCACTAACGGGTACATGCCGCTTGGAGGCTGCCTCATCAGCGACAAGATTGCTGACGTGCTGTTGTCAGGCGGCGGTGAATTCGCTCACGGTTTGACGTATTCCGGGCATCCAGCGTCTTGCGCGGCGGGATTGGCGACCCTAGATATTCTCGAGGATACGCAAATTATTGAGCGGGGTGTGGTTGAGCTGGCACCCTACTTTGCCAGTCGACTGATGGAGTTGGTTGATCACCCGATCGTAGGTCAGGTGCGCGTGAAAGGCTTATTCGCAGGCGTTGAACTGGTGCGTGACAAATCTTCCAGAGAGCGATTAGCACCTGCTTCTGCGGCCGCAGTGTTCTGCCGTGATACAGCGATCACACAGGGGCTTATGGTGCGGCAAACCGGCGATGCCATGATCATGGCGCCACCGTTTGTCACCGAGCGATCTGAGCTCGATTTTTTAATTGATCAGCTAGCGATTGCGCTGGATAAGACAGCTCAACATTATGGTGTGACGGCAATACCCGTTTGATCTGTCCCCGACAGTGCCTCGTAAAACCACACCTATGAGATGGGTTGATAAAATTTGGTTTAACGCGCTGTGGTTCCAAGCGACTTGGTTCTGTTGTGTCATTGGCAGAGATTCGTGGGTTCCGATCGCGCTAATGTCTCTCGGGCTTCATTTTGTTTTAGTGAAGGATCGGTTGAGCGAGTTGCGATGTCTGTTCCCAGTCGCTTTGGTGGGCATCAGCGTGGATGTGCTGTTAACGTTAGCTGGCGTGTTTGTTTTTCCTGAGTATTGGCTTGTTCCCTTGTGGCTGGTTATTTTATGGTGGGTCTTCGCGGCGGCGCTATACCGTAGTTTTGCCAAGATAGGACAATCTATGTGGTTAGCCGCGCTACTGGGCAGTATTGCGGTCCCTTTTAATTATTTTGTTGGCGCTGGGTTGGGAGCGGTCTCGTTGCCATTGGGTACGATGGTGACCGCCGGTTTGCTGGCGTTGGTCTGGGCCGCGCTTTTGCCTGCACTTTATTGGATTTCTCACCGTATGAGGCCGACAGTATGACTCTGATAGTCCGCTCTGATCTTGCTGCAGCGATCATGCTGATAACATTATGGTTTGGCGTTGTGGTCCCAGCGCAGTCCGCTGAACCCGCTAGCTCCGCTGTTACTGAGACGCCGGTGACAAAGCCCAATGCAGTGGCCCTCGACGTGTGGCCCACCGTGGGACAGGCCCGCCTTAAAATACTGTTTTGGAATGTGTACGACTCAGTTTTATCAACCCCGACTGGGACTTGGCAGGATAAAGGGCCTTATCAATTAGCGTTGACTTACTTGCGTGATATTCCGGCACAACAGTTGGTTGATGAAACCGAAAAGGCTTGGCGCGATCAAGGCCGGAGCCATCCCGACGAAAAGCAGTGGCTACAAAGTCTGTTGCTGTTGTGGCCCGATGTGACCGAGGGCGATAAGCTGGTGTTGGCAGTCGATGCGAAGGGTAATAATGCTTTCTGGTTGAATAACCGGGAAATTGGCGGCATCGATCATCCAGAATTTGGTGCCTTTTTTGGTGGTATTTGGCTAGACGCAGATTCACCACGACCGGCATTGCGTGCCAAATTGATAGGCGAAAACTAAGACGCTATTTATGGCCGCCGACTGTGGTACGACAGCAGGGGATCTTCCTCGTGCGATCCAGTATGGCAAGCGATGGCGTCGACAAATAAATAAAATAATTCTGCCTGTGAAGAGATATCGAGCTTGGCATAGGCATGCTTACGGTGCAGCTTGATGGTCTCGGTCGATATTTGAAGCTTTTCTGCAATCAGCCGTGTGCTGTTCCCCAGCAACACCAGCTCGATCACCTCTCGCTCGCGCCGCGTAAGCACGGACGCGCCGAAAGCGCTCAGCGCAACGTGTAAGCGCTGACGTAAGCCCGCCTGGTCCGCCGCGGGTGAGGCCGCGCTGTGCCAATGTCGACGAGTGAGTGCTTCTACGACAGGAAAAATCGCTTCTAACAAATTGATCTGTCGTTTCGAGAATAGGCGGCTACCTTCGGTCATACCAAACGCGAGGTTCACGACACCATCAGTCAGCTTGATGAGTAGCCCACATTCATCTTGAAAGCCACAGTCGCGATACCAGGTACGATAGTACTCACTCTCTTTGAACCCTGTCGGCGCCAGCTCATTCAGTTGAAACACACCAAACTGTCCATCGATCGTAGCGGCACGATAAAAAGGGTCCAATAAAAAGGGCCCTGTTACATAGCGATCGAGCGTTGTTTTGCCTCTGCGCTTGAGCGGGAGCGTGTATTCGATGGTTGGGGCGCCGGTATCTTGATAGCGAATCAGCGCCGTGTCATCTGCACCGACCCACTGCTGAATGCCCACGCTCAGGGCCTCAGCGAATCCCGGTTCGTTGAGGTGAGAGACCGCATCCGTGACGACATGGGAAAAAGTGGTTAGCGTTTCCATATTTGAAGCTTAGCCCCATTGTGCCGGTTGGCCCAGCATGCTTTGACTGCCACCTTTGCTTGAGGCTTGACGCTAGAAGGCACCAGCCTCAATGTGCCCCCAAGACGCAAAGAGGCAACAGCCATGACCGCCACTCATTTAATTTTGCATCAATACGATATTTCCCCGTTTTCTCAGAAAGCGCAAAAAATGATGGGACTGAAAGGACTCGCTTGGCACAGCATTGAAATGCCATTAATTGCGCCCAAGCCCGATGTGGAGGCCCTAACGGGGGGGTATCGTGGGACGCCGGTATTGCAATGTGGCGCCGATATCTACGTTGATAATTGGATGATCGCCCGCGCGTTAGATCACTATGATCCATCGTTACCTCGTCTCAATCGGCAGGGCGCATTGCAGGCGGCCGGCGGTTACGCGTGGAGTGAACGGTTCTTTATGCCGCTGCTGCAGACGGCATTCGCGACCTATAAGGACCAGTGGGATGATGACTTTCGTGCTGATCGCCAGCAGGTGTTTCCCGATGTTGATTTCAATACCCTAGCGGTCGTTGATCCAGAGCGCCGAAGCCAGGTGCGCGCTTTTGTGAGTGCGATTGCGGCACAGTTAACGAGCAGCAGTGATTTTTTAAATGGTGACTACCCTGATGGCTGGGATGTTCATGTTTGGGGCATGTGTTGGATGATTCATAGCGCCCTGCCGGATCTGATTCCTGTTGTGAATGCATTCCCTGCTGTGGCGAATTGGTATCAGCAGATGTCCGATTTGGGTGTGGGGGAACGAGCAGATGTCACGATTGAGCTGGCGTGGAGTCAGCTGAAGCAGAGTCAAAAGGCGCCCTTGCCTGATACGCCGGTCGATGAGCCCCTTCGGGATTGGCTCGGTCAGCAGGTGGTGGTGGGGACAGGATCTGCCGATCGTGGCGCGTCCGCAGGCAGATTGTTGGCAGTTGATGGGGAGCAAGTCGTGATCGCCAGCGAGCCACGCCAAGGGGTTAGCGCGCAGGTGTGGTTTCCGAGATTCGGTTACGCGCTCAATTTAGCTACTCAGTTGTCACAATAAAGGGATAACAAAGGGAGGTGGACTAACTGACTTCTACCAGGTCTAGAGTGGACTGATAGAGGGGCTCCGCTCCCGTATCACCCACGATAAAGACGTTTTCCATATGGGATGGACCGAGCCTGCTGCCAAAGTACAAACAGTCGATGCTGATCACCATCCCAGGCTGAACGACGAAACCCTCCTTCGCACCGTGCAAGCCGGTGCCCGGATACCGCACCGGGCTTTCGAGCGGAACCAGTCCGACGGAATGAGCGACCACCAGCAATTTTTCCGCAGGATCAAGGTATTTAGCCGCGGCGATATTTTGGAAATTGCAAATCTCTGACGTATTCACCCCGGGCTTCAGGCGGCCGCTAATCGTCTCAAAGATTTCTTGCACGGCGGAGTACTGGTCTCGATAAGCTTGTGATGCGGGCCCAATATGCGCGGTGCGATTAATGTCGATCCAGAAGTTCTTATAGCGCCCCTGGGTCTCGAGAATCACAATTTCTCCCCCTTGAAATGGACGGCTGACCGGTGTGCGAAAGAGGTCGGGTCTGAAGACTAGGTCATAAGCACCGCCAAATAGCATGGGGCTGCCCGGCAAGGGGTCTACATCGCAATCAATCATGAAATGCGCCACAGATTTTTCGACTTCGGCCCATGTCGTCCCGATACCCAGCTGCGAGATAGTGTAGGTCATGATGTCATCGGCAATGCGACCACTCTCCTGAAGGGTCGCGATCTCATTTGCAGTTTTGATGACGCGTGCGCCGAACATCACATCCAGTGCATCTCCGATGGACTGGCCAATCAACGCCTTTATGTGGGCTGCCACCCTAAGATCATCGAAGAGCATCTGATCATCTTGAGACAGGTAGCGTGACAGGGTCGCTGCGATGCTCTGAATGATATCGGGCTTGCATTGCCCATCGACTCGCTCCATTACCTGACCGAGCTCGGCGAGCAGATCCTTAGGTAGCGAGAGGTGGGCATCCTCGGCACGGGCCGTTGAGCAAAAGTTCAGCATATCGAAGGTCGCGATGCGCTCGAAATAAACCGGATGGCCACCACGCTCAGAGACAATCAGCGAAATAATGCTGGCCTCGGGTAAAATCAGCACGACAGGGAGCGCCGAATCGGTCGGGATGAATAGCGCCGCGATGGGTTCCACCAGATGCCAACCGTCCATCACCGAGCTAAAGCCCGAGGCATAGAAAATATTATCTTGGGTGCTGAGGACCGCGCCCGCAGCGCCTACCGACGCCAGTTGGGCTCGAATTTTTATGATTTTCTCGGCATACATCCTTTTTCAATGCCTCCTATTGGCGGATTTTGACAAATTTTTGCCACTTGTACGGACAAAGCTTTCGCAGTATCTTAAAACTTGCTGGTGTTCAGCAAGCATGTAAGCGCTGCTTGTCGCTTTAGGGCGACCGGAATAAATTAAAAGCAAAAAATAGGAACATAGCCATGACAATCAAATTTCAAGCCGGGCGTTTCCCTGCCCGCAAGGTAGCACTCCCCCTTGCAGTTTCTCTCGCTTTGGCGACGCAGGCATTACCCACGATGGCTCAAGAAGAGACCGAGGCTGCTGAAGAGTCACGCCTCGCGATTGAAGAGGTCATCGTAACGGGTATGAAGCGTGACGTGATGCAACAGGATCTGGGGGCTGCGGTGACCACCGTGACAGCGAATCAGATGGAGATGAGTTTCTCGACTGATATCACCTCGTTAACCCAGCTCTCGCCAAATGTCACTTTCTCTAAGCAGCATGGTTTTAACGCCGTGGGTGGCGGCATCAGAGGAACGGGATTCATGTCGATTCTGGTGACAAAGGATCCCTCCGTCGGGTTTGCTATCGATGACTTCGTTATCACCCACGTTCAATCTCAGTGGGCTGAGATGTTTGATATTGAGCAGGTTGAAATTTTTAGGGGCCCACAGGGTACGCTGTTCGGAAAAAATACGACGGGTGGTGCGGTTAACATCACCACCAAAAAGCCAGTGTTAGGTGAGCTTTTTGGAAAAGTTCAGACGTCCTACGGACAATTTGCATCGAATGACTCAGACGTTAGTAAGACTACCTTTGAGCTGAACGTGCCTTTGGGCGAGACGCTAGCGATGCGGATAGCAGCTATCTACGATTACTCTCAAGGGTATTACACCAACGATAAGCCTGTCGGTGGAACCGTGACCTGTTTACCTTGTTCACCAGAGGGTCCCACTTTTGATTCGGTGGTATCTGAGTATCCATTTGTTGGAGATGGTTCTGAAATTGGCGGTAAAGAGGTCGCTGCGGCGAAAATAAAATTAAGATGGCAGCCCAATGATTTTTATATGGCTGACCTCACTTGGGAAATCCTCAGAGACGATTCTGAAACCCCCGCAGCAGCGAACGTTACGCCTGACGACGAGGGCTTCTTGTTCCCATTGCTGGGTTTCCCGGGCATTGGCAACGGCGATCCTTTCTCTACCGGGCAATCGTATTTAGATATTCAGGGCGTCAGCATACCGGACGGTCACAACGTTGATACCGATGGCTATTATTTAACGCAAACCTTCTCGCTAGATAATTTTACAATCAAGTCTATTACGGGCTATCGAGAGCAGGAAGAGATCCTCAACAGCACTTACACTGGTGAGTCCTACACTTCGCTTTACGATGCGTCTCGGAACTCGGTACGAGAGACGTTCCAGCAAGAATTACGACTGACCTCAGATCTTGATGGGCCGCTGAATTTTGTGCTGGGTGCCGCTTACTACACAGACGACGTTGATTTTAATGTCTTTGGACGCTTTGGCTTCGTGCCTCTGCAAGCGGGCGCAGCTATTTTTGACGATATTCTGCAAATTCAAGCGACCGATCAAGAGAGAGAAAGCACGGCATTCTACATTGATGGCACTTACGAATTAACTGAGGCGACTAGATTGTCGGTTGGTTTCCGTCACACGCGCGACGAGAAAGATTTTCATCGATTGGACTTAGGTGGAGCGGGCGGCAATCCACTCAGTAACTTCTTGTTCGATCTTTCGCAAATTACCGATCCCTTCACAAATCCATTGCCTGAATCATCATTTGCACTCAATGCCAGACGTAATGCGGAGTTTTCTGCCAATACGTATCGCTTTGTAGTCGACCATGATTTCCGAGATGACGTGATGGTTTATGCCAGTTATGCGACGGGTTTTGTTGCGGGAGGTTTCGCCGAGACATGTGGTGCTTATGGTGGCTGTCAGCCCTTTAATAGTGAGGAGAACGATAGCTTTGAGATTGGTTTTAAAGCAGACCTCCTTGACGGAAGAATGCGTCTCAACATGGCGTATTTCGACGTGACCTATGATTCTCTTCAGAGAGATGCGGTATTGGTGGTGAAAGACGCATCTGGCAATGACTTTCAAGAGACAGTAGCGGTTAACGAAGGAGAGAGCAGCAATAACGGTATCGAAATTGAGCTGATTTACCTTCCGACCGACAATCTCCGAATCGATGCCAATCTTGGCACTATGGACCACAAATACGACAGTTATGCCCCTTCGCAGGATATGGCGACGTTAGGCTTGTCAGGTCCCGCGCAGCCGGTTGATTTAAGGTCTCTAGACGTTCCTTTTTCGCCCGAGCTGACGATGGGAGTCGGGGTGACTTATGACCTACCCCTTAACTCCGGTGCTAATTTGACGTTTAATTTGAGCGCACATTATCAAGACGACTTTGCAACCGCGTCCTTCCCAGCAAACTTCCAAGGCGCCGATGCGAATGGGGACCCTATTATTAGGGAAAAAGGAAACACGAGAAGTGAAGAGAGAACGCTGGTCGATGGGTACATTAAGTTTGTCGATTCAAATGAGCGCTTTGAAGTCACGGCTTATGGCAAAAATTTGACGGATGAGACTTGGAGAAATTCAGCTCAGCCGGTAGCGGCGCTCTGGACTTGGGCTGGCTACGGCCCACCCCGAGAGATAGGTGTCAGATTAGGGTTTAACTTTTAATTAGACGCAGAGCAAAAAGCCGGCGTAAGCCGGCTTTTTTTTCGCTTAGGTATTATTTCTGGTAGCTCGCCCACAGCAACTAAAAAGTGGGGGAAGCGCACGATAAGCGACTAATGGCGCCTGTGTTTATCAGTGCAGGTGAGCAACCATTTCCGGAGTGGTTGGTCGGGACTTTGTTTTACGCTAACGCCAAGGCAGCTAATGCTACAAGCAGGTAGCGGCCATAAAGAGCCTGCACCATCCAAACTGGGTATTGCTTCTGGTCAATTCGTGGCAGTATCTCAACGGCCCCTGTGGGGCTCTTTTTAGGTCAAGTTTTTGTATCGAAACAAGGGGAGGCCTCGTGGATATATCGCCTGAAAAATTAGCAGACGCCTATCGGCTGATGAAAACTATCCGAGAATTCGAGGAGCGAATGCGCTCGGAGTATCAGCAGGGCAAGCTACCGGGTTTTATCCACATTTATCG
>Ga0228650_1000030_pt1 | contig 38729 bp, 34 predicted proteins | sample 62DmetaG_FD_183171 | JGI IMG/M metagenome (GOLD analysis project Ga0228650, IMG submission 183171) | Seawater microbial communities from Monterey Bay, California, United States - 62D | ecosystem: Environmental > Aquatic > Marine > Coastal | place: USA: California | collected 2016-10-28
AAATACGGCTGGTTTTACCGTTGAAACGGCGTATGCACCTGGGGATCCAGAACAAGAGATCACGCGCGCGATCGGGGAGCGGCAGGCCGATCTGCTGGTGATGGGGGCTTACAGTCGGTCACCATTGAGGAGTCTGATTCTTGGCAGTCGGACCAACGATTTATTGCGCGCCTCACAGGTGCCCACGGTCACGATCCATTTGTAAATATTGAATTCTAGTTGGTGCAGAACGTGTTTGCTGTGACAGAGTAGAGATGAACATCTTCTTAGCGCGCGCGACCCTCACTCTAACGCCATGTTTCAGCCATACCGCCCCTTATCGCCTCACCACTTGATTTTATACCGCGGCAGATGGTGTGATGCTTGGGCGCTATCAGCATGTGTTTCTATGAATCATCTGCTGAGGGTGCTGTCGATAGCTGGTAGGAGGGATGTGTGGTGATAGCCTTACGTAAGGCAATAGCGACGATTGTATTGTTAATCAGCCCGATTATCGTGGGTGCCACTGAGCGTCCTAATGTCGTTTTGGTGCTGATGGATAATTTTGGATACGGCGAGGTTGGTGTGTACGGCGGTGGAGTGATGCGGGGCGCCCCCACTCCTAATATCGACAGTATCGCAGCGCAAGGGCTGCAACTGACCAATTTTAATGTCGAGGCTGAGTGCACGCCATCGCGAGCGGCATTGCTGACGGGCCGTTACGGTATTCGGACGCGGCAGCGGCTCGATTCCCCACCCCGCGGAGTCTGGTACGGCATCACGCAATGGGAAGTGACGCTAGCCGAATTACTCTCTGAGCAAGACTATGCCACTGGTATTTTTGGGAAATGGCATCTTGGCGACACCGAAGGTCGCTATCCGACTGGCCAAGGATTTGATGAGTGGATGGGCATACCGAGGTCTTCGGATCGTGCCTTTTGGCCTGATAGCAACAGTTTCCAATCAGGTAGCCATCCCGATGCCAAATTTGCTCATGTGATGACCGGTAAGCGCGGTGAAAAACCAGTTGAACGCGAGGTATATGATCGAGCAAAGCGGGCAACGATAGATCGTGACATCACTGACCACACGCTTGATTTTATCGAAAGGCAGGCTACTGCGAAAACCCCCTTCTTCGCATTTGTTACCTATACGCAGACCCATGAGCCGGTGGACCCACACCCGGATTTTTATGGCAGTACCGGAAACGGCAGTTTTGCAGATGTTCTGGCGCAAACGGATGCGTATGTGGGTGATCTGTTGGCCAAGCTCGATGAGCTGGATTTAAGTAACAATACGATTTTCATTTTTACTTCTGATAATGGTCGCGAGGGGGTCCCGCGCTCGTTTGGATTCACTGGTCCGTGGCGGAGCGGCATGTTTTCGCCTTATGAGGGTTCATTACGAGTGCCGTTTCTTGTGAAGTGGCCCGGGAAGATTCCCGAGAAAAGAGTATCGAATGAGATGGTTCATCAGCTAGATGTGTTTCCGACGATTGCTCAGTTTGCTGGCGTCGCGGTACCCGTGGATCGAACGATAGATGGCGTTGATCAGTCTCAGTTTTTTATGGGCGCTACCGACCGATCTGCTCGCGAGAGTCTGGTCATTTATATTGGCAATACACTTTTTGGTGCCAAATGGCGTAACTGGAAGATTCTGCTACGCGAGATGGATGAGGAATCCTATGCGATCAGAGAAATGGCTTACCCTTCGGTTTACAACTTAATCGTTGATCCAAAGGAAGAAGTGCCAGAGCTAAACTATCTCAACGATACGTGGGTGGATTTCCCTCTTTACCAAGTCATCGAAGACCACGAAGCTTCCTTGGTTGAGGATCCACAGCTGCCGATAGGCGATTAAAAAAAAGTGTCTCGGTCTTTCTATTTTGGGCTGACGGGATAGCCATGATCAAGCCAAATAACGTTGCCAGTGAGGGTTCATTGAACTTGATTAGTCGGCGAGTTCCGGATCACACCTCAGGCTCAAAGCATGGATAAATACGACGCGATTATTATTGGTGCTGGTCATAATGGTCTGACCACAGCCAACTACTTGGCGTTGGCGGGACTTCGTGTTTGCGTCCTCGAACAGCGAGGCGTCGTAGGGGGTGCCGCAGTGACTGCAGAGTTCCACCCTGGCTATCGAAACTCTACTTTTTCTTATGTCGTGAGCCTGTTGCGCCCCGAGGTGATTAAAGACCTTAATCTCGCGCATTACGGCTATGAGCCAATACCCCTTCAGAACGCGCTATATATCGATTCATCTGGGGATTATTTATTACTTACAGACGACGATCAGCGCAACGCAAACGAATTCAAAAAATTCTCTACAACGGATTATGCCGCTTATCGCGCATTCGAAAAGACGGTAGCGCAGGTGGGCACATTATTATCCAAGCAGTGGCTGGCTGAGCCGCCTAAATTGGGTGACCAAGGGGTCAGTGATTTGATCTCGCTAGTGAAGCTGGGTGTCGATGTGTTCCGGCTTGATACCGAAGCACGATGGCGTCTGATGCAGTTTTTCGTCGGCGCACCGGAAACCATCATTGATCGTTGGTTTGAGAGCGCCAAAGTCAAAGCGATGGTGGCAGCGCATATCATGCCTGCGAACTATGCGCCGTTGAGCCAGCCGGGAGCGAGCTTGGCTATGCTTCATCATGCGGTTGGAGAGATCAATGGTCAGGCAGGTGCCTGGGGTATTGTGAAAGGCGGTATGGGCAGTATTACTCAAGCGATGGCCCATTCAGCACGCGCAAAAGGCGTTGAGATCCGGACCGATGCGGCGGTATCACGTATTGAGGTGGCAGCCGGGCGCGTGACCGGTGTAAGGCTAGCGACAGGCGAGTTCATTGCTGCGCCCATCATTGCAGCCAATACTGACCCTAAGCGTACTTTGCTCAATTTATTAGGTGAAGCGCATTTATCAGATGATTTTGCGCGCGATATTCGAGGTTTTCGACAGGAATCTGCCTCACTGCGCATCAATATTGCCTTATCAGAGTTACCTGAATTCCAGGCCTTACCCAGTGCCGGCCAAATCGCCGATCATCATCAGGCGAGTATTACGATGATTGAGGATGCCGAGCATCTTAATAGGGCTTTTTTTAGTGCCAAAAGAGGAGAGCCTGCGGACCCACCTATCATTGAGGCGATTATTCCGAGTGTGCTCGATCCGGATCTAACAGATAAACCTGGGCACCATGTGATGAGCCTGCTGTGTAAATACATGCCCTATAACCTCAGTGGTGGTCGGACTTGGGATGACGAAAAGTCGAGGGTGGTCGATCGCATTATGAACTATGTTGAGCGCTTTATTCCTCGACTGAGAGAGATCACGGTTGGGCATGAGTGTTTTACACCCTTAGACCTTGAGCGAACATTAGGCATGACGCGTGGTGATATTTGTCATGGCCGCTTGGAACCAGATCAACTATTCAATATGCGGCCACATCCTGAAGCGGCGCAGTATGCAATGCCAGTAGCTGGGTTGTATTTGTGCGGCTCTGGCGCGCATCCCGGAGGGGGTGTGACGGGGGCGCCGGGTCATAACGCCGCGAGACGAATTCTGAAGGACCGCTGATCTGGGCTTACGGTTGCGGCGTCGACGTTTTGCTTATATTGAGTACAGATAGAGGGCTGTAGCGCTTGCGGATAACATGCCAAGTCAATAGGCCCAAGGGCACATGAATCAAACAAGGCCCAAGGACGAACCACGGCTCGGCATACTGCCAACTGACACTCTCCCCTGCGGCAATCACGCCTGCTCCTATCTGGTAGGGCGTGACATAAAAGTGGAGTAGCAGCCACGGCATCGTGCAGCCATACACGATTAAAAGCAGTGGTGCGATCAGCGACACTCGCATCGCAGCAGTGCTGACGTCGTCAGCGGGTGTCTGATGAAGCTGATTGAAATAGTGCCGCTCGTCTTCAGAAATTCTGCCGTCGCGGGACCCAAGCCCTATGCCGATTAATGACGCGACAAGACCGAGCAGAACGGGCTCAAGATAGCTCGGCAGGTCAATCACACCCGCATAATCCAGTCCGGCAGGGATGATGTTTCCAAAAAGCCCTGACAGCATGCCCCAGCGAGCACCTCGTGCAGTGATAGATGTGCTCCAGATGCTCATCAAGCCAACAGGGCCCCAGCTGGAGGCAAAGACCGTTCCGATGAAAATCGTGATCCAAAAGATATTATGCGGCAACAACATGCTGAGTATGAGGACAATGATGCTTATTAGGGCCATTGCTAAGCGTGTTCTTCGAAGGTTGTTGTGGCGCGTTGATGACCTTATGTCGTTACTCGCGCTGAACCCCACTAATGATAAAAACGTCGACGCGGAAGACAGGGCGGCGCAGATGATTCCAGCAATAAAGACTGCACCCAGGTAAGTTGGCACGAGATTTTTAGCCGCCCAGATGAGCACTGTTTCCTCATTTTCAATTCCCGGATTGGCTAAATTGACAAAGCCTCCCGCGCCATAGATGAGTAACTGTAAAAAGATAACGATTAAACACGTGTAAACAGATGCACGTAATACAACGTGCTCGCTTTTTGCCATTAAATGCCGCCCCGATTGCCACGGACTGACTGCGTAAACCAAACTCCACGACAGGTCGATAACAACAAACCAAATGAGAAAATCGATGGCTGTAGGCCAGCTTGTACCGTCTCCTATCATCCCGTGCCAGCTCGTTAAATTCGGTTTGAGATCCCGCCGTGTAAGATCCTCAATGGTTTGTAATAAGCCACCAAAACCATCAACGATGTGCACCACTACAAATAGTGAGGCGCCCGTGAAGAGTAAGAACATCAGCGTATCGGTAAGAATGACGCCCTTTGAGCCAGCATATAGCGTGAAGGCGGAGTAGCTAAACCACGCAATAGCGATAGCTGACAAATAGCTGATGCCCGTAAGATCTGATAACAACAACGCCGCGCCCTGAGTCACGACCAACAAGTAGCCACCCAAACCAAAGATGACGGTCCACCCGGCGATTTTCTGAACACTGTGACTGGCAAAGCGTTCGCCCAAAAAAGCCGCCACGGTGGTCGCGCGACTGCGTCTTAAAAAGGTGCCGAAAAATAATGCGCCGTAAATATAGCCTGTGACGGTGATTGCCGGCAGCAATAGGTAAGGTCCGACCTGACCTGCGTAGGTGAACCCCGCTTCGCCCATGAATACTGTAGTACTCATTAAACTCGCGACTAAGGTTCCGACAATCAAAAAAGTCGGTGCGCGGCGACCGGCCACAAAGTAGTCATCGATATTCTTTACTTTACGGCCTGCGATGTTGCCAATGATGACGAACGCCATCACAGAGAGGGCAGTCGTCATCGTAAATATTGTCATGACTTCTAAGCCTCATGCCCGCGCAATGGCGATATGGGTGAAACAGCTGTGGATTGAGCATACAGCATTGATCCATTTTTCTGGTGGGGCCAATCTGTCATGTTCTACAAGCGTATTACATCGCTTGAGCACATTTTTATAGTTTGGCGTATGTTGAGCACTCAATCTTCGACTGGGGCTTTTGCGGGTGTCCAGCGGTAGTATTGGCGCGTCAGGCCTTTCGTGATTTTGTAAAAAATGATTTACCAACCAATGGAGCGTAGCGATGCCAGAAATTAGTGTTCAGAAAGACGCCAGAAATCTCACTCATCTGGAAGATTGTGAATCTTTTGGCGAGCCTATCGGCGTCTTGCCACGACAAACTAATGCGGGGTTTTTTGAGGGGGAGTGCTTGAAGGGACAAATGTACTCTGGCACCTGGGAGTGCGAAAAAGGGACCTTGGCGTTGGATTTAACGTTAACTGAGTTTTGCCATCTGCTCGAAGGACATTGGCGTTTTACGTCTATTTCAGGTGTCGTAACAGAAGTGAAGGCCGGCGATAGCTGGGTATTTCCGCAGGGCTGGAAGGGCACTGCCGAAGTGATTGAAAAGGTCAGAAAGGTTTACACCATGATGGTTCCGGACGAGTGAGGTTAAGGTCAGCCACGCGCTTACAGGAGGTCAAGCGCCTTGTAATAGGCCATACCAATGGCTAGTGCCGGTCGCCTCAATAGTCGACCGCCAGGAAACGCCATGTGAGAGATTTTGGCCATTGTTTCGAAGCGATTCGATTCCCCGGTAATACTCTCGGCCGTTATTTTGGCCATCATATGGGTTGGCGCGACGCCGTGACCTGAGTAGGCCTGCAGGTAGCGAATATTGTTCGCCAATCTGCCTATTTGTGGCATGCGATTGATACCAATACCGATCCATCCGCTCCAGGCAAAGTCGATTCCGGCATCTGCGGTTTCCGGAAAAATTTGAGTCATCTTTTTTTTCATTACGGGGATTAAGTTTTTGGGTTCCATCCCCGTGTAATTGGACAATCCACCAAAAAGCAGACGTCGATCTGCTGACAGTCGAAAATAATCGAGTGCTGTCCTTGGATCGCAGACGGCCGCATCACCGGGCAGTATTGCCGAGGCGATATCAGCACTCAAAGGCTCCGTTGCAATGACAGAGCTCGCCGAGGGCAAGACACGCGCACTCAGTTTTGGAACCAGATCGCCCATGTAAGCATTGCCAGCAAGGACGACCTGCTTAGCTTGTACACAACCATGCTCGGTTTGAACGATCGGTTGATCGCCCTGAACCAGCTTGATCACTCTGGATTGCTCAAAAATCTTTGCGCCTAAATGACTGGCTGCTTTTGCTTCACCAATACATAGGTTGAGCGGATGGATATGGCCGTTGGCGGTGTTATAGAGCCCCCCTAAGTAGCGCTCTGAGTTCACGACAGACTTCAGTTCTTGTGCGTCGAGCAACGTATAGGGGTGGGGGTTACCAATAGCTTTTTCCCAGTCCCGCCACTCCGCGAATTGCTTCATATGCTTGGGCTTGAGGGCGACGTCGCAATAACCCCACTTCAGATCACAGTCGATGCCATAGGTGGCGACCCGCTCCTTAATAATGTCCCGAGCCTCAACGCCCATCTGATAAATGGCGCTAATCCCGCTCTCACCGATTGATTTTTTGAAACGTTCAGGCGTGTGGCCAATGCCCCCAATGATCTGACCGCCGTTGCGTCCGCTGGCCCCCCAGCCAATACGATTGGCCTCCAGAAGCACCACTTCAAGGCCTCGCTCACTGAGTTCGACAGCTGTGTTGACGCCAGAAAATCCACCCCCGACGACGACCACATCGCATGAGAGTCGTTCGGTCAGCATAGGGTACCCGGTTGTTTGCTTCACCGTTGCTGCGTAGTAAGAGGCAGCATGCTCAGCGGTATCCTTTATTGCGCGTAATCCAAACATAGCTAATGCTCCATAAGCGCCACCGGCGTAGATCAAACAAGGATGGGCAGTCTTGCATTGTACCCAATTGCTTTTGCTGCCGTTGGAGTGCCTGTTATCGTAGGTGGACAAACCGCGCAATCACGCCTACTTTCACTTTTATAATGCGATAGAAGTGTAGTCACACATGAATTTTGCGGCGCTCGATGAGCTAGAGCAGTTTTTGACTGCGAATCCAGAAATCCAAGTCCTAGAGCTGTTGATGCCAGATTTGTCGGGCATTCTTCGCGCTAAGCGGATTCATCTGTCTGAGTTTGGGCGACTTTTCAACGGCTCCTTTTTAACACCACGTTCAGCGCCTCTCTTAGGAGTAAGAGGTGATTGGTATGACGAGATTCCTCTGGCGGAGATGGGAGGGGATCCAGATCAGATCATTCGCCCCGTGGCCGGTACCCTTTCTTTAGTCCCTTGGTATGACTCACCAGTAGCCCAAGTCCTCGTGGCTTATACGCAAGATGATGGCACGCTTGATTGGGTTGATCCTCGCCAACCACTGCAATCAGTATTGGCTAGATTTAAAAAAGCGGGTCTGTCTGCCACAGTCGCTACTGAACTCGAGTTTTATTTGCTTGCCAACTCCGATGAAGATCGGCCGGTTCCATTGCGTGGGAACATTCCTGGTACGGCAATGCAGCAAGAGGGCATTCAGTACTGTATGGCTGATGACCTCTTTGATTGTGATGCGTTTTTAAATGACGTTCGGATTGCCAGTGAACTACAAGGCGTTCCTTTGACCACAGTTCATAGCGAATTCTCGCCGGGACAATGGGAGATTAATACGCACCACCAGCAGGATGCAGTGTTGGCCGGAACACATGCCTTACTCTTAAGGAGAATCGTAAAGGGTGTTGCTCGAAAGCACGGTCTTGGCGCCACGTTTATGGCTAAGCCTTTTGCCGATATTGCCGGCAGTGGTATGCATATCCATGCCAGTATTTATGACAGTGAGGGGGCCAATATCTTTGCTGACGCAAATCCGGTCGATCCGCCACGGCTAATGCCTCGTTTACGCCACGCAGTGGCGGGCCTGGGTGCGCTACTGGATGAATCTATGCTGTGTCTAGCGCCACACCCTAATTCTTACCGTCGATTTAGAGCCGGCGCGTTGGCGCCTTCTGGTCGAAGTTGGGGTTATGATCATCGGGAGGTTGCACTGCGTGTGCCGCGATCTTCAGAGCATAATCGCCGCATTGAGCATCGCGTCGCTGGTGCTGACGCCAATCCTTATTTAGCACTCGCGGCGGTTTTAGCAGGCATACATTATGGATTAGAACAGCAGTTGCAGCCGGGAGACCCTATCCCCAGAGAGGCTGATCTATCGACTGATGAGACGACTTTGCCAAAACGACTTGATGCGGCAATCGCTCTTTTTGCTAATAGCGACGTATTACCAACTTATTTAGGCTCAGAATTTACAGCGATCTATGAGGCTATCCGGCAGGGCGAGAGTAATGCCTATCATGCACAGGTGCCTGATCTAGATTATGCTTGGTATCTGCGCGCGGTCTAGCGTGACATCAGCGATGAATAACAACAGCCTTCACTGGTACCTGAGAATGGCGCCGAAGCAATGGATTAAGCTGGTTGTTTACACGCTGCTATTGGTTAATTTCGGACACTACCTGCTGAACGACCTCGAGCAGACTCGTCACACCTACCATTCGGGATGGCAGTGGCACGACTGGACTGCAAGCTTTGCGACCAGTCTAGACGAATTGGCATGGTTCCTTCTCCTTTTTCTGCTGGAGCTGGAAACTTATCTGCTGTCTGATGACGCCTTCACCCGTGCCCGTGTTATGTGGATGAACATACTGCGAGTCGTGTGTTACCTCGCGATAGCACACACGGTGATCGCCTTCAGTGATTATCTTGTTGACCTGATGCGCGCGCCTCACTATACCGGCACGACCTTGTGTGAATTTGCGAATCAAGGACTATCTTTCACCCGTAACCTGGTTTATTGGGAGTTAGATGCTCGCAATTGCGCCAGTCTGTCTGCGGACACGCAGTTTTATATCTTTTCACAGGGACAGGCGATCTCCGATGCAGTGGGTATGCAGATCGAAATGGAGCTGGCGTGGGCTGATGTTATTGAAGTGATTGCGTGGTTATTGATTTTACTCATGATCGAGCTGCAGATTAAGTTACAGGATCGAGGGTTCAGTAACGGTGCCATGCTCTTTTGGGCCCGAAACGTGAAGCGGTTGTTCTATGTTTTGCTTTGGCTTATTGCGGCGTATTGGGCCTATCGAGGCCACTGGATATTTACCTGGGATGAGGCGATGTGGATTTTGGGATTCATGGCGATTGGTATGAACCTCTCCGACTGGCGCCAAGAGATCGTTGAGACTCAAATTGCCCGTTCACCGTGATGATGAAGTCTTGGAGCGTCATTGTCGGGGCCGCTAGACGAGCCCAGGTGGTGTGATGCGAGCGCGGTCAGGTGCCCAAAAGGGCTTCGTTTGTAGGGTACATCGTGCGACTTTGTGATGGTGCCGCAGTTCTTTTTGATAGTAGATCTCGGCCCAAATTTCCCCATTTATTGCGGCGGTATCGACCATCGCGAGCGCGATATTGGCTTTTACGGATGGCGACCACATTGCCGAGGTTACGTAACCAATCTCATGAGCACACTTTTGGTCACTATATAAAATAGCCTCCTCTGCAGGCTTATTCCCTTCGATATTAAGCTTGGTTAGTAGTGTTTTCGGTCCCGCATTTTTCTGAGCCAGCAGTGCTCGCCGACCATTAAAGTGCGGTTTCTTAAAATCGACTAGCCATCCTAAATCGAGCTCTAGTGGTGTTTGATCATACTCAAAATTGATGGTTTTTAAGGCTTCATTAAATTCCATGTAAGGCATGATAAAACCGGCTTCAAGCCTTGCCATGTTAGTGGCTGATTCCCCATAAGGTTGGATGCCAAAGTCAGCCCCCGCGCTGTATAAGCTATCCCACAGGGCGATGGCATAGTCGGGCTCAATCCATAGCTCGTACCCTAAATCGCCAGTGAACCCCGTCCGTGAAATCATGATCTCGCCATCGGCGAAGGGATAGTGGCCGATGTCAAAAGGCTTCAGTTGCGCTACCCCACTGAGGCCCATTTCCTTGAGTACCGAGTAGCTTGTGGGCCCTTGTAAAGACAGAGCAGCCCAAGATTCGGTATCGTCTGTAATCCTGACTTGATCGAAGCCGAGAGCGCTTTTCCGTAGCCAAGCGAGGCAGGGGCTACCGCAGGTCAGTAAAAATGCGTCTTCACCCAATCTGAAAATGGTGCCATCGTCGATCAATCGGCCAGAATCGGTGCACCAGGCAACATAAGTGACCCGATTTAATTTGAGTTTCCTAAGGTCTCTGGTCACCATTCGGTTCAGCATCGCAAGAGCGTCAGCCCCTTCGATCCGATACTTTTGCATGGGGCAAATGTCATAGGTGCCGCAGGTATTACGGATACAAAAATATTCGTAGTCCACGTCATAGTAGTAGTCAGCAAATTTAAAACCATTCCATGAGGACCATGCATCTCTCAAGTTAAGTAGGCTTTGCCGCTGATGAAAATGAGAGAGTTTAAGCCTCTCGCCCGCGAAAGGATCGTTGATATCCTGCCTCAGAATGTCTGTATTACTCATCGTAAAAGTCATCCTCAGGTACGGTATTTGGTTTACGTAGGTCGCGTAAAATTTCTCTCGCAGCATTGGCCCCGCAGGCTGATGACACGCCGCCTCCCGGGTGGGTCGATGATCCGCACATGTACATATTTTTTAATGGCATGCGGTACTGGCCATAGCCTGGAAACGGGCGATTGAAGAGTAGTTGATCGATGGTCAGCTCCCCCTGAAAAATATTGCCTTCAGTCAAGCCAATTTCATTTTCAATCTCATGTGGCGTCCGCACTTCAGCGTGGACAATGAGATCTTTAAAGCCCGGTGAGTAGCGCTCGATTTTATTGATAACGGTGGCGCCGAAGGCGTCCCGTTTTTCCGGTGTCCAGTCGCCGTCTGCCAGAGTAGGGGGGCAGTATTGTACGAACGTCGACATCCAGTGACAGCCCGCAGGTGCAACGGTCGGATCCCAAGCGGAGGGGATGACAGCTTCAATAAAAGGGTCATCGGACCATCGGCCGCGTTTCCAGCAATCGTACGCGCGTTCCATCGTTTCCAGAGATCCCGTGAACCCTTGCCCACCACGATTAATGTAGCGATTATCGGGAACCTGTGTGAACGTTGGCATGCCGGACAAGGCGATGTTGACCTTCCCTGATGACCCTCGAATCTTGAAGTTCTTAGCGCGTTCATAGATACCATCAGGTAGATCTGCTTTGTCCATTACCTGAGTAAAGGTGCGCTTTGCATCCAAATTCGACACCACGATATTGGCATGCACCTCATCACCGTTGTCGAGTGCAACGCCCACAGTTGCGCCGTTTTTTACTAGGATCTTGTGGACCGGGGCTTCTGTCCTAATCTCGCCGCCATGCTCTTTGAGCGCGCCGGACAAGGCGTGAGAGATTGCACCCATTCCGCCTCGAGCGAGACCCCATGCACCTACGTTACCGTCCACATCACCCATAACATGGTGCAGTAATATGTAAGCGGATCCTGGGGAGTAAACTCCTAATGCTGTGCCGATAATGCCTGGACTCGCCATGGCGGCTTTAATGAGATCATTTTCAAAATAATCCTCTAGGAAGTCAGCGGCACTCATAGTGAAAAAACGAATATATTCATACAGTTCGCGCTCGCCCAGCCCCCAAAACTGTTTTGCCAACCACAATAGCTCCATGATATCTCGGGGCTTAAATGAGCTCGGGTCGGGGGGCGTTCTTAGCAGTGTTTTGCGGATCAGTTGTGCGTAGCGCCCAAGATCCGCTTGAAATCGCGACATAGCATCAGCATCGTGCGGCGAGTGTCGTCTGAGTTCTAAGGTTGCAGCTTCCTCTTCCGCATAGTCAATCAGTACACGATCACCGGCGTCGCTGAAGTTAACTGTCCCTAAATAAGGTACTAGCAGTAGACCATGACGGGTCAGGTCGAGATCACGATGAATAGATTGACGCATCATAGAGCACACGTAAGAACAGCTGGAGTAAAACCAGCCCTCGTGCATTTCGCGCGTCACTGCTGCACCGCCGATGTAATCATTTTTTTCTAAAACGATCACGTCTAGTCCTGCTTTGGCGAGGTAGGCTGCTGCAGTGAGTCCGTTATGGCCAGCGCCTATGATTATGGCGTCATGGGTCTTCATGAGAGGATCTCTCTCGCGGCATTTCGGCCCGGGTTGCCACTGATATCTCCAGCAGGGTGGCTACCTGCACCGCATAAGAATAATCCTGGAATCGGCGTACTATATTGCGCCGCTTCGTAGGTGGGCCGCATCATGAGTAATTGGTCTATGGCAGGTTCGCAATGGTGCCAGTGGCCGTTAGTAAGGTGATACTGCTGTCCAATATCTAACGGTGTAAGCAATTCCGATCCCAATACCAACTGTGCAATGCCCGGTGCATGTGAATCGAGTAAAGCCATGACTTTTGCCATCAGTTGCTCACGCGCTGCGGGTGTCCATCCCATTTTCAAGTCGTGGGGTACGTACATGATATTGATCGCTAATACATGTTGGCCCGGTGGCGCTAAGGTGTGTTCCTGTGTAGTGGGAATTAATAGCTCTAGTACCGGTGTTTCTGGCAACTCGCCATATTTCGCGTTATCCCAAGCGAATTCAATGGTGTCCATGTCTGGCGCAATCAGCATGCGACCGGTCGGAGTGCCGAGCCCTTGAAAAGCAGGTAGTTCGGAGAGCGCCAAGTGCAACCGAGCAACATAGCCTTTATTGCGAATCCGGCGGATCCGGTTAGTGAACTCAATTTCTAAGTGTTGAGCGCCAACAAGACGTAAAAACGTGGTTTGTGGATCAGCGCTGGATACAACTTGCTGACAGTCAATTGTTTCTCCATCTGAAAGTTCTATGCCTGAACATCGTTGTCCGTTTTCATCCGCAGTTATGATGATCTTAGCGACTTGTTTACGAGTTCTAATCGTAACACCGGCATCAATCGCGGCCGCCTCGAGTGCGGTGATGAATCCACCCATGCCGCCCTTTGGAATAAGGTGTTGTCCCTGCCGAAATCCCGCCATCCGATTGAGCAAAGTCAGTACCGCCTGATTCGGTGACCGTGGAGCGAGTTGTGAGCCGATGAGTCCATCCCAGCACAGCGCTGCTTTTAGTGTTTCATTCGAAAAATGCTCGTCCACTAAATCTCTCATTGGTAAAGTCGCGACCCTGAAAAACTCCAGCATGTCGGCTTTGCCCAGCATTCGCAGTTTGAGGCCAAGCTGGCCAAACGTCATGATACTTTTCATGCTTGCCGCGCCTATCCTCGGCATGGTTTTTCCCCAGAAGGGTGCCAGAGCGGCCGAAAATTTTCGTAGCATTTCGAGATAAGTGCGGAAGGCTTTTTGATCTTGCTCGTCGCCACCACTGATATCGTTTTCGCTGATTTGGATGGCGGGTTCTGTCTCGGACAATGCGATCAAGGGCAGAGGTGAACCTTCTTGAACAAATCCGTATGCGGGTAAGTTGAGCTGATCAATAATGACTTTAGGTATCGCGTATAGGGTGTGTGCGATCGTAGATTTAAAGCCGGGATGGAACTCGCGCTCAGACGCAAGCCCGCCGAGCATCTCGTTTGCTTCGACCAGGGTCACCGCGTGTCCAGCTTTGGCGAGCAATGTGGCACAGATTAGCCCGTTATGCCCGCCTCCAATAATGACGGTGTCAACTTCTTCCATGGGCATCCACTTCGTTGTGACGAGTTGAGTCATTTTTTTGCCTACGCAGCCGATTGCTGGTCAGGCACCGTTTGTTTTCAAAGCGCATTATAAAAAGCTCATGCAAGCTTATAAACTGATCTTATCGAGCCTGCTGCGCGTTCACAGAGCCTGAGGTTACGCCAATTTGGGTGACAGAGGGCGTTGACGCGATATTCGCCCCCGCCGTAACCAACTACCCACGCCCAGCAGGCACAAGGGTATGAATGGTTCAAAAGGCCAAAAGGGTAGCCATAACTCGAGCTCACTCGACCAAGCAGGACGGAGCAGCGTATCGGAGACAAGAGGCTGCCAGAAATGACCGGAGGCTGCCAAAACAAGCGCACCGACCATGAGCCCGGTGCCGATCAGTCGATGAGGTGGCCAATGGATGAGGGGCGCTGTCGTCGCCTGTCCCCAGGCAATGATGCGCAATGCCAACGCCGCAAAGCCTAAACAGTAAAAACTGATATCCCACCAATCTTGCGTTTGGTAATAAAAAACATTCCACCAATACACGCTGAACGGGTAAGCCCATAAAAAGTACACTCCCGCGCGGTGCAGAAACGTCCACTGATGTGGTGTGAGCTGACGACGAAAAAAGCCAAATGACGTGACGGTCATAGCGGCCAAGAATATATAGCCGCTGCTACCTTCCAATTCATCACGGAGTAGATATATTTCGGCATAGTAATGCTCGCTGTATACGGAAGAGACGATAAAAATAAAAGCGCCTTGCCACGCCATGGCCATCGCAAAAGATAGCCCAACATAGCGCCTATTTCGCAACAGCCATCGGGACCCCTCGCTTGGAAAAAGCGTAAAGAGTGCCGAGGTTGCTGTGACCAAAAAGATAAAGGGAACAGCCCATCTTACTGAGTATTGAATCATTTCTGCTATGGCGTGAGGCGACGCCAGATCAAGCGTGAGCAGCTTCATGATCATAAAGCTGTTGATAAAAATGGCGAGCAACCCGAATAAAAGCCACCCGTTGAACCATTTTGAGCGAAAAAGCCGCTGCGGCAAATGGACTCTCCAATGTCAGCACCAATAGCGAATATTTTACCTCATGTGCACGCCAGCATGTTTAGGATGTCGTGGCGATCACGTCAGCGTGGGGCCTGACCGCCTAATAAGGTACTCTAGCTTTGTTAAGAGGATTTTTAATGTGTCTTGGTTGAGGTTATTGGTGTCTTGGTTGTTGATTGGCATACCTTGGGGTGGGGCGTTATATGCCCACTTTTGGTTGGCCTCAGATCAGCTTTGGTCTGTGGACCAGCCCTATCGGCAACTGACGTCAGTCCTCATGTTGGCATTGGGAATGTGCGCCAGTTTTGCGTTGTACTGCGCATTATTTCGGGGCGGTAAGCCCCGATAACGTTATCGAACCACTGGTCGCTGTGGCGGTTTCCAAGACGTCGTGTGAGGGCCGGTATTGGGAGGGGTAGAGTATGAGTGCAGCGTTAACAGGGGGTGATCGAACGTCGCTTAGTAAAGAGTGGTTAGCGGTTATGGCGCTGGCCGCGATGTTATTAGCTGATGGCATTCGTGCCGAACCACTCAAGGACGCTGAACAGTGGTATCGCACCTCCTATGCCGTTCTGTGGTCAGACAGCCCTGCTGATCATATCGATGCCATTCTGCGTCACTATGCGCCGCACATTGTGACCCATGCCGAGACAGGCGAAGTGCGCTCTGATGGGCGTGATGGGTGGCTTAGAGAGCCGATGGCCGAGTGGCTGGCTGATGGATGGCAATCTGCTGAGCTGATCCATTTGGATACGACGATCATTAACGAGAGCACCGCGACCTTTCTGGCGCGATGGCGAGACGTTTATGTTGATGGCATGACTGAGGAGAGTTGCGGTTGGTATCTGGCAGATCGATTCGATGAGCAGTGGATGATTACGGCTTATGCCGATAGCGTTTGTGACGATGCCTTATAAATTGTTGGCTTGCGATCCCATGAAGAGGGTGAGATGACGCGTGTAACGGATAAAGCGCTCGGTATGAAGGCCGATATTACGCGCCGCGAGTTTATCCAAGGAAGCGCCGTTGCAGTGGGTGCATCACTGGCGTCAGGTCTGGTTGCGGTCGACGCCAATAGTGGCCAGACACTCGACGGCAGTACCCGTCTCGTCGACTATCCCCCCACCAAAACGGGTTTGAGAGGTGCTCATGCGGGCGCCTATGAAGTGGCCCATGCGCTCGCCCGAGACGGTGCGCGATTCTCTGACCCTGACGTATTGGATGAGCACTATGACTGTGTCGTGGTGGGTGCGGGTATCTCGGGTCTGGCTGCCGCGCATTATTATCGACAGCAGTTTGGTGCTGAGGCGCGCATTTTATTGCTTGAGAATCACGATGATTTTGGGGGCCATGCCAAACGAAACGAGTTTCATCAAAGTGGTCAAATGGTGCTCTCCCTAGGCGGTACTCACAATTTAGAGTGGTGGAGCTTTAGCGACACCGTAAAGCGCTTTATGGAAGAGCATGGCGTCGACACGGTAGCGATGCGCGATCACATGACTTTCCAATACGGCCGTTCAGCGCCCAATAGTCCCGCCATGTGGTTCGATCGAGAGACTTATGGTGAGGATCGGCTTTTGCCGCAATTTAATCTGAGTCGAAAACTGACACCCGAGGCGATCGAGCGTATCCCAATTTCCCGAGTCGGACGCGAGACGTTAAAGCGTTTTTACCAGAGTGCACCAGTGCTGTTTTCAGATAAAAGCGAGACAGAAATCGAAGCATTACTCAGCAAGATGAGTTATCCCGACTTTTTGCGTCAATACGGCGGCCTGACCGAAGACGCAGTGCAACTTTTTGCGAAGGAGGAGCACGGCTCTTGGGGGCTCGAAATGCGCGCTATTTCGGCGACCGAGGCGTTATGGGAGGGCTATCCCGGCACACATCTTTTTGCTGATGACGGCTGGCAGGGTGATTCGTTTGGCTATCCTGTCGCGATGTGGCCCGATGGTAATGCCAGTTTGGTCAGACTGATGGTAGCGCGCCTGATGCCCCACGTTGCGCCCGACGTGCACGCCGACAATGTGGCGGTCGCGAGCTTTGATTACAGCGCGCTGGATAAGGCGACAGCCCCTGTCAGATTGCGCCTCAATGCCACGGCAGTGGGCATTGAAAACACTGAGGCGGGCGTCACGGTGGATTACGTGAAAGAGGGACGTCTTTGTCGCGTTTCGTCGCAGCACGCGGTGCTCGCCTGTTATCACAGCATCATTCCTCATTTGTGCCCTACTTTAGACGGGGCGCAAAAAGAAGCGCTGCGGTACCAAGTAAAAACGCCAATGCTGTTGACCAATGTGCTCATTCGAAACAGCAGCGCCTTAGACAAATTAGGTGTTGATGCGATTTCATGCCCCGGGCGATTGCATGCTCGGTTGTTTCTGTTCCGAGGCATCAATACGGGGGGTTACGAATCTTCCGAAGAAGACGACGGGGCGGTGTCATTGGTCTTCTGGGGCTCTATCTCGCCGCCCGAAGACGCTGATGATCTAAAAAGCCAACTCCGAGGCTCCAGAGAAAAGATGCTGGCACTGACCTTTGACGATTTTGAGCGAGAGGTGCGCACTGTGCTCCATGGCTTGCTGGGGCCGGCGGGGTTTGATGTGACAGAGGATATTCTCGCGATTACGGTCAATCGTTGGCCACACGGTTATTCGTACGAATATATGCAGCTGTGGGATCCTCAGTGGGAGCCCGGTAAAGCACCCCACGAAATCGCGCGTCGACCCTTTGGTGCCATCGCAATCGCCAACTCAGATGCAGGTGCTTCTGCCTATACCCACGTTGCGATAGACGAGGCTTATCGAGCGATATCCGATTTGGAGGGTGCGGGATAAAAGCCGCGTTACCCCTGGAGGCATCTGCCTAGCAGAACGGCCCAGTAGAAGGCGCCAGCGCACCGAATTCAATCACGAGTCGCTGCCCTAGCGGCGCCACGTTGCTATGCGTGCTGCGCTCTAGGGTCTCTTAGCCTTGCGACAGTAATTCTCTTAAATCGATAGTCGCTGCGTTGGCTCGCGAGATGTAGCTCGCCATGACCAAAGAATGATTTGCCCAGAGGCCGAACCCTGACCCATTAAGGATGATAGGGCTCCACACAGGCGCCTGGGCCGCCTCGAGCTCGCGGATGATTTGTCGCAAACTGACGGTCGCATTTTTCTTGGCCAGTACGTCAGAAAAGTCCACCTCTGCGGCTTTTAAAAACTGTGTGAGTGCCCAAGCGGCGCCGCGGCTCTCATAAAAAATGTCGTCGATCTCTCGCCACGGCGTTTGCACGATGATTTCTTCAGGGGCTTGAGTGGACTGTGCGGCAGCGCTGTCGCCAGCGAGATCCGTATTCAGGCGGCGTTGCCCGACACTGGCAGACAGTCGCTGTGAAAGACTACCGAGGCGTTTCTCGATCATCCCAAGCCAATGGTTGAGATTATCTGCACGAGCATAAAACTGAGCGCTGCGCTCACCGGTGATGGCCAGCCGCGAGCGATAAGCTTCGAGGAAACGGCTCGCATCACGGTACTCACTTTCGGAGGCGGGCAGAATCCAACTATCGGATTGAAAGTTGATCCGGGGTTCCGCCAGCGTCAGGTCCACATCCTCTTTTGATTGAGACTGTGAGCGGCTCAGCACTTCGCGCAGTGCTCGCGCCAAATCGCGACACTGCACCAAGACGCCATATTCCCAGTGCGGCATATTGTCGAGCCAGACCCCAGGGGGGAAAAGATCGTTGAGCAAATAGCCACCGGGTTTTTCTAAAAGGGTGCGGATGACCTCTCTTAACGTGGATACGGTAACGCTACCGGTCACCACATCTTGCTCTGCAGCTGCGGCATAGTGCGCTGCGGTATCACTGGTATCAAAGCCGTCGGGCGTTTGGCTCCAATACATACCAAGACCGATGATTAACACCCCATAAATTGCCAATACCACAACGACCCAACGGCCAAGACGAATCGGATCAGAAGCCTCACTATTGGGCTGCCATCGCTTTATCCGTTGAGAAAGTCGGGCAAGCGCCGAGGGCTGTTTGGATTCAGAGTCAGACATCAGTGGTGATGGCCACTTGTTTCAGTAGCAGGCATGGGGGCCTGTCGTTGCATCGGCGCTGACGTGCAACGTTCACCACTATTGGCTGTGAGTAGGCATAGCTCAACTTGGCTTCCCTCAGGTGGGGGTGCCGTGACGCCGAGTAGCATAATGTGCTGCCCCCCCGGCTTAAATTCGGTGCTCTCGCCTGCGGCAAGGCTGACGGCATCGAGCTGGACCATACGTCGTTGATCGCCATCAGCGATCACATCGTGGATTTGTGCCGCTTCGCCCATCGAGCTACTAATAGCCGTAATCACCACGGTTTTGTCGCTCTGATTGGTGACGCGACCATAGGCGGCGGCGACTTCGGTACCTGGCGGCATACTCCTTACCCAAGCGTTTTCCCAAAGTAGCCCCTCAGCCAGCGCTGACAAGGGAAAACACCATGACAACAGCAATGGAGAAAGACAGCGCATTTGGATTTTGGGCGAGTGGCCAATAGTGGTGCTCCACCGTTGCTGTTTCTTGGGATTGCGCTTAGCGCGTAACGGCATCGAGAGCCTCCATCATAATGCGAGTGGTTAACAGTTGCGGCAGTATCACCGGGGGCGTTTGCGGGCCACCGCTATACATCACATACAGTGGGATCCCATTGCGACCATGCTGGCGGACAAATTCACCAATGCCGGGGTCGTAATTAGTCCAGTCCGCAACCATATAGGTGACCTCGGATGCCGCAAATGCCTGCGTCATCTCGTCGGTAAACAAGACAGCTTGCTCATTGGCGAGACAGGTGATGCACCAATCGGCGGTAACGTCGACAAATACCGGCAGCCCTTGCGCCCGCAATGAGGCGAGTGCGGCGGGAGACCAAGTGACAATTCCGTCTCGAGCATTCGCTGTGGCGGCGTCTGAGGGCTCCCCTCGCACGCCACCCAACAAGATGGCACTGAGCAAACATACGCTACCAATGGCGCGGGCAATACGACCCCCTCTCAGTAAGGTGAGGCCAAGGGCGAGCATGACTAAGCCCGCGGCAGCAGCGGCCATGGTATCAATGCCACTCTGTTTACCCGCTACCCAGAGTAACCAGACGGCGGTGAGGTAAAGTGGAAACGCCATGATCTGCTTTAGCGTCTCCATCCACGCGCCCGGTTTGGGTAACCAGCGCCGTGCCCGATCACTGGTGCTGAGCGCCACCATGGGCGCTGCCATACCGGTTCCCAGCGCGGCAAATACCGTCAGTGCATAGAGGGGAGGTTGCGTTAGGGCAAAGCCTAGGGCGCTGCCCATAAACGGTGCCGTACAGGGGCTGGCCACGATAACAGCGAGTACCCCGGTAAAAAAACTGCCTTGAATCCCGGGTGCCGTAGTTAAGCCTGAGCCAACATTCATCCATCTTCCGCCAAACAACACGAGTCCCGAGAGCGATAACCCCATGACGGCAAAGAGATAAGCCAACGCAATGACAAAGCCCGTTGATTGGAGTTGGAATCCCCAGCCGACCCAGCGCCCAGCTGCTTGAAGGCTGATCAGCACGCTCGCGATCAAAAGGAACGATGACACCACTCCCAGTAGATAAGCGAGGCCATGCCGGCGATGTGTCGCTGGATCGCCGGTAGCGAAGCTCAGAACTTTTAAAGACAGGATAGGAAACACGCAGGGCATGGTGTTGAGGATGACGCCGCCAAGAAAGGCGAGCCCCAGTGCAAGCAGGAGGGTCATACCCGCAGGGGAGGGCGCTACCGGTGCGTCTTCGACCGGTGGCATCGTGACCAATGTCGTGGTTGAGACGGTGCCGCTCGACCCATTGACGATGAGATACTGGGTTGTGGGTGGGTAACAGAGCCCCGCATCCGCGCAGCCTTGATAGGTCACCGCAATAGTGAGTGACTCCTCGGCTGAGGGTAATGGCACGGTAAGGTCGGCGTGGTCGTAATACACCTGCACCTCACCAAAAAATTCATCGGTTTTATTCAGTGCGGGCGGGTAAGCAATCTCCAGTGGCTCAGATTGATAGGGTGATGCGACCCTGACATTAAAAGCGTGTTGATACAGGTAGTATCCCGCGGTGATTTGCCAATAAAGGCGCAGATCACCCGCTGTTGTCACTTCTCCCTCTAGTTGATAGGCCTGTTCTACCGGTAAGAACTCAGTTTGTTGCTTTAGGGCATCAGCCAAACTGTTTTGAGTGTGTCCCGGTAGGGCGTGGGTCAGTAGCGCAATCGCCACGATCATCATCGCCCAGCACCGCGTGAACGTCAGCGTAAGCGTTTGCAACCGCTGCGTGTCGGTCTGTCTCATGCTAAGTCAGTCATTGGGGTAACGCAGGCGCGTTCCGTAATCCAGTGACAAACGGATCTCATCAGCGCTGAGCGCTGTCGGAAAATAGACTCCCGACACTTTGGCGTCCATCAAACTGGCGCCCTCTAGATTGGTTTCGCGGAAATCGATACCGCTCAGGTCGCAGTTACGAAAATAGGCATTAGAAAAGTCCAAGCCTCGAGCGTTCATTCGCCGAAGATCTCGGCCGCGATAGTCGCCACCGGTCAATTCAGTGCTGTCGAGTGAATCCCGGTTGGTGTTGAAGCCGTCCACGTCTTCCTGACGCAACATTTGGTAGAGCGGATCAGCTTTAATGACTGGTTTGATTTCTTTATCGCTCATGAGTATCCACTATTCCCGTTTCAGTGATGACCGTTCAGTCACCAAAAAATTGACGGCGAAGAGCAAGACAGGCTGCTCTATCTAGCCGTGGTCCAAAAGATTTTACTACTTCACTGGCTGCAAGGGTGGCAAATTCGGTTGCACGTCGATCATTCTCTCCGCGCGATAGCGCATATAGAAAGGCACCTGCGAACATGTCGCCGGCACCATTGGTGTTAACGGCGTCGACTGCCGGTGCAGGGACTCGGTGTAATGTCGCACCATCCCAAGCGATGGCGCCCTCTGCCCCGAGGGTAATCACAAAGCGCCTAGCGACCTGCTTAATGGCTGAGATGGCGTCATCCAACGAGTCACATTGGCCCCATTCAAGAGCCTCGATTTTATTACAAAACACCAGATCCACGCCGCCTTCCACCATTGCGGCCATGTTATCGCGAAAGAATTTCACCATGCCTGGGTCCGAAAAACTGACGGCTGTCTGAATTTCATGCTGTGCTGCCAGCGCTTTGGTTTTAAGGGCGGCTGCGTGACCGGTCGGAGAAGTCACCAAATATCCCTCTAGATAAACCCATTGAGAGGCTTTAATGGCGTCTTCGTTGACTTCGTCGACTGACAACGTTTCTGAAATACCAAGATGGGTATTGAGAGAGCGCTCTGCATCGGGTGTGATGAGCACAAGACATTTACCCGTGACGCCCTCTTTGCGTTGGTCATTGAGGCCATGCGCAACACCCGATTGCTCTAGATCCGAGAGGTAAATATCACCGTCGGTATCCTGCGCTACCTTGCAACTCATGTAGGTCGGCGCGCCCATGAGTGCAGTGGCAATCATACTGTTGCCAGCGCTGCCACCTGACGCATGATTGGCTTGGATGAGATGCTCGGAGAGCTGCGAGAGCATGTGAGTCTGCTGGGATTGGTCCATCAGTGTCATCATGCCCTTATCCACATTCATAGCGACGAGATCGTTATCGGTCACTTGTATCTCGGTATCGACCAGCGCGGCGCCGATAGCGTAAGCAGCATAAGATTTCACAGGTTGAGGCCTATTGGTTGCAAGGTCGCCACATTCTACCGGAACCCTACGGCCCCTGCCGCTAACTTCACAGCGTTACGCGTTATCATGGGCCCACGACAACAAAATCTGTGCTGCAATGACAGACCGATTTTCGCGTCGAGCGGTCAGCCGAAAAGGTAGCAGTACCCAGATGACAGTGTTAACTCCGAAAATAAAGCAACGCTTAGCGCAGTTTCATAAGGAGCCGGCTGGGTTTGAGCCACAAGCCGGCAGAGCCGCTGTGGCGATTATATTGCGAGAGTGCGGGGACACGACTGAAATGTTAATGATCCGCCGTGCAGTCCGGGAGGGAGATCCATGGTCGGGTCATATGGGGTTTCCGGGCGGGCGCCGTGATCCCGGCGATGAATCGAATTTGCGGTGTGCTTTACGCGAGACTGAAGAGGAACTAGGCGTTGATCTGCTGCAGTGCGGGACACGGCTGGGCGAGTTAACCGATGTGAATACAGGGTGGCGTGCTGATCGCCCTGAAATGCTGGTGACGCCATTCGTTTTTCAGGTAAACGAGGTCCCGATAATGACGCCGAATTATGAGGTGGCGGAAGTGGTCTGGGTGCCCCTCGATTTTCTCATGCAACCGGATAAGCGGGAACCGATGAAATGGGAGTGGAAAGGGAAAACATTGGAGACCGACTCTTTTTTATATGCGAGTTACCGCATTTGGGGCCTGTCGCTCATGATGATTGATGAAATGCTGATGTTAATGCGTAAGGGGGCATAACTGCCCCCAAAATACCCCTCAATGCCATTGAAAGAACGGGTCTGAGGGCAATGGTCATGTTGGATGCTGTTCAATGCGGGGCGAGGGCTTACCGACAGCGTAGCGGGTCGCTGATTGACTGGACGGAGAGGGTTATCAGGGTCGATCCAATTTAGAACGGTTGAGAAGGACCTTAAAAAACCTCAGTCTTCCGCATCCGCATCCGCATCCGCATCCGCATCCGCATCCGCATCCCCATCCCCATCCGCGTCCCCATCCTCAATCCAGTCCTCTTGGCCGCGGAGAAAGCTCCGAGTATCGAAGATGAGCGTGTCAACGGCCTCAGGGCGCACTCGGCTGGCTTCAATGAGTGCCGATTCCGGCACGGTGCCCGCCAAATAGCCTGCGACCAAATCGACCAATACGGGGGACATGTCGGGTTGATGATAAAAACGCGGCATGTCGGCAACTAAATTACCGGTAACGGTGTTGCCGTTCACCCGCAACCAGTAGCCGCCGCAACTGGACAACTGATAATCCAGTAGCCGGCCGAAACTTTGATTGGGGGTAGACGGATTAAAGCTGTCCTCGGGTCGCTCCTCGATCTGTGATAGCGCCATTACCCAGCGGCTACCGAGCGCAAAGTACTCTGCTGGCGGGCGGCAATAATCTTGTGTTTTCATCCAAACACGCAGGGTATCTAGCCAGAACGTGCCTTTAAAAATGGTCTCAGGCACCAAGTCGACGGCGTTGCCCTTGATCGCTTGTACTTGACCGAGGAGGACGAGATCGGCCTGCGGTGCAACCTCTGAAAAACTGCCTTCCCATAGGCAGCCGCAATCGGCATTGATTGCATCAGATTGGGCTTGTGTTGTGGCGCTGAGACTACCTAGTGACAGCACCGAAAAAACGATAGCAACACGCCACCTCATGGCGGTGTTAGGAATTGAGTAAACGCGCGGCATCCATCGCAAAATAGGTCAGGATTCCGTCGGCCCCTGCGCGACGAAAACACAGTAATGATTCGAGCATCACGGCCTCCCGATTCAACCAATTTTGAGCGAAGGCCGCTTGGTGCATGGCGTATTCACCACTGACTTGGTAAGCAAATGTGGGTACTTTGAATTCGGTTTTGACGCGTCGCACAATGTCGAGATACGGCATGCCGGGCTTCACCATCACCATATCGGCGCCCTCCTGCAGATCGAGTGCCACCTCGTGCAAGGCTTCATCGGTATTGCCTGGATCCATTTGGTAGGTCTTTTTATCACCTCCCTTAATGTTACCGGCAGAGCCAACGGCATCTCGGAATGGGCCGTAATAGCTCGACGCATACTTGGCGGCATAGGACAGGATGAGCGTGTTGAGATGCCCTGTTGACTCGAGCGCAGTCCGGATGGCGCCAATCCGCCCATCCATCATGTCCGAGGGGGCGACGACATCAGCACCGGCAGCCGCATGGCTAAGCGCTTGTTTGACCAACGCATCGCGGGTCACGTCGTTGAGTACGTAGCCTGAGTCATCGATGATGCCGTCCTGACCGTGCGTCGTGTAGGGATCCAAGGCGACGTCCGTGATGATCCCCAACGCTGGTACGGCACTCTTGAGTTCAGCAACCGCTCGCTGCACTAAACCATCCTCCGCATACGCGGCCTCACCGAGCAGCGATTTGTCGGCCTGTCCAATGACCGGGAACAGAGCGAGGGCAGGAATACCTAATGAGTCAGCTTCTTTGGCGAGTTCCACCAGTAAGTCGACGCTCAGGCGCTCGACCCCCGGCATAGAGGGCACCGCTTCTCGCTGTCCGTTGCCCTCTAAGACAAATACCGGATAAATAAAGTCAGCCGGGCTCAGGGTGCTTTCGCGAACCATGTTGCGCGCGAAGGCGGTTGCCCGCAGACGGCGCAGTCGAGTGTGAGGGAACGGTCCACGTTGGCTCATAGCAAGTGCTCCAGTCGGTCTATAGCGACGCGAAAGCGGCCCGTGCCGCCTCTACAGTGGTCTGAATATCATCATCAGTGTGAGCAGAGGACATAAAGCCCGCCTCGAAAGAGGCCGGTGCGAGGTAAACACCGCTGTCCAGCATCAAATGGAAAAATTGATTAAACGCAGCGACGTTCGAATTGATCACTTGATGGTATTGCGTCACGGTTTCTTCCTCGGTAAAAAAACCGCCGAACATCGAGCCGAGATGATTGGTGGTAAAGGGCACCCCGGCACTTTTTGCGGCTTCACGCATGCCGTCGCACAGCGCTTGAGTATGTCTAAACAGATCATCGTAAAAACCCGGTTCGCTGATGATCGACATGGTAGCGAGACCCGACGCCATGGCGACGGGATTCCCCGACAGCGTACCCGCCTGATAGACCGGACCCAGCGGCGAAATCTGTTCCATGATGTCTTGCCGCCCACCAAAGGCGCCGACAGGCATGCCGCCACCAATGACTTTACCAAGGCACGTAATATCGGGTGTGATCCCCAGGTAGCCCTGTACGCCGCCTGTGCCAAAACGAAAGCCTGTCATGACTTCGTCGAAAATCAGTACAGCGCCGTGACGGGTGCAGAGTTCACGCATCCCCTCCAAGTATCCGTCTACCGAAGGGATGCAGTTCATATTGCCCGCGACGGGCTCGGTAATGACACAGGCAATCTGGTCACCTAATTCGTTCATCGCCGCCTCGAGAGCAGACAAATCATTAAACGGTAGGGTGATGGTGTGTTGAGCGAGCACCTCGGGAACACCCGGTGAGCTCGGGACACCAAAAGTGAGCGCACCCGAGCCTGCCTTGATCAGCAGTGAGTCTGAGTGGCCGTGATAACACCCTTCAAACTTAATAATCTTGTCGCGGCCGGTAAATCCTCGAGCGAGCCGGATGGCACTCATGGTGGCCTCTGTGCCTGAGCTGGTCATGCGGACTAACGCCATGCTGGGAACAAGACGACTGATGGTCTCTGCCAGTTCAATTTCGATTTCGGTAGGGCAGCCAAAGCTAAGGCCACCTTGAGCGGCTTCGACCACCGCGTCGCGCACCCGGGGGTGATTATGGCCCATGATCATGGGGCCCCATGAGAGGACGTAATCGATGTAACGGCGTCCATCGGCATCGAAGAGGTAGGCACCATCGGCACGCTCCATGAAGCGAGGGGTTCCTCCAACCGCCTTGAAGGCGCGAACTGGCGAATTAACGCCACCGGGAATCGTTTTTTTAGCACGCTCAAAGAGCGCTTCAGATCGGCTCATGACACTCGGACTCTCCAGTAATGGGGGCTGATTATCGCAGGCGACGACGATGGGCGCACCCCATGTACTTCACGCGCCCGTAGTGGGCCTGAGATAGACCAACAGGATAATCAAAAATAAGAAGAGGACGGGTACCTCATTAAACACGCGGTAAAACACGTGGGTCTTATTATCGTCACCCCGACAAACTCGACCCACATAAACGCCGGTTTGAAGGTGGTAGGCAACTAAGCATGCCACGCCCGCTAGCTTCGCGATCATCCAGCCGCTGGTCAGATAATATTCCCATTGGAAAGAAAGGCGCCATAGGCCAAGCGCGATGGCGAGGAGCATAAAGGGCGTGACAAAGCGATACAGTTTGCGTGCCATGACGGCGAGTACGGCCTTGGTGTCTGGCGCGGGGCTTTGCGCGTAATAAACCAAGATACGGGGCAAGTAAAAGAGACCTGCAAACCAACAGACCACAAAAATGACATGAAATCCTTGTATCCAGAGCATGGCAGTGTCCTTTTGCGCCTTTGGTAAAAAGCCCGCTCGGCCATGACACCGCGCGATTGATCATGAGACAGTATAGGCCCCGCAACACTAACAGAAGCAGGCGTAAAAATGATCAGGGTCGGAGTGGTCGGCGCGACGGGTTATACCGGCATAGAATTGGTGCGATTGTTACTGCAGCACCCTGGCGTCACGATTGATGTGGTGACTTCCAGAGGCGAGGCGGGACGTCGGCTCGATAACCTATTCCCGAGCTTATTGGGGTTTTCTGATCTCTGTTTCACCGATCCTGCTGACGCGGATTACGCCGCTTGCGATGTGGTGTTTTTTGCCACCCCCCACAACGTCGCGATGCGAGAAGTGCCGGCGCTGATCAAACAGGGGATTCGGGTGGTGGATCTATCGGCCGATTTTAGACTGACCGATGTGGCTTTGTGGGAGCGCTGGTATGGCGAGTCCCATGCAGCACCTGAGCTCTGTGCCCAGGCGGTTTATGGGTTACCTGAGACCCACCGAGAGGCGATCAAAGCGGCGCGCCTTGTGGCGTGCCCCGGTTGTTACCCCACCGCGGTTCAGCTTGGATTTTTGCCGTTACTAAAGGCGGGTATCGTGGATACCAGAAGCTTGGTCGCCTCCTGTGGATCCGGCACCAGTGGCGCAGGTCGGCAGGCCAAGCTGGGCAGTTTGTTGACAGAAGCTGGGGAGAGCTTGAGCGCGTACGGTGTCTCGGGGCATCGTCATTTGCCTGAAATGGAGCAGGGACTATCGGGGATGACCCAACAACCGGTGAGCCTCACGTTTGTGCCACATTTGGTGCCAATGAGTCGAGGCATTCACGCCACGCTATTTGCGCAATTAACTGATGAGATCAACGATTTACAGGGATTGTTTGAGCAATGCTTTGCGACGGAGCCCTCTGTGATGGTGCTACCCGCGGGCGAGCATCCGGCAACGCGAAATGTCCGCGGGGCCAATATCTGCCAACTCGCGGTGGCTCAACCACAGGGTCGGGATACCGTGGTCGTGCTGTCAGCCATCGACAATCTGGTAAAGGGGGCTGCCGGTCAAGCGGTGCAGGCGATGAACTTAATGGTAGGTCAGCCAGAATCAGCCGGGTTAGAGGGCATCGCGTTAACGCCCTAGGGTGTGCTGGGGTCATTGTATGAAACATCAACATCATCGCACTATCGTGAAGCGGGAGCATCCCCATGCGGGTCGACGACGACTGCTAATGCTATTAGCAGTCATCACTGTGGTGGGAGCGATTGGGTTCTTGGCGGGGCAGCGCGGCGTGATGCCAGCGCCGTTGACGGATGACGGCACTGTTGCATTGCGTGATCAAATTGCGCAATTGAGGCTGCAGTCAGAGGTCGATCAGCAAACACTCAATGAGCTTCGTGAATTCATGGCTGATCAAGCGGCAGAATTGGTTGAGCTCAGACAAACGCTGGTGCTATATCGCGACGTGGTGGCGCCAGAAGAAGGCGAGACCGCGATTATCTTGCGCCAACCTTCGGTGCAAATCTCAGTTAAACCCCGGCAGTGGCAGGTAGATACCGTCGTCCATCGAGGAGAGGGCAAAGACAGTCAATACCGAGGTGAATTGCGCCTGACAGTGGTGGGAAAACAGGACGGTGTGCCCCGTAAACTGGAACTGGCAGCAGTTGACAGTGGCACTCAAACTGGTGTATTCCCTCTAAGATTCCGGTACTTACAAAAGGTTCAGGCAGTCATTTCTCTCCCTGACGCGTTTGTGCCGGAGACGATTGAGTCGGTCGTAACGCTCACTCAGCCGGTAGCAGAGACTGTCCGGCGCAGTGATCCTTGGAACAGCCCAATGGCTGCCGAGCATGCCGTTCACCGATGAATAGCAGCGAATAAGAATGAGGAGTGGCACCATGCGCAATCGAAGAGAATCAGCGTCAACCGGTGGGTCAGCGGGCGGTACGACCCTAATTTCGTCGGATACCACCATAAAGGGTGATATCACGTTCACTGGGCAATTGGATGTTGAGGGGTCCGTGGTGGGCTCTATTCAGGCTGAGGCCAAAGATTCTGTATTACGCGTTGTCGCGGGTGGTAGGGTGTCGGGCGAAATCAAAGTCCCCCACGCAACGATCAACGGTAATGTAGACGGCGATATCCATACCAGTGAGCGACTCGAATTGGCCGAGGGTGCTGCGGTTGACGGCGATGTCTACTATAACCTGGTCGAGATGGCGGTAGGCGCCAAGGTCAATGGCGGCTTGCGCCATACCAGTGCAGTGGCTGATGATCTAGCCGCTAAGCGCGAAGCGAAAGCGGCGGATACGTTACCCCTCAGCTGATTTCATGCTGTGAGCCAGGATGCCCACGCAGTGGGGTTGTTTTGCCCAGAAATCCGTTACACTACGCGGACATAGCAGCCCCCTTTACCAAACGGTTGGTGCGAGAGAATTTCGATGACAGTAGTTGAAGCTTTTGACCCTAATGAAATCCGCCTAACGGACAATGCGGCGAGCAAGGTGCTTGCGCTGGTCGAGGATGAAGGCAATCCTGGCTTAAAGCTGAGGGTTTATATTACTGGGGGAGGGTGCTCCGGATTCCAGTACGGCTTTTCCTTTGATGAGTCAGTGAGCGAAGACGACATGGTCGTAGAGCGCAATGGTGCGACGGCGTTGATCGACGCGATGAGCTACCAATATCTGGTGGGCAGCGAGCTCGATTATTCTGAAGGCCTCGAGGGGTCGCGTTTTGTGGTCAATAATCCTAATGCCACCACCACCTGCGGCTGCGGGGCATCTTTCTCAATTTAACCGCACTCCTGCCGATTGTTTTCGCTGACGGCATTCCTTTTACGACCTAACCAGGCGACAGAAGTCAGGCAGTGCGATGGCTCATTGTACTTTGATGCTTGATGCCCCAGTGCGCAAGGCCCCTTAGTGTGCGAGTGACATGCGTTGGTTTCGCGCTGGTTAGCGACCGCTATAAATCCCGCCCAATACGCGCTCAGCCAGTGCTCCGGTCACGGCGGGCACATTGCCTGGGTCTCCCGCCGTTGTTTGTGCTGCTAACCACGCGAAAGCCGCTGCTTCGACCGAAGATGGCGGTATGCCAACCGCCTCAGTGGTGGTGACGTTGGCGGGGCTGAGTCGTTCGGTGAGCCGCGCCATTAGGAGGGCGTTGTTTGCGCCGCCGCCACAAATGCGAACCGTGGCAGGGGAACTGGTTTTTAGAGCGTGTGCGATGCTCTCTACGGTCAGTTCTAATAGAGTTCGCTGCACATCTGCAGATGATTCGTCTCCTGATAAGAACGTGCCCAGCCACTCGAGGTGAAACGCTTCAGGCCCTGTGCTTTTTGGCGCGGCTCGCCCGAAGTAAGGCGTCTCAAGGAGACCCTCGAGGAGTGCGGGTATGACCGTTCCTGTAGCTGCCCAAGCGCCTGCTTGATCAAAGGCGGCATCTTGATGGCGCGCGATCCAAGCGTCCATTAGGGTGTTGCCGGGGCCGGTATCCCAACCCGTCACCGAGCCCTCTGTCGATACCGCCGAGACATTAGCAATGCCGCCAATGTTCACAATAGCGGTTGCGACGCCTGGGGTGGCGAATTGGGCCCGGTGAAAGGCCGGCACAAGCGGCGCGCCCTGACCGCCCGCCGCGATATCGCGGCGCCGAAAATCGGCGACGACGGTGATTCCTGTCAGTTCCGCGAGGCGATTGGGGTCACCCACCTGTACGGTATAGGGCGTCTCGCCGTCGGGGTAATGGCGCAGTGTTTGTCCGTGTTGGCCAATCGCGACGATGTCGGCTGGCGAGACCCGCGCTGTGAGCAGCAGTGAATGGACCGACTTGGCATATTCATCGGCCAGCAAGCTGTCCAAGGTGGCAGCGCGGTGAAGTTCGTTCTCTCCGGGTTGCCGAAAGGCCAAAATCTCCTGTCGCAGTGACGGTGCTAGCAATTGGTGGTCGCTAGCTATCACCTTGACCTTGTGACCGTCATGTGTGGTGAGGACGGCGTCGATGCCATCGGCGCTGGTGCCTGACATTAATCCGATAAACAGCGATTCAGTCATTGAGCGCGTGCTAACTGCTGCGCGTCGCGCAGGCTGGCCAGCTGCTGAGTTGGTTTGCGTATTGATGCCAGATAACGCGGCAGGGCGGCATCTGATAGGGAGCGCGCCTTGGGCAGGATTTTGTGCACGGTGCGTGGATTGCGGTGCACGCCGTTGACGAGAAACTCATAATGCAAATGCGGTCCAGTGGCAGCGCCGGTTGAGCCAACGGTGCCGATGACTTCTCCTTGCTTAACCCGGGCTCCTTTTTTCACCCGCAGTCGATGCAGGTGCAGGTAGTGCGTCTCAAATTGTTCGCCATGTTGAAGAAAGACATAATTACCATTGGGTCGGGTATAGCCCGCCTCAATAACGCGTCCGTCGCCTGCTGCGTAAACCGGCGTGCCACGGGATGCGGCATAGTCAGTGCCGCGATGGGGCCGCTGGGTTTTGTAGATGGGGTGCAATCGATTGGGGTTGAAGTTAGAGCTGACGCGCGTGAAATCGAGTGGTGCTCGCAAAAATGCTTTACGCATGCTGACGCCGAGCTCGTTGTAGTAGCTCGTATCGCCCTCGGTGTCGGTATAGCGATACGCCTCAAAAGTGTTACCGCGATTGGTGAAGCTCGCGGCCAATATGGGCCCGTCATCGAATCGCTGCCCGTCGAGCATCAATTCTTCGTAGAGCACATGGATCGTGTCGCCCTGCCGGGGATCGAGTACAAAATCGATGACGCCTCCAAAGATCCCTGCGAGAGCCATAATCATGGCGTCACTGAGTCCTGCATCGCTGCCGGCGAGAAACAAAGAGCTATCGATCATCAGCGAAACATTGCGGGCGATACGATCGGGCGTGCGGGTGACACGCTGGGCGGTGTAACCCGCAGCCTGTCGCTCATACAAGGTCGTCAGGAGTGGTGACTGGATATGTCGCACGGCTAACAGCGCGCCGTCGGCATCGGCTTGAAAGCCAATGGTTTCACCCGGGTAAATGCGTTGCAGCGACGTTGACTCGTTCGCCTGTGCCACACGATACAAATCAGTGTCACTGAATCCTGCTCTGGCAAAAATCAGACTAAGGTTATCGCCGTCACGCGCCGTAAAGTCGCGCCACATTGGCTTCGGTGGCGCAGGTGCCGCTATGGGTACTGGCACTGTATCGAGTGGCGTCGTTTCCGTCGTGGCGGTCTCGAGCGGTGTCTGCAGGTAGGATGAATGGTCGTTGGTTGGAGGCAATTCTGACTGCCCCGACAATGTCAGTCCCATAATAAGGAGTAGGGCACCGGTTGCTCCCACCCACAGCAGCGGTTGTCGTACCGTCATCTGCTTTGGAGTCTTTAGCGGTGTAGCGCCCTTAGGGGCAGGTATGCGTGACATGGGCGCCGTCGTTATGATCACGAAGTGGGTAGTATATACGGCCATTGCCTCATTTCGGAGACCCTTCCGGCTATCGAGAGCACGCATTGCTGCAGATCCTATTCGTGCCCGATTATGGGATACTCCGGATATGCCGTTTTTGGGGCATATCACGCTTTCGCGCACTATTTTTGCGCCACAACAGAGAAGACCGATATCACCATGTCCAGCGATGTATTAGCCGAGCTTCGCGAACGAGGCCTCATTTTTCAGGTGGCTGGCGAGGATGCCATTGAGCAGTGGTTGGCGGCCGAGCCCCGCACTCTGTATTGCGGCTTTGATCCGACTGCTGACAGCTTGCATATCGGTTCTCTCGTACCCCTGTTGGTGTTGCGCCGGTTTCAGTCATCTGGGCATCGACCCATCGCGCTAGTGGGTGGCGCAACAGGGCTGATCGGAGACCCTAGCTTCAAAGCATCTGAGCGTCAGCTCAATACGCCCGAAGTGGTGGCTGGCTGGGTTGATAAGTTGCGTCAACAAGTGAGTCAGTTCATCGATTTTGAAGGGCCCAATGCGGCGCTGGTTGCCAATAATCTTGATTGGACCCAAGGCCTCGATGTGTTGGGTTTTTTACGCGACGTGGGCAAGCACTTCTCTGTGAACAACATGATCGGCAAGGAGTCCGTGCGACAGCGTCTCGATCGAGAAGGTGCGGGGATCAGTTTTACCGAATTCAGCTACATGATTCTGCAGTCCTTAGATTTTGCAGAATTGTATCGCCAGCATGGTTGTGGTTTACAGATTGGTGGCTCAGATCAGTGGGGCAACATTACGGGGGGGATTGATCTGACCCGACGGTTACACGGCGCACAGGTATTTGGACTGACGCTTCCTCTGGTCACAAAATCGGACGGCACCAAGTTTGGTAAGACCGAGTCAGGCACTATTTGGCTGGACGCCAATAAGACGTCCCCCTACGCCTTTTATCAGTTTTGGCTGGGAACTGCAGATGCCGATGTGTATCGTTTTTTGCGCTACTTCACGTTCTTATCATTGTCAGACATCGAGGCAGTGGAACGAGCGGATAGTGAGCGATCAGGTCGACCCGAAGCACAGCGCCTATTGGCGCAGGAGGTGACGCGTCTGGTGCACGGTGATGAGGGTTTAAGTGCCGCAGAGCGCATTACTGAGGCGCTTTTTTCGGGTGATCCCAGCGCGCTGGCTGAGCCCGATTTAGCGCAGCTTGCGCTCGATGGCCTGCCTGCCAGTCGACTGAATCGACAAGATTTGCCGCCCACTTTCAGTCAGCTGCTGAATCAGGTCGAGCTGGCAACGGGCAAGCAAATCAAGGATGCCTTGGCCCGCGAGGCAGTTCTTGTTAATGGCCTGCCGGTCGTGGGCGGCCAAACCGTCACGTGTGACATCGCGCTCGATCGGAGTCGCGCGATGCATGATCGTTTTCATCTCGTGCGCTTTGGCAAAAAGAAGTATCACCTGTTTACCGAGCATGACTAACTTTTTGTCAGCAGGGAAGGGAGTCCCGGGGAGCGCAGGTGACGGCACTGAGCACTTTCCCGATGTCACAGGCTGATACCGCGTCAGCCGACTCCGCCTTGCTGGCGCAAATCCAATCTGACTTGCAGACCGCGACCGCGATGTTGAGTGCCTTGAGGCCTGGCGTGACGATTTTTGGGAGCGCGAGGACGGCACCAGAAGCTCACGCTTTTCGATGCGCTGAGCAGCTCGGCCGTGGCTTGGCTGAGGCAGGTGTGCCGGTCTTAACGGGCGGTGGGCCGGGTATCATGGAGGCCGCCAATCGAGGGGCGGCCGCCGCCGGTGGTGTCTCGGTAGGGCTGAACATTGAGCTCCCCTATGAGCAGGCTGCTAATCCTCATTTAACACACCAGCTTCACTTCCATCAGTTCCTGACAAGAAAGCTGATGCTGACGCGTTATTCACGGGGGTTCGCCGTGTTTCCCGGGGGGTTCGGCACGGCGGATGAGTTGCTGGAACTGCTCGTTGCTTTTCACACTGATCGTGGCGTGAGACAACCGTTGGTGTTGATCGACACTGCCTTTTGGGGTGGCTTGATCGATTGGTTTCACTTAGAGCTGGGATCGCGACAGATGATTGATCTGCACAACACAGACTTTATTCAAGTGGTGGATGATCATGAGGCCGCCTTGAAAATATTGTTGGATGAGTAGGTGAGTTTGCGCAGAGTGCTCAGTGAGTGATTTCGTTGTGGCCGGATAACCACGCGCGTCAAGATTGCCCTCTCGTGCGGCATGTCGCCTTATGTCGATGCCGTTGTGTGATGGCTGCATCTTTTTGGAGCAAGTAATGTTACCGGTCATTTTTGGTTTATCAGGTTCAGTGTTAACACCCGATGAGCGCGCTTTTTTTAAGGCTGCCAACCCTGCGGGTTACATTTTATTTGCGCGCAATATCGAGAACCCTAGTCAGCTACGGAGTTTGACTGACGCGCTGCGTGGGCTATCGGGTCGCGACAATTTACCGATTCTGATTGATCAAGAGGGCGGCAGAATCACACGGATGGGACCGCCCCATTGGCGAGCTTGGCCCGCTGCTCTCACCCTGAGTGAGGCAACCCAATACCGGTTAAGCGCGAGTGAGCGAGTGCAGTGTAACTACGAGGCACTGGGTCTTGAGCTGGCCTCAATGGGGATAACCGTTACTTGTGCACCGGTATTAGATGTGCCCCAGCCAGATGCCCACGACATTATTGGTGATCGTGCTTTTGGTGTGCGTGCAGAGACTGTCTCGCAGCTGGGGAGGGCCTGTTTGCGGGGTTTGCATCTTGCGGGGATTGAGGGCGTCATCAAACATATTCCGGGTCATGGTCGTGCGCGTAGTGATTCCCATGAGACGCTGCCTCGGGTCGATGCGAGTGCGACCGAGCTCGACACGGATAGTCAGCCCTTTGCAGATCTGTGTGACGCTGCGATGGCCATGACAGCCCATGTGGTTTATGAGGCATGGGACCCACACCACTGCGCCAGTGTCTCGCCGCTGATTATCGAGCAACAGATCCGAGACAGAATGGGCTTTGAGGGTCTATTAATGAGCGACGACCTCGACATGAAGGCGCTCTCTGGCACGCTTGCCGATCGCGCGGCCGCCGTATTACACGCAGGCTGTGACATTGCCCTGAACTGTTGGGGGCGACTTGATGATATGGAGGCGATTGCTAATCGGGTGACGCCGATGCCTGAGCTGAGCCTATCGCGGTTAGCGCGGGCGTGTGCACACGTGAGTGTGACGACCGATACACCCGCACTGCGCCAACGTATCGAGGCGTTATTAGACTATCGCGATGCGCGATAACCCCTGCGACGTGTCTTTCGCAGAGTGTCTGCGCTGGTCTGCTGGTGTGTGCGCTCCGCAGCTTACGTGGTGCGCAGTCGGTGCTTTTTGGGGTGCATTGCGGCAGTGATTCCCTACAATGGCGTCATGACACCACGTTTACTCATCCTCCTTCCGCTATTTTGGCTTTTTGCGGGTTGCAGTGCTTCCACAACCTCAGGTGGGGGTGCTGGTAATACGTTGATGGGCGGCTGGCAGTCTTGTGCCGGTGAGCGCCCAAAAGTGTGCACCATGATTTACGACCCAGTGTGCGGCCGGCGTGCGGATAACACGCTCGATGACTACGCCTCTCCTTGTAACGCATGCGCTGATGTGAACGTGATGGCTTGGCACCCAAAAACCTGTAAGGAATGATATGTCACTGACAAACCGCATTTTGCTGGCCATGGCGGCCGGTATTGCACTTGGATCAATGCTGGAGTGGTTGCTGGGGGTGATCGACCCGGCCCATGGCGTCCATGTTTTTATTCAGAATGGATTGATACTGGGTGTCTTTGACGTCGTGGGACGCATCTTTATTGCCTCGCTAAAATTATTGGTGGTGCCGCTGGTGATGGTATCGCTGATTTGCGGCATGAGCTCGCTGGGGTCGAGTAGCCGCATGGGGTCGATCGCAGGGCGAACGGTCGGGCTCTATTTGTTGACCACGTGTGTCGCGGTCTCGCTAGGGCTGGGCGTCGCGCTGTTGATTGGTCCGGGTAAGGGGGTGGCAACGATGGCCGCAGCGGCGTTTGAGGCAAAAACGCCACCCCCCCTTACCGATACGATCGTCAATATTTTTCCGAGTAATCCCTTTAAGGCTATGGCGGAGGGCCAGATGTTGCAGGTGATCGTGTTCGCCTTACTGGTGGGATTCGCTTTGACGCGAGCCGGCGATGCCGGAGAGCGCATTGCTGATTGGTTCCGGGACATGGAAGTCATTGTCATGAAAATGGTGGGGATACTCATCGAGCTAGCGCCTTACGGTGTGTTCGCATTGCTGACGAAACTGTTCGCGACCATGGGCATCGGCACTATTTTCGATTTGGCGGCGTATTTCTTTACGCTGCTCGGGGTACTGATATTTCATGGTTTGGTGGTGTATCCGAGCTTATTGCGCACCCTGACGGCACTGAATCCGGCGATCTTGCTCAATAAGATGCGTCGCGTCTGGGCATTTGCCTTTTCGACTGCGTCATCCGGTGCGACCTTACCGATCACGCTGCGCACCGTCGAAAAGCGATTGGGTGTGAGTAAAAGTGTGGCGGGATTTTCGGTGCCACTCGGGGCGACCATTAATATGGACGGCACCGCCATCATGCAGGGCGTGGCCACCGTTTTTATTGCTCAGGTGTACGGGATCGATCTCACCGCAGGGCAGCTACTGATGGTGGTGCTGACCGCAACGCTGGCATCGATTGGAACGGCCGCAGTGCCGGGCGTGGGTTTGATTACCTTGGCGCTGGTATTACAACAAGCCGGCCTGCCGGTTGAGGGCGTGGCACTGATTATTGGCGTCGATCGCATACTTGATATGGTGCGCACAATGGTCAATGTCACCGGCGATGCGACGGTTGCCACCATCGTGGCGCATCAAGAAGGGCAGTTGGATGAGGCGGTTTATCTCGATCCCGATGCCGATCATGAGGCTGATCAAACAGTGCCTGCCGCAGGAGGTGTGTCATGAGTCTCAAGGTGCGCGTCGTCCCCGTGACGCCTTATCAACAAAACTGTTCCATTATTCAATGTGAGCAAACCGGGCTCGCGGCCATCGTGGACCCCGGTGGCGATATTGAGCTGATTGAGGCGGCGGTGTCGGAAATGGGAGCAACCGTTGAGAAGATTTTATTGACCCACGGGCACCTTGATCATTGTGCGGTGGCGGATGTCTTGCGAAAAAAATTATCTGTGCCGATGGAAGGCCCGGAGGAAGGCGATCGATTTTGGATCGACAAATTACCCGAGTGGTGTCAGATGGCGGGGTTCCCCCATGCTGATCCATTTGTACCGGATCGTTGGCTCAACGACGGCGAGACCGTGACAGTAGGCGCGCAAACCCTAGAAGTGATTCATTGCCCGGGCCACACGCCTGGCCATGTGGTGTTTTTACACCGTGATCTGCAGTTGGCTTGGGTGGGAGATGTCATTTTTGCCGGCTCGATTGGCCGCACCGATTTTCCCAGAGGCAACCACGAACAACTGATCCACTCCATTCGCGAAAAGCTTTTTCCGATGGGTGATGATATTCGCTTTGTGCCTGGGCACGGCCCCGATTCCACTTTTGGTCGAGAGCGAGCGAGCAATCCCTTCGTCGCGGACCCTAATTTCGGTTAGGTCCTAGTGGGTTCTGTGGGTATCCGGAATGGGTGCCATCCCCCACCGGTTCTCTAGCGTCCGACGAGCTGATGCCGAGGCTTGCGTAAATCCCTGTACCAATCCAGTGCACCTTACCTGTCTTGCCCGTCCTAGCCTGCATCCATCCTCGGAGGAGGCTTAATGGACAGCAGACGCTAGCGCGCTAGTGTGTCTGACTAGGAAGCGCGAGGTATGAGGCGCGATCAGGTCGACTGTTAGGGGGTGGGGTAGGCCGTTCCTGAAAAAACCGTTGCCTCGACTTTGATGC